>ERZ888423.223-NODE-223-length-61539-cov-24.315838_pt1 | contig 61539 bp, 54 predicted proteins | sample MGYA00520523_ERZ888423 | MGnify/ENA primary metagenome ERZ888423 (study PRJEB32303, sample SAMEA104408611) | aquatic metagenome | biome: Brackish water; feature: Pelagic; material: water | place: Baltic Sea | collected 2014-06-08T10:24:00 | depth 30,27 m ... | reverse complement strand
GAAACCGTTGGGGCCGCCGAGATGTGTCTGAGCAAGCCGGAAACCGTTGGGGCCGTCGATAAAACAGGAACGACTCCCCCTCTTACTGTGATCAATGTGCTTCATGGGGCGTTCATAGCGCCCCGGAGGCACCTTCTTTATCCTTCCGCAACTCGTTTCTTATCTAAGACATCAGCACCCATCTTTTAATGAACCCCTAGGCCATTGGTCTTCTGGTTTATAGTGACGTTCAATCTCAGTGCAAAGTGACCCGTCATACTGGTGTATCACCATTACCGATTCTCACGTTGACGACATCCAAAGTCAGTCGTGTCATCAATTTTTACTGACAGTGTTCAATGGCTGATACCAGATTGAGGAGGTATACGCGCGCTCCTGAATGGTGTCCGGTTGATCTGTCGCATGATCCATGCCCAGAGCAATTGCATCCAGCAGGGAATGACGAGCAGTAGGGATCTGTAGCACCCTGACGTAGTAAAACGCAGATTGGTCTGGATCAAATTGAGGGTCTGCCCAGGCTGCCGCGAGTTGCGCTGCGCCAATACGATTGTCCACTTTGCCGGTTTTCAGGTTCACCGTATTGCCCACATCGGGCAGACTACCGTTAGATTTTAATGGCCGTTCATCTGACCAGGCGAGATTAAATATTTTTTCCTGAGATTGCCCATCGGCATCCAGCCAGCCTTTCACCATTTGAATGCGGTCAAGATTCGCTCCTTCAGGATCTTTTGTGGCCAGGACAAGAAAAGTTGGCGTCTCAGTTTGATGCAGTTCGCCGCCCATGGGCACGCCGCGTGCAGTTGCGAGCGTGTGCAGGTCTGCATTTTCAAGGTCTGCTTCGGTAAAGTCGGGGCCACCGTAAAATTGCACGGCGATACGCGGCCCCGTCGTGGCATAGACCTCTCTGCGTTCCAGCGCGTCCATAATATCAGAACGTGTGTTGCTCTCTGCCCAGACTGCGGCCATACCGGACGCCGACATTGCCCAGCCTGAGGATCCGGGGCCGTCATCGTTAAAGTTCGAGGTTTTGTTTGCTGGGATGGAGTCAGTGGCCAACTTGCCGTGAAAATTGTCCTCCTCTGCAGAAGACAGGGCGGTGTGCGAATCTGTGGAGCCAATCACTCCCAGCCTATAAGGGTTCTGTCCTAGATTGGCTTCCATCTCAAGTCCCTGCTTTAACGCTTCTCTGACGAAATCTCCACGCTGAGGATTGTACTCAGTCCATCGACGTTGAATGTAGTAAGGATAAATTTCAAAATCAGCGAACGCATCTTCCGGAGAAAACTTAGAGTGAGTCTCCGAATCGCCTTTTATTTGTGTGATTTCTGCAATACGTTCCCATTTGCTGCGCAGCGCGACATAGTCCTTGCTAAAAGGTTTACCGCGCAAGCTGTTGCCTGAAAACATGTAGCCTTTTGAGATATTCGAGTTGTGTGGAATGGCGGTGAACCGTGCATTAGTTTCTGCACTGGTCTTTTCCAGCCAGCTCCATAGGTCTTCCGGATAGGGACTATCGTCGAGGCCGAAAGGATCATACAACTGCGCCGTGGGTGCATCGCTGTCCGTAATGACCACACGGTGCAGATTGGCACCGCCGGGTATTGAGCTCCACTCCCAGCCGATTAAAGCGCTGAACTCGCCGGGCTCGTTGTATTCGTCAGCGGTGTCGGTAATGGTACGCCAGGTGTCAACTTCAACCTGCTTTGGCATGGGCAGAAAACTCAGATCACTGTTTTCTAGACCACTTTGCTCAGCGTCCTGCAGAGGCGTCAGGCCTGGATCGGGCAACACGCGGACAAACAATTCTCTTCCGTCGCCACTATCGATAGCGCGATTCAAAATGAAAGCAGCAACCCACGATTTGATCTTATCAATAGGACCCAGACCGGAGGTGTCTACCCCATTCATGTGGATGTTGCGAATCTCACCGAGGAATTCAGCGTGGTCTGTGACGACAAGAAAGTCCAGTGGCGTGCCGATTTGCACCCGCGCTTTATGGTAAGGGTGTATAACCGGCATGCCGCGAGCATAGCGATAGGCGGTCTCAGGGCCTGCAGTAAGATTGTTGTTGGTATAGGCGTCTGAAGAATATGCAGTGTGGAGGTGGGTGTCACCCCATAGCAGCTGTTTGTCAACTGCGCCCGCTCCAAAGGCGATGAAGGTGAACCCTAATGCTAGTGGGACAATAATAATGCTTTGCATAGTGACGTCACTCAAGGCCTAGTCGTATGCACACAGTATGAAGAAACACGCTGTAATACGCCATCCTGTTGTTCCTTGCCGATCGATTGACGACAACATTTCAGGCCGATTAATCAGATTTCTGATGTCATTAAGTACAAGCAATACTTTTTTGAACCAATTACCGAGAACGTTGTCTAGGCAATAGGGACTGTTGGACGTTGGTAAGTGAGAAGGCGTAATCACCCTGATGTTGCAATAGCGCCGACCAGCCCCATCCACGGGTATAACAGGAATTGAATCGAACCGCTGCAAAGTCGTTTTCGGTTCAATATCGAGGAGAACGCGATGCGATCTGAACATGAGAAGACTGACAAGGGTACGCAATGGGCATCAAGACGAGGAGGCCGGCCAGACTTCATTCAAGCGAGTGTTTTCGCAGCACTGACACTTACCGTCTGGGCTGGGCCCTCTGCGGCCGCTATTGAGCCCCCAGGCTCTGCAACAACATTCTCTGTCTCGGTTGACCTCCTCGACGACTGGGGTTCAGGCGCCTGTGGAGAGGGCGTCGTAACAAATAAGGGTTCCGTCAGTAGTCTGTGGGAGGTCAGCGTTGATCTGCCCGGATATGTCACCAGCTATTGGAATTCTGAGATAAGCTACTGGACGCACTCGGACGACGATGGCGGTGCGATGTCGCACTCCTGGCGTGTGGTGGGTGACGAGTGGAATCGAACGCTAGAACCCGACGCTTCAACGACCTTCGGTTTCTGTCTCGACCGGACACAGGAGCCAGAGGCGCCACCTGCTGACGATCCGGGCATGCCAATGGAGGATCCGCATTCGGATATGGCAAGCGAGTTCATCGATTTGGCGACCTTTGGTCTTACCTATGGCAGTGACCATACGGACCATACGGGCCTTGTCGGTGGAAGGACCGCGATTACGACGGAAGCGTTGCTTGCTTACAATAATCTACGGGCATTCGCTGGACTTGCGCCAGCAACGCTCGATGAGGTTGGCGCGTGGGCTTTTGCCAACAACCTGACGAATAATACGCAGGCCTGGGGCACTGATCAGATGGGCGTCGGCCTTTGGTATGCGATGCAGGGCGCTAAGGTCGGATGGATGGCCGATGATAGCTTTGATCCTCAGGTTGTCGCCGATATCGAACGAACGGCGAGATTGGGCGTCTTAGAGGACGTGATGGCCATGGTGGTTGCCTATGGTCACGAAGGTTTTGCTGAGTACCTCACGGAGAATGGCCACGCCGAGACGTTCAACAACACCCTCAAAATGGAGCCGCACTACGGCGGGTGGATGCACGATCGCGCGCATGGTTGGTTGTCGATTGAAAATGTGGCGATTGCCCATGACGTGAATCATCTCACGGTTCTGAGTCATGATCAGATGCAGCCGTTCATGAATGACACCTGGGACTGGCCGCAGTGGCCGGCGCTCGAAGTATCGCAAGCCCGTGTGCTGGAATATTTCCAGAGTATGGTGGTGCTCGGTGACCCACTAGGAAATCACTTGGACGATCTCTCCGGCCCGCCGTTTGAGAACCCCGTCGTCCCGCTGCCACCCGGGTGCTAGCAGCCCTAGGGCGGCTGCCGCTGGCGCAAAGCAGGGCGTCTAGGGTAGATTCTCTAAGGTGATTTGATCGCTGAACCTAAACCGTTCGCGATCTGTACTCAATGTCTTATACTGGCGGCAGGGGAAGTTCCGTACTAACTGTCATTGTGGTCCCAGTGTCTCGCAGTATTCGAGGACGCCGGCAAGGAGATTGTTGATGCCATTACGCGAGAGTGTCCAGCAGGCGTGGGATAATGCATTGCAAGTGATACCGTCGAAGTATGTCATCCCACCCTGCCAAAGTGTGTTCCCTGCAGGCTTGTGCGCAGCCCAGTGATGCGTTACTTACGGGTACTGTCTCTATACTGTGTTGTGGTCACCGTTTTCTCCGGTCTGTTGTGGCAGGAAAATTCCCTCGCTGGAACATCAGGCTGGGCGCCTATTGTGAAAGCTGCGCTGGAAAATCTGGATGCAACGAACCTCGACGAAGACTGGCATTTCACCATGGAAGTGCTTGAGGAAGACGAGCTGCAGATGATTCACAGTGATCCACGGCGCGATACCTACGAAAAAAGACAGTTGCTCACTGTGGACGGTATCGCAGCGGATAGTCAGCGGCGGGATGAATTCCATGTCAAAGAAGTAAAACGCATCAATGACATTGATCCCGATGCATTAGGTTATGGGTATATGGTTGACATGGAAACACTGGATCTGATTGAGGCCAGCGATGAACATGCAATGTTTTCGTTCGTGCCTAGGGTGAAAATGCTAGAGGATTCTCGCGATCAATTGCGTGGCACGTTACTGCTAGATTCTGCAACTCAGCAGATTAAGGAGATTGAAATTATCAATACCGATGAGCTGTCTCCCGCATTCTCGGTTACGCTGGACACCTTCCGATTAGGGTTGTCTTTTGACGAAGAGCAGGGCGAAAATTTGCTGCAGAAACTGGAATCCCATACCGTGGGCAAGATGGGCTTTCTCAAGAGCTTTGATGCGCTTGTGATTGTCAACTTCAGTGAATATACACGAGCACAGCCCTGAGCCATCCCTACAAAGACCTAGACAGTGCTAGGGTTTGTCGCTTACCGCACGTTAAAGCGCACCACCACGGCAGGACTCTTCAGCGGTCTGTTGAGGGTTAGGGTCAGCAGTCCGTCGTGGTCTTGCGTGCGGACAACCTCTGCGCCCAAGACCTCAATGCTGCTCGAGGCGATACCCGGTTGCTCGATAGTGAAACTCTGCTCCACCGCGCCCATAACGATCGCATACAACGCTGTGTCACTTTGGGTATAACGTAACTCTCGTCCACGTACGTTCTTAAATCGACGCCAGGGGCGGGTGGCATAGATGGCCTCACCGTTGATGCTCATCCATTCACCGAGGCCGAGGAGGGGAGCCTGTTGGATGTCAGGAATGTGACCATAACTATCGGGGCCAACATTGATCAATACGTTGCCATTTTTGGCGACGGTGTCGACCAGATAATCTATCAGTTCGGCAGGCGAGAGCATGTCTGCTGTAGTCTCAGCAGCGTTAAACGCAAAAGAACCACCCAGTCCGCGCGTGGATTCCCATTTGAACGCAGGTGTCCCGGGGAGGCTGTCGTACTCAGCAGTCTTGTAGCCGAATCGTGCCGGATCATCCGCTAGTGGGTCGGCCTCTGAGGATAGCAGCAGTCGCCCCAGTGCTTTTAACACCCAGGTGGCACCGGGAATGCGGGCAATCTGCCCAAGGTCGTCTACGGCACCCCAGCGATCGTTGACGGTACCTTCCGGTACCTGCGTGAAATAATAGTCGAAGAGTTCGCCCTGACGCCCTTTTGACGGATACCCAATGTCTGCCCACAGAAGGTCTGGATGATAGCGGTCAATCAACTCCACCATGTGCGCATGCGTATAATCGGCATAGGCCTGGCTAGCCGGTGCGCTCAGCAGAATATCGCGGATCATGTCACCGTCTGTCACCATTTGGAAAGACCAATCTAGCCCGGTGGAATAGTAGGTGCCAAAGCGCATGCCGCGGGCGCGAACGGCAGCTGCCAGTTCGCCAACCATGTCGCGTGTTGATCCCCAGTTTTGGCGATGGGGGTTGGTTGCTGCACTGGGCCACAGGGTGTAACCGTCATGATGTTTGGTCACAAGTACGACATATTTTGCGCCCGTCCTGAAAAACAAATCAGCCCAGGTGTCCGGGTCCCAACTCTGGTTCACACGGCGTTCAAACGTTGGTTGAAAGTCAGAGTAGGGCGCATCACCATAGGTGGCGGCATGATGGCGCGCTGTCTCGCTGCCCGGATAGTTCATGGCATTGAGATACCACTCAGCGTAGGGCATTTCCTCGCGCGGGGAATCGTAAAATAGAATGTCCTCTAGCTCGCCGGGGCGCAGCGGTGGGCCAAAAGCAAACGCTGGAACCGATGCCGGGCCCCAATGGATGAAGATGCCCAGCTTTGCGTCGTCATACCACTTGGGTATATCCCGTGAACGCTGCAGCGTATTTTCGGCCACAGGATCGGTGCAGGCGCTGATTGCCAGTAAGACGATGACAAGCGTTAGGCGGCGAACCGTGGTGATTCGATGGCCGGATAGCATAGTCTTAACCTCTCTGGTTGTTCTCTACCGGGACCCGCGATTTCAGTCGATAACAGCGTCAGCGCTTTCGGGGACTGCACTTTGAGTCATGCTCGCTTCCTTGATCTGTCGCCATTGAAATGGCGAGAGAATTTGTCCCCACCAAGTCATAGGAAACGCTGGAAGGTCGGCAATTCCGATCTCCTCCGGAGGGCTGCGATCTGAGGGTAAAAATCGCGTGCCGAAGACCCAATCCCAAATACTGATGGTTTGTCCGTAGTTGTGATTCGCTTCAACGATGGTTTTGGAATGATGCCAGCGGTGCAACTCTGCCATGCTGAAAATCCAGTTTAGGGGTCCCAGGCGCAGTTGCACATTGGCGTGTTGAAAAATCCCGTGAACGGCCGCTATCATTCCAAAGTAAGCCAGCATTACTTCACCGCAGCCCAGAATCACCAGTAAAAGGTAGGCGGGCGCGAACGTCAACAAGGAATCGATGGGATGAAAGCGTCCGGCATTAAGCCAGTAAAGCCGCGGTGCGCTGTGGTGTACGGCGTGGAAGCGCCACAGTGCTTGCTTCTCGTGCTCCCATCGGTGTACCCAGTAGCCCGGCAGCTCGCCGACAATAAGCACCAGCGCAATTTGCGCCAGCAGTGGCCATTCGGTCGGCCACAGTCCTACGCCAAATCGATCCGATAGCCACCCGCCCATAGCCACTCCAATGGCAATCATCGGAGGCGTAATGACGACGATCAAAATGCCGATTCCAACTGCGTGGCGTGCATCCACACTAACGTCTGAACGGCTTTTGTTCCAGCTCACATGGTAGGGATACACATGCTCAAATGTGGCGACAATGGCGAAAGCTGCAAACTGGGGGCCAAGGATCGCCAATGGAGGAGCCATGCCGCCGGCCATCAACCACCATGAGCACAATACGGACAGTCCCATAACAATCGGGAATATCCCCCACTGGAATATCAATGGCGCTTGCGCTGGAGTGTCGTCTGCAGTCAATGAAGGCTCTTCCATTAAGTTTTTCTTATGCGAGAGCATAATTCCTATCATATTTTATGATGACACAGTTTGGGTTATTGCGTGGCAGTCGTCAATTATCGCATCGTATCGATATGGCTCTGCGAGTTCGACCTTTTTACCGGCAACGCAGCCGATGCTGCTTAGCACGGCAGTGCTGGAAAGCGAACGAGTGCTGGGACGAATTGACAGCCGCTGTGCGATTGGGCAACATGCGCCCGCTTGATGACAGCAATGACTTGAGAAAATATTCGGCTCCCGGGGCGGGGGCATTAGTTTTCGTCGTTCAACTCGTCGTGCGGGGAGCGGGTCTGCAGCGGTATTGAGCTCCGGCTTTGCGGATCTCGCGTTAGGTATCTCGTGCCGTTGGTATAATAGCGGCTATTAAGAATGCTTTTTTATTCAACGCGGACAGAACCGCTCAGTATCAGCAGACGTATAACCATCTCAACAGCTTGGAGTATGTAAAGTGAATACCCCCACCATCAATATCATCCTATTTACCGTGTTCGCATTCAGTCTGTCGGTCTGGGCTATGCAGCATAACGGCCGGGACGCAGCGTCCGTGAGTTCTTGTTATGGTGATTGCTATAAGGAGTACGAGGAGTCGAACGGCGGCGTCGTGGCGATCGCACAGGCGGAGGCAGCGGCGAAGGCAGAGGCTTCGCCCGCGGAGCTCGGCAAGGGTATTTACGCCGGATGTGTTGCCTGCCATGGGCCCAATGGCGGAGGCGGTGTTGGTCCTCAATTGGCCGGTCAGAGTGCCGATGTTATTTTAGATAAGCTGCAGCGCTACGGGAATGGCGAGACATTGGGCCCGCAGAGCGCGCTTATGTGGAGCCAAGCGGCGCAATTGAGCGACAGCGACATGGAAAATATCTCTGCGTACGTAGCAACCTTTTAAGCGGCTTATTGAAACGTAGCATACTGCATTACATTAGCATGGCGGCAAGTACCAGCGAGGTGCTTGCGACCAATGTCAGTTGCAGCCTTAGGCGCGCGTAGTAAAGCGGATGCGTTTGAATCAGAGCGTGGCGTCTCTCGATAACAAGCGTTGCAGTGAACACAAAGGCACCGAGCAGGAAGAAGCCAGCTGTCGATAGCAGCACCTGACCAAAAAATGCGATCAACACGATGCCGTTACTGAGAAGCAGCGTTGTTGGGTTGCGCTGAATCAGGGCCGTGCCCCACCACGCACCCACCAGAAAGCAAATAATTGCTAACGTATAGGTGGCCAAGGCGTTTGCCCATAGGGACTGGTTTTGAGCGTCGATATACAGCGCTAGCAGCAAGCCAACAAAAGGTAGCAAGCCCGCCCGCCCTAGCCAAGTAGCATATATCGGTGTCTTATCGAGTATCGATGGGGTCTGTTGTTTTCCTTCTGGCGCGAGATGGCCTTCTGGAACACCGTGGTCTGCGTACCACTGTTCCCATTCATAAGGCGTAAGCGTTTTGGGAACATCACCAGAGAGTGCTCGTCGCAGTGACTTGGCCCCGAGGCCGTGGTCGGTGGATTCCTCTTTTTCACCCAGAAGGTGGCGTATTTTTGCGTGATCGACAGCCATTGGGCACGATTCCATTACTTTGGTAGGCAACGTTAATGATTACGGGCGTCACCGTAAATTGGATGATATCTGAGCGCACCCTGCGCTATCGCGAGTGTCCCGGTGGCTGGCAATCGGGGCAATGATACAGGCGTCGGCTGCCAATTTCATGGCGCTCGATGCCGTGCCCGCAGTGATAACATGGGTAATCTGCGCGACCGAACACATAAAACCGACGCCAGTTGCGGCTCAGCCCTTGGGCTTTCAGGGCATTGGAAAGACGTGGAGCGAGTGTGATGCCGCCGGTTTCATAACTGCGCCGACTCAATGTCAGGGTGCTGCGTGCCAGTCGGCCAATGTCGCCGCGCGACAGCTCGCCGGGGCGAGCTCTTGGATGCAGGCGCGCATCGTGCAATATCTCAGAGCGCAGGTAGTTACCATTGCCGGCGAGAAACTTTTGGTTCAGGTATAGCGCAGCAAGCTCCTTGCGGACAAAATCTGGCTCGCGCAAGCGCTGTGCGATATCACGCCAGGTTAGCGAGCGGTCCATAATGTCGGGACCAATTTTTGCAAGGAAGGGATGCGCCATCAGTTCGGCAGTGGGCCACACACTGATGTCTGATGCGCTATAGAGAATTGCGCTGTGCGTTGACGTTTGGAGCAGCAACCGCATAGACCGGCTCGACTTGGGCAGCTTGTGCCCGCGAATCACTCGCCAAACGCCGTACAGCTGATTGTGGGAGTAGATGCTGTAGCCGTGCTCAAAATGCGTCAGCAGCGCCTTGCCACGAGTTTCGATATTAATGACCTGATGGCCGCGCAGTTGCGCTGAGTGGCGACGCAGACGCGGGACGCCAAACTTCACTGTGTCTACTGTGCTGCCCTCTAGCACGGCGGCGATCTCGTCGGCAGCACGGCGAATTTCTGGTCCCTCGGGCATAGTGTATTTTCCTATTGGCGTTGTATCGTCACACGTTGGTGAGGGCTTCGCTGTGACTGCAATGCAGTCTCTTTAGCGGGTGGTAGCAGGTTACCTTTTATATCCGATGTCATTGAGCCACGACGTGTCTACGGTGGAACAGCACGGTTGCCCGGTATAACTATCTGCTGCATGATAATGATAAAGGGTTATCACAACATACGCAGATTGGCTGGGGTGGGATCACGCAGATTGCCTGTCTCAGACAACGTTTTATTTTTTAGCAGGAATTCAAACGCAGTGTTATGAAGGTATACGGAATTGACTTTACCAGTAGTCCATCATCAAGGAAGCCGATCACCTGTCTTGAATGTACGCTTGTGGGTTCCTCCCTGTCGGTTGGCACGCTGATGCGCTGGCCGAACTTTGAGGGCTATGAGGCGATGCTGCGTCAGCCAGGGCCATGGATTGCCGGTATGGACTTTCCCTTTGGGCAGGCGCGGCGATTTATTGACACTGCGGGCTGGCCTGGGAGTTGGCATGGTTACGTATCCCATGCTGCGAGTCTCGGTCGGGTCGGCTTCGTGGACGCGCTGAATGACTATCGAGTGGGCAGAGCGGTTGGCGACAAGGAGCATCGTCGTGAAACAGACAAACGTGTCGGCTCAATCAGTCCACAAAAACTGTACGGTGTTCCCGTGGCCAAAATGTTCTTTGAGGGAGCCCCTCGGCTGATAGCGGCCGAGGTGACCGTTCCCGGGTTACAGCAGGGAGACCCGCAACGCATTGCCGTGGAGGCGTATCCTGGTGTCTTGGCGCGCTATATTATTGGCAGGAAAAGTTATAAGAATGATACCAAGAAGAAGCAAATTGCAGCGCTCCGTGATGCCAGACTGCAAATTTTGCAGGGACTATCAGGCGGCGCACTGAAAGCGGCTTATGGCCTTGAGGTGGCTGCACCACTGCACCTGGCTGAAGATCCTTCCGGAGACAGTCTTGATGCGCTTCTGTGCGCGGTGCAGGCGGCTTGGTCGTGGCTGCAGAGGAACAGGAACTACGGCGAGCCAGAGGGATCTGATGCGCTGGAAGGGTGGATTGCGGACCCTCTATCAAAAAAATAAGAACCGCTGCAGTGAGCTAACGGGCACAATGCAAGCCCCTTGCCCCGCACTTTACTCTCCGGCCATCAGTCCCAGCACTCTGTCACGGAATAATTGAGTAAACCTGTCCACTTCAACCTCTAAGGCAACCTTGGCGTTAATGTCTGGACGATTAAAGATCATGCGTTGAAAGGGTTTGTGGTAGGAAACACTCATTCCCTGTGCTGGGCCAGCCCCCACCTCCATTTCTACATACGAGTCCTCCAACGTGACTAGGCTCGTATCCATAGCCACCGCCATCGCAAGACTGTCATACAGGTGCAAAGAGCCTGATCCAGACGCCCCTGCCATGATCTGAAACCAGGGCGCCGAGGACGCCTGTACAAACTGCCCTAGTGGCGTGCCATGGCTGGCGCATTCTTCAACCTGTGAGGGATACAGATGGGTTTGATGACAGACATCGAGGCCTACCATGGTCAGGTCAGCACCTGACCGAAAGACAATGTCTGCGGCGTCTGGGTCCTGCCAGTAATTGAACTCCGCCGCCGGCGCTATATTGCCTGCACATTCGGCGGTGCCGCCCATCATAACAATATTCTTTAGTGCAGAGGCAAACTCGGGGGCTTGCTGGATGGCTGTTGCGACATTGGTGAGGGGTCCGATGGTCACCAGAGTAATTTCGCCGGGGCTGGACAGTACGGTATCGATCAGAAATGAAACCGCATCGGCGTCTGCACCTTTCGGTTCCAGCATGGGGGTGATTTGCTGGGTCGCATAGCGCTGTTCGAGAAACGTGATTTGTGTGGTTCTTTGCGCATTCATCGGCCTCAGACACCCTCTTCGCAGCGGCACATCCTGGCGGCCCAACAAGCTGAGAAGGTGGTGCGCGTTGGAGTAGCCCTTTTCCGCTGGAACATTGCCCTGTACGACGGTAATACCCTCGACGGTAACCTCGGGAGAATTGAGTGCCAGCATAATGGCAAAACTATCCTCTGGATCGCCGCCAAGTGTCCCCATAGCGGGGTCTGTATCAATGATGATGCGCATTATGTTTTAGCCTTTAGAACACACGATTGAAAGTACCATATTAAACGTGTTGTCGCTGTGCGCCAATGTTAATTACCCGTTACACCTTGCAAGACCGAAGGGAATGTCCAGAGAATTCCAAGGCGCTCTTTTCAGTGCACGAACAGGCAAAGTAAATGACCTGGCTCCTACTGGGGGTTAGAAGTCCGGCTCGCGACTTCCGAGAAAAGGACCTTGTCGAACAAAGTCGCGAGTGTCTAACTGTTGCATCATAAACTGCGCCAGTTCACCGGCGCGCACGCGAAAAGCCGGCGGTGTTTTGAGCGATACCAAAGGTGGCGAATCGAACGGTTCGGGATCTATCAGCGGACAGCGCACCAAGATCCAGTCAACGTCACTGTCTGCCAGTAGGGCATACTCTGCCTGCTTGTCCTGCAGTGCGCCGCGCAGACCAATTTGCGCCAGTGTTCGTGTCCACCAGCCCAGTAGATTGCGGTTATCACCAGGCATCACGACCGCTGCGCCAGATACTGCGATATAGAGGGAAATATCTTCCGCTGGCATCGCCTCCAGCACATTGCGAGTGACCGTTGTATTGATAAAGCGTGATGCATCACCATCCGCTTTTACCGGCCCCAATGCACTGATAACGGCGTCACTGCCGTGTAGCAGTTCGCGAATCACCGCGGGGTCGCGAGCATCACCTGTGATGATGGTGATGCGGCTACTAAACCGAGCGAGTTTGGCCGGATTGCGCGCCAGTGCCCGCACGGTATAACCGCGCCGTAATGCCGCCTCCAGTAGATACCCGCCCACCATGCCAGTAGCGCCCAGCAGTGCCACTGTGTGGTGTTGGGAAGACTCCGTCTGGGGAACTGAATGCGCTAGGTCTTCGCGTGTTGGCTGTGCTGTGCACGCAAGCATCAGACTGGCACAAAGGACGACAGCTAGTGTCCGCAAAAGCCACTGCCAAAAGTGCATCGACCAGTGCCACTGTGGGAAGCTGCGCGGTAACAATTGTACGTCCAACATTGTGTTATGCATGCTCGTTGATGAGAGACGCACTGTAGCAGAAGTCTCTTTTGGTGGACGGGATCATGTGTTTTTTGTGGCCTGAGGTGCCCTGTGATGATGAGTGAGTCGTCTTTTTGAGTGACTGTGCGAGTACAGGCATCGAGGTCTCGGCGTCTATCGAGTCACCCAACACCTCCCCTTGGCGCAAGTGTGATGGAACTATCAGCCTCCTTTGCCCTCTGAGTGTCAGGTAGATTGGCCTTGGTTTGTGAAAAAATATATACTGTCAGGGTGGATAAAAATTAACACCTGTAGATTATAGAAAAAACCGCTGCGCGCTAACAGACGTACAATCAATTCAACAGTTCGGATATTATAAAATGAAGATTCCTAATATCACCACGATCTCTGCGGTCGTTAAAGTAAAGAAGCTCTCCAGCGTGTCCCAAGGCATTTTTGCTGTCGGCTTCGCATTGGTACTGGGCGCCTGCTCCAGCGGCAGCAATAATGATAACAATGATGGCCCGCCGCCCGCTTCGGCGCCATTCCAAGAGTTGATTGATCAAGGCGTCACGCGGTATATGGGCGAGTATTCACCCAGCACCACTGCGCAGGTCGGAGACTCTATTGAATATACCTTTGGCGTCGGTGAAGGTCCGCTTTGCCTCTATGGTGAGCCCTATACGATGGCTACTAGGGACAGGGGTTCACCAGCCCTGGTGTTGTACCTGCAGGGAGGCGGTGCTTGTTGGTTTCCAAATTCCGGTGGTCTGTGTGCCGCAAGCAGCAGCGCTGCAGGACAACTGCCTATGCCCAACAATGGTCTACTCTCAACGGATCCCTCTAAAAGTCCGCTGGCTGGAATGAGCGCGGTCTACGTACCCTATTGCGACGGCGGTCTGCATGCCAGCGACGCTGACTACGATAGCAACGATGACGGTAACATTGATCTCTATCACCGCGGTTTACACAATCTGTCAGCGTCACTTGATGTGGCTATGGGCGTTTTTCCAGCGCCGAGCAGTATCATTTTGGCTGGTGTGAGTGGCGGCGCATACGGCGCCCTTTTTGCGCTGCCTCTCGTCAGTCAAGCCTACCCGGGTGTGCCGATTGATGTACTCAATGATTCGGGGATTGGCATCACCAGGCCTGACGATCCCGAGTTCAATCAGGCCGTGGTTGAGTACTGGAATACCGAAGCTTTTTTCCCCGCCAGCGTGCCGGGCGCGCTGCCTCAGGGCGCTCCAACAACCTTGCTCAACTGGCAGTTGAAGCAGGATACTAACATCAGGATGGGTATGTTGAGCTACGCGCAAGACTCAACGATAGGTACCTTCTTTCTCGGTCTCGACCCCTCTGTTTTTGAGGACCTGTTGCGTTCGACAGTGGCAGATGTCGAGACCGCAAATGAGCAAAGGGTGCGCAGCTTCATCGCTGACGGTGGCAGTCATACGTTTCTTGGGGGAGACTTGTCCCTCAGTGTAGAAGGGGTAACGCTTTATGATTGGGTTGATGCCATGATTAATGAGCCGCTCGAGAACTGGAAATCGGTATCAGGTGCATCAATAATAGATGAATAGATTGGTGGTTGATTACGGTGTCGTTGGGTGCAGTGTCGAATCGCACGCCATGGGGACAACTTTTCTGCCATTTAGGGTATAGTCTCTGCAAATTCATCTGACAGGACTAGAACCATGGACTCTGCCAATATCAACGATGAAGTGTTCGGCGAACTGAAGAAAAACTGGGCTTGGATGTTGTCCTTGGGCATCGTGATGGTGATTCTTGGCGTCATTGGTCTCGGCATGACCGTCTTGTTCAACGAAATCGTCGTAATGTACTTTGGTTTTCTGCTGTTATTTGGCAGCGGAGTGCAGCTGATGCAGGCCTTTCGTGCCGAGGCGTGGAAAGGACGCGTGTGGCATGTGCTGATTGCATTGGTTTATATTGTAGGTGGCATTATCGCGGTCACTGAACCGGTGATAGCAGGCATGACCCTTGCCCTGCTCATCGCCTGGACCCTCATTGTAATCGGCGTGCTGCGTCTGTTTATGGCATTACAAATGCGTGGCGCTAACGGCTGGCTGTGGACGCTGTTGGGTGGCGTCTTAAGTGTGGTTCTAGGCGTTATGATTATAAACGAGTGGCCGCAGTCCGGCCTATGGGTGATTGGCCTGTTTGTTGCAATAGAAATATTGTTTGCCGGCTGGTCGCAAATCATGATCGCGCTAGCAGCACGGAATTATACCGCCAAAGACGCCGCAACAGTGTCTTAAGCCGTACCGCGTTTACTGGCTCGTCTCGTGCTCGCCTATAGCCCGTGGCGAGCCTCCCGTTAAAGGGAGGCAAGCGGTGAAGGTGATAACGTACAGCAGCCGTTTTAACATACGGTCTTTGCGTCAAGCGCCGTACTCCTCAGGGAGCAACTCATCATTCGCCTCGATCGCTATCTCAGTAAACGTGTCGGCATCAAACGCAAAGACGTGCGCCTGCTGTTGGCGCAGGGCCGCGTCGAAATTGATGGTGAACGCGCCAGCGATGTAGGACACATTATCACTGCATTTTCGCACGTGAGTGTCGATGAAAAAATTCGTCAGAACAGGGTCCGCCGTTATCTCATGCTCAATAAGCCAGCGGGTGTGGTGAGTGCCACCGTGGATATCCAGCACACTACTGTGATCGATTTGTTAACCGAGGACTATCGCGCAGAGCTGCATATCGTCGGTCGGTTGGATTTTAATGCCACCGGGCTGGTGTTGCTGACTAACGACGGTCGGTGGTCGCAGAAGATCAGCCAGCCAGGAAGCAAACTACTTAAGCGCTATCGGGTCACTGTGGAAAACCCACTCACGCCAGAGTACGTTAGCGAGTTTCAACGGGGTATGTACTTTGCCTATGAGGACATTACCACACGCCCGGCTGAGCTCACTATTCTCAGCGATTACTCTGCGGAAGTCGGGTTAGTGGAAGGCCGCTATCATCAGCTCAAACGCATGTTTGGTCGCTTCGATAACAAGGTGTTGAGTATTCACCGGATTGCAGTAGGACCGCTGCATTTGGACGAACGGTTACTCGCGGGGAAAAGCCGCGAGCTGACCGCAGTTGAACTTGCGGCGATTGCCCGCGAATAAAGCTACCAGTGGACGCTCCGTTGATGGGTAGCAGCGCCGATGCATGTCGCCAGCCAAAACGTCATCATCCTCGTTTGCCGAGTAAGTCCACTGAACAGCAGGTACAGAGGCAATTTTAGCGATTTTGCCACGAGGATAGCCACTCTATGCGGACTCAAAAGTCAGTCTTTAACGACTAAGGTTTTGACACTCTGGTAGTTCTGGAGGCATAGCCAGCTCTATATAACTAATTTTATTAACATTATATTTTTTCAGCATAGCCAACACAACCATATAAAAAATTTCAAAAATAGCCCAAATGTACAATGTCTGTCTGTTTCTGAAGCTTTAGTCTTGACTTGTGTTATGCGGACAATCAAACCGGATAGTCGATTACGGCATAAAGTAACACCGTTAAAGAAGCAATTGTCGATCGAAACACCTGCATAGTCTGTTGGAGATAGTCATGAAAATAAAACTAAAAGCTCAACGTTTCAGTATGGTAGTTTTCGTCATTAGCGCATGCCTACTGGCAATGAACGCGAACGCGAACGCGAACACCATCACATTGACTGGTTACAAAGGCTCTAGTAGTGACATGATCTGTGCGCCCGACTGTGATGGCTTTATTGGGTCCAGCTCCGGTACTATCTCTCTCAGTACGACGAATGCGGCCGGCTATGATAAAGCCGGTAGTCCCGCCGCCGAACTCGCGAAACTGAATGCGCTGCTAGCCCAGTTTGACCCGGCTCAAGATCCGGTCAGCTTTGTCAATAAGACAGAGGGGGACGCCAGTACCTTTACGACCAACCGTCAATATTTTTCGATAAAAAAATCCACTAACTTGTGGTTTTTCGAAAATAGCACCGGTGGTGATCTCACTATTACCGCACTTGGAAGCGATTGGAGTCATGTCACAGAATATGGATCGCTCTCGGTCTCGGCCGTTCCTCTTCCAGCAGCTGCCTGGCTGTTCGGTTCCGCGCTGCTGGGCCTGATAGCAGTAGCCAAACGCAAGAGAGTGTAGGTAGCCTCTATCACTGGTGGCTATGCGGGTTGTTGTGTTAGCCGAATCAGTCGGACTCTCCGCAGGACGGGAACAGGCAGATAGGGGTGCGATCGCAGTCAGTACGTAACAACGCGTAGTTTTTAATCAGTATTGATACCAATTAAGCATAACGCCTGATAATGATAGTTTAATCATTATTCGGTGTAGTTGTATGTAAGTAAGTATGACAAACACCCTTTGAGGCCAGAAGAAGAGGTGCACTATGTACTTACAACCCGATAGACATCATAAAGGGCACTGCAGAAGCCTTGTAGCAATGCGTCAGCCGCGGGAGTCGAACCCTACGCCTGCGTCATTAAAAGTGACTGAGCAGTGTCCTTCGCCGGTTATTCAAAACGCTGATCACCCTCGATACATCCTGAGTTTGATCGGACTTGCCACTCAATGGTTTCCGGGTCTGACTATCGTGATAGGCATAGTTCTTGCTATTGTTGAGTCTTCTTTGGTGATGCCCTGGTTGCTCTTTGGAACCATGACGACTGTGGTGGCAACTTTTCTGATAGTAGCGTCCCGCGTTCTACCCGTTCAGAAAATGGTCACCTAGATTTAGTGCCTACACAGGAATGTGGCTTGATTGCCGCTGTGGTTTGAGACCCAGCACAGAGGACTTGGCGCGCTTCCACAGATTTTATTGAAAGGGTTTGGCTCGCCGGCAAATAAGCCGGCACTCTCTATCTCGTAGGCGCCCTCTATTGCCTGCTGTTCTCCACTCTGTCTTGAACTGTTGCAGACATTATTGTCCGGCGGTAGTGCGAAAAAAATGTAGTCGATACGACGCCTCACATTAAGCGCGGGGCTTTCAATCGCGTCCAAACGACTATTGCGACCAGAAGTACATCCGATGCCCGTGGTGGAATTGCATTCAGCCTCACCGGCGGCTAAATGACTATCCAGCCAGCCATGATTGATCATAGCCAGATATTCGGTGCTATTTGGTACCGCGTTGAAATCTCCAGCGATAAGTGCCAAGTTCTGCGAGTCTCGGGTTTGTTCGACATAAAGAATGAGTTGCTCTGCCTGACAAGCGCGCACGGTATCGCCCTTGTTGCATTCAATGGGACAGGAATCCCCATCGCAGATGCTGGTTGCAAAATCGGAGCCGGAGGCGAGGTGAGTGTTGTAGACATCCACCTCACCGGACGGATGGTCAATTCGAGCGTGCAGTACGTGTCGAGCGAAGATCAGAGCGCCAGTCACCTCATTATATAATGGGCCATACAATATCCGGGTGCCTGTCTGTAATACCGGGTAACGACTTAGGATGAGTTCCTCGTCTATCTCGGAAATAGCCACCGCTAAAAGTGGTTCATAGACTATCCGGTAATCGAACCCGCAAGCGGCTGCTAGGTTGGGCAATTCCGCTACTATAAGGTCTAGTATGGATTCTACTGGCTGACCTTGAGAGGTCGGCGCGAAGTCGCTGTTAATCACCTCTTGCAGTGTGACAAGGTCAGGACATCCCTCTGCGATCAAATGCTCCGCTAGCAAAGCAATACGCTCGCGAATTCGACACTGCTGTGTGTCAGTGTCTGGTGAATCGCAATCAAAACCGTGCAGCAAATTTAGATTGACCAGTGTGACAGAAGTATTCGATGTCGCGTGGCTACCATTGTTATCGCAGCCACCCAGCGCGATGATGACGGGTAGAAGAATAATGGATAAACACGTAGTGGCTTTCATTAGATACGGCCGCTCTCAGGATGCAGTGGTCTTCCCCGCGCCGCCTTCTTACAGGCCTCCGGCAAGCCGTGGCTTTCAGACGTTGCACTTCTGCGCGCAATCAGGCGTAGAAGACAACTCATTCTGTGCTTTTCTATGTCGCGCTGGATTTTGGTTAGCCGAGTACCTAGGGCTTTTCCCTCCAGTTCGATGGCTGCCTGGTGGACGCTATTGGAACGACGAAAAAGCACGGTTGATGGCCTGTTAAATGGAGGGTTAATGAGTCAGTCCAGAGTCTTCTCAAGCCCGCCTAATACCGGTTTTTATTGGCGGGTGATTGTACGTCGTCAGACCTTAGGAGCCGTTTGAGCCTTTTCCTGAGAGACACATGAACAGGAGCCAGCAGAGGCTTTACGCCCTCATTTTATCGCTCATCGGCTTCCACTGTACTCTGATCGGCTGGCCGGTGATTGAGTCCACGCCACTGATTTCGACATAGTAGCCCTCTTTGTCTTCGGTCCGCTGCGCTAATGACGCTAAGTAACCCTCCACTCTCGTATAGCTTTGCTTGATACGATCAACATCAATCTTTTCAGGCTTGTGCGAGTCTATAAACTGCTGTGCAGCCTCGTTGATATACATGGGACTATCTCCTTTTGATGCTTTTGAAGTTCGTTTGTGTCCGGCAGTGTAGCGACGATAGCGGCTTGTGCCAAGCTGATGGAGCGCGCGAGCGAACGCTAGATAGAACGTCTCTGGACGCCCATCAATCTACCCCTCTGGTATCTGTGGCTGTTGAGTGGCTGCCTTCTGTGGCGGCTGTTCTGTTGGCTCCGTTGGCCGCTGACACCCACGCATCAACTAGCGGGAGGCTATCATCTCGTGTCAAGCTGGTCTCTTATCTATAGTAGGCTGATAGTTCAGTCTGCCTGCAAATAGAATCCCCACGGCTTTGCTCTGAAGCGCTAAATCGGATATAAGAATAGACCGTCGGTTTGAGCATTTTCGGAGGCCAGCACGATTTGCGGCTATTAGTCTGCGACCTGTTACACTCTTAGACGCTTAGTGCTTATTAACGCATTTTCCGGCGAGGTCAGTGCAAAATAAATAGAAAGAGGATGATTTTTTGGACGATATATTGGGTTATTCAGGCAAGACAGTGGCCATTACCGGCGCGGCCTCGGGTATGGGGCAGGCTGCTGCTCAACTGCTTGTGGATTTAGGCGCACAGGTTATAGCGCTAGATATCGCACCGGTTACGGTTTCGGTGGCGAGTGCTATTAAAGTCGACATGAAAGACCCCGCCTCGATAGACGCAGCCGTGCAAGCAATTCCCCAAGAAATTTATGCGCTGTTCAATTGCGCAGGCGTTCCTTGCCCCCCCTTTTCGAATAGGGACACGTTGCTCATTAATTTTGTGGGGCTGCGCTACCTGACCGAAGCACTGCTTCCACGAATCACCGAGGGTGGCGCAATTGCCTCGATTGCCTCAACCGCAGGTATGGCCTGGAAAGGCAATTTAGAGAATGTGAAGACATTTTTGCAGCTGGATAATAGTTTTGAATCAGCCAATGCTTGGTTTGAGAAAAACCCTGAGGCCTGTGCAGATGCGTACGGATTCTCTAAGCAGTCGATCATTGTGTACACGATGATCCAAGCAAAAGTGCTGGCACAAAAGAGCATCCGCATTAATTGTATCGCGCCTTCCCCAACGGCAAGTGGATTTATGGATAAGCTAAAAGGCGAAGGGAAAATGCCGGATGAGTTGGTTGATCTTTTTTTGCCCTCAAATGGCCGCTATGCCACCGGCGCTGAAATGGGAGGGCCACTGGTTCTGCTGAATAGCAAGTTGGCCAGTTTTGTCAGCGGTAATAACCTGCCTGTAGATTTCGGCTTTTGCGCTGAGGTGTATATGGGCCAAAGAGACGATCTATTAAGTATCTCTCAGTAGATTCCGTACGTTACTTTTACCCCGTTGCGAGCTGATAAAAAATGCCTGAATTCTCCACAACGCCCGATGCGCTGAGCGCAGAGCAGTTAACGAAGTATCTGAAAGCCAGTGGTGCTCTGGGTGATGGGCGAGTAGTGTCTGTGCAGCAGAAAATCATTGGTACGGGCAAGATGGGTGACAATGCACGGTTTACTCTGCGCTACGAGGGAGACCAAGAGACTGAACATGGCAGCGCACCTGATACGCTAATCGCTAAGTTTCCGGCAGCAGACGAACATGCGCGAGCCATGGCGGGTGCCCACGGAGCTTACTATAATGAAGTGATGTTTTATCGCGAGCTTGCCGCCAGTACTTCGATGCGTACGCCAAAGATCTATGGCAGCGAACTCAGTGATGATCGCTCGTCTTTTTTAATTCTGATGGAGGACATGGCGCCCGCGGAGCCTGGCAATAATTTGTTAGGTGAGTCGCGGGAGCATGCTGCGTTAGCTCTTGGGCAGGTGGCCAAACTGGCTGCGGCCTTTTATGGCGATGCCAGTCTGGAGCATCGGGATTATGTCGTGTCCGCAGCACGAGATGATGGTGGCGCTTTTGGTCAGTCACTTATGGAGCAGTGTTGGCCAGGTTTTGTCGACCGCTTCGGTCACGGTCTCACGCCGCAATGCATCGCGTTTGGTGAGCATTACGTGGGCAATGTCTGTCACTTTGTGACTCGCTATCAAGGTCCAAAAACATTGATACACGGTGATTTCCGCAGCGAAAATATTCTCTTCACGTCAGATCAGGCGGCCACCGTCGATTGGCAAACCGTCTCTGAGTCCTCGGCGCTAGCAGATGCCGCGTATTTCCTGGGGGGTAGTGTTAGTGCTGAGGACAGGCGACTGTGGGAACATGATTTAATAATGGAATATCATCGTAGTTTGGGGGAGGAGGGCGTGGAGATTCCTTTTCAGGAATGCTGGGAGCAGTACCGAGAATACTCCATGCACGGTTTGATGATTATAGTTTTGGGTGCGAGCTTCAGTAGTGCAGATGAGCGCAGTGACCGCATGTTTCTGACTTTGATTCAGCGTCATTTGCAGCATTGTGTGGACGTTAATGCCGCAGAGTTTTTGCCGTAAAGGTTGTTGCGAACTTAGCGTGTCGCCTCTAGTTCTCTTCAATTCTTATGAGGTGTAGCCCTTTGGGTTTTGCCTTAGGGCTTAATTTGTCTTGCTGGTGCTCCTGCAGATAGCGCGCAATATCACCGAGCGTCACCTGCCCTTTGACGAGTTCATGCAACGCTCCCATGAGATAGCGAATCATGTACTTTAGAAATCCGTCACCTATAATTTTTAGATAATAGACATTATCTGCCAGTGGCAGAAAATTCGCTTTATGAATATCGCAGTAAAATACTTGCCTAATGGTTGTGCCGGCATTGCTCCCACCGTTACTAAAGTTGTAAAAGTCGTGCTGGCCCGTAAAAAGCGCGCAGGCGGAGCGTAGTAATTCAACGTCACCTTGCTCGTTATCGTGCATTGGTAAATGCAGCGCAATATCTGAAGTCGCCACATTATCAACCGGTGAAATTGAAAAATAGTAGTGATACTCCTTTCTGGTGCTGGCTTTATTAGGCTGATAATTTTTTGTTGATGGTGCGCAATCTAGGATGCGGATGTCGGCGGGCAATAAAGAGTTAAGACCTAATAAAAGATGTTCGGGACTGATCTCCAGAGGCAGAACAATTTTTGCTATCTGACCTTGTGCGTGAACGCCGCCATCAGTGCGACTGGCGGCTGAAATTGCGCATGGTTGATAGTGTGCCATTTTTCTCAGGCAATTTAAAATAGTGCCTTCTACAGTCGGTTTTTCCTCATGCGAGGTGTCTGCCGACTGTGCCTGCCAGCCAAAGTAATCAGTACCCTTGTAAGCAATCGTCACGCGAAAATAGTACATAGTCGTGTTTTGTTGTCTCATCTCATGCTGTAGTTGTCGTAGTGACGCCCACCGCAATACGTGGCCTTGTTTTAAATATTCAATGTCCCATAATCTTTAACGCAATATACGGCACGACGATAAAAACTAACGTTGCGACTTTATAGGCACTCAAAAAGCTAAAATACAGAGCACCCAATTCGTTTTCATCGACATCAAATATCTTTCCGTGAATTGAGAAGAGTACTTTTCTCATAAATATCAGTGCCAGCGCGGCGAGACAAAGATAAGCGATATTCAGCAGGGATGCCCATCCTAACAATGTTGTTAACTCGGAAATGGTTAGCATAATGTCCTCGCTTATTACGAATAATAAACCTACAGGTCTTAAGCTGCTTGACTACCCTTCATGCAACCACACTAAAGCAGCCGCTTCACTTTCAAAATATTTTGCTTCACCAGATACAAACCAGGAACCAATTTTAGTCGCCATTTCTAACCAATTTTGGTTGCCATAAATGGCTATTTTGACAAACTGAGTGCCGTGATTTAAGCCCAGTTTAAAGTCGTCCCAAGCGGCTCTAAGCTCCCAGCCCTTAAGCTCTGTTACGTCCACTAAAGCCTTAATGTGCGGTTGCTTAACTTCCATTAAAGCCGAATCAAGCATCGGTGTGATTTTTTCGTAATCTTCATGACTGAGTTTTCCTGATAGCTTCAGTGTCAGAAAGAAATCGCTGTTAATTCTCTCGATTCCTATCGTAATGCCGTGCCTTTGAACGTTCATAATGAAAGCCTATCGTTTGGGTTAATGTGTAATTTGGCCTACCCTCTAGTCTATATCACAAGATTGCTTTTGGATGCCATCTCAATCGGGCGTCGAGCCACTATCTGCGCGATGGCTTGTTGCCGGCCACTCGACTCACTGACACTCAGCCCCTCGAAGCTATGGAGAATTTCCCAGCCGTGAAAGATGTCTTCTAGTTCTCCGGCCTGTAGGAGGAAATTGGGGTTAGTGGGCCGACCGAAGCGCGGTTGATCGACGGTATAGGTCTCGTAAATCACCAGGCCTCCAGGGCGCACCGCGCGCTTGATGGCTGGCATGAGTGGCCGGTGGAGATAGCGAAAGACAAGGATGGCAGAGAACGAGAGCCGCTCCAGTGGGTCCTTTGCAGGCTCCTCAAAGTCTACACACCAGTAATCGGCTAATGTGTTGGTCTGGAGATCGTTCGAGAGTTGATCTAGCGTGTCTTGTTGGCGATCGGCAAAAACGACTCTCTGACCCTGGGTGACGAGATAGAGGCCATTGCGCCCGCTGCCACAAGCAAGGTCCAGTACTTGGCCGGTGAGCCCGGCTTCACGGATGGCGGGCAAGGTCTGTTTGACTAAATGAGAGGCTTGCATCCGCGGTATGGTATCAGATTGATGTCGTGTCTAGGTGTTTACATCCCAGGACGGCGAATCAGCTACGGATTTTGGAACAAAGTTCCAGCGCTCGCGTAACGCTTCGAGCGGCTCAGATGCGACCGCGAAGAAGTCGAACATGTGGTAAGTGTCAAACGTGCATTCGCGACCTCGCCGCAGTGCATCTGCGACCCGCTCCGGCCCTCCCGGCTTTTCAAGGATGTGATCCCCATGGAGACCGGTTAGGGCACTGGGCATAATGCCGCCCTGATAGAACGCGAGTTGACCGGCGATGAAGGTGAGCGCCGCGCCAGGGTCGTTCGTCGTTGTCATGCGAAAGGCGCCGACTTCGACCTCACCCATCGGGCTCGTGCCATAGTCGGATAAGACATGAACCCAGTCGTGATGTGACTCGCCCTTGCTGGCTGCGCCAGGGGTGCCCGGATAGGCGAAGTTGCGTTGCCGATAGAAGTCCCAGACACCTCTGCCTAGGCTTCCGGGCGGGCAGTGTTCTAGAGTCGCCCAACGAGCGCTCTCGAGTGGATCGGCGGTGATCGTCAGGGCGAACGCCCGGGCACCGTTCGCTTCGATGAGCGCGGAGAATACCGGGTCAATCTCTGTGCACGCACCCCAAAAGCCATTACGGTAGAGGTCGTATTGCGCACGGGCTTGGGCGCCTTGGGCGAGCTCGCGGGCGACCGTTAGGTCGATGTCGTTCACGCCAAGGTCGGCTGCCCAGCGATCGATCGAGTCGCTCAGTTCCTCGGGGATCTCGTGGAGGCAGAGCTCGCAGGTGAGCATCAGATCGACGATTTCGCGGCGCTGTTCGGCATTAGGGAACGCTGCCGCAACCTCGTCGATCGTCGCCGCTGGCAGGGTGCGAAAGTCCTCATCGAAATTGAACAGCGCGGAAAAGATCGCACCCAGCAGCTGGGGCTGAACATCCAGTGCCCAATCGCTCTGTCTGCAGGCGCCGATGATAGCGGCGGCCATCATCGGGACTTGAGACGTATTGATGTGTTTGAAAAACATGACGTTATTATACAGCTCCAGCCGCTGTCGAGTCATCCACCAGGTCTCTGTAGGAGGCCACTGTTGGACACGTAAGCAAAGGATTGGAGCAGGCCTTGCATCATCAGGTTGTCAGGAAGCGGTCTGAAGGCTATTGTGTGCAGCCTCAACGGTATCGTAAAGAGGCTCGTATGAAAGAACTAGACGGTAAAACAGCAATAATCAGTGGTGGGGCAGAGGGGATTGGCCTCGGCATAGCGCAGGTGCTTGGTCGCTACGGTATGAATATTGTGATCGCAGATATCAATGCTGAGCAACTGGAAAAAGCAAGGCAGAACCTCGAACAGGCCGGCACGCCTGTGTTGGCAGTAAGCCTGGATGTTGTCGCAGTTGAGCAGTGGCGTAAGGTTGCTGAGCAAGCAATGGATCGATTTGGCAAGGTTCACATGCTAGTGAACAATGCCGGTGTAGGAGGTGCCCCAAAGCCCATTGGCACCAGCAGCGAGCAAGACTGGCGCTGGGTTGTAGACGTGAACTTGATGGGTGTGGTCAACGGCGCGCAAACGGTCATTCCGCTAATCAAGGCGCATGGTGAAGGCGGGTGGGTTGTGAATGTTGCCTCAATGGCCGGCTTTGTGCCGCTGCCTATGGCGAGCGCCTATTCAGCGACCAAAGCGGCGGTGGTTGCCATGTCTGAGTCTTGGCACGCTGAATTGCAAGACCAGAATATTCATGTTGCTGTGCTTTGTCCTGGCTTTGTTAAAACCCGCATTAACCTTTCACAGCGCAATAGGCAGGCGCAGTATGAGTCTGATGACAGTTCACAAAGCGGCTCAAAACTACAAGCTAAGCTCGGCCAGCAGATGCAAAGCGTGCTCGATGCTGGTGCGCCGCCGGAGCTAATAGGGGAGCGTGTGGTTGAGGCCATTGCAGCAAAAGAGCTCTATATTGTGACGCATCCTAATTTCCGCTCAGCAGTAGACGCACGCTTTTCAGCGATCACTGAATGCTTTAAGCGCGCTGAGTCCAGTCCGCTATTGGTCGATATCGTTAAACAAAAGATCCCAGGTTTGGATTGAGACTGAAGCCCACGCATGTTTACGCACAACCACTATTTTTGGAATAAGGAGGACAGACTGTGTCAGAAGCACGAGAGCTAGGTATTATTGTTTACGGTGCAACGGGGTATACGGGTCGTCTCGTGTGCGAGTACTTGAACAAGCAGTATGGCGTTGGAGGTGACGTGAGTTGGGCGATGGCTGGGCGCAGCCAGGACAAGCTAGAGCAAGTGCGGGACGAGATGGGTATTCCTGTCTCTGTGCCTTTAATCGTAGCCGATGCAAGCTCTTCGTCATCGGTCGATGCATTGGTGCAGCGCGCTCAGGTGATACTGACTACGGTGGGCCCCTATCAGCTCTATGGAGCTGACGTGGTGCGCGCTTGCGCCCAAGCCGGAACCGACTATGTTGATTTGTGCGGCGAGCCTGCATGGATGCATGACATGATCACGGCCCACGGCGAGGCGGCGAAGGCCAGCGGCGCGCGCATTGTTTTTTCCTGTGGTTTCGACTCCATACCCTTTGATCTGGGCGTATTTTTCTTACAGCAAGCGGCGCAGGAGAAAATCGGCGGCGTAGTGAGTCGCATTAAAGGCCGTGTGCGTTCGATGCAAGGCACGTTCTCCGGCGGGACACTCGCCAGCTTCAAGGCGACGATGGCGGCGGCGGCTAAAAACCCCGAGATGATCAACGTACTCATGAATCCTTTTGCGCTTACCGAAGGCTTTACTGGCCCTGAGCAGCCTTCCGGTTTTGCACCCATCTATGAGGAAGATCTCGGCAGCTGGTCTGCACCCTTCGTCATGGCAACCATTAATACCAAGAACATTCACCGTTCTAATCTGTTGCTGGACCACGCCTATGGCGAGAACTTTGTTTACGACGAAATGTTGCTGACGGGGCCTGGCGATTCAGGCGAAGCCATTGCCAATGCTGTCGCGGCAGACAAATCAATGGCTGAAAACCCGATAAAGCCGGGGGAGGGCCCCACGAAAGAAGAGCGCGAGAACGGCTTCTACGAAGTCCTGTTTGTGGGTTCAAATGCAGAGGGCAAAACAGTCAGTGCCAGCGTCAAGGGCGATAGAGACCCAGGCTACGGCTCCACCAGTAAGATGATTGTGGAAAGTGCAGTGTGCTTGCTGCTGAATCCGGACACAAAAACCCGGGGTATTTTAACGCCCGCGCCGGCGATGGGCTCTTTATTAATTGACCGTCTGCAAGCGAATGCGGGGCTAACGTTTCAGATTGAAAGCTAGCGCGCATTGCATGCTGCTTGATGCGGTTGCTTATTCGTCAGACGTCTGGCGCGCCGGGTAAAAACGGGTCCCGACGTGAAGTCTCAGACGCCGACGTTTGCCAATTCATTAGGTGCGCTTTGTTTAACCACAAAGGCAAACCCGAGTAATAAAACCAGCGCGGCGATGCATACCCACAGGGCAGCGGCATAGGTGTCAAAGTAGTCTAGCCCGAGGCTGAACAGGGCCGGACCAATGGCACTGGCAAACACCATAATCGAGGTGCAAAGACCGGTAATTTCGCCAAGGTGGAGTGGGCCAAAGTTGCGGATAAAGGCGAGGTTGGATGTCACAGACCAGAGTCCGCCGCCTATTCCGAAACCAACGACCAGTGCGGCGTAGCCCCAAGTGTGCTGTAGATAGAGCAGTCCTATCGCACCCAGCAGGAAGCCCCCCAGCATGACAATCATAAAGGGCTTGAGGGAACGCTTATCGACCAGCCACCCGCACAAGAGGTTGGTGGCGGTGGCAAATACGGCAGTAGGGAGAAAATAAGCGAAGGCCTCCGTCTGGCTGCGGCCAGCCGCTGCAAATATTGAGACAATGTGAAAGGTGACGGCTGTGCCGAGTAGCGAATGGATACCTAGGCTAAGCGTCGCCAGCCAGAAGACAGGGGTGCGTCGTGCCTGATCAAGTGTCGCGCTGGGCCGCAAGCGGATTACAGGTACTTGGTCTTCGTGAGTGTGCCCGTCAACCAAAACACCACAGGACCGAGGGTTGTCTCTGAGAAAGACCAAAGCGATGCCCGCAAAAACCAGACACACAAAGGCGAGTTCCCACAGCGCTTCATGCCACCCGGCTCTAACGATAGACCAGGCAAGTACCAAAGGTGCTACGGAAAACCCGAAACTCACGAACACGCCCCTGGCGCTAGTCACCAGACCGCGGCGCTCTTCAAACCAAACCAGCAAGACATTGCGCGAGGCATTGGTCAGTATGCCCTGACCGAGAAACCGCACACCAAAATACCCCAGCGTGATAAACAGAAAGCTCACCACGACGCCGCCACCGAAGTGAATGGCAAGGCTGTCGGACACTGAGATAAACAGCACCATGACGGCGAGGCCTGCACTGGCGGCGGCCATCGTCACACGCCCACCCAAGCGATCGTACCAACGGCCTGCGCGGGTTAGGAACAACGATGAGCCTACGGTGCCGATCAGATAAGCCATGGAAAGCTGAGTACGGCTCAAGTGCAAAGCCTCGATGAGATAATCGGTAAATACCGCCATGCCCATGGTTTGCCCAGGGATGCTGATGAGAATACCCAGGGCGCTCAATCCCCAGATAACCCAGCCGTAATAGAACGGCAGGCGGCGGACGTCGAAGGGCCAGTTCGCTCTAACGGGTGATTCTGTCCGTAGGGTCACGGGGAGGTAAGATAGTCTTAAGGAATAGACAAAATAAGGCAGCGCAAGGTTATTAATTTCACCGTGACGCTCTCCGCGGGTGAGTGTGGGAGCGCCCTGTTACTTGAATTCACCACAACCGCGCCACCCTTGGTCACCTCAGCCTCCACCGGTTTGTGAGCGCCACTGGCTTGGTGCCCACTCGATGATAGCCTCAGCGTCTTCGAGCAGCAGAAAGCCCTTCGCTACTGAATCATCGGTCGCTGCAGTGACGGCCTCGACATAGCCCGCTTCATCGACATAAAGGCTGGCCATCTGCTCAGCACTGAACAGTGCAGTAGTGCCAAACAGTCGACAGAAGCTATTGCCAGAATTGGGCTCGCCGCGCAGGATCGCTGAGGGCGCGTCGGCATGCGCACTGCGCATGCCGCCCACTGCGTTGCCCAGAGCGTCGTAAATATAGTCGGAATTATCGTCATTAGTCTCAAGCAGTGGCGAAGTTACAGGCAGTGTGCCTGCGCTGACCCAGTCATTTAGTGCGCGCACAGCGGTGTTGAAGTGGTAATGGTGTGGCCCATTGTTCATCGGTTTGTCACAGGTGATAAAACCGGCTATCGAAGGCTCTTCAATCACCGAAGCGAAGACCGCAGCGCCCACCGTATCACCTCGCCCAGAGACAAAGGTGTAGTAGTCTCCGTGCGCTGTGAGTGCCACTTCCCAGGTTCGAATTTTATCTGTATCGGGCTGGCGCGCGTTCACAAATTCAAGAAATACGACGTCGGTCTCGGTCTCGAATGTCATCACTGGAACGGATAGGTCAGTGCGCACCAACGCCGCAGCAGGGGCTGATATCGGTGTCAATGGGGCCTGCGATATCGGTGAAGCGCCGTCTCCACGGCTGTGAATCATATAGCCGTCGAACGTGCCGTACAGTGGTTGAAGGCCATTGGCATAGGTGACTAGCCGTGCAGCCGATTGGGACTCCCCGTAGGCGATTATATACTCTGCAGTGAGCCCCCCTAAAGGATCAATATCGCCGGGGCGGTGAATGGCTTGAGCAACCTGAGAAAATATATCATAGGAGTGAGCGTCACCGGGATGAGACAGTGAACCATAGCGTGCCGCATCAACGGCCTTCAGATGCAGTGGCAGCAGCCCTCGATCACTACCCTCAATGCCTATGAGTTGTGCTGAAACACCTACCCAGACCGAGCCGCCCCGACGCATTTCTAATTGCCCTGTGCCCCAGCTTGGCGGTGTCTCAAACCCTGCGGTCACGTTTAACCATTCCATCAGCACGATACCGTTAAAGTCAGCAGGATCAACCGGCGAATACACCACAATGCGCGTTTTGTAAGCCGCCTGCTCAGCAGGCTCTAGCGCCCAAAAGCCGTCCGACCCTAATTCACCGACGTTAGTGAAAGCGGACGCCGTGCCCGCAATAAAGAATTCTGTTTGTTGATAGCCGACGTCACCCAAATCAAAGCTCTGCGACAGTAAACTAATGGAGCCCACGTCGGGCGGTAGCGAAACGGTCGCGTTCGCGATCGGCAGATACTCAGGCTGCGGTGTAAAATTGTCATTGTCATTGCTTGAACACGCGATCAAAGTGGCGCTCGCCACAATGATGAAGAATACTTGGGTGTGCTTGAAGATTGCTTGGAACATGACAGTCTGCCCTTATTATGATTGGGAGTGATGATGACCGATGATACCTAAAATTGTAGCTGTCAGTCGATACCTAAGATTTTCGAAGGCATACCGCACTAGTCATGTCATCGCTGCGTGATGAGAACTTAGGATTAGGCCCTCCTAGTCTTAATGTTAGATAGAGACAACTCTGCTACGGGGCATTTCCCCACTGTCTGCTATGACCATCTGAATCACTTTCGATTTGGGTACTCCCTCGGCCAACAACTCTCTGGCATATTCCTGCTGATTGGGGGTGAGATCGAACATCACTCCAGACTTCTCTGGTGAACTGCCACGAACAGATACAATAGGGCTAGATGTGCCTTTGTGCTTTGTGTCAGCCTCATCAAACGTCTTGGACATAATGTGCCCCTTAATAGTGAACGCGCAGTTTACAAGAGATGGAGTGTATGAAATGTAAGGGTTATCACCTATAAAAGTGTTCGCCGTCGGCCTGCGCCGGAAAGCCGCTTACATCATTCGTTCATGCAGGTTAAACAGAATCCAAATGGTGCCGCCAACCATTAAAAACAGGATGAGGCTGGTAAAGAGGACGAGCTGGAGATCGTCCCGGTGAGAGCGCCAACTGATGTGCAGGAAATAGCGAAAATGCACGACGATCTGCGCCACCGCTAATATCGCAAGCGCAATCAGTCGCTCGAAGTGCGGTAAAATCTCAAAGATCACCAGCCCGAAGGCCAAGGCGGTCAGCATGAGTGCCAGTAGGCCGCCGATGCAGTAGGACTTAAAATCCTGTGCGTACGTTTCGACGTGCTCGTCAGTCATCGCGTCGCCCTTCATAGTGCCACCCCGAATAAGTAAACAAAGGTGAAAATACAAACCCATACGATATCGAGCATGTGCCAGAACAGCGCGAGACGCATCAGTCGCAGTTTCACCTCGGTGGTACGACCCAGTACCCGCAGCTGCACCAGCATCACTATCATCCAACACAAGCCGGCCGACACATGGATGCCGTGGGTCGCCACCAACAGATAGAAAGCTGATAGGAAGCCGCTGCGCTGAGGCACAGCTCCCTGCTGAGTCATTATCCAGAAGTCGCGCACCTCCATGCCAATGAAGCCGGCACCTAAGCAAAACGTCAGGACTAGCCAAAACACTAAGTGCAGTCTATCGGCTTTGTACTTCAGGGCCAGCGAGGCCATGCCAAAGGTAATACTGCTGCTCAGCAATAGCATTGTTTCGATAAAGGCGCTGGGAAGATCGAAGACATCGGTCGGGCTGGGGCCGCCCGCCTGACCTTGCACGCTCATGCTGGCATAGGTCGCAAACAGTATGGCAAACAGCACCAGGTCGGCCATCAGGAAAATCCAGAAGCCAAAAATGACGGGCTCGGCCTCGTCGTGACTGTATTCGTCGGTACTGCCCAGGTTCAGTCCTGGGTGGAGAAGTGGCTGCCGCTTCATGCAAGTACCTCCGCGCGGCCGACATTGGCGCTGGTATCTTCCTGTTCACGGGATGTAGTGGCGCACTCTCGTACCTGCTGTAGCCAGGCTTCATGGTCTGCACGCACTTTGCTAGCGGGAATGACGCGCTCTGTTTCTGTGACAAAGCTCCGCGCTATCACCGCGCCCCACATAGTGACGAAGCCCAAGGCGACCAGCCACCAGATGTGCCAAACCAGTGCAAAACCCAACGCAATTGCGCCAACGCCGATAACGGGGGCCACTATGCTATTTTTGGGTACAACAATGTCGTCGTAGGCGGTTGGCGAGGCGTAGGCCTTACCCTGTTCTTTCAGTCGGGTGAAGGCGTCCTGTCCTGACACCTCAGGAATGACAGCAAAATTGTACTCCGGCGGTGGTGCGCTGTTAGACCATTCCAGTGAGCGGCCATCCCAGGGGTCGCCCGCGGGTACGCGTCGTTGGTCGCGCTGGCGTACGCTGACGATCAATTGCACGCACAGGAAAATGAAGCCCGAGAATAGCAGCAGCGCGCCGACAAATGACACCTGCAGCCAGCCCAGATACTCGGGTCGGAACCATTCAACGGTGCGACGCATCGCGCCCATCAGGCCCAGCACGTACAGCGGCATAAAGGTCAGGTAAAAGCCGAAGGACCAGCACCAGAAGGACGCCTTGCCCCAGCGCTCTGCCAGGCGGAAGCCGAATGCCTTGGGAAACCAGAACTGGTAGCCGGCGATCATGCCGAACAGCACGCCGGGGATGACCATGTTGTGGAAATGTGCGACCAGAAACAGGGAGTTGTGTACCGCGAAATCCACCGGCGGATTTGCCAGGATCACCCCGGTTAGTCCGCCGATCACGAAGGTCACCAGAAACATGATGGAAAACAGCATGGCCGTGGTCAAGCGGATGCGCCCGCGCACCATCGTAAGCAACCAATCATACACTTTCACGCCCGTCGGTACGCCAATGAGCATCGTCGCAATACCAAAGATGGCATTCACGTTGGCGCCCTGTCCCATCGTGAAGAAGTGGTGCAACCATACGGTAAAGGACAACACTGCAATCGACATAGTGGCAACGACCAGTGACTTATAGCCGTAAATAGTTTTGCCGGAGAAGGTAGAGATGACCTCGGAGAACACTCCGAAGGCGGGCAGAATTAAGATATAGACCTCGGGATGACCAAACAGCCAAAACAGATTGGCATAGTTCATCATATTACCGCCCAGATCGTTGGTGAAGAAGTGGAATCCGGCGTAGCGGTCCAGGGCTAACATGAGGGTCGCAATCGTCAGCGGCGCCATGGCAAAAATCATCAGGACGCTGGTGCACAGACTGGTCCAGCAAAACAGCGGCATGCGAAACAGCGTCATGCCGGGAGCGCGATTCTTGTAGATTGTGGTGGCAAAGTTAACGCCTGTCAGCGTACTGCCGATAGACGTCAAACTGATAGACCAGATCCAGTAATCCACGCCCTCGCCTGGGCTGAACTCGATGCCAGTATAGGGCGGATAGGCCGTCCAACCCCCGGTTGAGAACTTGCCTACCACGAGAGAGATCATCACCAGTGCGGCACCGGCGGCGGTCAGCCACAAGCTGATAGCATTCAACAGCGGGAAGCTTACGTCGCGGGCACCGATCTGCTGCGGCATGATGTAATTGATCATGCCGGTAATGAAGGGCATCGCCATAAAGAAAATCATGATGCTGCCGTGGGTACTGAACAACTGCCCGAAGTGGTCGGGCGTCAAGACCCCCGGGTCGTTCACAGCGATGGACTGTTGGTAGCGCATCAGCACGCCTTCGATAATCGCTCTGGCGAGCATGACGAAAGCGACCACGATATACATGATGCCGACTTTTTTGTGGTCTACACTGGTCAGCCAGTCGAACCACAGTGTTTTCCACCCTCGGTAGTAGGTGAGCAGCGCCGCCACGATGATCATGCCTATCACCAGAACGCTGCCGGCGGCCCCGTCGATAAACTCGCTCATTACCGGGTTTTCGAAGGTTTGTACAAAAGAAATATCCTGGGGAGTTAGCCTGCCCAGTAAGGAAAAACTCGATTCAACAGTCACAGATCAGTTCCATCCGCTTTCATGTGGGGGTGGCCGCCGGTGAAACCCGCTATGACCCAGGTGAATAGGCCTTCAGCAACGCTGCCGAAGGATTGCGGCGCCGCCAGCACCGAAGGCTTCGCCAACAGGGCCCACGCGGCTTGATTGAGTGGCGGCTTGGAGTCGCTCATCTTGGTTGCCCACGCATCGAAGTCGGCCTGACTCACCGCATGGGTGATGAACTTTTGGTTGGCGAAGCCCATGCCGTTGTATTGGGTGTTCAGGCCGCGAAATTGGCCCGGCTCTGAGGCGAGCAGATTCATTTGCGTCTCCATGCCCGCCATCGTGTATATCTGGCCACCCAAGCGCGGGATCATGAAGGACTGCATCACTGTGCCGCTGGTCAGGCGAAAGCGCACCGGCCTGCCTGCCACAATCATCACCTCGTTTACCGATGCGACGTTCTGATCGGGGTAAATAAAGACCCATTTCCAGTCCAGTGCTATCGCTTGTATTTCCAAGGGCGCTTCTGCGGCGGCCAAAGGCTTGTAAGGGTCCAGTTCGTAGGATTGATGCCACAGATTCCAGCCCAGTACGACAACGATCACCGCGGGCAGCCCCCAAATCAGGATCTCCAGTGGCCAGGAAAACTCCCAGTTTGGCTGGTATGACCCGCTCTTGGTGCGCAGGCGGTAGCGCCACAGGGTCCACGGTAGGGCGATAAAAAGCGGTACGATAACGACAGCCATTACCATCACGATGAAAATAAGATGATCGCGCAGTGCCTCGGCGATCGGTCCGGCGGGGTTGATAAAGCCATTGCTAGCCGTGGTGGCGACGCTGAACATCAGCAATAGCGATCCACTGGTGCTTCGCACGAGTATTTTGGTCAGTTCTTGATGTCGTCGCATGGATACCACATTTTGTATTGTATTCTATTGCCCAACGCAGCCAGCCAGGGCATCGCTATCGCACAGTTCTCTGTCCAATGCAGCAGTGCATAGCGCACACAGTATAACGAAAAATGGAACGCTCATCCCGCTAGTCCCTATGGTGTAATAGATCACGCACATTAACAAGACTAACGACCAGTCCCAACACTAAAATACTGACGATTAAGACCAGCTCGGTCGTCAATATCACGGTCGGCTGAGTGACCACCCATAGGATGCGAAATCAGGCATATGCGGACTTCGTGGAGTGTTTAACCCTAGCCGAGTCCAAGAAGGCGACGCTATCCATAATTCATAGAGCTCCGCGGTGCAAAACCCAAATCAATTTGGTCCATTGACATGGCGTGAAATGTGGCTCAAGTTGCCCGACTGGGCGGCTGGGTAACTACCTGATTGATGACAAACAAAGCAATTTAAATTGCCGCTTGTACTTGTCGGCGTATCCGTGCCAGGCGTAAATGTCCCCTGAAATGTTGTTTCCATGACGCTGTTTGCAAGCTGTAGAGAGCCACTTTGTTCAGTGGGTTCAAGTGTGCCTTCATTGTTAAACCAGATTCCGCCTACCATCTCATAGTTACGCCAAATAGCCTGCGGGTCTGAGGGATCAAGCTTTGTAAGATAGCCATCTTCTCCAATAATCTGCTCGTTCAGCGCACGAATATTAGCTCGATTTTGCTCTGACTGAGTACCAACGTTCTGGGTGCCCTCGGGGAACACGCGGCAGACATTGGTAGAGTCCGCTATGTAGGGTGCGCTGCCAGTTGAGTCGTTTCTACCTTCATTGATATAGATATTTTCAGAATTGGTGCATTGCGCGGTGCAGTCTGAGGGATTGTCAGAACCGATACACTCGGCACATGAGTTTGTCATCATGGTCCAGCCATTTGCAGGTCGCTCTGGCGACAGGTCCGAAGGAACACAATCGGGCACATTCGCAATATGCTCCCAAGTCGTCCAAATCATTTCAGGGTGCAGTGGTGTTGTTTGTGCCAGATGAAAACCAATTAACCCCAATTTCATCTGCTCACCAGTGTCTAAAGTAACGTCTATGGTGTAATAGTCTAGAGCGTTCGTTTCAGGTGTGATATATCGCCAAGCTGTTTTGATCTCTACTAAGTTGTCAGGCAGAGTGGCGCCAGAGCCATTGTTGCCACACAGGTTGCGGCTGAACCGGACATTGTAAAGCACGATATTACCTTCACTTGTCCCTTCAGGCCCAACCGAATAGACCTCAACATTCGTGCCGGCTTCGGGGCCTCCTGGGCCAGTAGTTGCATTGACAAGCAGATTTAATACATCTTGATTCGACTGCGGCGCACAGCTGTCAGTCTGGTTTCCAAGATAATTGGGATAATCTTGCGTCACCTCAAAACGTCTCTCGTTACTGCCTTCCGATACGGGCTCGACCAAATACAGGAAGGATTCCCAACCCATAACATTAAAGTCACATAGTTCTGCTTGTGTACCGTTGGGAACTTCTGTCTGCAGCGTGGGCGACAGCACCTGTGCCTGCAGTATAGTACAGGCTGTGGGTGGTGTCGGCGCCTCCTCTCCAACCGGCGCCTCTTCTCCAGTCTCTGCACTCGCAGGAAAAGTATTGCCATTATCGCTATCACTGCAGCTTGCACTTAAGCAGACCATGATCGCAAAAATCGAAAAGTAAACCGGATTTGATTTGGATGTTTTCATTATTAATTCTCAAGGTGTTTTGAACCCGAACTGCCACTGCTATTATTAACGGAGCAAGTCGGATAGTGAGCAAGATGTTTATCTCTACCTCTACCTCTACCTCTACCTCTAAAGAGGCAGTTTTTATAGTATTTGAGCCGACCATACTCGCTATTTGAGCGGAAGGCAAAGCGCTCTCGCGATCGCGCCTAAGACTTTTAATATAACGCCACTAACGCCTGATCACATTAAAGAGTGCACCGGCTATGATTAGTCCCCCACCAACATAGGTCCACAGTGAGGGCAGTTCGGCAAACACGACCCAACCCAGTACCACCGCAAAAATAATCTGAACATAGGAGTAGGCGGCGGTCTTTCCCGCGGTCCCATAGCGCATAGCATGGGTGAGGCCGAGTTGGCCTATCTGCGTGAATATTCCCACCATGAGTAACAGCACCAGAGACTGTCCATCGGGCATAACGAATTGATCGCCTAAAATCGCCACGGAAAGCGGTAGTGCAACGAGTGGAAAGTAAAAAATGATGACGGACGCGTCCTCTTCTAGACTCAATCGCCTGACCAGCACATACGCCATTGCACTGCCAAAGGCACCCAGCAGTGCAACAGCGACGCCGAGTGACGGCAGGGCAGGTGCCGCGCCAGTGAACACGCCGGGCTCTACCATGACAATCAACCCCGTGATGCTAAACACAATGCAGATGACGGTCGAGCGCTGAATACCCTCTTTGAGTAACAGTAAGCCTAAAAGCGCTGCGAACATCGGGTGCATGTACTGTAATAAGGTGGCCTCTGCCAGCGGCAGGGTCATTAATGCGTAGTACACGCAGATCAGGGCGAGTGATCCCACAATGCCGCGAGCGGCCAACAGTGTGCGATGTGTTCCCCACACAGACAGGCCTTTTCTGCGTACATCGATATAGCTAAGTACCAGTGATACCAATGCGCGTGCCGCGACGATTTCCAGCAGTGGGATGCCGCGGGTCGACACCAGCTTGACGCAGGCGGCCATGAGCGCAAAACCCAGGGCAGACACAAGCATATAACGCGCGCCGGTGAGTTGGGCCTTTGGCTGCGTAGAAGTTGTAGTCACGTATTACTCGAAGGCTTGCCTTGCGGATTGACGCATTCAGATGCGTATCAGTGGGGTGAAGTATAGAAACTATAAACGAGGCTGTCGAGGAACTGTCGAGAGGCTGTAGAGAAGGGTCTGAGGAAAGTCCGGATGAATACGATGAATATTTCGGGACCTTTAATGTTCTAGGTCAGCTACAATCCGTTATCTATTGATCATTGCCCGACAGTTAAACGAGAGGAGATAGTGATGGGCTTTAACAGGAAATCGACCGCGGAGCAGGTCACTGCGGGTCTTGACCTGACGGGAAAGACGATCGTTATCACAGGTATAAACTCTGGCCTTGGTTTAGAGAGTATGCGCGTGTTGTGTCTGCGCGGCGCGCATGTGATTGGGTTAGCTCGAACGCTGGGAAAAGCCCAGCAAGCGTGTGACAGTGTCGCTGGAAAAACAACACCGGTAGCGTGTGAGTTGAGTGAGCTCGCCTCCGTGAAGGCGGCGGGTGAGAGCATACGCAATATGGCAATGCCCATAGACGTGTTGATAACGAACGCTGGGATTATGGCCCCCAACCAGCTGAATCATGCCCACGGGCTGGAGATGCAGTTTGTCACCAATCACATAGGCCACTTTGTTCTGATTCAGTATCTACTGGAGCAGGTCAAGGAGGCGGAGGCAGGACGCATTGTGATTTTATCCAGCGCCGCTCATACCATGGCGGTGAAGGGCGGCATCGACTTTGATAATTTGGATGCCAGCCGCGGTTACAGCCCCTGGCGTTTTTATGGTCAGTCAAAGCTGGCAAATCTTTTAACGGCGCGTTATATGTCTGATCAACTCAAGGGTCATGGAGTGACGGTCAATGCGGTGCACCCGGGGATTATTCAGACCAACTTAGCGCGTGATGCCGGCGGCCTCTTAATGACGTTAATGGGCCTCTTTGCCAAACCCTTAGAAAAAACGGTAGAGCAGGGCGCGGCGACGCAATGTTATGTAGCCGTTAATCCGGAGGCTGCAAACACTTCTGGAGAATACTTTTCAGATTGTGCTGTTGCCAAAACGTCGCCCGCGGGACGCAATGACCGGCTGGCGAAGAAACTGTGGCAGAAATCAGAGGCGTTAGCGGCGGATTATTTGCCCTAGCCTGCGGGGCCGCAGAGTGATGCCGTGGCGGGCGCAATGGCATAGTCGCCCGCGTTCGTAGCGTATTAGCAGGAGTCTCCTAAGGCAGAAAATGGTTAGCTCACGAGAAAGCGAGTACAAACGCTGTGCCGGCTATGATGTGATGTCGATATCTAATGGGAACGTATGACCGCCGCTAAAAATCACAAGCGCGCTGTAGTACACTCACCGCTGACCCCGAATGGTATCGCGGCGAGTTTCTTTTAGAGCAAACACACCATGCAAACAACAACCCAAAAGACCCTCCCGCTGCGTTTGGGCATCACGCCTTGGCACATGAGCAGTACCATGGATGCCAATGCACTGTGTACACAGGCTGAGCTGGCCGAGCAGTGCGGCTACCACTCTTTCTGGTTGCCAGAGAGTCATTTTGCAGGTCCAAATTCAGTGCCCGAGCCTATTGTGCTGTTGGCAGCTGTGGCTGCGCGTACGACCACCATCAAGCTGGGCACTACCTCGTATCTGCTCCCTATCCGCAATGCCCTGCAGGCAGCGGAGCAAGTTGCCGTGCTGGATCAGCTCAGTGGAGGCCGACTCATTCTCGGACTCGGTCGGGGTTTTGAAAAGAATATGCTGAGTGCTTTCGACGTTAACCCCACAGAAAAACGCGAGTTACTCAACCGTAATCTTGACGTGATGAAAGCGGCTTGGGCAGGCGGTATTGTGGGTTCTCAGGCGATCGGTGCGGTGATGTCGCCACTGCCCGTACAGAAACCTCACCCGCCCATCTGGATGGCGGCTTTCGGCCCGAAGGCATTGGCACAGGCGGGAAAAATGGGCACGCCCTATCTTGCGTCACCCATGGAATCATTGCAGCAGTTAAAAGAAAACTACGAGATTTATAACACGGCGTTAGATCAAAACAGCCAGCCCAGGCCGAGTGAAATCGTACTGATGCGTACGATTTTTATCAGTGATGACAAAGCACTGTGCAAGCAGGTAACACGTGACCTCGCACAATTGGCAAGCACGCTAAAGTTTGGCAACACGGTGATGGAAGCAGCCTGGATTGTGGGCAACGCAGACGACGTTGCGAGCGAGATTCATGAGTATCAAGAACAACTTGGCATGAACTACCTGATTGTTGCGCGCCCGCGCATCAAAGGCTTAAGTCGTCAATGCGCCGAGCAGTCGATGCGCGCATTGGCCGCAATGGTGGCGAATGTTTAGAGCGGGCCCATTGGCGGTAGCCCGCATTTCAATCAATGGCTGATGGGTCATACCGTGGTGTACCTTACCTATAGGGGTCTTTCCCCTAGTGGCTGCCGATGCTGAGCCGACGCTTCACGCCACCCGATATTTCGAGATCTGGATGTCCTCCGCCCCAAGGTCCGCGTAGTTGTCATTGGCGCGACCAATGCCGAACTCGCGCCAGGTAAAGGGGTGGTACTGGGGGTTGCCGTCGCAGAGTTCGGGGATCGGTTTTATCACGGCGTCGAAGGTGGGGTTCAGGAAAAAGGGGATGCTGTAGCGATCCGTCTCGCGCATCGGCGTGACCCGGTGGACGGCGGCCTTGTACTGGTCGTTGCTCCAGACTTGTAGCGAGTCACCCAGGTTCACCACGATGGTGCCGGGACGCGGGGGGACATCGATCCAGCCGTGCTCGGCGGACTCAGTCTGCAGCCCGCCTGTCTGATCCTGGAGCAGCAGCGTGATCACGCCGGGGTCGGTATGCGGGCCCAAGGCCAGGTCTCCTAACGGCGCGAGACTCTCTCGATCAGACGCCGGCGTGGGGTCATCGAGCGTATAGTGGTTGAGGCGCATTAGACTCCCAAGCGAACTGCCGTGGTGTTGCGCTGCGATGTCAGGCGGCAGGTTCAAGGCGGTGAGCACGAGCTGCAGCGTCTTTTCGGCCGCCGCGCCCATGACGTCGAAATACTCTGTTATCGTTTCCTGCACGTCAGGCATCCAGTCAGGCCAGACATTCGTGCTGAATTCGGGAGGCAAAGCAGGGGAGAGCAGGTCGAAGACCTCTTTGCGATCACGTACCCGTTTGGTGAGCTCGCGATCATAGTATCCGGTGGGCTGGCCTTCCTTGCGCATGAGCTGATGCTTCTGCTGTGGCTTCGATGCGAAGAAGCGTTCAGTGGCATCCCAAGTGCGCTCAATCACCGCGTCGAGGCCGTGTCCCTCGATGAGGAAGAAGCCGTGATCGCGGCACGCCGCGTCGAGTGCGGCGAGGGAAGCGGCCGAGGGATTGGAGAGGTCGATCGTCGGTACGCTCATGCTTTTTCTCCTAAAATGAGCCGTGGACTATAACCAAACATCAGCGTCAAAGACATCGCCTTTTTCAAGCGTCGGAATACACCGGATGACCACAGTTGGCGACACCCCATTCACTGCGGCAGCCTGCGTATCGGTATCGTGGGTAAACAGAGAGTGCGTTACTGCGACAGCCAGGTCATTACCTTGGCGACCAGCGTGTAGAACCACTCTTTCACTGCCAACCACACACTCGATGATTCACGGAGCGCTTTATCTTCCTGGCTGCGCTCAATAATATAGGCGTGCACAAAGCGTGCATCGTCTTTATCGAGTACATCATCAAAGCGAGGCATGCCGGCATTTTTCATCGTACCTTCGAGTACCACTGGCAAGAAATTCTCATGCCATACTAGGTCGAGATGGCGCAGGTCCGGCACCGAGCCATCACTGACTGCATCCATACCATGGCATCGTGCACAGTAGCGACTGTATAGATGGTGACCGCGTTTCAATTCCTCAGCGCTGATATCCAGCCGCGTCGGGGGCTCGGGAAACGGCTTTTTAGGGATGGCGGGCAGTGACTCACTGGCACCGAGTTTAAAGGTAATCACCCGACCGTTTATCACCGGCCGATCATGCTGTATGCCGATCATCAAGCTGAAGCCGCCGCCTCGGCCGACCATTACGGTGACGTAATTCTCTCCGCCCACCTGATAACTGATCGGTGCGGCCATCACGCCATTTTGCACATCAGCACGCCACAAACGTTCACCCGTATCGGCGCGATAGGCATAAAAATAGCCGTCGACGCTACCCTGGAATACCAGGTTTCCGGCAGTGGCCAGCACGCCACCGTTGGGTCCGTAAGGGTAGTCCGCTCGCCATGCCGCCTGTTGCTTTACCGGATCCCAGGCCATTAAAAAAGACTGGGGCATGGTTTTCAAAATCGCTTGGGTCAGCTGTTGATTCAGGTCAGCACCATCAGCCTTATAGCCTAAATTCCAGTGGCGCGGCGTAAACTCAAACGCTTCCTCGGCTTCAAACTCGGTACCAAATTCAAGGGTCGGAATATACATTAAGCCGGTATCGGGGCTATAAGCCATAGGGTGCCAGTTATGCCCGCCCAGGCCGCTGGGAAAAATCATAGACGTGGTGCCGGGCGCATAACGCACACCAGGATTTTCAATCGGCCTGCCGGTACTCAAGTCATAGCCACTGGCCCAGGTGACTTTTACATAGGGCTCCGCCGACAGCAGCTCACCAGTGACGCGGTCATAGATATAAAAGAAACCTGCCTTAGGTGCCTGCATCAGAACTTTGCGCGGCAGGCCCTGCCACTCTATCTCCGCCAGCACCATTTGCTGGGTGGCCGTATAATCCCACGTGTCCCCCTCTACCTGCTGGTGATGCCACAGATATTCACCGCTGTCGGCATTCACGGCCACGATAGAGGTCAGAAATAGATTGTCCCCGCCATCAGGGCTGCGCATGTCACGGTTATGCGGCGCGCCGTTGCCGACACCGATATAGAGAATATTCAACTCGGGGTCGTAGACAATGGAATCCCAAACGGTGCCACCACCGCCGACCTTCCACCACTCACCGGTCCAGGTTTTAGCGGCCATCGCCATCAGCTCATTTTCAAAGCCATCGGCGGGGTTGCCCGGAATCGTATAAAACCGCCACGCCTGTTCGCCGGTTGCGGCATCATAGGCACTGACATAACCGCGCACCCCATACTCCGATCCGCCGTTGCCGATAATCACTTTGCCATTGGCTATGCGTGGCGCACCGGTGATCGAATACGCCTTGTTAATGTCTGTGGTCTGCGTTTCCCAAGCCGCGAGGCCGCTGACTGCATCGATCGCAATGAGGCGCCCATCCAGTGTGCCGACATAAACCTTATCTTGCCAAACAGCCACCCCGCGATTAACGGCACCGCAGCAATATTTATAAGCAGTCTCGCGCGGCACCCGTGGGTCATATTTCCACAACATCTCACCTGTGCGGGCATCAAGAGCATACACCACACTCCACTCGGCACTGGCGTACATCACCCCATCAACAACCAGCGGTGTACCCTGCAAACCATTGGTGAAAGGGGTCTCAAAAAACCAGCTAATGCCTAATTGATCGACATTACTGTCATTGATTGCTGTCAGCGGGCTGAAGCGCTGCTCACGCCAAGTGTTGCCGTGACTCATCCAGTTACCCGGCTCTGCAGCGGCATCCGCCAGACGTTGATCACTCACAGACAGCGAATAGCCGGGTAATGAAATAAGCAGTAGCGCGATAAAAGCGATTAAACGATTCAGAGTGAAGTGCCAGCCAGTATTATTGAGCGATGATTATACCGGCCGAGAGCGAGAAGCTGTAGTGCTGTCGACAAATTGAGGGCAGCCCCCGACGATCAGCGCCCATCTGACGAGCAGCCGTCGCCCTGCATAGAGGTGGTCTGTTCCGATGATCTTGGGGCGTGGAACGCAGTGTGCATGAAAATGGCCTTGTCGCCTTTTTCAGGGACTTATTTTTGGCGATAGTTTGACCAAACGCCAATGGCTACAGTAACGTACGTACCATAGGAATAGCCTTCCCAGACACCGTGAGACATATTATGCAAAAGCCAGATACGAGCCTTCAATTTCGCACCGCTTGGCGTGCCCTAGGTCGATTGCGGATAGACCCCGATAACACCGACGAGGTGTTCGTTATCATCCGCGCGCTGTCGGGCAATTCAGGCGAGCGCCACTACCGCAAGTTTAAGAAGACCGAGGCCGGCCAGCGTATCTTGGCAGAAAAGCGCAACTTACTGGACACTCTGATAGACCACGATTACTTGCGCTCGCTGCCGCAAGAGAGCCTAGGCCACCAGTATCTGTTGTTCACTGAGCGCGAAAAAATTACCGCCGAAGGATTGGTCGCGGCGAGCGAGTCTGGCGGTCGTACTGAGGTGGGTGAGAACCGCCAGCGGTTCTTCGACCGTCTGCGTGATTGCCATGACTTGCAGCATGTTACTACCGGTTGGGGGCGCGATCTGCTCGGTGAAGGCTCGGTCCTTGCCTTCAGCATTGCTCAAAAGTGGCACCACGGTATCGCTCTGATCGTCGCTATGGCGTTTTGGACGGGCGGGCCTGAAATGCGCGGCATGATTCGCAGGGCCTGGCGGCGCGGTAAGCAGAGTGAATGTCTCGAGTTTGCAGATTGGGAGGGGCTGCTACCGCTACCACTTGCGCAGGTTCGGCAGCAGCTCGGCTTGGGCGAGCCGCCTGTGTATGAGCCGGTCTGGTCTGTTGGAGCTGCGGCTGCGGCAGGTTAGTGGGGCCTAGGGTTTGCGCGTGTTTTACAGCGGGCCTCGGGCTTGTTGAAAGCCATACGCGGAGACTCTTTGACACAATATTGATAACACCAGGAGCGGTCCATGTCCCGATTGAGTCGACGCGGTTTTCTACAGTTTAGCGTGGCCGCCGCGGTGGCCAGTACCGCCGCGTGCAGTTCGGACGAACCCGAGACAAGCCCGGACAAGCGGTTCCCACCGGGCAGCTTCGGTGCCAGCGCAACGGCTGAAGCGGTGACTGAAGGGGTAAACCTGAGTGGCAAGACGGCATTGGTGACCGGCTGCAACTCCGGCCTCGGCTATGAAACGCTTGCTGTGCTGGCGCGCCGCGGTGTGCATGTCATCGGTACCGGGCGCACCCTGGAAAAAGCCCAGCAGGCCTGCACCAGCGTGGGCGGGAAGACCACGCCACTTGCGTTGGAGCTGGCGGATTTCCAGTCGGCGGTCGACTGCGCTGACGCCGTGAAGGGCATGGGTGTGCAGTTGGACATGGTGATCGCCAATGCTGGCATCAACGCCTTCGGTGAGTTGATCCTGGTGGATGGCATAGAACGCACGTTCAGGGTTAATCACCTGGGTCACTTTGTACTCGTCAATCACTTGCTGCCGCTGATGAACCCGCAGGGAGGCAGAATCGTGCACGTCGGCAGTCGCTCCGCCTATAAGCAGGCACCGCCTGCAGGCATCGTGTTTGGCAGTCTGAATGGCGACGTGGTGCTCGAGTCGGGTGAATACTACGGTCAATCTAAACTGGCGAATGCGCTGTTCTCTTTGCAGCTATCAAAGCAATTGGCCGGCTCGGGCGTCACGTCCAACGTGATTCACCCGGGTCTGGTGCAAACCAACCTCGCCCGCAATGCCCCTGCTGTCATTCGCAAGGGCTTTGAATGGTTGGGCCCACTCATTGCAAAAACCCCTGCCGAGGGCGCGGCCACTCAGGTGTATGTCGCTGCAAACCCGGAGGTTGCTGGGGTGAATGGTGCGTATTTTGAAGATTGCAATCCGGTGACGGTGAATGGGCCGAACCGCGTCTTCGATGAGGCCATGGCGCAGAAACTGTGGCAGGTGTCGACGCAAATGACTAACGGCTATGTGTAGCCCCACACGTCAGTTGTAGGTCTGGCCAAGCGCAAGACGCATTGACCGAGTCAACCCAACCTACACATGCCAACACATGCCAACACCCGCAATCCGATTAACTGACGCAGCATTCCCTACCTCTCTCTTTTAAAGCGACTATTGAGCGATCTGAAGAGGCAGGCATTCATTTTTTTGGTGACGGACACACGGCTATCGAACACATTCTTGTTCCACGAGATCCTCGAGTGTATCGCGTTGCGTATCTGCTATCTGGAACGACCTTGCGTGCTCGCTCGGCGCACCGCAGCCATGACACATTCCAAATTTAGTGTCACCGCTCTTAAACCAGAGCACAGCAGAATCAGCAGCGTTTGAATCGAACAGCCTCACTATCTCTTCGCCCGGGGATTGAATCTTAGTCCAGATTCCCGGTGGTGCGAGATCGAGACAATCGGTCGCCAAAGAGTCACAACCTGCCAAAAGGATAAAAATAGTGAGGCACAGTAGCTTCAATCTCAGTGCCAGATTTGGAGGCGCAAGCTTACGGCAGCGGCGGCCAGATAGCGGCCGCCCCTGTTGTCCGTGCTGGTGATGTGTGCTGTGCATTGATGCTACCTCGAACGTTACTACGGTGGCTGTAGTCGATGCCTTGACGAGATCATCGCTATTGAGACTAGCCTCTAAGTCTAGTCGATTTTCTTGATACGCGCGTCTTGAGGATAGGCCGTCAAAAAATCCGATAACACGTTGGCTGCCAGAAGACCGCATTTTATGAAAGATAAGAATCCACTGGCCTTGGCGACACGTTCCAGCTCAGGATCAGGCCGGTCCAGCGGGCCGATGAAACGTTACCATCCGGCTGACCTCAAGTGTGAACGATATCCCTGAATCTCAACACGGATTTTGTAATATTCAGCAACGATCTATATATTGTTTACTATGAAATCGAAGATTATAAACTTCGGGTCAATTAATATTGATCATGTCTACCGAGTCCCACATTTGGTTAAACCGGGTGAAACACTCTCGAGTCTAGATCTTGTTACCGGCCTAGGTGGAAAGGGTGCCAATCAATCGGTCGCTATCGCGCGCGCAGGCGTATCGGTGGCGCATGTCGGTAGGGTTTTCAAAGGTGATAGATGGGCAGTAGCGTTGCTCGCCTCAACGGGCGTCGATACCGACAACATAGCGCTTATCGAAGGTGCCAGCGGACATGCCATTATTCAAGTGGATGACCAGGGTGAGAACGCGATCGTGTTACACGGTGGAGCTAACCAGAGTTTTTCGATAGCGGATATCGAGTCGGCTCTAAACCACAATCAACAGGCACGCTATTTGTTGATGCAGAACGAAACAAATCTACTAGCAGAAGCGTTTGAGCTTGCGCAGGCAAAGGGTATCAAAATTGTGCTAAACCCGGCGCCAATGACTGACAATATTAAAGACTTGCCGCTGGCAAAGCTTGACACCTTGATTGTTAACCAAGGCGAAGCAGAAGCGCTGTGCGGCGCAGCAGATATTGATCAAATGACTCAACAAATGGCAGCCCTGGCGCCGCAGACTCGGGTGATCGTTACCCTAGGCGGCGATGGCGCTATGTTGCTGGCCAATGGCGAGGTCACACACATGAATAGCCCAAGTGTTGATGTGGTTGACACAACGGGCGCAGGCGATACGTTTGTTGGGTACTTTTTAGCTGGCGTGGCGGAAGGCATGAATGACCATGATGCACTCCAGCGAGCTTGCCTCGCGGGGTCCATCGCGGTAACCCGTCAGGGGGCTATCACGGCTATTCCCGACAGATCAGAGGTTAATCGCTAGCGAGGGTTCAACCCCCAGTGGCTTGCCACGACACAGATTTTTGCTGGCAACACTATGCCCTGCTGCTAGCGACGAGGTTTTTGATTGAGACGAATCTAATTCGAAAAAATATTATTATTGATAGGGATCCGGGTGTCGCTAATGCACAGGCTATCGTCTGACACCTCTTGTCCTACCAGGGTATTGATTTACCCTGCCAATCATAGAAACTACCGGAGTCTTCTAGCTGCAAGTCGCCAATGACCGCCAGCAGCGAGCTCGCGCACTCGGCAGGTGTTAATACGCGATTTTTGTACCGCTCGGATACAAAGGGTTCTGAAAGGCGCGAATAAACCGTTCCGGGATGCAGTGCAACGACGATAGCGTTGCGATGACTGATACGCCACTCGTTTGCGATCGTTTTCAGCAACATATTGTGTGCAGCCTTGGAGGCGCGATAACTATACCAGCCGCCAAGTTGGTTATCCTCGATACTGCCGACCCGCGCCGAAAGTGAGGCAAGCACCACCGGATCATCGTGACGCAGTAACTTACTGAATGCTTGGGCCAGTAAAGGCAGCAGGATAGCATTCACCTGAAAAGCCTTCTGTAAATGCTCTGGGTTGAGGGTCTTGAGCCGTTTCTCAGGACCTTGGTGTTGATTATGTAGCAAGCCTACCGTATTGATGAGCAGATGAACGCGGTCCATGGATTCCTGCACCCGCGTGGCGGCGTTCATCACGGACTCGGCGTCCTCTGCATCGAAGGTCACGTAGGTGACACGCTTATCATCAGACGCGTTGTGCGTACTGCGTCCAAGAACAACTGCACGATGTAACGACTGCCGTTGCAACAGGTTTTCCAGCAGAGCTGAGCCAATAGCGCCATTGCCTACAATGACAACGTTGAATTGACTCAATGCCAGACAGTTATCCTGACTCATGTGACGGCTTCCACGCACTTTGTGCTGTTAGATCGGTTTCAACCATGTGAACCGACGGGAGAATCAGAATTACTTTCATCACTTTAAATCCAATTGGTTGCATAGAGTTATACGCAGTGTCGATAAGAATGGACCTGACGCCTACTGGACTTCCCAGAATGTTCTAGACACGCAAGAGTCAGTCCACGTCAGTGGCATGCCGGCTTGCAGCGATAGTAGCGGCATTTCTGCGGCGGATGTGCAAAGACAGTTGACGGAAGTCAGGCATTAAATGCCCGAAGACTCGAGTGCGCCCTCCCGAAATAAACACTAAGGCGCTGTGATAAAACGTGCGCACTTGCGTCACGTTGTCAGAGCTTTAGGCCTGACAGTACGATTCCATTAGGGGTGTATGCCTAAACGTCCCACACTTAATGTCGGCTTTTTATTATTAACACTGTCGCTGTTAACGCATTGTGATTAGCGCATTAATGACTGATCGGCACGACCGGTGATCATTGGCATGTCGTTGTACGTTCTGATTCCTGGACTGGCTTTGCAGACATAGGGAACTGCGTTTACACAATGCATGGCGGTTGCCACCAAGGCTGATTCTTCGCCGTCAGCGCCGTGCTCAGGTGAGTCGGCGTGCAAGCCTTCTGTCACTAATTGAATGCGGTTGTCGCCGATGACTTCCATTTCAAAACGCTCTTTACCTAGGTCCCAACCGTCTTCAAGGTGACTGTTACCCATGTACCAATTGACCGCCGCTTCTATCACTGGCGTGCCTTTTACCGTGCCTTGCCACGAGAACGACTGAGCGGCAACAGTGCCTTTTTCAAGCACACCAAAAGGTGTTTCAATATTAGCGGTTGCGAGACTCCAGCGATGCTTAGTGACAAAGTCTGAGTCAAGCGTTACACCTATCTGATCGGCCACCATATCGATCGACTGGGTAAACCCATCGGCAAGGACATCTTTCATAATACTGCCGGCCAACTGTTCTTGGGTTTGACCAAACATCATAATGTTGGTCACCACCTCTTGCGCATCATAGGTGCGAAGGTCTGAAAACTCTTCGCCGCGAACGTAACGTATGTTAGTCACAAAAGCCGAAGCCAATAGCGGCAGTTTTTCTGTCAAACCACCGGGGTGTATACCCGTACCATGCAACACCGACTGCCCTTTTTCGCACGCCGCCTCAAGTAGGCTAGTGTCCCGATTTTTTGGGTAAACCCAACCACAGGAAGTGATCACACTTTTACCCGATTCAAGTAGAGGAATAACCTCTTTGAGGTTGGCTAGCAGTGGCATGTACACTACGCAATCTGCCTCTAATGCCAGTATCTCTTCAATTTTATTCGTTGCTTTTACGCCCGTGTCAGGACGACCACATAACTGACCCGCGTCCATGCCATGCTTATCATCGCTGTAAACTTTAACGCCCACCAGTTCCATGTCTGGATGATCAAGAATACCCCGCAGGGCTAAGCGTCCATGAATACCGGTTGCCCACTGCACGACTTTATAGGTCATTTTATTGCTCCGTTCAGATGTCACTGATTGAATGAGGCTATCTTAGCTGAATTCAATGCTCGAGATAATGACAGAATTGAAAAACTAATTTTTGTTGATGAAAAAAAGCGAATAATCTAGTCTTAACTTTGTTAAAGGCTCCAGACCCCACACATTAAACCTTGCCAGAGGTGGGGAAAGACGTAGGATGGCTTTTTACTGCTGAGTTCACGATTGGCTTAAATCGCTTGAGAAGGCCCGGAAAGGGTGGGGGACAGATGGAAGATCAAGGGATAGTGGCTGAGCTGGAGACACTGAGAGCCCAGCTTAAGCAATTTGAGCAAGCCCGTCTTCAGAAAAAGTTGTCAGCATCGGAGCCTACCGGGGTAGCAAATCTGCAAGCCTCGGTCACAGCAGAGGAAAGTCTGAGAGACTCTGTTGAGGACTGGCTTAGCGGCCTTGACCATCTTGATGCGACACAAATGTTGGAGCGCGTAAAAGACGTCACCGGCAACTGGTTTGTTGATATTAACGACGACCTAAAAGACGTGAGGCCGGCGACCCTCCTTCTCATTTTTGGGCTTGGTGTACTGGTAGGTCGATTAACATCTTAGGGAGGTTCAATTGTCTGATTCAATGTTTAAGCTGCAACTACTCGCTCGGTCCGAATTGGCACTTACGCAAATCCGTACGCGACGTGCCGTAAGCAAAAGCACGTATATTGCCTTTTCTTTGGTGCTCTTTCTGTTGGGTATTGGCATGCTGAATGTCGCCGGATTTCTGGCGCTCGAGACATCATTCAGCCCAGCGAACTCGGCGCTAATCATCGCGTGTGCGAACGGAATCGGGGGCGTCATTGTACTTCTGCTGAGTCAAAAGGCGGGGCCCTCGGAGAATGAAGAACGTATGGCAAAAGAGGTTCGCGAAATGGCGTATCGCGAACTCAATGAGGATGTGAATGACGTTAAAAATAGATTAGAAAATCTTGCGCAAGAGGTTAGCAACATTGGCGAAGATATCTCGCGCGCAACAGGCGTACTGCGCTTCCTGCTAGGTCTGCTAAAAAAATAGTGGGCAGCCCCGGTTTTCTTAAAGACTAGACGGAGCATTCAAGGGCTAACAGCCGATCTATCACTGACCCCCGGCGGCACACCCCTTAGCTAACGTTATGGCCTGCCGATCGTCTTACTGTGAGGCTCAGTGGCTTAAAAACACGCAGTATTCCACGCATAACCGACTTTTTTGAACCCAAATTTAGGTTTTTGCGTATGTACGTGGAGATAAGGACGTAAGCTGATGAAACTCACTACCATAATATTGACAGCGATTATGATGCATTCGGGGCTCCTGATGGCGACTGAAGAACCTGCCTTTACCCTCATTAAACAAAGTGAGCCCTTTGAACTGCGTTTATATGCACCCAGAATCATTGCTGAAACCGCGGTAAGCGGTGATATGAAAAAGGCGTCAAGCTCTGGCTTTAAAGCCATCGCCAACTTTATTTTCGGCAACAATCAGCATCCCAGCAGTGGCGAAGCAGAAAATATCAGTATGACAGCGCCAGTGATATTACAAAGCAGCAGTGTCGATGCTTTTACAACGTCTAATCCAGCGAGTGATGGATCCGAACAGGCCTGGCAAGTCAGTTTTTTTATGCCCAGCCAATACAACCTCGAAAGCTTGCCAAAGCCTAACAACTCTGCGGTTAAAGTGCGTAGTCTGCCTGCCAGTTATGCCGCGGTGATGCGTTTCTCAGGTTTTAGCGGGGCTGAAACAGTCGCTAAAAATACCCAAGCACTGCAACAGTGGATTCAACAACAGCAACTGAGTGCTTTAAGCACGGCACAATTAGCGCGCTATAATCCACCCTGGACCCTGCCATTTATGCGCCGTAATGAAATCATCATAGAAGTTGCAGCCCCCATAATTGCAGCACCAGAAAATACAGCGCCATAAGTTGTTCAGCAACGTTGCCAGCCGCACCTAAAGTGAATTAAAACGGTCATGCCTAAAAATCTTTCCAGCAAACAATGCGAAACCTGTGGCCTGAGTTTTAACTGGCGCAAAAAGTGGGCGCGCGACTGGGAATCCGTCAAATATTGCAGCGAACGCTGTCGGCGCAATAAAATACCATCTGCCAAAAAGTCGCTCGACGGATGAATATTGTTTGGCTTAAACGAGACCTCAGGCTCACCGATCATGCACCTTTATGCCAAGCTCTGGCCGCTAATTCGCCATTTATTCTATTGTATATTTTTGAGCCACTGTTAATACAAGACAGCCACTACAGCGATAGACATTGGCGTTTTATCTATCAGTCTCTGTGCGATATGCAGCGCCAACTCAATCAACAACAGCGCGGCACGTTAACCGTGTTAGGTGGGTCTGCTGAAAACGTATTCGGCGCCTTACACCAACAATATGCGATTGAACACGTCTTCAGTTATGAAGAAATAGGCTTAGCCAATACCTATGAACGCGACAAAAGCCTGAGCCGATGGTTTAGGTCTGCGCATATACAATGGCTGCAAAAGCCAACCGGTGCAGTCGTGCGAGGTCTTAGTCAGCGCAGTCAGTGGTCACTGAATTGGCGTAGCGTTATGCACAGCCCGCTTGATGAGCCGCAATGGGGCCAACAATCGGCACTTAGCATAGACATGGACGATAGCTTTAAACCACAGATTCAACCGCACTGGCGAAAAGCACACGATGATTTCCAGCACGGAGGAGAAAAACTGGCCTGGCAAACGCTGGCCGATTTTTTTGAAGGTCGCGGTAGAAACTACCGCAAATATATTTCTAAGCCGCTAGCCAGTCGCGAAGCTTGTTCTCGCATGTCACCCTACTTGGCCTGGGGAAATATCAGTTTACGACAAATGTATCAAAGCGTGGCGCAATTTGATCAAGCAGGCTGGGGTCAGGTGCGCAAAGCCTTGTGCGACAGGCTCAGCTGGCACTGCCATTTTATGCAAAAGTTTGAAGACGAATGTGAAATTCAAATGCGGCCCATGAACCGAGCCTTCGAACACTTCCCTATGGATACCAGCACCGGCTCAAATGCACGCCTTAAAGCCTGGCAAACCGGTCAAACCGGCTACCCCTTAATTGATGCAGCGATGCGTTGTGTGAACGAAACCGGCTACCTGAATTTTCGTATGCGGGCGATGTTGGTCAGCTTTTTATGCCACCACTGCCAGATAGATTGGCGCCGTGGTGTAGAACACTTAGCACGGCAATTTCTCGACTTTGAACCCGGCATTCATTATCCGCAATTTCAAATGCAGGCCGGTGTTACCGGGGTGAATACGATAAGGGTTTACAATCCAGTCAAACAATCGCAAGAACACGACAGTGAGGCTGAGTTTTTACGCCAGTGGTTGCCAGAATTAGCGCCTTTACCACAACCTTTAATGCATACACCCTGGCTGATTACACCCATGGAAGCTATCATGTATGACTTTGAGCCAGGAAAAGACTACCCAGCGCCCATTGTTGATATTCAACACAGTGGAAAGCTAGCGCGAGATCGACTTTGGGCTTTCAAATCTGACGCATTGTTACTGAAAGAAAAAAAACGCATTCTTAAACAGCACGTGAATGGTCAACACCGCGCTAAACGTAAACCTGCATAACATCATCAGAATACCTTCATCCGCACTACTATTGCGCAAAACGCTGGAAAAACCCGGGGCAGACCATGATGAAACTACGAGGGTCTTTGGGGAATTATTAATCGTGGGTTGTCCCCGGTTTTCGGTTTTCACCCTCTAAGGTGATGCAGCCTACTCGGTGTTAGACACTCCATAGGTTAGCATTCAGATGGCCGGCATGTGCCTGAAAACAGTACCTGTGCATGCATACACTCTAAACATCTGGCGAAAAAGGACTACTATAAACACCCTGCGGTACGAACCTGCGCCTGAATGGCGAACGGTCACCCCGTCGGATGAATCCGCAGCGAGCAAGCACATCGACTACCACGAGCAGGGCCAGGAGCGCGCAATGGGCCCAAGGGCGAAGCCTTGCCTACTGAAACGGAAAGGGCTGATAAGAACGCAAAAAAACGAAGCACTCTATTAGAAAAAGGAAAATATGATGACTGCGATTAACAAAGCGTATTAACCAATGAGGAGTCGATCATGAAAATGATTAAGCAAGGTGTAGTAGCAGTATTGATTGGACTTAGCGCAGGGTGCGAATTGCTGCCGGAGCCTGACGTTACGTCGGGCTATCAGACTCAAGTAATTCAAAAAGTGGGTGACAAGTGTCCATCTGGATATGGCAATGGCAGAGGAGCTTATTGCTATTCTATCCAAAACATGTAGTTCAAACAGGAGAATGACTATGGCAGATGCAATAAGCGTTGCCGCTTGGCCGCAGCGAGCAAGCACATCGACTACCACGAGCAGGGCCAGGAGCGCGCAATGGGCCCAAGGGCGAAGCCTTGCCTACTGAAACGGAAAGGGCTGATAAGAACGCAAAAAAACGAAGCACTCTATTAGAAAAAGGAAAATATGATGACTGCGATTAACAAAGCGTTACAGGCTGTGACTCTGGGCGAAGTACAGAGTTTTGAAAATCTGCAAATCACACCGCTGCTGGCAGCGGTGCCTGGCATCGCCGACTATCTTACGCTGGGTGAAGCCCAGGAGCAGGGCCTTGCGGTGGTGACCGAGGTGTCGGATTCCGGCAGTGTGCCAACGCTGCTGCTAGAGAACAGTGCCGAGCAGGCATTATTCCTGCTCGACGGAGAGGAGTTGGTGGGTGCTAAGCAGAACCGCATTCTCAATCTCACCCTGCTGGTGCCGGCGCAAACGACACTGGAAATCCCTGTGTCCTGTGTGGAGCAGGGCCGGTGGAGCCACCGCACGGAGGAGTTTGCCTCAGCCGATCGAGCGATGTTCAGCAGGGGGCGCGCGCGCAAGGCGGAGCGCGTCAGTGAGAACATGCGCAGTAGCGAAAGTCGCCACTCAGATCAGAGCGAGGTCTGGGGTGATATCGCCTGCAAGATGAGCAGCATGGACGTGGATTCCAGCACAGACGCAATCGCGGATGCCTTCGAACATTTCTCTGGCTCTGTTGATGAGTACGTTGCAGCTTTTAGTACTACTGAGACCCAAGTGGGCGCCTGCTTTGTGATCAACGGCAAGATCTGTGGCCTTGAATTATTCGACGTGAGTTCTACCTGCAGCAAGCTGATGCCAAAGCTGATTCGCAGCTATGCCATCGATGCCATTGAGGAGAAGCAGGTGACCACGCCTACCACCTCGCCCGGCATCCTCGAGTTCATCCAGCAGGTTGCGGCAGCGCCTGCCGACAGCTTCGAAGCGCTGGGTGAGGGTGAAGACCTGCGCATTCACTCAACGGCAATCGCCGGGGGTGCACTCGCGGCGCGCGAACGGGTAGTGCATCTGTGTGCCTTCAGCCAGGAAACCGACGCTGGCAGCGAAAGAGGGTCCGACAACATGCGTCGCGCCAGCGAGAGGCGGCGTTATCGCAATCGCTAGCCGATCTTTTTAGACGATCACGACGGCGCAACAAACGGCTGATCGACATCACGATGGAAACCAGGAGATGACTATGAACAGATTTATCATCAGTGCAGTGCTTGCAGCGCTGTTTGTTAGTACAGCGTATGCCGATGAGTATATCGGTAACTACAGTGCCAATAAAAATAATGCAAACTCGACGTCCAATCCCAACGGGGCAGGGAGCCCCTACAACGCCAATAGCATTAATAATCCTAACGGCAGGTATGGCAGCCCCAATAGCGCGACGTCCGCTAATAACCCGTATGCAACGGAGGCGCCGAAACTGTATAACAGCGACGGGGAATACCGCGGTCGACTCAGTGACAACCCGTATGACGCGGATTCAACGTCTAATCCTTATGGCCGCTATGGCAGTGAATACTCCAGCGACTCGATCAACAATCCTTATGGGGCGGGCAGCCCGTACCGCAGTGATAGCCCGAATAATCCTTATGGCGAGGGGTTGGAAATGTATGGGGAGTAGAATGACGCCATTAGCCGGGTGGTGAAAAAATGCAGCACTGTGAGCCTGGTTTTTGGCTGACGTTTTGTTCAGTGCTGATCTAGACTACAACTTCCACCATGCCGCCCGTCACCGCAAAGTGAATCCAACGGCTCGCCACCGGCTTACCTGTCGCTCTGCTGATGCCTTCAGAATAGGCTTCCAACTGTCCAGAATAGCCCAACGCAATCTCTTCCCAATCGGATCTCGCCCGCGGTGACGCTTTATGATCAATGAGCACAAAGCCTTCTGGTGTCTCTACCAACAAATCAATCCATCCGCTAACCACCTGGCCATCATCAGTGGTGTAGTAGAGGGGGAACTCGGTGTAGTAGTGCAGCGGCGTGAATTGTTCGTCTAGCCTATCGATCAAGCGTTTCGCACTTTCGTCGGCTGCCTCAACCGATATTGTGTTATGCATGTCATGATCGCGCAGCACTCTGTGCGTGGCGTTTTGCCCCATTATTGTTGTCGCGATCACCGCGTGTAATGCTGAGCCCAGAGTCGCGGGATCATATTTGCCTGTAATCTCCAGTCGCTCACCCAGTTCGATGATCTCACCAATACGGGCCGTTGCAAGCGGTGCTATTGATGACGGACTCACTCGTGCTGGCCGCTTGTCCGTGGCCAGTGCGTCACTGGTTAGCCAGGTGGGTTGGTAATCCGGTAATGCGGTATTGGTTTCATTCGGCACGAGGTCAATCGATTGGGTGGGTATCACTTCGCCGCTGGGCAATGTAAGTGTTTCAGCTTCAGGTAACATCCAGTCGGCTTCCAGCGTATCCATCCACTGCCCGTTCGTATCTTTATTGTTCATGGTGAGAATCAGACCATCCCTGGCGCGAGTGAGGGAGACATACAGTAAGCGTTTGGATTCCTCTATTTCTTGCTGCATAGCAATTTGGCCTGCGGTGCTGTCATTGATCTGATCCAGCAGAGCAATGTTGGCACTTTGCCCGCCGGTGAAGGCCGGCCAGTAGCGCAGGGTGCGATTGGCCAGTGGATTGTCTAGGCTTATCGGCGTCTGTGAGGGCAGCACGCTCAGGCCCCAGAGTCGGGGTTTCAGTTTGGCGTCTAGGTCCATGGCAATCACCATGGGCCATTCCAGACCTTTGGCGCCGTGGTGGGTCACCAGCTGTATCGCATTTTCGGAGCCGCCGGTGGCCTGAGTGTCTTGGTCTGACTCAGCCAGTTGGTAAAGCCACAGCACTAAACCTGCAGCCGTCGCGGGTTGGTTTTGAGCGGTACATTGGTTCAAGTATTCTTGGGCGTGGGCCAGCAGGGCGGCGAGGTTATTGAGGCGGTGCTGGCTGCGCTGTTCGGTGGGTCCCCAGCGATAGACAGACTCTCTGACATTGCCAGCCTCCAGTGCGGTGCGCAAAGCTTCCAGTGGTGTGAGAAAGGTCAGCCGGCCGCGCTGGGCTTTTAGTGCGGCCACCGGACCCTGTTCATCGTCTTCCAGCCACGCGCGCGATTGATTGCTGTCATCTTGTAAATACGCCATGCGCTGAGCTATCCAGGCCTCGGGGTTTTCACAACCGGTGAGGCTGAGTATCTCTGCGCTGGCCAGCGTGTCGAGCGGGTCTATTAGGCGGCGCAGGCAGGCCATTGCCAGGCAGACTTCGGGTGTGTCCAGCAGGCCCGGGCGTTTGTAACGTATCGGCAGTTTCGCCTGGCTGAGCGCGCCGGCGATGGCGTCCAGGTTGTCGTGCGTGCGGCACAGAATGGCAATATCACTGTAAGTGGCAGGACGGGTCTGCGCGCTGTGTTTGTCGACGACGGTGCGACCGGTTTGCATCATGCTGCTGATGCCATCGGCGAGGGCGTTGGCCCGCAGTTTTTTGTTGCCGCCGTGCAGGCGCCATGTTTGCACCGCAGGTTCGTCGGTGACGGCGCGTCGCGCCGATGTCAGGGTCACTTGCTCTGACGTTAAGGTGTCGGCAAACGCAGGGGCGAATACGTTGTTGGCATAGGCCACCAGTTCAGGTGTCGAGCGCCAAGACTGTTGCAGTATCTCCGGGGTGTTGCCTTCTTCCGTAACGCGCTGCACCACGGCGGCCATCAGGGTTGGATCGGAGCCGCGAAACCCGTAAATGGATTGCTTTGTGTCGCCTACCCAAATCACCTGTTCTGCTAACTGCGACAGCTTGAGGAACAGCGCCAGCTGTATTGGGCTGGTGTCTTGGAATTCATCCACCATCAGCAGTTGTAATTCCTCCTGCAGCGTTGCTTTTACCGCGGGATGGTCCAGCAGTTGAAACAGGCGCTGTTCCTGATCGACAAAATCGATCAGACCCTTTTGCGTTTTCATCAGCTGGTAGGCGCTCAGGCTGGCCGCCGCAATCTCGAACGCCTGCTGCGCAAAAAAGCGTAAATCTTCATGCAGGGCTGGGTGTTTGGCATAGTCGACAGCGATGTCGGCGATCGGGTGGGCAAAGGACTTGGACTTAGCGCCGGGCATTTTTTTAGTCAGGGAAATCCACTCCGACCAGGTCGCGCGTTGTTTATACAGTGCGGCGCGAATCCCGGTGATCAGTGAAACATACTCTCGCGTGACCTTGGTGCGATCGACGGTAGTATCGATGCCGTCCAAGGCTTGCTCGATGACATTCAGCAACTGCCTGTCTAGATCGCGGCTGCTGGCCTTGGGAAAATGAGCCAGTAACTCGTCGGCGCTGGCCTTGCCCAAATGACGGATAGCATCCGGCGATTGGTTGTTGGCGCGGGCGGCATCGGCGATGCTTTTGACCTCGGCGCGCCAGTTGAGCTGCTGCTTACGAGTGATAATTTGTAGGCGGTGGCAGGTGCTATTCATGTCGCGTATCAGCTGCTTATTGTCCACCAGGGCCCGCTCCATCGCTTGGTAGAACAGCACATCCCCCTGGAGATCGTCCAGCACCTGCTGGTCGGGTGGCATGCCAGCCTCGAAGGCAAAGCGCCGCAGTATGTCGCCGCACACGCCGTTCACGGTACCAATCAGCGACTGTTCCATTTGGTTCGCCACATCCAGTTTGCCGGCCGTGATGAGGGCAGCGCGCACCCGTTCCTTGAGTTCGCCCGCCGCCAGTTTAGTAAAAGTGGTGGCAATCACGCCGGCGGGTTTTACCTCACCGGCGGACAGCAGTTTTTCCAGCTTTTGGGTGAGGGAGAAAGTCTTGCCGCTGCCGGCACCGGCGCTGATGAAATGAATGTTGGCGCTCATGCGCCTTCTCCCCAGCCGGTGAGAACGCGGTAGTCATTGAACATGTCACTTGCGCTGGGAATGCTCAGGCAGTCTTCGCCCGGTGCGGAATCATCGGTCGGTTCGGTGCCTTTCACCGTCACCTCCACCAGGCCGCTGTCAAACTGTGCCTTGCGCCAGCGCCAGCTCTCTTCAAAGCGCTCCCAGTACTGAGCGGCGTTTTCTTCGCCGTCGGGTTTAAGGATGTCCGCACGCGGGAAGAACGTGTGGTTCAGGCTCAGCATGTGCGAGTCCTTGGCGATGAAGTAGCTCAGTGTGGGTGACCACTGTGCATTATTGTTGCGCCGCAACTGGGCGTAGGTGGCTAACTGCAGATAGCTGTTTTCTAGCAGGGCGTCGCGGCGGTAGTTTTTACCGCCCCATTTGATATCCACCACGGCCTCTTGGCCGTCTGCCCGCGTGGCCAATACATCGATGGAGCCGTTGAGCTTGCCGCCGGCGTAACGGCCTTCCTGCCACAGCTCCATTTGCACGCTGACCACAGCGGCATCCTTCAAATGGTCTACCAGCGTGCTCAGTGAATCCTGCATCTGGGTAATAAACTGTTCGCACTCCGCCTGACGGCCCAGCTCCAGTAACAACGCACCTTCCTGTTGCAATAGAGTGGCGACGTTGTGCTCCACCCAGCCAGCGATACTCGCGTTGTCTATCGCGTCGATAGCGGCATGTGCTTTGAAAAAATCTTCATACAGGCGATGGGCCAGGTTGCCCTTTAGCAGGTTGCCATCACTGACCGTGCCCAGCGAACCCGGACGGATGCGAGCGGCGTAGCGCAGCAGCCATTGATAGGGACTGTGAATATAGGTGTCTAGGCTGGAGAAGGACTCCGCCTCACGCTGCGGCAGGTCCGCTGCCACGGGTAACCGCCACCAGCGTACTTTCGGCGGCAGTGGCCGCACGGGTAACGGGCTTTGGGTCACACCGAGCTCGCGTCTGGTGTCACTGCTGGCGATTTGCAGTGTGGGCAGGCCTTTGGTGACACTGTCGATTTGATCCCAGAGGGGGTGATGTCGTTCGACATCATCATGCAGGATCAACGTACAGCGTTCCTTGGCACACAGAATGGGGCGCAGCCACGCCTTGCCCAGCCATTCCAGTTGTTCGTCCTCAGACTGCAGGTGCACACCGTTCGCCGCCAGCGCCGCGCGCTCGGTGCGCGACCAGGGCCAGCGTTGAACCCGATCGTTGGCCTGACAATCCCACCAGATCACATTGTCGACGGTGTCAAAAAAGGTCCCTGCATGGTCGGCCCGCAGCACGGTGGGCTGCCCCGGGATCACTTCGGCGCCGCGGTCTGTCACCGGGGCGCCGGTGCCGCGCACATCCTCGATCAGGCGGCGTACATTGTCCTGACTGAGCACAGCGCGCCCGTGCTCTTTTAAGCGTTCGATCGCGTTTACAAACTCCAGTGCCTGATTTAGGGCGATGTTGTACAACGCTTTGCGGTCGTTATCATCGCTGGCGTCCTTTGCGCCCTGTAGCCAGTCAGCCACTCTCTGTGCGCGTTGCGCCAGTATGCTGCTGTCGACTCCGACGCTCGGTGAGAAGCGCGGGGATTCCAACCAGTAACGAAGGTCTTGTTCCAGCTTTTCGCGTTTGCTGGGTGTTTCGCGCTCAAGGCTTTCGGCGATGACTTTTTCCCAGGCGGCACTGCCGATGCCAGGGGTGCTGGCAACGGTTTGCGCCAATCGCTCTCGGATACGTGCAGGAATAGGCCCCACCGAATGCGACAGAAACTGAAACAGGGCGGTGGGATTCAACGGCGCCCACAATAGTTCACACGCCAGCGGCAATACTTGGAATACCGGCCGCCACGGCGACAGCGCGCTGAAACCGAGGCGCGGACTGTTCATATGCTCCAGTGTCTCATCGAGCAGTTCGCCGCGGGACTCGGCCAATACGGCGATGGACTTATCCGGTGCCTCTGCTAACCAGCCCTGAGTCAGCAGCGCGGTGAGCGGGGTGCTGTGTTGGGCAGAGTAGGCGCGCAGCGCAATGACTGTGCCGTCACCGCGCAGCGTTATCGGGTCACTGCCAGCGGCCAGCAAGTGGCGCTGCAGCTTGCCGAGGTCGGAGTCTTTGTTGGCCTGTGGGGGAGTGTCTGGCAACTCATTGACAGTGGTGCCGGTTGCGACGGTGGCCGCAATGAGCTGCCGCCACAGAGAGGGAAAGTCCGACAGGGCATCGCGCAGCGTGATGCTGTCGATGGCGATGGGGTTGTCTGGCAGTAATTCGATGACGCGCGCTATGCGCTGGCCCAAGCTGAGGTCTAAGCGCGTGCTTGCCAGCTGTTCGATAGCCGCCATGTCTTGAAGCCGGGCCGGTGCATCCTGCTTGAAGCTGCCCTGCCATCCCGCCAGATACCATTGGTCGCGCCACTGCAACAAGGTGCGCGCGACGGAGAATGGGTCAGCCTCATAGGATGCGTGATAGAAGGCTCTAGGGTTATTCGCTTGCTCTAAGCAGCCCAGGTATTGGATGAGGCGCGTAGTGAACGATGTCTCAGACGAGGGAATGCCCAATTGGGTTTCAAGCGCACGAAGC
>ERZ888423.221-NODE-221-length-61570-cov-17.694757_pt1 | contig 61570 bp, 49 predicted proteins | sample MGYA00520523_ERZ888423 | MGnify/ENA primary metagenome ERZ888423 (study PRJEB32303, sample SAMEA104408611) | aquatic metagenome | biome: Brackish water; feature: Pelagic; material: water | place: Baltic Sea | collected 2014-06-08T10:24:00 | depth 30,27 m ... | reverse complement strand
CCTACTGCGGGATATTCTGAATATGCTTTATGTTGGTAGTAGTAATCTACAAATGGTTCATTATAGGCCAACAGATGCCGCCAAACGGTTGTATCAAGAATGTTATCTCTGTACTCCTCCATTCTTCCTTCTTGTTTTAAATACATTAAGAACTCTTTCCATTGGATGTTGGTAACTTCTGTGCTAGCCACATAAAATTCTGAACAAGAATCTAGGCCTCTTATATATGCTCTTTTAGCTGTAGAATCTAAACCTAATTCTTTGGCTTTAGTCAATAGGCGATTATCTCCTTGTGAATTCATGTACACCTTACCTGCCGGCACCTTCACATAGTGCTTGGTAAGATACTTAGAATGTTGTGGTTTTTGATTTTTTCCGAAGGCAAATAGGAAAGGTAAGAGCAGTAAGAAATATCCCAGCTTTTTCATAATTGATAAACGAACATAGATTTTATTTATTGCCGTTAAACACCTCTGCTCTCTTTGTACGAACTCGCTTTAGAATCAAGTTTCTACATGAAGAAATACGCCTACCTTTGAGCCCATTAATAACTTGAATGCAATTCGACCACAAAACCATAAACTTACAGCGTTTTCCAAAGACCGGTAATAAATCTCTTAGACCTTGGAGCGCTGCCGATGAGTTACTTCTAAAAACGGCCTTAACTCTAGGATTAGATAAAAAATCAATTGTTATTGCCCATGATACTTTTGGAGCCATGGCCGTTGCATTAAATGCTTACCGGCCTCATTCCATTATCAATCAAGCATCTCAACTAAAAGCGTTGCGCAAAAACCTTGAAAACAACGGATTAGATACCAAAGAAGTGATCCACAGTAATCCCCTTAAAATACAAGCTAACAATGTAAACTTAGCTTTAGTTAAGGTTCCAAAATCTGCCGACCTTTTTCAACTGTACCTGCAACAACTGCATGCCGTATCTAGTACTAATAGTGTTGTACTATGCGGTTTTCTCACCCGAAATTTTACCGCTAAATGGATTGAAATAGCAGAACTCTATTTTGACGATGTATCGCAGTCCCTAGCAGAGCGAAAAGCGCGTCTTCTAATACTCAAATCACCGAAAAAATCACCTGTAAAAGTTCCTTTGTTTCATTCTGTAACGAATGATTTAGGCCTGACACTTAAACAATATGCTGGCGTATTTTCTTCTGGTAAGGTGGATGTAGCTACTCGTCTTTTATTGGATAATATGCCTGAGTTTATAAACGATCATAAAATCCTAGATTTGGCATGTGGCAATGGTATAATAGCAACCTACGCAAGAAAAAAAGCACCACGATCATTCATTAGTGTATTAGACGATAATTTTTTAGCGATTGCATCTGCAAAGCTGAACTTAGGTAAGGATGACGTAACCTATCATTGGTCTGATACCGTAAATGCCTGCCGAAACGAGAAATTTGATTTTATCTTTTGCAATCCTCCATTTCATTTTGAATATGAAAACACCATCGAGATTTCACTTAAACTTTTCAGCGAAGCAACTGACGCACTTAATATAAATGGTTCCTTTTATGTGGTAGCCAACACACACCTTAATTACGCTACGCATCTGGCCAAGTTATTTACGGAAGTAGTGCAAGTAGCCGAAAATGGTAAATATGAGGTCATAGTTTGTAAAAAATAATATCGGATTGTGTTAATTTATAAGTTATCCGATATATTTGTGGAATGAAATGGGAGATACATAAAAAAGACTTGACAAAGGTACAAGTGCATCTTGACCGACTTTCAACTAAAAAAAAACAACTGGACCAATACAGACCGCTGCGAGCAGACGGATTGTCGCGCTTAAGAAATGAACTTGCTATCGAATGGACTTATAATTCGAATAGTATAGAAGGGAACACTCTTACACTTGCCGAAACTAGAATAGTTATAGAAGATGGTATCACCGTAGGAGGTAAATCCCTGCGAGAGCACTTTGAGGTGGTAAATCATAAAGAAGCCATAAATAGAGTCGAAGACTTAGTCTCAGACAACTTCACCTTTACAACTGCAACTATATGTGACATCCACTACCTATTGCTAAAAAACATAATGCCCGAATATGCGGGCCGCTACAGAACTATGGGTGTGCGCATATCGGGTGCTAACTTTACACCGTCCAATATGCTTAAAGTACCCGACTTAATGGATGAGTTACTATTGGGCTTTAATGCACAAATTGCTAGTTTTCATCCTATGGTATTAGCGACTTTGTTTCACCATAAATTTGTTTGGATACATCCATTTTCTGACGGTAACGGACGAACAATAAGATTGATGTATAATCTTTTTCTAATGAGCATGGGTTATCCTCCGGCTATCATTCTTACTGCAGACCGTAAGAAGTATTACACAGCACTGAATGATGCTAATAATGGCGAATACGGCAAATTACTACTGATGATGTGTCAAGCTGCTGAGCGTAGTTTGGACATATACCTGAGCAACATAGAAAACTATGTGGAGGATTATAAACCTATTAGCTCAATTGTGGAAGAACATTTAGTACCTTACGGGCAAGAATATGTGAGTCTTTTGGCTCGGAGAGGACTAATAGACGCCTATAAAGAAGGTAGAAACTGGTATACTACTGCTGACGCAGTGCTGGAATATGCCAAAAAGAAAAAGAGAGACGAGGCTTAGCCTAAGTCTCTCTTTATATTAAAATCCCTTAAAGTCTATTTTTATAAATCTTTGGCTTGCGCAACTAGTTCTGCTATATCTAAGACTTCAACTTGACCTTCCATATTTGCATGCTTCACGCCATCGCCCATCATCGTTGTACAGAAAGGACAATTTGCAGATATTATGCTAGCTCCCGTTGCGATCGCTTCTTCGGTTCGTTCGATATTTATCTCTTTTGTGCCTGACTCTGCTTCTTTAAACATTTGCGCACCCCCTGCACCGCAGCACAAGCCGTTTTTACGGCACCGTTTCATTTCTACTAGTTCAGCATCCATAGCTTCTAGTATTCTTCGTGGCGCGTCATACACACCATTAGCCCTACCCAAATAGCAACTATCGTGGTACGTTATTTTTTTACCTTTAAAGGGATCTGCACCGAAGGTTAGCTTGCCCTCGTCAATTAGTTCTTGCAACAATTGCGTATGATGAATCACTTCATATGTGCCACCTAAACTAGGATATTCGTTTTTGATAGTATTAAAGCAATGTGGGCAAGTGGTTACTATTTTAGTGATCTCGTAGGCATTAAGTGTGGCAATATTTGCCATTGCTTGCATTTGAAAAAGGAACTCATTACCTGCTCGTTTTGCAGGGTCTCCAGTACAGCTTTCCTCAGTTCCAAGTATGGCATATTTTATTCCAACATTGTTTAATATTTTGACAAAGGCTTTTGTTATTTTTTGGGCTCTTTCGTCAAAACTTCCTGCGCAACCCACCCAAAACAAAACATCTGGTTTTTCTCCTTTTGCGGTTAATTCTGCTACTGTTGGTACGTGTAATGGTTCACTCATTTCGGGTTGCAATTTATATTTTTTTACGTGACTAGTAATTGTATTCTGATTCTGTTTTACCTTTTTTATTGGGCTTATTGATTTTATACGTCAAGGTTCCCATTACATACCGTTGTATGGCATTACTCTGACTTTGTATAAACCCATTGTTACTCCACCATCTCCAAAGATTCTGATTTTTATCCAAAATATCGTATGCTTTTGCACCAATGCTCCATTTTTGATCTTTATCTATAAAGAAGGAAATTTCTGAACTTAATATAGGTATACTCTTAGCACCCACGGCATTGTTTGCTCCATATATTTCTAAATACAATGACGTACTCCACTCTAATCTTTCCATGGGAGTAAGAACAAATTCTGCATCAATTTCGTGATAGAAATAGCCGTTATTGCTAACGCCTCCGATACTTCCAGTTTGTCTATTCACCATATAATTCGCATCTAAACTCCACATATCAAACTCATTAAACTGTATCCTCGGTCCTACCGATATGGTATGATTTAGACTTCTTATTTCAATAGAATTTTGAATAAAATAAGCCTGCCCAAAGTCGTAGTCAACGTCTACACCTAGAGTCGCTTTTATTGCGCTAATGGGCCATGTAACACCCGCTGACTGATTTGAATAAACTCTATTCTTAAAATTGAGAACACTAGATACGGCATAATTCTCTGGTGTAATTTCATTGCTATTGATTACGGGATTAATACTTAATGAATTCCACCCGTTAAAAAAGACTGTTTTACCTAAACCCAATATACGCTGATAACGATAATTGGATGAGTAGTTCATAGAATTTTGCAACTTGATATTACCAACCGTAGTTTTATAGGGATTTGTATTGTCAATCACAGGCAAAATTTGACTAATATCCGGTCTATTCAAATTAGCACGTAAATTTAAGGAGAAATCATATTTATGTCCTTTTGCAGATTTTAAAAACATATAAGGAATGAAATAAAACTGCTGGAACGAGTAAGCATTTTCTTGGTCCGTAGTAAAACTTCTATTTTCAATAACTTGATTTAGTTCTGGGATCACATATAAGGTCGTAAACGAATCTAGCTTGTAACTTATGTGTATATAATATTCTAAATTTTGTGCTTTTACCGTACCCTGAGGACTGTTATTGAGCAACTTCTCTTGCGATGCTGGTAACCACGAAAAATTATGATTATACTCACTTATCATCCAATTAACACCTGGTTTTATGGTCCATTTTTTGTTTAACTGAAACTGGTACATTGCGGTTGTGGCTATCGTATTTTCCGATGAGGTAAGCTCTTTGCGAAGTGAATCCGGCTCATTCGTCGGAAAATCGAGTATATAGGGTACTGTATTAAAAAAACTGCTCGCATTATTCCCACTTTTTGATGCGCCGTAATACAATGATGCTAGCAGCATATTCCCTGTTTTCTCGCTGCTTTTTTTCGTCCAGTGAATTTTAGAAATTGATTTTTCATTACCTAAATCCTTTACATTTCTCGTAACTCCTGTATTAAGTACGCGCCTTAAGCTATCCATATTCAACGTAAGGGAACCGTCAAAATTTTGTCCCACTTCCTTACTGAGCTGTGCTCTAAAAACAAGCCTATTCAAGGTATCTGGCTCATACTCTGTTTTAATATTTAATTGGTGATTCCCTTTATCTCCATTTCCCAGTTCTAATCTGTCAGAGAACAAGTTATTGTTGGTAAGATACAACTCAGAATTGGTCGAACTTTCATTTATGTTATGTTCATTGGTGATTACATAGGCTACATCGGTTTTCATGCCTTTAATCGGTTCAAGGTGCAAATTTGCTCCCGCACCCTCGTAACTTTTAACGCCACTATTCCACCACCAGGTGTTCTGACTATTATTGAATGGGGTGATTTCAAACGTATTGAGCGTCTGCATATCATTCCATCCGTACAAATTGCGGTTTATATTGTTTAATCCGCCAATTATAGAGAGCTGTGTTTCGTCTTTAAAAAAATTGACATTCCCTTGCACATCATAGTAATCATCACTGCCATAACCGGCTCTAACTGTTCCAAAGTAACCTTGCGCCTTATTTTCTTTAAGCACTAAATTAATGACCTTCTCACGCTGGTTTCCTTCTTCTCCTGTAAACTCATCATCATCGGTTTTTTTATCTATTACCTCCACTTTGTCTACCAGTGAAGCGTCAAGATTTTTAGTAGCAGCTTCGATATTGCCTCCAAAAAATTCTTTACCATTAATCAAAACCTTAGTTACAGCCTGCCCTTCTACCGAAACTGATCCGTCTTTATTCACTTGAATACCAGGCATTTTTTTGATTAGATCTTCCACATTCGCATTTGATTGTGTTTTGAAACTGCTACTGTTATAAATCACAGTATCGCCATTTATAAGCACCGGTATTTTTTTAGCACGCACCAGAATTTCTTTCATAGAAATATCAGAACTCGTCATCTCTAATTTAAAATTAGACCAATCACTATCGATTGCAACGAATTTATGCTCCACCTCGTATCCAACTGAAGCTGCGAGAATAATATAATCGCCAGCTACGATGCCTTTCATCATAAAGCTTCCGTCCTCTTTGGCAATGGAAAATTGTATCGTAGAGGTATCTATCCTATCACTTAACGCGATGCTAGCGTATGCTATACCTTGACCATTGGCATCTATTAATCGCCCTGATAGAGTATATGTTTGTGCTGAAGATAAGAGCCCCACAAGCTGTAGGGAAACAACAAGAAATAAAGTTTTAATCATATCAAGGAATTATAACACCCCATAGCTGTTTTTATTGTTCCCTATTTTATGTCGTTTGTCCAATTTGCTCTGTCGCTTGGCGAAAACTGCCATGGCGCTTGATTATTTTCGATGTTGCTATTCATCATGGCCCATTCGCTTGGCATATTCGATTTTTCCAAGGTTTGATACTGACGCATTCCAAATATTATTTCCAAAGGATTAATATTAATAGGACAAGCATCCACGCAAGCATTACAGGTAGTACAGGCGAGCAATTCTTCTTGCGAAATATAATCATGGAGAGACTTCCCGTCATGATAATCCGCTCCATTGGCATCCTTTGCTTTACCTAGCTCATCTGCCCTATCGCGCGTATCCATCATAATCTTGCGAGGGCTTAGTTTTTTACCCGTAATACTGGCAGGGCATGAGCTAGTGCATCTACCACATTCGGTACACGAGTACGCGTCTAACAAATTCTTCCAAGAAAGGTCCGTGACGTCGCTTACCCCGAACTTATCTGGCGGAGGCATGTTGGGGTCGGCTTTACTTGGGTCAAGCATTAAATTCACTTCATTGGTAATTTCTGGCATATTCGCAAACTGTCCGGCAGGTTGAAGTCTACCATACCACGTATTAGGGAAGGCTAAGAAAATATGCAAGTGCTTGCTGTATGGAACATAATTAAGAAAAAATAAAATTCCCAAAATATGAAACCACCAAAAAATGCGCTCCAAAACAATTAGTGTTGAAATATTATAATTTTGAAAAAAGCCAATTAAATACTGCGAAACAGGGAAACTACCCGCGGCCACATAATGATCAGCACCTTTGCTTTGTAATACTTGATCTACAGCATTCATTTTAAGTAAGGCACCCATTAAAACAATTTCTATGACAAGAATATACGTAGCGTCTTTAGTCGCCCAACCCTTCATTTCGGGAGAATGAAACCGTGGAATTTTTGCAATAAATCTTCTACCCAGAAAGACCAAACAAGATACCAAAACCAATACTGCTAAAATTTCAAAGAAACCGATAGCGGCGTCATATACTGGCCCCATAAAAGATAAAACTCTATGAGTCCCAAAAATACCGTCAATTACTATTTCTAACACTTCAATATTGATAAGCACAAAACCTAGATAAATTAGAATGTGAAAAAATCCAGCTACTGGTCTTACTACCATTTTACTTTGTCCCAAGGCTACTTTAGCCATCATCAGCCAACGGGCTGGTTTGTTATCATTGATTATTTGATCTTTGCCAATTAGAATATTTCTACGAATCTGCTTTACTTTTTGGGCAAAGAAATAGATGGCTACGGCTAAGATGGCTACGAATAAAATTTGTTCTATATACTGCATTTGTATGAAGTTCAAAATTAGAAAATTTCGGCACTTAGAAATATTTTAAATACCGAAACCATAATTTATTTTTAAAAGTGAATTATAGGATTATTTTTGCACCCGCTTACGGAGTTGATAGGTTTATTTTGTGCCATTTAGCAGTAAGTATCGATTTTGGTGCGGTAGCTCAGTCGGTAGAGCAAAGGACTGAAAATCCTTGTGTCGGCGGTTCGATCCCGCCCCACACCACTTGAAAGGAGAACAGAAATGTTCTCCTTTTTTGTTATAGCTCATTTTATTTAACTACCGAACGGCCACTACGCTAATCTCCACATTGACCTCTTTGGGCAATGTTTTAACAGCTACAGCCTCTCTAGCCGGAGGATTTTCAGAAAAATAAGCAGCATAAACCGTATTAATATCTCCATAATGTTCCATGCTACTCATAAAAATAGTGCATTTTACGACATTACTCAAATCCATTTCCGCGGCCTTTAATACGGCTTTTATATTTTTCATTACTTGCTCGGTTTCCGTTTGAATCGAATCTAAAACCAACTCTCCCGTGCTAGGATTGATAGCTATCTGCCCACTGCAATATAAAGTATCGCCGGCAAGAATTGCTTGACTGTAGGGACCAATGGCTGCTGGAGCATCCGAAGTACTAATTATTTTTTTGGTCATTTTATTAATTTTTATCTTGTGTTAAGTTTTTTACCAAGGACACATACCTTTGCTAATCGATGAATATAGCAGCTAAAGGTCAGCCCAATCAAATAGCAGAACTTGAACAACTCTTGAACAAGTACACTATTCTACCTTTCAAAATTAATGAAATTGAGAGCTATGATGTCATATTTGATTTAGATTTTGACGATACTCCAGAACAGATACAATACTACATGGAGCTTGAGGGGAAACTAATAGTAGTAGGCGCAGTAAAAGTACAGTTAGAAGAGATACTTGCAGAAATAGGCGAGTTGCCTAGCTGCCCTATTATTGGCATGAATACACTCCCTACTTTTATCAACAGAAGCTTACTCGAACTATGTGCGTTAAACGAAGATGATAAGGGTATTGCATCCGCTATTTTATCGTCTCTAGACTTAGAATACCGATTTGTGGCTAGTAGAGTAGGATTGGTTACCCCTCGTATTATATGCATGATAATAAACGAAGCTTACTTTACATTGCAAGAGGGAACGGCCTCCAGAGAAGACATTGATTTGGGCATGAAGTTAGGCACAGCCTATCCTAAAGGTCCATTTGAGTGGAGTAAAGAAATAGGACTAGAGCATGTATACGAAACGCTAGAAGCTCTTTACCAAGACACTAAAGATGAGCGATATAAGATTTGTTCGTTGCTAAAAACCGAATATCTGAAAGGTTTTACATCCTAAAAACAAGTGATAGATAACTGAACGGCTGATATACTATTTCTTTGTTCTAAGACACAAAAAATGCCCATCACTTGTAAAGCAATGGGCTTTTAATTTTAACAACTGTATTTTTCTATTTTGAAATGCTTTTGAGAGCATCAAAATTCATATTTCTTTTACCATTGGTATATTCAGTTACAAAAGCATCATTGATTCCAAGATTCTTTATATCATTGCTAAATTGTACCGCTTCCATTACATCGTCGAAATAACCAATTATGTATCTTTTACCTCCGTCAATTTCCTCAGCCTTTACTGACTTAAGTTTTGAGTTAAATGACATTAAATCTAAATATTCGTAGTAACCCATTTGCACCTGATAAACAGTTCCTACTGGTAATTCGCTAGTAACGCAGCTCTTTTTAAGTTTAGCATATTGCATTTCTAAGCTAGCATATCTATCAGATAAATTCTGTGTTTCTTTATTTGACGTAGCTAATTTAGCTTTCAGACTTTCCACTTCGTCATTCAGCTCCTGTATTTGAGTTTTTGTTCTTTCCTTCATTGAAGAATAATCTTCAGGATTTTTCTTATACGTCTTCAATTCCTTTTTTAAGATCTTCTTTTCTGATTTACTCAAGGTTTGAGCTTCGGAAACGGTAGCAAAACATACGAAAAGCAAAGCTACTAATGTTATTAAAATTTGTTTTAATTTCATATATGTTATTAATAATACAAATATTAATGTTTTTAGTGTTTCACATCCCACAATTAATAAGGGTCTGCAACTTTGTGTACAAAAATTAGACAATAGCTCAGAAAGATGTTTTTATATGCTTTCACTTATTTGAAGCTAAGGCTGCAATTTTAGCTGGTCAAATAATTATCTTTGGAGCTTTATCAAACAACAATGGAATACAGAATAGAGAGAGACAGTATAGGAGAAGTAAAAGTAGAGTCCACAAAATATTGGGCAGCCCAAACCCAACGATCTCTAGAAAACTTCAAAATTGGTAACCAAGTAATGCCCCTAGAAATTATAAAGGCTTTTGGAGTTCTAAAAAAATGTGCTGCGCTTACCAACTATGAATTAGGCGTACTTCCTAAAGAAAAGGCAGAACTTATCGCACAAGTATGCGATGAAATAATTGCTGGGAAGCTAAACGATGAGTTTCCATTGGTTATTTGGCAAACAGGCTCCGGAACACAAAGTAATATGAATGTGAACGAAGTGATTGCAAATCGAGGTCATGTATTGAAAGGCGGCAGTTTAATGGATAACGACAAATTTCTTCACCCAAATGATGATGTAAACAAATCGCAAAGCAGTAATGATACATTCCCAACGGCTATGAGTATTGCCGTCTATAAGGAAGTAGTAGATTTTAGTATACCTGGGTTGCAAGTATTAAAAGATACTTTTAAGAAAAAAGCACGCGAGTTTAAGCATATCGTAAAAATAGGTCGTACACATTTTATGGATGCTACCCCACTTACACTTGGGCAAGAGTTTAGCGGCTACCGACGACAACTTGAAATGAGTATAATCGCTATTGAAAATGCAATGATAGGAGCACAAGAATTAGCTTTGGGTGGCACTGCTGTAGGCACTGGGCTTAATGCTCCAAAAGATTATGCGGAACTTGTCGCAAGCAAAATAGCGGAAGAGATGGGAATGCCTTTCCGCACGGCAGTTAATAAATTTGAAGCACTTGCTGCACATGATGCAATGGTAGAACTTCATGGTGCTCTGAAAAGAGCCGCAGTAAGCTGTATGAAAATTGGAAATGATATTCGTATGCTAAGCTCAGGTCCAAGAAGCGGAATTGGAGAAATTTTAATCCCTAGCAATGAACCTGGCTCTAGTATTATGCCGGGTAAGGTAAACCCAACACAATGTGAAGCACTTACAATGGTGTGTGCTCAAGTTATGGGAAATGACGTTGCCGTTACCATAGGAGGTTCTAATGGTCATTTTGAGCTTAATGTTTTTAAGCCTCTAATTGCTGCCAATGTTCTTCAATCTGCCCGTATATTGGGTCAAGCATGTCTATCGTTTAACGATAACTGTGTAGTAGGTATTGAGCCAAATCTTACTGAAATAAAAAATAAATTAGATAGTTCGCTTATGCTGGTAACCGCCTTAAACACCCACATTGGTTATGACAAAGCCGCTAAAATTGCTAAAAAAGCACACCAAGAAAACACAACACTAAAAGCAGCTGGAGTTGAGTTAGGTTATCTCACAGCAGCAGAATTTGACGAATGGGTTGTGCCTGCAGATATGTGTGGAGACATGGAACTCGGATTTTAGATCATGAGCACTAAATTAAAGCCTTTTAGGCTCAAAACCATCGGTAAATACACAGCGAAACAAGACCTCCGAATACTGGATATTGGCTCTGGAAGTCACTCGAGTACTATTACTAAGAAGTGGCTCCCTAATTGTCATTATACGGGTGTAGACCGCGATGTAAGCTACGATAATACGGAAGAGGATATTCGCAATATGGATGAGTTTATTCAACTAGATCTAACAGAATTAAACTTTGATGCAATCCCAAATGACACCTATGATGTAATTATCATGAGTCATGTGATAGAGCATTTGTACAACGGAGATAAAGTACTTCCTTTACTTTTTCAGAAACTCTCAAAAGGCGGACTTTTTTATATTGAGTTTCCTTGTGAAGCTAGCGCTACCTTCCCTAGTAAAAAAGAAACGCTTAATTTTTTTGATGATGCTACCCATGTACGCATATACTCCTTAAAAGAGGTAGCCAACATTTTCATGAATCACCGTTTTAAGGTGCAGATGGCAGGTAAAAATAGAAGCTGGATCAATATTGCATTAATGCCAATTAAAATCCCCTTACAGCTACTTACTAAGGGATATGTTCGCGGAGGAGTATATTGGGATTGGTATGGATTTGCAGACTATTTGATTGCTAAAAAGTAAACTCTCAGGATATAAAAAAAGCATCGTTTATAGTGATGCTTTTGTATTTTACATAATCTCTCTTATTGATACATTCTAATATAGTCTACCCACATTTTTTGTGGAAAAACGGTTGTTTCATCAGGTGAGCCAGGCCAATTACCGCCTACAGCTACGTTCATTATAAAAAAGAAATTTTCATGAAATTCGCTTAATAACGAAGGCTTAATATCTGCGGTATTAAACTGTACATCGTCAAAATACCACTTTATGCTATTAGCATCCCATACAATAGAATACACGTGAAACTCTTCCGAAAGCTTTTTAGCTATCGTTTTACTCGTTCCATAAGACGCATGGTCCTTATTATTCCCTTCCCAGTGAATAGTGCCATGGGTAGTTCTATCAGATCTACCATTAGATGCCCCCCCTATCATTTCCATAATATCAATTTCGCCACATGCGGGCCACCCAATTGAGCTAATGTTTTCACCTAACATCCATAATGCTGGCCACATACCTTGCCCCTCTGGAAGCGCGGCTCTAATATCTACTCTTCCGTATTTAAAATTTCTTTTACCTTGCGTAGTAAGCCTCGAAGATGTGTACATACTGCTACCTGCACTCTGTTTTTTAGCTTCGATACTTAAAAAGCCTTCCTTTACCGTTGTGTTTTCTTTTCGGTAATATTGTAGCTCGTTATTACCCCAACCTCCAGCGCCAGTCTCAAAATTCCAGTCATTTTCGTTTAAGCTAGACCCTTCAAATTCATCATTCCAAACCAAACTGTACCCTGGTTGTGAAAGTGGCGTGGTATACCCTTTTAAGGGTCTTCCATCCGCTGTGGTAGTAGGGTCTATATTTATGACTATGGTATCGTTAGACTCAATAAAGTTTGCGGCAAGTGTATGAGCCCTTACCGTAACAATATAAGTGCCTGACTCACCGTAGGTGTGTGACGCTTTCCCGTCATTTACCTCTTTAGACTCTGTATTTATACCATCATTAAAAATAATGGTATAAAAATTTTCATTATCTGCAGTAGCCGTTACGTTTACTTTTCCAGGTACTCCTGCTTGTAACTCAAGTTTTACCATTAGGTTGGTTGGAAGTACTACTATGGGCTTTGGCTCTTCCTTACACCCAAGTGTTGTGATTAAAAGAAAAAGTGCTATGGTTAAATATTTCATTTTATATACTCATTACAAAGAAAAAGGGAGTAGTAAGCATACCTACTACTCCCTTCGTCATATATATGTTATTTATTTTTGAGTTACGTCGTCAATATAGAAAGTTCCTGCGTTAGCCACATTCCATCCTGGAAATAATACAACTCTAGCATAAGTGCCTGCAGCAGCCTCGCTAAAATCAACACTAACTTCTTGCCAAGCATTGGCTGTAGTAATCTCAACGTCTTTTTCAAAAACATCAGCAGAATTTGCGATATTTTCTATTTTTATACGCATAGTCCCAGTTACTGGGGCCCATACTTTAACACTAATTGTTGGCTTTCCTGCAGTAAAATCAAGATTGTTTTTTAAGTCCACAAATAAACCAGCCCAAGTTTCACCACCGTGGATTGTTTCTAAAACTTTAGCACTTGTATTGATACCCGCACTATTCGGGTTTGCTACCACAGAGTATGTACTGCCACCAAATACAGTCCATGCAACTTCTGTTGCTTCTTCAAAATTAATAGGAAGTGTCACGGTAGAGGTATTTCCTCCGCCTCCGCCTCCACCATCAATAGGGAAGTCTTCTGGAACTAGTCTAACATACCATCTAACCGTAGCGTCTTTAGTGTCAACATAACTTAATGTTAACTCATTTTCAGAAATAGTTTCTACTCTATAAGATCTAACGCCTGTGAACATACCAATAAATGCCGTTCCCGAAATCTCTATTGTAGTATCTGTACCTTCTATGATTGTCCAAGATTGGTTCATTTGATTTGCATACGTCGCTGTAAAATCACCCTTGTTTATAAAAGGGTCTGCAAAATCAGTTTCATGTCCCGTCTTTACGTAGATGTCACCATTTGTGATTTGGTCAAATTTAAATCCATCTAATTTGAAAACGAATTGGTCATCATAAAGACCTGTTTGAGCCTTATCAAGACTTAAAGCAGACCACCATTCAGGAAAATTCCCAGCCACAGGACCAACTCCCATATGACCATCACGGGTAGAATCTAATACCCATTTTTTGCTACCGCCGCCGTCTACTCCTCCTGTAAGAATCGTAAAAAGTGGGTTACTTAATAAAGATTGATCATCTTGAGCTATCACGATGTCTTGTGAAGAGCTTGCACTTCCGCCTGAATTAAATACAGTATGTGTAACGGTGTAAGTTCCTTTGTTTGGGTAAGTCCCTTGCGCAGTAGTTCCCTCGCCTAGTATTCCGTTTCCAAAATCCCATTTAGACGTCATCGTAGTGTTGGTTGCCATGAAATCAATGATGTTAGCATTACCCGCTGACGGAGCATAGGTAAAAGCTGCATCTGCTTCAGTAGGCGCTGTGCCAAGAGTAGGCGTGTCTTTTTCTTTACAGCTAGATACTCCTAGTATCACTGCAATTGCAAATAAAATAAGTGTCGTTTTTTTCATTTTGTTTAGTATTAATAATAATTGTTTTGTGACCAATTACCACCCGCTAAGTCAATCTCAACCTGTGGAATAGGGAATAATTCATTTTTGCCAGGAGTAAACCCAGTTATTGCTGCTGCAGCTTTTCCTGTTCTTACGAGGTCGAAAAATCGATGACCTTCCCCTGATAATTCAAATCTACGTTCAGACCATATATCTTCTGTCAGCTGACTTCCACTAGAAGTAATATCTTGCATATTTACTCTACTTCTTACTTCATTTAAGTAACTTTTAGCCAGAATGTCGTTAGGAGAACTAGATCGGTTATGTGCTTCTGCAGCCATAAGTAATACATCTGCGTATCGTATTGATCTGTAATTCACAGGACTAGTTAAATCATTGTCGGGCAAACCTATTTCGCCTTGGCGTTTGATATATTTATTGTTGTAGAAGCCTGTATGTCCTCCAGCGCCTTTAGCATAGGTTATGTTGGCTGCATTTGGTTGCTTAGCAATAAATGCATCTATGTCTAGCACTGTTGCATCTCTTCTTATGTCATTCGCAGCAAAGGCATCATATAAATCTTGAGTGGGAAGATTGTAGCTATTTCCATCTCCATATACGGGACCATTATATTGTCTTATCCCTTGAAAACCTACAGCGGCATTTCCCTCTAAGCAAATAAAACAACCATAGCTTCCACCTTCTGCTCCCGAATATTCAACATCAAAAACCGTTTCCGAATTTCCTTCATTAGCTACTGAAAACAAATCAGTATAATCTGCAATTAATGCATATTTATTTTGCTTGATTACGATATCTAGAGTTGCTGCCGATTGCGCAAATTTATCTTGATATAAATACACTTTACCTAGCAAGGCTAAACAAGCTCCTTTAGTAATTCTGCCTTTAACGGGATTATTCCATTCTAAAACTGCAGCTGCATCATTCAGGTCTTTTTCTATTTGTGCGTAAACTTCGCTTCTAGGCGTTCTAGCTATTTTAGTCACTTCGTCCGCTCCTAATCTTTTGTCTACTACTAAAGGCACATCGCCAAAATATTTCACTAATTCAAAATAATAGTAGGCTCGAAGAAAAGTAGCTTCTGCTATTATTTTGTCTTTTCCTGCAAAATCTATTTTATTTTTATTCTCAAGAAGGTAATTAGCACGCGTAATCCCAGCGTAATTCCATCTAAATATACTTCTTAATTCGTTATTTACCGCATTATGATTCATTGCCTCAATCTCGTGTAAGCCTCTCGTGTCACTAACACTTTCTCCGCCTGCTATCGCATTATCAGAAGCTATTTCTCCCACCCACAGGGTGGCAAAAGAAGATTGCAGTAAATCATACGCTCCAATTAATGCACGTTCGTAGTCTTCTTTATTTTCAAAGAAATTTTCTGCATCTTGAGTGTATAAAGGATTGATATCTAAAAACTTATTACACCCAAAACTAAACGATAGTAAAGTAAATAAGAATATTGCTTTTATGGAGTTTTTTAAATTTCTCATGGTTTCTTAAAATTTAATAGAAATACCTGTCATTATTGTTCTTGCTTGCGGATAAAATCCGTAGTCTATACCTGCTCCTAGTGCTCCGCCAGCTGATCCAATATCTGGATCATAACCTTGGTACTTAGTTAGAGTGACTAGATTATTGGCAGCTATGTAAATTCTAGAAGACGAAATTTTTAGTTTTTCTAACTTCTTATTTGAAAAAGTATAGCCTACTTGTAAATTTTTCAGTCTTGCGAAAGATCCCTTTTCAACATAGTAATCAGAAAAAACATTATTTCTATTAAGTGCTGTCGTTAGCCTTGGATCTTCGTTAGTACTTCCTGCACCCGTCCATCTGTTAATGGTGTATGAAAGTTGATTTGCATACGGCTGCTGTCTCTCATAGTTGCGCACTATCTCTTGGCCTAATGCAGCATATAAGTTTCCTGCTAAGTCAAAACCTTTATATCTAACATTAAGATTATAACCAATAGTTACTGTTGGTATAGGAGAGCCTAGCTCAGTTTTATCTAAATCATCTCCAAAACTAATTTTACCATCTCCATTTTGATCTACATATCGCAAATCCCCAGGTTTTGCTCCATCTTGTTTAACTGGAGAGTTATCAATTTCTGCTTGTGTTTGGAAGATTCCGTCTGTTTCATATCCAATAAAGTAACCAATTGAGTATCCTTGTTCAAATCGAGTAGCGATACCCCCGCCAATTCCGAATGCCGCACCAGGTATAAAATCTACTCCTTCAGGAATAGCCGTTACCTCATTTTTAATAAAGGTAGCATTCAAGCTATTGGTAATACTCCAGTTTTTACTAATTTTTGCGTCATGAGACATTTCTATCTCAAGACCTTTGTTCGAAACATCGCCAGCATTAATAATTGGAGGATAGCTTCCTGCACCTGCAGTACCTAGCACACCAGACACATCTGGCTGAAACAATAGATCTTTAGTATTTTTAATAAAGTAGTTAAGCGTAACACTTAAATTCTTAAACAAACTAAAATCAGCGCCTATATTAAGTTGACGAGTTGTTTCCCATTTCAAATCCGGATTAGAAGCACGTCCTATCGCCGCACCGCTAGTTATTACATCATTAAAAACATATACACCTTCTCCAGTTAGAAGACCTCGATAAGCGAAATTTTCGATTTGATCATTACCACTTATTCCATAACTGGCTCTTATTTTTAAGAAGTCAAAAGCTTTATTGTCATAAAAATCTTCTTCAGAAACTACCCAAGAACCAGAAACGGTTGGGAATATTCCGTAACGACTATTAGGTCCAAACTTAGAAGATCCGTCTCTGCGCAAAATAGCTGAACCAAAATACTTAGAACTATACTTGTATTCTGCTCTAAGGAATGTAGATAACAGTCTTTCTTGAAATTGAAATGAATACACGTTATTTAAAAACCCTCCTGGGGCTTGATTAGCAGAAATATCGGCATAATCAATAGAGTTATTTGGGATGTTATACCCTGTACCTCCTAGCGCACTTCCGTTTCGGCTAAAGATAGAAGCTCCTAGCGTAGTTTTAACCGTATGAATCGCATTAAATACCTTTTCATGATTAAAAAACGACTCAAAATTAAGGTCGCTGTATGAGCTACGTTGCTCTGTAACACTTGCACCACGCTCAATAAACGTTCCTGGGGCGATCTCTACTTGAGTAGGATCTAGATTTGAATTGATAGCTGTATTTTGTGCTTTACCAGGACCAAACCATACTAAAGGTGAAAATGTTTTACCATCTACTAACGCATAGTTATAGTTAAATCTATTGGTGAAACTTAGATTTGGAAGTATATCGTACACTAACTCTTCTTTCCCGACGAACTTGTTTACACGAGATGAATTGTAGGTGTTTTGCATTTGAGCAATTGGATTGATAATATCAGATACTTCTTCCAAATAGGTGAAATTACCATTTGCATCACGGACAGGATCAGTTGGAAAAGCATTAACGGTGTTATATAAAACAGAACCAATGCCGTTTTCAGGCAAGGCACTTCTCTCTTCTTTAGTGTACAAGAAAACACTATTGAGCTTAAGTTTAGAACTCATTTCTGTACTTAAGTTTACACGTCCGTTTATTCTATTAAAATTCGCTTTATCCAGCCCAACTATACCGTCTTGATTAAAATAACTACCGCCAATGGAATAGGTTGTTTTGTCTGAACCCCCTGAAACGTTAATATTATAGTCTCTAACCATAGCTGTTTTAAAAACAGAATCTTGCCAGTTAGTTCCTTCTCCCAAATTTGTATTACTAAATGGTAATGCTTGATTTCCATTTGCAAACATTTCATTTTTCAAAACTGCATATTCATTTGCATTTAGCAGATTTAACTTCTTAGATGCTTGTTGCATCCCTACGTATCCAGATAGCTCAATACTTGGAGCAGAATTTTTTCTGCCTTTTTTGGTTTCTATAAGGATAACTCCATTTGCTGCACGCACACCATATATACCGGCTGTAGCATCTTTCAGTACGTTTATACTTGCAATGTCATTTGGATTTAAAGCGTTAAGGCCTTCCGAATCATAAACCACACCGTCTACTAATATAAGAGGGTCATTATCCCCAAAGGTAGAAAGACCTCTAATTCTAATACTAGATGCTCCTCCTGGTGATCCTGAGTTTGTGTTTATACTAACACCTGCAATTTGTCCTTGAAGCGCTTGGTCTACTCTAGGTATATTTAGCTTTTCTAAACTTTCTCCTCGTACTGAAGCACTAGCTCCCGTAAATTCCTTTTTAGTGGCAGTTCCATAACCGACTACCATAATTTCTCCAATGCCTACTGCGTTTTCTCTTAACGTTATGGTAATGGTAGTTTTGCCACCTAAGGCTACTGTTGAATTAGCGTAACCAGAGTATGAAGCTGTAATATATGCGGTTTTAGCATCATTTACATTAATAGAAAATTTCCCATTTTCACCAACTACCGCACCGTTAGACGTTCCTTTTTCGACCACTATTGCTCCTATAAGTCCTTGACCTAAAGTGTCAATAACTCTACCAGAAATGGTAGCTTTTTGGGCAAATATTGCCGAATAAAAGGTGAGTGCAATCAGTATTAATTGTATTCTTTTATGCATAGAATTATTTTTTGTAAACGCGAATATAAAAAACTTATAGTAAAAACAACTATAAGCACGATATTTCTAATATTACGATTTAAACATGTAAAAATAAAACATGTTTGGTTTAATCTGGTCTTAAGACACCCGACTATTGAAAGAATTAGTTCACTTTTATTTCATCTATAAAGAAAAATGCATCGCCATCCATCGTAAAACCGGGATGACCTTCGGGAAGCTTGCCTGCCGAATGGACCATAATTTTCACCATTTGAGATTTGCATTTTGGGATTTTCAATTTTACCATTTGGGTAAAATTTCCTTCTCTCAACGCATCTACATTAAGAATGTCAGTAGCCACTAATTTACCGTTTACATATACCGAAACATCTTTTGGCAGCAATATCCACGAGCGAGCATCTTGCAGAAAATTAAGGCTTACCTCGCTGATTTTCCTTTCTTCTTTTAAATCAATTATAAACTCAACCTCTTTATTCTGAAATCCTTGCCATCTGCCTGCTTGCCAGTTGGTAGTGCCATTTATGCCATCTATGAGTGCATCATCTCCGCCGCCTGTGTATTGCGTATTAGGTGGAATGCTTGGCGTGCACGTCCAATTATTTGGTTTTTTGTAGAAGGTGGCAGAGATAGTGGGGCTGTTGCTGTAATTAATCCACATCCCATAATAATAATTCTTCCCAAAGCAAATTGTGTCTAAAGGAATCTGAGATTTAGCATAAATTAGGCTTGTATTATCAATCTTGAAAGGTCTATAGTATTCTAACCAATCAGCACTATCATTTATACTATACACAATTCTTAAATTTTTTTCACCTGACTTTATGGACACCAAGGCTGAATCAACAAAAATAGAATTTGCTGATATTGTTGGGGTCGCAATAAAATTTGAGGTAGTAGTTTTTTGCTCAAATTCTGAATAAGGTCCACTGCAATTAAATCTGGAAGCAAATACAACCTTCTTGTGCTCTTTTATCGAGCGATGATCAACCATAGAAGGAAAGGTAGTAAAACATCCAATTATCTTATTATTATCTAACATCAAAGTGTCCAGAATGTAGAATTTACTCCCGACTTTCTTATCGCTGATTATTGAAAACATTTCATCAGAATTACAATGGTATTTTACACTATCAAATTGACATAGGCCTGAATAGTAAAACTCATACCCTGGACTAACGGGATATATCCCCGTACTACTCAAAATATACCACGCACTCATCTGTCCACAATCCTCATTTCCGATTAATCCATCTGGAGAATTCGTATAAAACGAATCACAAATCTGTTTAATAATTCGATGTCCTTTTTCAGGGTGAGGGGTATAATTATACAAATATGCAATATGATGACTTGGCTCATTTCCATGCGCATACTGACCAATTAATCCAGTAATATCCGACTGTGTTCTCCCTGTGGTTTGTTCCTTTTCAGAAAATAGAGCATCCAGTCGTTTTTCTAAATCTTTTGAAGAACCCATCATACCCGCTTCTTGTTGCACAAAACTATACTGCCAACTATTGGCTTCTGTGAAGTGCAAATTCACTTCTTTGGGATCAAAGTTAGGTAGCCAATCGCCGTTTAGTCTTGGAGTAGCAAAACCGGTTTCAGGATTAATGATATTTCGCCATGACTCTGACCGTTTGTAAAAGACATCTGCTAAGCTGTCTTCTCCCATTTCATTTGCCATTTGGGCAATACACCAATCATCGTACGCATACTCCAAGGTCTTACTTACACTCTCTGATTCGTCTTCTGCTCGTACAAATCCATATTTGCGGTAGCTCGGCAAACCAAATAAATCGGTATTGGCACTCGCCACCATCGCTTCTAGAGCAAGAGTAGTATCAAAACCACGAATGCCTTTCATATACGCATCGGCTATCACACTTACGCTGTGATAACCAATCATACAATCGGTCTCGTTACTGGCTAGTTCCCATACAGGTAGTCGACCACTTTGCTTGTATATTTCTAAAAAACTATTGATGAAATCTGTAGTTCGTTGCTCATCTATAATCGTCATCAGCGGATGCAGTGCCCTATACGTATCCCACAATGAAAAGACGGTATATTGTGTATGATTGGGACTGTTATGAATCTTCATATCGTGTCCACGGTATTTACCATCGGCATCTTCAGCTATATTGGGGTGAATCATGCAGTGATACAGTGCCGTGTAAAATATGTGCTTCTTGTTTTCGTCTTGGGTGAATACTTCTATTTTGGAAAGTTCGGTGTCCCAATAGGCTTGTCCGCCTGTTACTATTTCATCAAATTGTACCTCTTCGTATGTTTTTGAAGTTTCGTAGTTAAGGTTTAATTGTGCTCCTGCAATAGAGGTAAATGAAAGCCCTACATACACTTCCAATTGATTGTCTTCTAATCTATCAAAATGCAAAACTGCTTTACTACTATCAGCATTGTAAGCAATGGAAGAAATTTCCTGAGTAAAATCCATCGAAAAATAGCAATGTTGCTCCTTAGCCCAACCTTCACTTATTCTAAATCCATCTAGGGTATGTTTTCCTCTTTCTTTTATGATGAAATCAAGTGTTTTATCTCGGTGTTTCAAGTCAAGTAAAACATAACCTTTATTCTTATCAAAGGTATACCGATGGTATCCTGCCCAAGTAGAAGTGGTTAATTCTACTTTCACCCCATTACCTGGCAGATTTACCGCATAATAATTGGCTTTGGCTACCTCGTCAGCATGACTAAACTTGGTTTTGTACTCTTCAGGATTAAAGGAGATGGGATTTGCTGAAGGCAGCAATAAAATATCGCCGTAATCACTTACGCCTGTGCCACTTAGGTGTGTATGCGAAAAACCATAAATAAAAGAGTCTGAATAATGATAGCCTCCGCAGCCATCCCAACTTCCATCTACACGAGTATCTGGACTCAACTGTACCATTCCGAAAGGAACCGTGGCTCCTGGGAATGTATGCCCGTGTCCGCCTGTTCCAATAAAGGGGTTTACATAGTTGCTAGGTTTTTGCGCAATAGCTAACTGAGAGAAAAGAATAAAGACAAGTGAGAAACGCATTGCGGCGAAGATACTCAAAAGAAAATTCCACAAAAAAGGCCTCCGATTATTTTACAAACCGAAGGCCTAATATCTATTAACTGGCAACTAATACCCAGTAACTAGTTCCTATAAATGTATCACCTCGTCATAAGCAGCGGCACATGCTTCCATGATAGCCTCACTCATCGTCGGGTGTGGATGTACTGTTTTTATCATTTCATGACCTGTAGTTTCTAGCTTACGAGCTGTTACCACTCCTGCTATCATCTCCGTAACGTTAGCACCTATCATGTGCGCTCCTAGGAACTCACCGTACTTCGCATCAAATATTACTTTTACAAAACCTTCTTTAGCTCCACTTGCACTGGCTTTACCCGATGCAGAGAACGGGAATTTACCTACTTTTATATCATATCCAGCTTCTTTCGCTTTTGCCTCTGTGTACCCTACTGATGCTATCTCTGGCCAAGTATAGGTACATCCTGGTATGTTTCCATAATCCAATGGGGCAACGTGTTGTCCACTTATTTTTTCTACACAGATTATTCCTTCTGCACTAGCTACGTGAGCTAGAGCTGGTCCGTGTACTATATCGCCTATAGCATAAACGCCCGGCACATTCGTTTGATAGAAATCATCTACCACTACTTTACCCTTCTCCGTTTTTACGCCTAGACCTTCCAGTCCAATGTTTTCTAAATTTGTTTCAATTCCAACTGCAGATAAAACTACATCACATTCGATGGTTTCCATTCCTTTTGCTGTTTTCACGCTCACTTTACAGCCAGCACCTTTTATATCTACTGCCTCCACAGAACTATTGGTCATAATAGTCATTCCTTTTTTCTTGTAGATTTTTTCAAGCTCTTTAGAAACATCTATATCCTCATTGGGAACGATGTTAGGCATAAATTCTACTACTGTTACTTCTGTACCCATAGCCGTATAGAAATAAGCGAACTCCATTCCAATAGCACCACTTCCCACTACAACCATTTTTTTAGGTTGAGTTGGTAACACCATTGCTTCGTGATAGCCTACTATTTTTTTACCGTCTATTGGTAAATTTGGTAATTGACGTTCACGAGCACCAGTTGCAAGGATAACGTGTTTCGCAGAATGGGTTTCTTTCTTGCCTTCATTATCCACGCTTACTTGGCCTTTGGCTATTAGTTTACCGAAACCTGTTAGAATTTCAATTTTATTCTTTTTCATCAAGAACTGTATGCCCTTGCTCATGCCGTCTGCAACTCCACGGCTACGTTTTATAACCGCACCAAAGTCGTGTTTTGCCTCACTAACTGAGATTCCGTAATCACTTGCGTGATTTATATATTCAAATACTTGAGCCGATTTTAACAATGCTTTGGTTGGAATACATCCCCAATTAAGGCATACTCCGCCAAGCTCCGATTTTTCTACCACCGCTACTTTATGTCCAAGTTGTGCTGCACGAATGGCTGCTACATATCCACCTGGGCCACTTCCGATTACTATTACGTCAAAATTCATAAGTTTGTTCTTTGCGGTGCAAAGAAAGGAATTTTTTCTGTAGGAACATTCCTTTGTATGAGCTGTATATCATTAAAATATCACTCTTTATTCTATAGCAATACTATTGACTCCGTCTATTTCCAAGGGTCTCTACAGAAAACCCCCATCTATACTAACTGATTTTTCGTAGACTTAAAATTAGCCTTAAATTTGCACCCAATGGGAAGAGCATTCGAATTCAGAAAAGCCCGTAAGATGAAACGCTGGGGCAAAATGGCGGTAACGTTTACGCGTATAGGCAAAGAAATAGCAATGGCCGTAAAAGAAGGCGGTCCAGACCCAGACAACAACTCCAGACTGCGCATGGCTATGAAAAATGCCAAGTCTGAAAATATGCCTAAAGACAGAGTAGATGCTGCCATAAAAAAAGCATCTGACAAAGACAGTAGCTCCTACGAGGAGATTCTTTATGAAGCTAAAGGTCCTTTTGGTTTAAGTTTAATGATTGAAACTGCTACCGATAATATTAATAGAACAGTTGCTAACATGCGCGCCATCTTAAGCAGAAATGGCGGAGAACTGGGGACCAGTGGATCGCAGGAATTTAACTTTGATCGTAAATGTATTTTCAAGGTCAACCTTGGAGAACTAAACATGGAAGATGCAGAGCTTGAGTTAATAGACTTTGGGCTAGATGAAATAGAGCAAGTAGAAGATGAAACGTTGATTTATACTGCTTTCACCGATTACGGCAATATGCAAAAGGGACTTGAAAATATTGGCATTGAAATAGACTCCGTAGATATTGAGCGCATTCCTCACAACACCCTAGACCTAACAGAAGAGCAAAAAGAAGAATGCAATAAGCTCATAGAAAAACTGGAAGAAGACGAAGACGTACAAAACATTTTTCATAACGCCGTGCTCTAAATTTTGAAAAAGATATGCTTCTTCAATAGTTCCAATTTTTGGGGCGGTGGCGAAAAGCTTCATCTTGAAAATGCAAAAGCATTTAGAGCAAAAGGGTATAGTGTAACTATAGCAGCACATCCCATGTCTCCTTTGTGGGAACGCGGGCAAGAAGCTGGTTTTAATCTCTTTCCAATAGAAGTAAAAAGCCTATCGTTCCTCAACCTTTTCAAACTCCTTGCACTTAAGCGGTATTTCCAACAAGAAGAAATAGATACCGTTATTTTTACGACTTCCCAAGATGCTAAAATAGCCAGTATAGCAGGACAAATGGCGCATCTTCCACGTAGAGTATACCTGCGTGGTTTGGCAACTCCTATTAAAAATAGTGTAGTAAATAGATATTGTTTGGGTAAAGCAACGACGCATATTATTGCTAATTCTGAAGAAACCAAGCGTACTATTTTACACTACTTACATAATACGTTAGATGCCGTACAAATACCGGTCATTTACCATGGATTGGATTCAACTATCTTAAACAATGCCCATGAAATATTGCCGCAAATTAAAGAACTTGGCAAAGGAGTGATACTAGGGAACGCAGGTAGGCTAACCCATCAAAAGGGCCAAAAACACCTTATACAAGTTGCCAAAAAAATAAAGGATCAAGGTTTAGAATTTACGCTTTTTATTGCGGGAACTGGTGAATTGCACGACGAGTTACAACAATATATAAAAGACGAAAATCTTGAAAATGAAGTAATATTACTTGGCTTTGTGGCAGATATGGACGTCTTTATGCAAAGTATCGACATTTTTGTTTTAGGTTCGAGTTGGGAAGGGTTTGGCTTTGTATTGGTAGAAGCTATGGCAAAAGAAAAACCAGTAGTTGCTTTTGATATTACCAGTAATCCTGAAATAATTACCAATGGGCAAACAGGACTACTTGCACAGCATCTAGATATAGATGACTTCTCCAATAAGCTAGCTCAACTTATTCGAGACGCTAACCTGCGACAGCACATGGGAGCTGCTGCAAAACAAAGCGTCATTGATCGTTTTATGATGATAGATAGAATTACAGAGCTAGAGCATTATTTACTTAATCATTAGAGAAAATACATCCTTTCCTTTTTCACAAAAAAGATAACCTTTGCAACTCAGGTAAGAAACATGCTATTAATACACGATATACGCGCAGATAAAGAAGGAATAATCGCTCGATTAGCCAAACGAGGTAAGGATTTTACCGACCTTGTAAATCGGGCATTAACGTTAGATGACAAACGTAAATCAACCCAAGTAGAGCTTGATACTATCTTGGCGGAGAGCAATAAAATTTCAAAAGAAATAGGTCAACTATTTGCTCATAAAAAAATAGAGGAAGCCAATGCTATGAAAGCAAAAACGGGCGAACTCAAAGAAAAAAGTAATGAACTAAGCGAACAGCTTAAAAGTGTAGAAACAGACTTACTTGAGGTGCTGTACCAAATACCTAATGCACCAGGAGCCGCGGTGCCCGCTGGAAAAAGTGAAGCAGACAATAAAATTATTTTTGAACACGGGGAGAAGCCAAACCTTACTCAAAAGCAGCCACACTGGGAACTGTGCGAAAAATATAATCTTATCGATTTTGAACTCGGAGTAAAAATAACAGGAGCGGGATTTCCTGTGTACAGAGGCAAAGGAGCAAGACTACAACGAGCATTAATCAATTGGTTCCTAGACAAAGGACGTGATGCTGGTTTTGAAGAAATACAACCACCCATACTCGTAAACGAAGCTAGTGGAATAGGCACAGGGCAACTGCCAGACAAAGAAGGACAGATGTACCACATGGAAGTAGATAATCTGTATGCTATACCTACTGGAGAAGTTCCTATAACCAACATTTACAGAGACGTAATAGTGAAGGAAGCAGATTTTCCGATCAAAAACTGCGGCCACTCTCCTTGTTTCAGAAGAGAGGCAGGCAGCTACGGTAAAGATGTACGTGGGCTCAACAGACTGCACCAGTTTGACAAAGTAGAGATAGTACAAGTAGTACACCCAGACAAGTCATACGAAACGCTAGAAGAAATGAGCAGCTACGTGCAAGGCCTTCTAAAAGACCTTGGGCTACAATATCGCGTATTGCTGCTATGCGGTGGAGATACTGGGTTTGCCAGTGCTATGACTTACGATATGGAAGTATGGAGTGCTGCACAAGAGATGTGGCTCGAAGTAAGTTCTGTATCCAACTTTGAAACCTTCCAAGCCAATAGACTAAAGCTACGTTTCAAAAACAGTGAAAGTAAAAATGAGTATGCTCATACGCTCAATGGAAGTGCTTTGGCTCTTCCGCGTATTATGGCGAGTATCTTAGAAAACTTCCAAACTCCTGATGGCATTATCGTGCCAGAGGTGCTTAGACCGTATTGCGGTTTTGATGTGATAGATTAGGAAGTTGTTCGTGTCTTCACGAACTTTCAAGTCGTTGTTCTCCCAAATCTCTAAAACAAGAGAACCCTTCCTTTTGCACCCTTCAAAAAATCTCTTTACTATTGCCCCGAAAATCAAACAACATGCGTCAGCTAATTCTAACCTGCACAACTCTGTTTACTCTATCTCTTTTTGCACAAACCAACCTAGACTCCGTAACAGTGTCTGCTACTCGACTAGCCGTGAAAAAGTACGAAAGTGGCAAAAACATCACCGTACTATCTCAGCAAGAAATACAGCAACTCCCTGTTACCACTGTAGATGAACTACTGCAGTATGTGGGCGGCATCAATGTAAATAGTCGTGGTGGTTTTGGAGTACAAGCAGATATAGGTATGAGAGGAAGTACCTTTTCTCAAGTACTTATTCTAGTAGATAACCAGCGAATCAACGATCCACTTACCGCACACTTTAATAGTAATGTCCCCATCCCACTCAGCGAAATACACCACATAGAAATAGTACGCGGTTCTGCAGCAGCTTCTTATGGAGCAGATGCAGTAGGTGGCATTATTCACGTGAAGACAAAGGCCTATGAAGGTATGATGAATAGTACTGAGCAGACTTCTGAAATAAACGGAAACGTAGCTTTCGGTCAGCACAATCTGACTATGACGGATATAGGTGTGTACCAACAACGCAAAAAACTAGGTTACTCCGCTGCTATGAAATCAAGTCAATCTATCGGTGAGCAGTTTGTAAATCCAAATTTCATACAAAAAGGATTGGGCGATAGCTTATACAATAACTACTTTGATCTAAAGACATACACCGGAGCAATTACCTACCGCACTAAGAGACTGAAAATGTATGCCAGAGGCGGAGTAGATTACAGAGATTTTGGGGCTAAGTACTTTTATACTGCAAGTGCTTATGACGAAAGTATAGAGCGTGTGAATGCCTACTGGACACAAGCAGCATTCATCTTTGATGGGGATGATGAATCTAGAACAGAACTAAACGTAAGCTACAGAAACAACTCAGATAGCTTTGCTTTTAATCCAGCTTTTGCAGCGAATGTGCATACCACTCAACGTGTAAATGCCACACTATCTCAACAAAGAAAAGTAGGGAATATTGACCTCAACTATGGCTTTCAATCCGACTGGCAAGATATAGTGAGCACAGACCGTGGAGATCATAAGCTCAATTCTAACTCTCTATTCGTGGTGGCACACAAAAACGTCAATAAACTAAGCCTTAATGGAGGTCTTAGAGTAGAGCAATCTGAGAAAATAGGCGTACAGCTCGTACCGCAGATTAATGCCGCTTACATACATCAAAATCTAGTATTCCGCTCATCTCTAGGACGTAGCATTCGCCAGGCAGATTTCACAGAGCGGTTTGTTTCGTATAAAATAGCTAATCTAGGAGGAGGAAGAAACGCAGGAAACCCGGACCTAGAAGCAGAAAGTGCGTACACTTTTGACATAGGAGTAGATGCATATTTGAATAAGCACCTGCAAATATCCAACACCGTATTTGCTCGTCAATCTAGCAACCTAATAGACTATACGCTCACTAATTCTTTGGAAATAAATAACCTACCCAATCTAAGAGACAGCACTAATTATCTATATGCCAATAATATCTCAGAAGCATTCACTTGGGGAAATGAACTTGGAGTAAAATATACAAGTGACCTTGCACATGGTAAACTAAATGCAGTACTTAACTATACCTTCATACAAACTACTACTCCAGATAGTTTAGTGTCTAAGTACATAGCTAATCATCCACTGCACAATATCAACGGAAATTTAAACTATAGTATTCACGGTTTTGGGATCAACATAGGCGGTGCATTCATCACTCGAAATGAAGAAGCTGTAGAAGCAATAAATGCTGAGATTAAAAATCAGTATGCAGTGCTCAACGCTAAAGTAAGCTATACGCTAAAAGACTTCCCCGTAAGTGTATACGTAGATGTACGCAACATCCTAGACACGCAGTACCAAGAGATTTTAGGTGCTCGTATGCCAAGCAGATGGATTCTAGGGGGTATTCGATGGAACTTTAATTATTTTCAGATGAAGTTATAATAGCGTTAAAGTCTTGTCTCTTGTTGTACTTCGTGGCACAAACACAATAGCATACTAGGCACAAAATCACTTCATCCCTTTCAGCTTATCCTCCAGCTGATTCATTTCATCTCGTAATCTAGCAGCTTCCATAAAGTCCATTTCTTTGGCTGCTTTTAACATTTGCATCTTGGTGTTTTCAATCGCTTTTTTAACACCCTCTTTACTCATGTATTGCATCACAGGATCTGCCGCTATACTCATTTCGTTTTCGCGTCGTTGGTACGGATTCGTCACCCGTTCTAAAGCTGATTTATCTTTATGGTCAAAAACAGATTCGGTACTTCTGATACTGGTTTGAGGAGTAATGCCATGTTCCTCATTATGTTTCATTTGCACGAGTCGTCTGCGCTCGGTTTCCTCTATAGTGCGTCGCATGCTTTCTGTTATTTTATCAGCATACATTATTACCTTACCATTTACATTACGAGCCGCTCGTCCTACGGTTTGCACTAAACTTCTTTCGCTTCGTAAAAAGCCCTCTTTGTCAGCATCTAAAATTGCGACTAAACTCACTTCTGGCAAGTCCAATCCTTCTCGTAATAAATTCACCCCAATAAGCACATCAATATCCCCTGCACGCAATCTATCGAGTATTTCCACCCTATCGAGTGTTTTTACTTCCGAGTGAATGTAGGTCGCCGATATTCCTAAATTCCGAATGTATTTATCCAATTCTTCCGCCATCCGTTTAGTAAGTGTTGTTACAAGAACACGATCCCCCATTTGTATGCGTTCATCAATTTGTTCTAGTAAATCATCTACTTGGTTTACGCAAGGCCTTACTTCTATTACGGGGTCAAGCAGTCCCGTCGGACGAATTACTTGTTCTACTATCACACCTTCACTTTTGGTAATTTCATAATCTGCAGGAGTAGCGCTTACGTAAACTACTTGATTGGTTACAGACTCAAATTCATCAAACTTTAGTGGCCTATTATCCATAGCGGCAGGAAGCCTAAATCCATAATCTACTAAGTTGACTTTTCTACTTCTATCGCCACCATACATAGCCCTTACTTGGGGTAGTGTCACATGACTTTCATCCACTATCATAAGGTAATCGTCCGGGAAATAGTCTATTAGACAGAATGGTCGCTGTCCTTGCTCCCTTCCATCCATATATCTACTGTAGTTTTCTATACCACTGCAATAACCCAATTCACGCATCATTTCCATATCAAATTCCGTGCGTTCTTGGAGGCGTTTTGCTTCCAATGATTTGCCTATACTCTTAAAGTATTCCACTTGCGCCACCATGTCATCTTGTATGTGAATAATGGCTTGATTCAATCTATCTTTAGGGGTTACAAAAAGTTGCGCCGGGAAAATTGCTGCGTTTTCCATCACCTCTATACGCTGACCCGTCATGGGGTCTATGGTTTCGATATCTTCTATTTCATTCCCAAAAAAACCAATTCGCAAGGCTACATCATCATAGGCTAAAAACACATCTACGGTATCTCCTTTTACTCTAAACGTTCCTCTTTTAAAATCTGCAGTAGTCCTTGAATAAAGACTTGAAACCAATGCCTGTAAAAGTGTATTCCTCGCTATTTTTTGTCCGCGTTCTATGCGAATAATATTATCCTCAAAGTCATTTGGATTTCCCGCACCGTAAATACAACTTACCGATGCAACCACAATCACATCTCTTCGGCCGCTTTGCAAAGCTGAGCTGGTTTGCAAACGCATTTTTTCTATCTCTTCGTTGATATTTAGATCTTTTTCAATGTACGTATTGCTGCTAGGTATAAATGCTTCTGGCTGATAATAATCATAGTACGACACAAAATATTGTACCGAATTATTGGGGAAAAAGTGCTTGAATTCGCCATAAAGCTGAGCAACCAATGTTTTATTATGACTTACAATTAAGGTTGGTTTTTGTGTTTGTTGTATAACATTTGCCATGGTAAAGGTTTTACCGCTGCCTGTTACCCCTAGAAGGGTTTGTGCGGGCAGTCCATCCTTCACCCCTTGCACAAGTTTTTTTATAGCAGCAGGCTGATCTCCTGTTGGCTGAAAGGGTGATTTTAATTCAAATGGCATAGCTGCAAAGGTAAGTTTTTAGTTGCTCGGACGATTATTCCTTAGAAGTAGATTAAAGAAATCTCCATTATTACATCTGCATGATCGTGTTTTATAAAATCTTATGAACATGGCATTTTAGATAACCGTCTTAGCCCTAGGAATTTTAGGGACGACATACTCAGTCTAAGAATACCTCCTCAACGGTCTTACTTCCACCTAAAAGCATACTGTACATTTTTCCTTTGTAGTTTACCTGCACCATGTTTTTTTGATTAGGAAAAACCAACTGTAATAACGTGCTAGCTACTGTTACCGATTTTAATTTTCGTTTGTATTTTATAGGTTTAAAATGGACAACTACCTCAGCAAATGTGACCTCTACTACATCTATCTCCAGCAGCTGCATTTGCTGATTGAACAAGAGAGAGGTATTCTTGTCTATATAATTGTTTAGTAACACTTTATGATCTTCTATTGAAGTATTTTCTAATTTAATTTCCATGCCCGAAAAAGAGGTAAGTACTCCCTCTAAGTGTTCTGTATCTGTGCGCCAAGATACCTCAAATTGATTGTTTTTTTCATTAAACGTAAGATTCATCCACGAGGTATGAAAGTCATGCTGAGGAACCAGTATATAGAAGAGTAGCGATACAATAAAATGAAACATATAATGCCCACAAATATACAGGCTTATTGATGGACTGTAGCACATCCTAATTTGCAAAATACGAACCTACATCGTGGGTTTAAATCCGGTATGAATTCACCTCAACGAGGCTTCCTGCCATTCGGTCTGTTTTTGGGAAACAAAAAACATAAACTATTCCTTCCATGGGAATATTAGGTATAATAAATTACTTTTGACCAAGTTACGAATGCATAGACTTTTCAGCATATTTATTTTTTGTACAGCCTTAATGTGCGAAGCGCAAATCGTTGATAATTGCATAGATGAAAACCGTGTAAACCCTTACTACCAATGTAATAATTCTGAGTTTTATCCTGTTTGCGGATGCAATAATGTAACCTACAGAAATAATTGCGAAATGTCCAATGTTGCTGGGCTATATACAAACCAAAACACTTATTCGGGTGTATGTCAAAATGATTTGTTTTTTGCTTTCATTTCACCCAATCCAGTGCGCAATAATTTGACATTGGCAATGCAACTTACAAGCCAACTTACAGGTAACGGGACACTGCAAATAGTCAATAATTTTGGAAATGTCGTATTTACAGAATTGCTTAATTCGCTTAGCTCTATCCCATTTCAACGAACGTATGATGTTAGCTACTTGGAGCCTGGATTGTACCTTATGGTTATTCAAGTTCAAGGAGTTTACACCGTTAAGAAATTTATAAAACACAACTATTAATGAGATTACACACCATACATACCGGAAATTTTATGCTAGACGGCGGGGCCATGTTCGGCACTGTACCCAAAAGTATATGGCAACATATAAATCTTGCCGATGAAAACAATATGTGCAACTGGGCTATGAGATGTCTATTGATAGAAGATGGCAATCGTTTGATTTTAATTGACAATGGCATGGGAGAAAAACAAAGTGAAAAATTCTTTGGCTATTACTACCTAAATGGTCTTCACTCGCTTAAAAAATCACTAAATGACGCAGGTGTAGATTTTGGAGATATTACAGATGTAGTCATAACCCACTTACATTTTGACCACTGCGGCGGTAGTGTAAAATGGAACACGATGAAAGATGCATATGAGCTCACCTTCCCAAAGGCCAACTATTGGGTTCATCCCGCACATTGGGAGCATGCCATTCATCCTAATCCACGCGAAAAAGCATCCTTTTTACAAGAAAATATTTTACCGATTCAAGAATTGGGAAACCTTTGTTTTATTGGGGAAGACCTTAAAATATCCGAAAATATAAGCGGCATTTTAGCTCAAGGACACACAGAATCAATGTTTTGTCCCAAGATAAACATCAACGGTGAAACCTTGGTTTTTATGGCAGACATGATACCTAGCGGTGGGCACATAAAACCCAATTATGTTATGGGTTATGATATACGACCATTGGACACCATGAAAGAACGCGAATCCTTCTTAATAGAAGCTGTTAAAAATGACTATACGCTATTCTTTGAGCATGACCTCAACTTAGATTGTGGCAAAGTAAAACTCACTGAAAGAGGGTATGCTCTAAGTGAATCTGGCAACTTAACAGACTTTTTTAAATAAAAAATTATGCAAAATAGAATAACATCACTATTCGGTATAAAATATCCGATTATTCAAGGTGGAATGATATGGTGCAGCGGATGGAAACTTGCTAGTGCCGTTAGTAATGCTGGAGGTTTAGGCATTATCGGTGCAGGCAGTATGTATCCAGAGATTCTTAAAGAACATATTCAAAAATGTAAACAAGCAACTAAAAAGCCTTTTGGGGTAAACCTTCCGCTTTTATACCCTGATATTGACAAGCACATTGCCACCATTTTAGAAGAAAAAGTGCCTATTGTTTTTACCTCTGCAGGAAATCCAGGAGTATGGACAGAAACCCTTAAAGCTGCGGGCATTATAGTCGTTCATGTGGTGAGCAACGAAAAATTTGCGCTAAAAGCAGAGGCTTGTGGAGTTAACGCGATTGTGGCAGAAGGCTTTGAAGCCGGAGGGCACAATGGAAGGGAAGAAACAACGACACTCGTACTTATTCCTCAAATCACAAGTGCTGTTAAAATTCCAGTTATGGCTGCAGGCGGTATAGGAACAGGCAAAACTATGTTAGCAGCAATGGTGCTGGGGGCAGAGGGAGTTCAAGTAGGAAGTAGATTTGTTACTAGCATAGAGAGCAGTGCACATATTAATTTTAAAAATATGATTCTTCAAGCCAAAGAAGGCTCTACTCAACTAAGTTTAAAACAGCTAACCCCCGTTCGAATGTTAAAAAATAAGTTTTGGGAAGAAGTGGTATATGCCGAATCAAACGGTGCTTCAAAAGAAGATCTAGCTATATTATTGGGCAGAGCTCGTGCTAAAAAAGGAATGTTTGAAGGCGATATGGTAGAAGGAGAATTGGAAATAGGCCAAATAAGCGGCTCTATTAACCATATAAAAACTGCTGGAGAAATAATAGTTGAAATGGTAAAGGAATACAATGTTATGCTGAGCAAAATAGCGAATACCCAATTGGAAGAATACTAAAAGTGATTGACCGTATAAAGCAATATCTCATAAAAGGTGAAGGTGACATGCTTGACTACAAGCAAGAAATTACCAGTGCCCATAAAATTGCAAAAACGATGGTCAGCTTTGCCAATCATAAAGGCGGAACACTATTAGTAGGTGTAAGGGATAATAGGACCATTGCAGGTATAAGAACCGAAGACGAGAAATACATGTTGGATCTTGCTGCATCTTTTTACTGTAAACCAGAAATAATCTTAGCTATTATTGAGCATCAGATTGGCGATAAAGTAGTGCTGGAATGCATTGTACCCGAAGGTGACGGAAAACCTTATTATGCTAAAGGTGAAGACGAAAAATGGTGGGTTTATATCCGAAACAAAGACAAAAGTTTACTCGCTAGTAAAATTGTGGTAGATGTCCTCAAACGGCAATCAAGTAATCTTGGCACTATGATCAGCTACGGAAAAAATGAGGAAGCCCTACTTAAATATCTTGAAGAAAACGAAAGAATCTACCTCCAGGAATTTCGAAAAATGGTCAATATCTCCAAATGGCGCGCTGCCAAAATACTAGTAAATTTAATTAGCGCGGGGGTTATTAGAAACCATACCCATGAAAAAACAGAATTTTATACGTTGACCTAAACGAACTAAAAACATGGCCTCAAAAAAAATGAATCATTTTTTTCGTTAATAATTAGTATTTTTGTTTGCTACTATGTGGCTTAGAACATAAATTTTTTACTTTAAAATGCTCAAAAGAATCATAACGTCAGTATCACTGGTAACCTTTTTACTCTGCTTAGGTACACTAAATACTAGTGCACAAAAACGTTGGTTTAAAACCAGCGCATTAGAATTTGGTTTGATCGGTGGATTTTCTCATTATTCAGGGGAGTTAACTCCATCGTATTTTGACGCTAGAGCCTTAAAACCTAGTGCGGGAATTATCACACGATATACACCCAACAGCTTAGTAACTTTCAGACTAAGTGCTCAATATGGAAAACTAGAAGGAGATGACAAGTGGCATACCGAGCCTGAAATGCAGGCTAGAAACTTAAATTTTCAATCGGATATTTGGGATTTTACAGGTGCTGCAGAGTTTAACTTTAACTACGTAGATTCTAGACAAAAAACGGGAGTTATTCCTTACGCATTTATCGGAGCAAGTATATTCAAGTTTAATCCTAAAGCTGTTTTTAATTACAACCCCAATTCACAATTAGCCAAATATCTAGGTCCATCTTACGACAATCTGGCGAGTCGAGATGGAGAGTTAGTTGAATTACAGCCGTTGGGTACGGAAGGACAAGAAACAACTGAATTTAATGACCGTAAACGCTATGCTCTTACGCAAGTTGCCATTCCTATTGGAGCAGGATTTAAATTTAAAGTGAGTCACAACTGGATGATCGGTGTAGAATACGGTGCAAGAATAACATTCACCGACCACTTAGATGACGTAAGCGGAACCTATGTAGACCCCAGCAGGTTGCAAGCTCAGTATGGGCCAATGTCACCAGCAATGGCAATACGAAGCGAGACCTACGATCAAACTAAAATAGAAGGCTCAGAGAGAGGAAATCCCAAAACAAACGATATGTATGGAATATTTGGCGTTACTATTATGTATCGCATATACGGTAACAAGCCCGCTTGCCCAACTTTTTTATAACTATTCTATCATTTATTTGCGACCTAGGGTAACATCTTAGTTAATTTTGCGTATTAATAAGCAATACCCAAAACACATTGCATAAACTTAGCTTAATATTCACACTCACCGTATGCTCTTTGGCATCCAGAGCTCAGTCTTTTGAGATTGGGGGAATGTTAGGCGGATCAAACTACCACGGGGATTTAGCGTATCATATTGTTCCAAATGAAACTAAAGCTTCGGGTGGCATTTTTGGAAGAATAAATTTTAGCGAATTCTGGACCATGCGTCCTACCATCTCTTATCTTCAAATATCGGGTGCAGATAGTAATTTTAGCGAGTACAAGCTCCGAAATTTAAGTTTCAGAAATAATATATACGAAATATCTAATGTGATGGAACTAAACTTTCGTCCCTTTAGTAATCAAAGAATGCATGATAGAACTACTGTTTACGCCTTGGTAGGTATTGCTGCTTTTTATCATAAGCCGGAGGCTTTTTTTAACAAGCAATGGGTTGAGCTAAAACCATTGCACACAGAAGCCAAAGGTTACAAGAGCTTTCAACTTGCCATACCTATGGGAGCTGGTGTTAAACATGCAGTTAATGATAATATTATAGTAGGTTTTGAAGCCGGTTGGCGCAAAACTTTTACGGATCATTTAGACGATGTTAGCACGGTTTACCCATCTTTGCCGCCAAATAGTCGAACTTTAAGCGATAGATCTTGGGAAGTTTCGGAAGATGGATTATCCAAAGCAAGTCAAGGTGACATGCGCGGAGATCCCAATTTGAAAGATTGGTATTTCCAAACTGCTTTTACCATTTCATACCGATTCACTCCCATTAAATGTCCGTTTTAATACCGTATAAAATGAGTAAAGACCAAATAAACCTAAACAAATTACCGAAACATATAGCCATCATCATGGATGGAAATGGTAGATGGGCCAAAGAAAAAGGTAAATTCAGAATATTTGGACATCAAAATGGGGTGAAAGCCGTAAGAGAGGTTTCTGAAGGATGCGCAGAACTTGGCGTGGAGTACTTAACTTTATACGCGTTCAGCACCGAAAATTGGAATCGACCAAAAATCGAAGTAAATGCGCTCATGACGCTTCTTGTGAAAACAATAAGAAGCGAAACGCAAACCCTAATGAAAAATGGCATTAAACTAGATGCCATAGGAGACAGGACCACTCTCCCTTCCGAATGTCTTAAAGAACTTGATGAAGCAATAAATGCAACTAAAGACAATACTCGAATGACCTTGATACTTGCGTTAAGTTACAGTGCAAAATGGGATATTGTAAATGCTACTCGTACCATAGCTCAAAAAGCATTGAATGGCGAAATAGCCTTAGAAGACGTTAACGAAGAATTAATAGACAGGACCCTGACCACCCACAAATATCCACATCCAGAATTGATGATACGAACAAGCGGCGAACTCAGAATTAGCAACTTTTTGTTATGGGAAATCGCCTATAGCGAATTATATTTTACCACCGTTCTTTGGCCTGACTATCGCAAAGAACATCTATACGAAGCCATTATGGAATACCAAAGTAGAGAACGCAGATTTGGTAAAACAAGCGAGCAATTAGTGTAAAAAAAGAAAACGTAAAATGAATAGAATAGGCCTAATAGCTTTTATACTTATCAATATATGCTCTTATGGGCAGGTATTAGATACTACTTTAAGCAACATAATTATAGACTACGAAAACCCTCAAAAATTTGAAATCGCTCAAATAACAGTAACTGGAAACAACTTTACCGATGCCAACATCATCGTGCTTATGTCAGAGCTACAAGCTGGGCAAACTATTACTTTACCTGGTGAAGAAACCCGAACAGCCTTAGAAAAACTTTGGAAACAAAAACTTTTTAGTGACATAGAGTTAGGATTATCTAAAGTAGACGGAACTAAACTATCCCTAATAATCTCCGTAAAGGAAAGACCACGATTATCCAAATATTCAATTAAAGGTCTTAAAAAAGGCGAAACCAATAATATACGCGATGAGATCACTTTAGATAAAAATCAGTTGATTACCGAAGACCTGGTTAACAAAACCAATCGTGAAATTGAAGCATACTTTTTTGACAAAGGTTTTTATGGTATAAAATCTTCCTTTATAAAGGAAGCAGACCCAGAAAAACCAAATTATGAAATACTACGTATAGACATTAGTAAAGGCAAAAAAGTAAAGGTTGAAAATATCATTTTTGAAGGAAATGCCAATATAGAAGATGCTAAACTTCGCAAACTTCTAAAGCCAAAGCGCCGATATAAGAAAATTAACGTTTTTGCTTCCTCAAAGTATGTAGCTGAAACGTATGAAGAATCTAGACCCGCCATATTAGCAAAATACAGCTCACTTGGGTATAGAGATGCACATCTACTCTATGACACCGTAGAACAAATAAGCCCAGACCGAGTCAATCTTAGAATAGGAATTAGTGAGGGGAAAAAATATTACTTCAGAAATATAACTTGGACCGGCAATACTAAATATAGAACCACCTTATTAGACACCTTATTAGGCATTAAAAAAGGTGAAGTATACGACCAATCTCGTTTAGATAACAAACTCTTTATGAGCGAAAATGGATTTGATGTTTCAAGTTTGTATATGGACGACGGGTACCTTTTCTTTAATATTAATCCTGTTGAAGTGCTCGTAGAAAACGACAGTATAGATTTGGAAATGAGGATTTATGAAGGCAAACAAGCTACTGTAAACAGAGTTACTATCATTGGAAACGACAAAACCAGTGATTTTGTGGCGCTGCGGGTTATTCGTACCAGACCCGGCGATAAATTTAGTAGATCAGACATACAGAGAAGTATGCGTGAGTTATCCCAACTTGGATTCTTTGACCCAGAAGGTCTTGATGTAAATCCTAAACCTAATCCACAAAACGGAACAGTTGACATAGAATATAAAGTAGCTGAAAAACCAAGTGACCAAATAGAAGCATCTGGCGGATGGGGTGGCTTTGGCGGATTTGTAGGAACCTTAGGCCTTACCTTAAATAATTTTAGCTCTCGTAAAATGCTACAAAAAGGAGGTTGGAATCCCATTCCGGCTGGAGATGGTCAAAAACTATCCTTAAGAGCTCAGAGTAATGGTCCGCAATTTCAAGGTTACAACTTCTCCTTTACAGAGCCTTGGTTAGGAGGTAAAAAACCTAATTCACTAACTATTAGCTTATTTCACAATGTGCAATCTACTTACAGTTTTTTAAAAGACAGACCTAAATTCACAACGTCTGGAGGTAGTATTGGGTTTGGCAAACAATTGAAATTCCCTGACGATTATTTCTCTTTTAGCACTTCGTTAACCTACCAAAGATATGGTTTACACGATTGGGCGAATTTTGGCGCTGCTGAACTTGGATTTACCAATGGTTATGCTAATAATCTTAGCTTTTCTACCATACTGGGACGTAATAGTACCAATCACCCGATTTACCCAACAGAAGGAAGTTCTTTCTCAGCTAGTATTCAATTTACGCCACCGTATTCACTTATTAACGATAAGAAAGACTATACTAATCTTACTGCACAAGAAAAGTTTAAATGGGTTGAGTTAGTTAAAACCAAATTTTCGGGCCAATGGTATATTGGTTTCCCTGCTAACGCAAAACGTCAATTTGTTGTAGCTCCAGCGTATAGATTTGGGGCTGTAGCTCCTTGGAATAAAGATATCGGCTATTCGCCTTTCGAACTATTTAGAGTAGGAGGAAGTGGCTTGTCTAATTTCGTATTATATGGTACAGATATAGTGGCACAAAGAGGCTATGATGAAGGTAAAATAAGTGACCCTCAAAATGGACAAACTGCCCTACCCATTTACACCAAATACAGTATTGAAATACGATATCCGTTAACGGTTGGTCAGTCAAGTACTATATATGTTCAAACCTTTTTAGAGGCAGGAAATGCATACAACAGCTTCCAAGATTTCAATCCCTTTGAGGTGAGAAGAGCAGGCGGTGTAGGTGTTAGATTATTCCTTCCGATGTTTGGATTGCTTGGTGTTGATTACGCTTGGCCTATGGATGCAACCAAAAATGATCAAACTGGCATTTTTCACTTTTTCATAGGTCAGCAATTTTAAGTTATACCCGTGCGTTAGTTAGTACTTTTACCGCAACAGTTTTTCGGTCATGAGCAAAATGAGACTTTACTCCCTCTTTTTAATTATACTGTACACCATGAGTTATGGTCAAGACACCATTAACTATAACCGCTTAGTAACCGATAAACTAGGAGAAAGTATACCTTTCAACTACAAATCGTCTGTAACCGGAGCCAAAATGACGGCCTACTTACAGGATGGTAAATGGCTTGGAGTAGACTCACTGAATAACGTCCTAGTTGAGGTGCACTACAGTGCTAATAAGAAAAAACAGAGTACGACAAAAGATGGTCTAGAAATTTTCTTAGACCCTATACATGGAGACACCATTCTAATACGCGAGTTCGAAAAAGGGAAACTAAAACAACAATTTGCTTACCGCCCTGCTATCATCATATATGGTAATACCATTTACCATAGTTATTTAGACTTTGCTTCCTATACTATTGCCGAATACACCCGCGATTATTCGGGTAAGGGAGATTTTACTTCTATTTGGAAATCTACGTTAGAGGACCCAAAACAAATTTTAAAAAACCCGGAGTACTTGCGGCAAGAAGCTGAATACGGAGATCCTACACTTATACAACCCGCTACATACACTACAAAGGCGCAATATAACTACGTTAATAATCCTGAGTTTGAAGTGCATCCTAAGGCTCAATTTTCTATTATGTCTTTTACCACTCAAATGGAGTATTGGAGTATTGCGTCTGAATCTCCTGATTTATATATTTCTCCAGAATCAGCTTTAAGCGGCAGTTCATTTGTTGGATTTAGAGTTTTTAGTTTAAAAAAAGATATTGAATACCTTCAAAATGAATTAAAACAACCATTAAAAAAAGATTCTATTTACTGCTTTAGTGCTTCCCTACGGCTCTCTCCGGGCAGTAAGTACGCAACCAACGCCTTTGGGTTTTTACTCTCAGTAGAGCCGCAGCAAATTAACACAGATCACCTTTTACGAATTAAACCGAGTAAGCATCTCAACACGCAAATACTTAACTATAAAACACGCTGGATGAAAGTACAGTGTACGTATAAAGCTCAAGGTGGAGAGAAATATTTAGTTATAGGAAGTTTTCAAAATCACAAGGAATTACAATTAGTAGAAGTCCCAGGTCAAGTTATAGAAAGCTACTATTATATGGAGGATGTGAGCCTTGTGCCTATTGAAAAAGAAGAAAATTGTGCCTGTAATTTTGAAGATGAAAGAAAGAATTCAGCGCAAGAATTGACTTATGAAGATGAAAACAAGGCTAAATTTGATACACTTAAAGTAGGTCAAAAAGTAGTTTTAGATAACATTCATTTTGAAAATGACGAATCCGAATTACTCCCAGAATCTTACAAAGCGCTTTACGATGTATTGCTTTATCTTACAGAAAACCTCAAAGTTAAAGTAGAAATATCTGGTCACACCAGTACTATTGGTGGTGTTAACCACAATTTAAGATTGAGTTTAAAAAGAGCAGAAGCCGTTAAAAAGTTTTTAAACCTTAATGGAATACTTGATAATCGGATAGAAACGGTTGGTTTTGGTTCTCAATTTCCAATAGCTGAAAACGATACTGAAGGAGGACAAAAAGAAAATAGACGCGTAGAATTTAAAATACTAGCACGATAATTCTATTATTTCCGTTGCTTGTATACAGGAACTGTACTGCAAGGCTCACCAAACATTAGTGACTTTACTACCGGCACTAGCTTGCTAGTTAACAGAATATAAGCGTGATTGCTAATCGCTCGATTTCCGCATCCTTTAATAACCACACGCTTGTCTAAATAATCCTCTGGGCGTATCACTGAAAGCTCTCTTTCTACTACCATGGCATTAAGCTGCGCAGGTGAGCAAAAATAAACACTTGAGGTGTAGTCTTGTAATGCTGATGCTACTAGCATATATGCCCATGTAGGCACTACTGCATCTACAGAGCAGTGTATTGCCACATCGCAATCTTTATATGCTAACCAGTCAGATTCTTTAATCCAAGCTCTAAAATCAGCTTCTTTTAAAATTAAACCCTGAAAAAGTTGCTCAGCAATATCTACAGACTTTGAATCACGATAGGGTACAAGATCCTCTAGGTCTATGGATACAATCCCACTTTGAGCTACTCTATTTATGATTTTCTCTTCTTCCATTATTCTCCTACTGTACTTATTTTTAATGCATTTGTTTTCCCGTTTTCAGACACGGGCATCGCTGCGGTATTTATGACCACATCACCGTCTACCAGTAAGCCTTTCTCCTTTAGAATGCCAATAACTTCTTTAATGGTAAGATCTGTATTTGTCATGCTATCATAATAGAATGCTCTTACATTCCAAACCAAGCTTAGTCTTGCTAATAAGTGTCTATTTGCCGTAAAAATAAAGACATCACAATTGGGTCTGCCACTCGCTATTTTATAAGCTGTGTATCCACTTTGTGTCATCGATATAATTGCCTTGGCATTTAAACCTTCGCTCATATTCACCGATGAATAGCATATTCTATCCGAGATAAAAGAAGGTGATGATGGATCAGGTTTTTTAAATTTATTATAAATATTCCAACCTTGCTCAGTACTTCCCAGTATTTTTTCTACGGCTTCAACTGCTTTAAGAGGATACTCTCCTACAGAAGTTTCTGCACTAAGCATTACTGCATCAGCACCATCCATTACGGCATTTGCCACGTCACTAGTTTCTGCGCGTGTTGGCGTTGGAGAAGTAATCATACTCTCCATCATTTGAGTTGCTATTATTACAGGTGTCGAGGCATCGATGCAGAGGGACACAATTCGTTTTTGTATCATAGGCACTTGCTCCATAGGCATTTCAACACCTAAATCTCCGCGTGCAACCATGATGGCATCTGTTACGGATATAATTGCTTCAATATTTTTAACAGCTTGCGGCTTTTCTATTTTTGCTACAATGTGAGCATGGCATTCGTTTGCATTTAATATTTCTCTCAGCTCAATTATATCTTGTGCTTCTCTTACAAATGATAGTGCAACCCAATCTAATTTATGCTCCATAATAAACTCGAGATCCTTCCTATCTTTAGGCGTAAGGCACGCAACTGACATGTCAGACGAAGGTAAGTTAAACCCTTTGTTAGAACTCAAAAACCCACCGTTAATTACAACTGCTTCAACAGTGTTTTCATCGACTCTTTTGGAAAATTCAAGTTCCAATTTACCATCGTCCAGCAACACCCTCTCGCCTACTTTAACATCGCGAGCTAAGGTTGAATACTTAACATATATAGTATTACCTGAACTTACTGTAGCTTTCGTAGTAAGTGTCATTGTTGCACCTGTTTCGAGAAGCATTTGATTATTTTCTACTTTGCCTATTCTAAGTTTAGGACCTTGTAAGTCCCCTAAAATCCCCACATTAGTGCCAAGTTCAGCATTGACTTGTCTGATATTCTTAACTACTTGTAAATGCGTATCCCAATCTCCATGTGAAAAGTTTATACGACAAACATCAAGTCCCGCTTTTATTAATTTTTTTAGCATAGGAACGCTAGACGAAGCGGGGCCCATGGTCGCAATAATTTTGGTCTTGTTGTATTTAATATTTTTACTCATTGTAATTGGCTGAAATTTAGTATTTCTTTCTGTTGTGGTTTATCAAGTGCAAAACAAATAGATATTCCCTTTAGTTTGGTAATTATCTTAATGATTTCTGGATTCAGCTCATCTTCGCCGATTGCACATAGTAAATAGTCCACTTTTTTGTACCGAGGATAGAAAAGAGATTTTGTGCCTTTATTTCTGATCACAAGCAGCTGTGTTTTATCCTCTAAATAAGTTATCAAGAAACTTGTATGAGCACTTTTACCAACATAACTTTCAATATCCTCATGAAATTCCACTAAAAAATCTGGATGGCATTCTATCTCAAATCCTAATTTAATATGGCGTAAAGGTGTTGAAACACCATATATAATAGGGTATTCAAGCTCTAGTTCCTCAAGTGTAAAATGGTTGCTCATGTAGTGTATAAAGTACGAGTGCAAGTTTAATGTAAATTAATGTTGTAGTTTTTATCTAAAAAATAGTTCTTTGCAGCACTTAAATAAATAAAAATCATGTCTGAAATAGCTGAAAAAGTAATCGCAATCATCGTAGATAAGTTAGGTGTAGAAGAATCTGAAGTAACTACGGAAGCAAGCTTCACTAATGATCTTGGTGCTGACTCTCTTGATACGGTAGAGTTAATCATGGAATTCGAAAAAGAATTTAACATTGCAATACCTGACGAACAAGCAGAAAAAATTGCTACCGTTGGTGACGCAGTTACCTATATTACTGCAAACGTATAATCCTATTAACCTAAAACCATAGCGAATGCAACTCAAGCGAGTAGTAGTCACAGGAATAGGCGCTCTAACACCAATAGGCAACACTGCCCAGGAATATTGGAGTGCACTATCTAACGGAGTAAGCGGTGCTGCACCGATCACACGTTTTGATGCTGAAAAGTTCAAAACAAGATTTGCGTGTGAGCTAAAAAACTTCAGTATTGACGACCACTTAGATCGCAAAGAAGCTCGCAAAATGGATCCTTTTACACAATACGCTATGGTAGCAGTCGATGAGGCTGTGAAAGATAGCGGCATTATGGATACCCAATTTGTACCTGAAGAAATTGGGGTAATATGGGGTTCTGGAATTGGAGGACTTACCACATTATCTGTTGAGCTTGGTGATTTTGCCAAGGGAGATGGTACTCCTAGGTTTAATCCCTTTTTTATTCCTAAAATGATTGGGGATATAGCTCCTGGGTATATTTCCATAAAATATGGCTTCAGGGGGCCTAATTTCGGAACCATATCCGCTTGTGCTTCATCTAATAATGCTATCATTGATGCATTTAATTACATAAGACTTGGCATGGCCAGAGCAATTGTTACTGGTGGCTCAGAATCTTGTGTTACCCAATCTGCTATTGGTGGATTTAATAGTATGAAAGCATTGTCTGAGCGCAATAATAGCCCGAGTACTGCCTCTCGTCCTTTTGATAAAGATCGGGATGGATTTGTACTAGGAGAAGGTGCAGCATCTCTTATCTTAGAAGAGTATGAAAGTGCCAAAGCTAGAGGCGCTAGGATATACGGTGAGATTTTAGGCGCGGGTATGACCGCAGATGCTTACCACATTACTGCACCACACCCAGAAGGCTTAGGAGCTCAAAATGTTATGAAAATTGCGCTTAGAGATGCAGGTTTAACACCTGACCAATTAGACTATGTCAATGTACATGGTACCTCGACACCTCTTGGTGATGTGAGCGAAAGCAAAGCAATACTGAACGTATTTGGGGAACACGCCTACAAGCTTAATATTAGTTCTACTAAATCTATGACAGGACACCTCTTGGGTGCTGCTGGCGCAGTAGAAGCGTTAGCTTGTCTTAGCGCTATTAACACCGGAATTATTCCTCCAACTATAAATCATTTTACCGATGATGAGCAGTTTGATGCTAAACTCAATTTTACTTTTAATACTGCTCAACATCGAGAAGTTAAATATGCATTAAGTAATACCTTCGGTTTTGGAGGACATAATGCATCCGTCATAATGGGTAAATGCGAGTAATACTGTGTTCGGCAGTATTTTAAAACTATACTATTCCCATTTTTCGAGCAACAAAGAAACCTATGCCCTTTTATATAGGGTTCTTGGTTACTGTCCATCTAACATTGGAATATACAAGCAAGCCTTTTTGCACAATTCTGTTGCTCAAATAAAAGAAGGCATCCCGACAAAACTAAACAATGAGAGATTAGAGTTTTTAGGTGACGCTATACTGGATGCTATAATAGCTGAAATGCTTTTTAAGAAATTCCCATTTCGAGGAGAAGGTTTCCTCACAGAAATGAGAAGTAAATCCGTAAGCAGAAAAAAATTAGCACAGATAGCTATCGATATGGGACTGTCCAATTTACTCATGTTTGACCAAGCCATTAGTAAAAATCCTGCCGCTCTTCGAACCATGGGAGGCAATGCCTTAGAAGCTCTTATTGGCGCTATTTACTTGGACAAAGGATATGAGTTTACACACCGATTTATCCGTAAAAAAATTATAGGTGTGCATTTGGATTTTGATGAGCTTAAAGATATTACAGAAAACTTCAAAAGTCTATTGAATCAATATGCTCAAAAGGAGAAAAAAGAGCTCGAATATAAAATTCTAAATACCGAGCCGGAGGGCAAAATCAAAACCTACATTATTGGCGTAAATTTGGACGGTAACGAAATCGCAAAAGCACGTGCTAAATCCAAAAAAGTAGCAGAACAACTAGCAAGCGAGAAAGCTTGTCAAGCACTAAACCTATTATAAATTAATGCACTAGGATTATAATGCATGCTTCATGCGTGCTATCTTAACCCGTTCAGCAATACTATCAAGACCTATTAATTCCATCATCTCAAAAATAGGTGGCCCACCAGCTTGACCGCTAATTGCCCAACGTAGAGGCTGCATTAAGGTGCCTTTATTTATGCCGCAATCATCCGCATAAGACTGTAAGTGTTGTTCCATTTCTGTGGCACTTGCGTATTTGTTAACTACCAATTCATTTACATAATCATGTATATGATTCGCCACTTCTGGATTCCATTTTTTATTTTGTACCCCTTCGTCATACTTGGTCGGAAGTGTAAAAAAATATTCTCCTAGCGGCAGTATTTCGTTTGCAAAACTTACTTTTTCTTTAAGCATATCTAGCACTTTCACCAGATATTCTTGACCATTTGCCGTATGCATAGGCTCTAAATCATCTTTTATTAAAATCAAAAGTTCATCTGACGTTGCAGACAATAAATATTGATGATTGTACCATTTTGCCTTATCGATATCAAACTTAGCTCCACTTTTAGACACACGTTCAAGGCTAAAAGCTTGCACTAATTCATCTATTGTAAATAATTCCTTGTTATCTGCAGGGTGCCAACCTAGCATCGCCAGTAGATTAACTACAGCATTAGGCATAAAACCAGATTCCCTATATCCGCTGCTTTTTTCACCATCAGCGGCATGCCATTCCAAAGGGAATACAGGTATTCCTAGTTTGTCTCCATCTCTCTTACTTAATTTTCCTTTACCATCAGGTCTCAGAATAAGAGGTAAGTGAGCAAATTGAGGCATTTTATCTTCCCAGCCTAAATATCTATATAGCATTACATGTAAAGGCGCTGATGGAAGCCATTCTTCGCCCCTGATTACATGGCTAATGTCCATTTTATAATCATCCACGATATTGGCCAAATGATAGGTGGGCAACCCATCCCCTTTTAGTAGTACCTTATCATCCAACTGACTGCTATTAAAAACAATCCATCCTCTTATTATATCATGAAAACGAATTTCCTCATTTCGCGGTAATTTAATTCTAACTACAAAATCATCTCCGTTTTGCAATTTTTCCTTTACCTCGTCGCTGCTTAGCGTCAAGGAGTTTTTCATACTCATTCTGGATATTGCATCATACTTAGCAGCCATATTATTTGCCATAAGTCTTTCTTTCATGGCATTTATTTCCTCTGGAGTATCAAATGCATAATAGGCCTTATCCTCAAGTACTAGCTGATGGGCATATGCAGCATATATATCCATTCGTTCGCTTTGCTTGTAGGGTCCAAAATCTCCACCTTCTTTCACCCCTTCATCCACCTTTAGACCAAGCCATGCCAAACTTTGATTAATATACTCTTCTGCTCCAGGTACAAATCTTTTTTGATCCGTATCTTCAATTCGAAGTAAAAATTTACCTCCGTGCTGTTTAGCAAAAAGATAATTGTATAACGCTGTTCTTACTCCACCTATGTGCAATGGCCCGGTAGGACTAGGTGCAAATCTTACTCTAACTGGTCTTTCGCTCACTCTTACTGCTTTTTAAAGGCACAAAAATAGACCCATTTATGGCAAATTAACCTTCTATTTTTATTACTAATTTCTATTAACCATGATGGTCTTAAAAACATTATTGTAACAGAAAGAAGAACGTCCAATTCTACCTAGATATTCCTATTCCTTTCGCTTGCTAAGTAAGCGAATAACCGTCAGATAGAAGTTTTTTCACCTAAGTATAAATAGTACCAGAACCTAGCTAAGATTTTTCAAGCCCAGTTTAGCACGTTGTTCCAGAGAGTCCATGTATTCCTTATTATTCTTAAAATTTAACGCTCTCTCAAAATATTTTTTTGCCATCGGTTTATCCCCTTTATCTGCGTAATATTCACCTAGGTAAATACTTGCATAAGCCCCATAGTACTCGTCACTATGAATGGCATATAAAGAGCTTGCTTCGTAAAATTTCATAGCTAAATCTACATGTCCTAACTTTTCACTAATACGTCCTCTTCTATAGCAATACTCTGCTTTTTGATTGCTGTTGGGCAATTCTTTTAATAAAATCTTAGCAATTACGGAAGCTGCTTCAGTGTAATACCCGCCATCATAGAGCAACCGCGAACGCAATAATTCTTTGTTAGGCCACGGTTTTTTACTGTATTGATGAGCCAGTTTATCATCTTCATTTATTGAGCCCCCCATCTTTGGTATTAATTCTTTATAGAACTCCGCTTGATTCTTATTTCCTGACAAAAAATAATACCAACTCATTTTTTGAAGATTCCTTTTTAGATAATTTTTACCTTTATACTGCTCTTGAAATTTTTTAAATTCTTCAATTGCTGTAGGATCCCCCTTATTCAATTTAGCGGTGCCAAGTAAATAATAAAAAATAATACACGGCTCGTAATTATTATCCGTTGGTCTACCTAATAGCACTTTCAAGGCGGTTTCATTTCGATTTAACTTAAGAGCCATATTGCTCCTAAAAAAAGCACTTACTAAATTAGATTTATAATCCTCTGTGCAGCGTAATGTTTCTATCCATCCCTTATCTGATTGCTTGGCTACATGATGCAAGGCAAACGAATATAAATAAGACGCCTCTTTCGCAATTCCTTGATATTCAAGCGTTTTATGCCTATTGTAAGCTATTGCACGCAATAGACCCAAGCCTTCTTCAAGATTACCATTAATCCCTAAAAAGTTGATTACCCAAGCGTAATTATCTGGCACCGTAGAAAGATAAACCTTAAGAATACCTCTTGTTTTATTGTTAGGTAAAAAATCCGGAAATGTCTTATGATTTGCCTCGATAAGAGAATGTGCTCTGTTTATGTCTCTCGCTGCGCCATAGAGTTCATTAAACTTTCCTTTCAGGGTAGCCGAATAAAAGTAAATGTCCGCTAAAGCAAACTTCTTATACGGCTCGCTGTCATTTAATTTTTGTATATGGGCTATCGCACGTTGCTGAACCGCTATATATGATCTGTAATCAGCTGCTTCTTCACTCACAAAAGCTTTAAGATATGCATTAAAATGAAGGAGGTAGTGAACAGCAAAGTTGTCCGGATTTTCAGCTAATTCACTTTTTAGAGCTATTCTAGCTTTATCTAATTTGAGCTCATAATTATATTTTTGAGCTACTAATAAGTTTGAATTAAGATAAAAATAATTAGGAGCTGCATGAGCGCCAAAATGCAGAACTATAAAAATTAAAGCTAAACCCCGAAGAAAACGTTTATTTCTTACGAACTGCTCTTCTTTTTGGCTTTTCTTCTGCTTCTTCCACATGCTCATTTATACCAGCCATGCGAGCATCTATTTGAATACGACCACACGCTTCGCATATTACGATTTTTTTAGCTTGTCTTATATCTGATTGTAACTGTGGTGGAACCTTAGCAAAGCAACCTCCACAAGCTGCTCTTAGAATAGGAGCAACAGCAATACCATTTCTGAAATTTAAGCGAATACGATCGTATGCTTTAATGATTTTTTCGTCAATAGTTTCTTTTGCTTTTTCTCTTTCTTCTGTTATTTGAGCTTCTTCTTTCTCAGTTTCAGCAGTAATTTCTCCTAGCTCACTTTTTTTATTTTCGAGATCTTTTTCACGCTCATCCAAACGAGCTTGTACTTCACTGATCAAATCTCGCTTTAAAACAAGCGTACGCTCTACATCCCCTATTTTCTTTTCCGCTGCTAGAATTGTAAGATCTTGTATTTCAATTTCCTTGTTTAAGGCATCAAACTCACGATTATTTTTCACATCATTAAGCTGTACTTTATACTTTCTAATTGCTTCTGTAGATGTTTTCATTTGCTCTCTATTTGCAAAAATTTGAGCATCAAAATTTTCTAATTCAGAGCTGAAATTTTCTAATCTTGTTCTCAAACCTATAAGCTCATCTTCCAAGTCTGAAACTTCCATAGGCAACTCACCTCTCACGGCTCTGAGTTGATCTAAACGAGAATCAATAGTTTGAAGTTTATAAAGCTGCTCAAGTTTTTGTGCGATTGTTTTTACTGCCATTTATATAAAATACTTTACTGGATTAGTGTTAACTGCCGTTTTAAGGACCGCAAAGGTAGTAAATTTTTCCCTTAATATATCATATAAAAGGTCAATTGTAAACTTTTCACTTTCATAATGGCCAATGTCACATATCATCAGACTATTCTCGGCATCAAAAAACTCATGATACTTAAAATCAGAGGTGACATAAACATCAGCACCTGCGGTCTTTGCATTAGACAATAAAAATTGACCTGCACCCCCGCAAACAGCTACTTTTTTTATTGATTTACTTAGGTTAGTATACTTAATTACTTCCAAATTCATAGACGATTTAAGGTGCGCTAAGAAATCGTTTTTGGACAATTCCTGCCGTAATTCACCTATCATTCCACTTCCGGTATTTTGATCGTCATTTAGCAAAGTATACGTCTCATAAGCTACCTCTTCATAAGGATGCGCTACTTGCAATGCATCAAGCACCTTATTTAATTGGCTCTTATAAAGCATCACTTCAATCTTTTCTTCATTCTCTGTATGCCTTATCCCTATTTCGCCTTTAAACGGATTAGCTCCTAGGCCCGCTTTAAAAGTGCCGTTTCCTAAGTTAGAAAACGAACATTCACTATACCTACCTATATTTCCAGCTCCATTTTTAAAAAGAGCAGTTTTTATTGCTTCGGCATCATCTACAGGGCAATACGTTACTAACTTTACCAATTCTCCTGTACGCGGAACTAAAATTCGTGTATTAATAAGACCTAGCCGTTCAGCAATTTTGCTATTTACTCCGTGGTTATAAATATTATCTAAATTAGTGTGAATGGCGTAAATAGCTACATCATTTTTAATGGCTAACTGAACAGTGCGTTGTACATAATTTGCATTATTAAAACGCTTTATTCCACTAAAGATAATAGGATGATGAGCGACAATAAGATTACAATTTTGAGCTATTGCCTCATGTACAGTTGCTTCAATGCAATCTAGGCTAACCAACACCCCAGTCAATTCTATCCCTATTTCTCCAACTAAAAGGCCACTATTGTCATAATTCTCCTGCAAATTTGATGGTGCAATTTCTTCTAGGTGGCTAATAACGTCGGAAATGAACATATGGCAAATGTAATCTTTACGCTCACTATTTACTCCAAGAAAAAATTACTAATTACCCAAAATTGAGGTTTTATTGCACAGACAAAAGATAGGTCTTACCCTGAGCATAAAATTAAATTATTGCAGAATAATAGCGAAGAAATCACTAAACACACTTTCAAACACCCAAGTATTCGGTTTTAACTTTCTTTGCACTTATTAAAAAGCTGCAAACCATATTATTATTACCATTTGCCTTGCTGTATTGGGTTGCAACTACCTTGCGAAATCTATTTTATGACATCGGTGTCTTCCAATCCACTTCATTTGAGATCCCCATTTTATCTGTAGGCAATTTAGCCGTTGGGGGAAGCGGTAAAACTCCTTTGGTAGAATTTTTAATTCGCGAACTTAAAAATGAATATCATATTGCGATACTAAGCCGTGGTTACGGCCGTAAAACCAGTGGTTTTGTGTGGGTAGAAGCTAATCTGTCTCCTGAAAAAACGGGTGACGAGCCTCTCCAAATTAAAATAAAATACAACGATGTAGCCGTTGCCGTTTGTGAAGATAGAGTGGTGGGAGTTCAGCGTATTTTAGCAGAAAATCCAAAAATTAATCTCATCATCCTCGATGATGCTTTTCAACATAGAGCGATTAAACCTTCCTTACAATTGCTACTTTCTACCTATTCAAACCCTTTTTACCTTGACCTGTTGCTTCCCGCCGGCCGACTTCGTGAGCGAATAAGCGGAGCCAAACGAGCTGATGCTATTATTTTTACCAAGTGCTCTGATCACTACATGCCCTTAACCTGGGAAAGCAAGACCATTTTTTACTCAAAAATAGTTTATCAAAATCCTATAATTGATGGGCACATCTATGGTTTTAGTGGGCTTGCAGATAATTCTACTTTTAAAAACCATCTAGCTAAAACCTATAATCTAGCTGGATTTAAAGCCTACTCGGACCACTTCTCTTTCAAGCAACAAGATTTAGATGATTTAATCTCGCTAGCAGGAAGTGCCACTCTGGTTTGTACCGAAAAAGATTGGATTAAAATCAATCATTTAAACGGCAAAGGAAAGGTTAAACACATCGCTATTTTTCATACCGTTGAAGGAGATTCAGACTTCATTCCTTGGCTAAACAAACACCTACATTGAAAGCAAAAAAACACTTCGGACAGCATTTTCTAAGAAGCGATGAAACCGCACAAACTATTGTAAACGGTTTGGGTGATATTAGCTCACAAGATGTGCTCGAAATAGGTCCAGGCATGGGAATCATTACCCAGTTTATGGTAACCGCAGCTAAACGATTTCAAGCGGTAGAAATAGATCCAGAAGCCGCTACTTATTTAGAAGAACATTTCGAAAAAATCGAACTCATAAAAGCAGATTTTTTAAAAATTAATATCCGAGATTATTACCAAGATCAGTTCAGCTTAATTGGAAATTTTCCTTATAATATTTCTTCTCAAATCGTGTTCAAGATAATCGAAAATACATCCCTGATAGAACGTTGGGTAGGGATGTTTCAATTGGAGATGGGTATCCGACTAGTTTCACTTCCTAAAGACAAGAAAGACTATGGGATATTGAGTGTTTTAGTCCCTTTTTATTATACGGTGGAAACCATTATGACTTTGCCTCCTAGCGCTTTTAATCCGCCACCAAAAGTCAATAGTATTGTGGTGAAAGCTACCCGAAAAAACCATGAATTTAAAGCGGATCCTGTACTTATCAAACTCGTTGTAAAAACCGCCTTCGGACAACGAAGAAAAACCCTGAGCAATAGTCTTTCCCAAATTATACCAAAAGAAGTGTTTAAAACACATCCTTTTAGTACCTTGCGACCCGAAAACCTTACTCATCTTGAATTTGAAGAGTTATGCGTTTTTATTGCAGCAAATGTCGTTAATTGAGATTACAAAGCAGTCTGTAGCTGAACTCATTGAGTTAATAAATGCTAAAAATCAGGAAGATCTTCTACCTGTATTGGAGAAGCTATATCCACCCGATATTGCAGAGTTATTTGATGAACTAAGTTTAGAACAAGCCGTGTACGTTGCGTCCTTACTGGAGCCACAAAAAAAAGTGGACGTTTTCACCGAGCTAGATGACGAAAACAAGTTAACGTTTCTGAAAGGATTCGAAACAGAAGATATAGCCAACACCTTCTTTGCATACATGGATTCTGATGACGCAGCAGATATTCTAAATGCCATGGATACCCAAAAAGGCAAGGAAATCTTACGAAAAATAGCCGATAAAGAACACAGCAAAAATATTGCGTCATTACTTAAATTTCCTGAAAATACAGCTGGATCTCTTATGGCCAAAGAGCTCATAAAAGTACGTGAAAATTGGACGGTTAAGCAATGTACAGAGGAGATTAGAAAGCAAGCGGAAGAAGTTGATAACGTATACAGCGCCTATGTAGTAGATGAATTTGATGAACTCATAGGGTGGATATCCTTGAAACGGATACTGCTATCTAAGGAAAGCCAAAAAATTACGGAGATTTTTAACGACAATGTGATTAGCGAAACCACTTACACCTCTGGTGAAGAAGTTGCTGCTACCATGCAAAAATATGATCTAGTAGCATTGCCGATTGTGGATGCCTTTAATAGACTTGTGGGTCGTGTAACCTTTGACGATGTACTGGATTATGTAAAAGACGAAGCAGAAAAGGATTACCAGATGCTTTCCGGTATCTCCGAAAGTGTAGAAAGTACAGACTCTGTAATGCTGAATACACGAGCCAGATTACCATGGCTTATTGTGGGATTAGCTGGAGGTATTGCCAGCTCTTTAGTAATAGGAAACTTTGAAGCCGAGTTAGCAAAAAATGTTCAGTTAGCCCTTTTTATGCCACTTATAATGGCAATGGCCGGCAACGTGGGCGTTCAATCTAGTTCTATCATGGTACAGGGACTTGCCAATAACTCTATTACCAATAGTGGACTTTGGTCTAAGCTTGCCAAAGAATTAGCAGTGGCATTGATTAATGGGTTAGTTTGTTCTGCCTTACTTATGGGTTATGGATTTATTTCTGGGAATAATCATGAAATAATGATGACTGTAAGTTTAGCATTGATAGCCGTAATCTTACTTGCTGCCATTGTTGGCACTAGCGTTCCTTTAGCCTTAGATCGACTAAAAATAGATCCTGCACTGGCAACTGGACCCTTTATTACCACGAGTAATGACCTTTTGGGCTTACTTATGTATTTCCTTATTGGCTATGCCATTCTAGGATAACCATTTTTTTGTTATGAAAACACTTTCCTTTCTTTTTCTAGTTCTAACATCCAGCATGGTAAAAGGCCAATATACTAATTTGGTACTCGAAGGCGGAGGAATGAAAGGATTAGCTTATGCAGGTGCTTTTGAAGTACTAGACAGTCTTGGCATTTCGAATACTATAGAGCAGATAGCAGGCACCAGTTCTGGAGCTATGAATGGATTAATGTTTGCCTTAGGATACACCGGGAAAGAGATAACCCACATCAATTTAAACACTAATTTTGGTAGATACAATCAAGTTGGGATTCCTCTTATTGGAGGCCTTATTCGACTAAAAAAGAACTTTGGCTTCTATAAACCAGACCGTTTTATAGAAGATTTAGGAAAACTCATGCAAGCCAAGGGTTATTCTCCCGACCTTACTTTTGAGCAACTATATCAAGCAAAAAAAGAAGGAAAACCCGTAAAACTACTTTATATCATGGGATCAAACCTTACTGACCAAAAGGCGGAAATCTTTTGCCATGAAAATTATCCTAAAATGCGCTTATTGGATGCGGTGCGCATAACGATTAGCATTCCCGTTTATTTTGAAGCGTCATTTATGCAACCGGATGGTCATCTCATTGAAAAGAAAGATGCAGATAGCACCACCAAGGTAATGGTAGACGGAGGTATCCTAGACAACTATCCTTTTTTTGTATTTGACACGCTTGTAACGGTAAATAATGGCAACCACAGCTACTATAAATGCAATAGGTATACCCTAGGGATAAAACTAGAAACAGACGACTCTGAGGAAGAAATAGCCCCACATAGCATTGCCACAACTAAAGATTTCATGTTAGCATCAGGACAACTTGGTAGTGAGTATCTAAATCGCAGACACCTTGGTGATCAGCAAAAAGCACAAACTATTTTTATTAATACCCGCAACCTAAATCCAAAGGTTAGAAGAATTAAAAAATCGGTTATTCAAGACGTAATGGATTATGGAAAAGATGCTACCATAGATTTTTTTAAATCTAAAGCGCGTTATTAAATACGTGACGTTATAATCTTTACTTCATAGAAATAATCATCCCAAGAAAGCAACTTGATAAACTCAAGAAAGATAGGTTGAAACTATTTTTTAACGGTAAGCTTTTTAGTCACTTTCTGACCATCAGCTGCTAAGGTGAAGAAATAAACACCTTCTGGTATTTCAGTTACATTAATTGTATATGTACCTGAACGAGGAACTTTTTGTACGTAAATTATCTCGCCAAGAATATTAGACAGCGTAATGGTAGCTTCAGAAGAATTAAACTCCACATCTACAAAGGTCTTTTCCTTAGCAGGATTAGGGTAATTCTGCCCTATCTTAGGTCGATCATCTGCAAAGGCTAAAACCCCTGCAAGAAGTACTGTCACCGCTATAGAAAATAATCTCTTCACTTTTAAGATGGCACAAAAATACTTAAAATCCCATCCAATTTTGACTTTAATGAATAAAAATGTGGATAAGCGCACATAACTGCACGATAATTGAGACAAAACACCTTTTACACTTTGGCTTTATAGCTCATTTCACCACGGTGTATTTCTAAGTTGGATGCGAAATTATTGCTAAACAGCGATCCTGTACCTAATCCTTGATGCAAGGTTATGGGATACGTGCTCACCCATTGCGCTATAGCATTAAGTCCTACATTCCCTTCTAATGCTGAAGTCGCCCACCACTTTACACTTGCTTTTTGAGCTATCTTTATCCAGTCATCTGCCACGGACACCCCTCCTATTAAGTTTGGTTTCAGTATCAGGTACTGAGGCTGGATTGTTCGAAGCACTTTATTACCGGCCTGCTGTACATTTAAACCAATAAGTTCCTCATCCAAAGCAATATCTACCGCAGACTCGCGGCACAATTTTCCCATATCATCCCATTGTCCTGCAGCAATGGGCTGCTCTATACTGTGCAGCGTAAATCTGCTCAAGTCTTTGAGTTGCTGCATGGCTTCGTTGGGGTGAAAAGCGCCATTTGCATCCACTCGTATGGTAATTTTATCGGCCCCATATTCCATGCGTAATTTCTCAAGCATTCTGCACTCTGCATCAAAATCTAACGCACCCACTTTAAACTTAATTACTGAAAATCCATCCTTAATTTTGGTAATCGCCTCATCGTACATTTCGTCAATATCGTTCATCCAGATCAAACCATTTATGGGAAGCGTTTTTTTACCATCTGTAAACGGTGTGCGATATATTCTTCCTTGCTCATCAGCTTTTAGATTAAGCAGCGCCGTTTCTATTCCAAAACGTATACTTGGAAACGGATTTAAGTCAAGTGCATTAAGATCTCGGGCAACACAAAATTCTTCTAATTTTTGACGGAGTATTTTTTCGTAGTTGGTAACATCATCAATGCTCAAGAGAGATAACGGGGCAGATTCTCCAACACCGCTTAAGCCTGTTTCTAGGTCTCTTAACTCAATTAAAAAAATAGAACGATGCGTAAAAACATTACGCGATGTTTTGGCTGGCTTTACAAACGCTAGGGTATGCTGGGTTATAGTAAAGGCATACATATTAATAGAAGAGTCTAATTACGAAAAGTACGACTACCAATAAGCTTCCCAAAGACAAAAGCTTTAATTGCTCGTTATAATCATCAGCTATTTCAGCATTATATAATCTCCTGATATGCATAAAACCGAGAATCACCATGGCAATAGGTGCCAAACTTAAGTAATCCTCAGAAATATGGTGACCGGTAAATCCTAAAAAGGCAATGGTCATTAAAATAATTTGGTATACAAGAGCGCCCTCCAGTCCTAAATGAGCCGCTATGGTGATTTTAGTAGTAAGTATATCTTTATCCAGATCTCTAATATTATTTACATTGAGCACACCTACGCAAAGAGCACCGTAGCCAATGGCTGGTAACCAAAGTACTGCCGTGATTTCTTGCTTAAACAGATACGCTGTTCCCAGTACACCAACTAAGCCAAAAAATATAAAAACAAACACATCACCTAAACCATGATAGCCATACGCTCTTTTGCCCATAGTATATGAAACAGCCGCAATTATACTTGCCGTTCCTAGGCCTAAAAACGTAATCCAATTCACCCAATCGCTTCCAAAAGATATATATAATAAATAGGTGCCCGAAGCAAAAGAAAGTACGGCGAACACAATTATCGCATTGAGCATAGCTCTAGGGGTAATTTGTCCGCTTGATAATTGGCGATCGGTGCGGTGTTTATCCGTTCCTCGCTCAAAATCCCCGTAATCATTAGCTAAGTTGCTCAATATTTGCAGTAAAATAGCTGTGAGCGAAGCCATTAGAAAAATATCTAACTCAAATTCTAAGGTGTAATCTTGCGTGCTATCATGCAGTCTACTGCCTAAAAGAATAGCCCCAAGAGCAAGAGGTAGAGTTTTAAGACGAAAAGCGGCGATCCATGCATTCATTGTTGAGGACAAAGATAATGCTGCACAGCTGAAACTATGACGCTTTTTACACTAGTTCATACTATGCACTAAAAAGGATACGGCTACTTACCTCACCCACACATTATTGCTCACATCTGTATCGGCAGTTTCTAGATTTGGGTCAAGGGTTATTTTATTTACTGCTTTATTGGTGATTAGCACTTTGCTAACCGTTTCAGTTAATCGCTCGTCTTGCATTTTCCAGATTTCTGCAGGAATTCGTATTTCTTCTGCTGTACCATCTGCATACTCCAATTTAAATATAACCGGCATTACCAATCCGCCTATCATTTTCAAATCTACTTGGTAAAAATAATTATCTTCATTTAAGAACTCTTTGCGGGTATCCGTAATGTTATTTTTTACCATTTCATATGCTTTGGCTGGTTCTGCAGCATTGGCTATGCTTTGTAATATTGGGTCAAACTGGCCTACTTTGGTTTGCGCTTCTACCATTTTCTTCGCTTTGTCATTTGATGTACCCGCTTTTGGTTGGTTAAATTTCACCGTAAACTCTTTAACATCGGTTACCGCAACATCGCAATGGTCATTGGTATAAAACCATCCTCTCCAAAACCAATCTAAATCTACCGCACTGGCATCTTCCATGGTTCTGAATAAGTCTGCAGGACTTGGGTGTTTAAACATCCATCTGTTAGCATACGTCTTAAATGCATAATCAAAAAGCTCAGGTCCCATTACCGTTTCACGCAAAATATTTAATGCTGTACACGGCTTTCCATAAGCATTATTTCCAAACTGATGAATACTTTCAGAATTGGTCATGATGGGTGAGATGTAACGTTTGTCTCCGCCCATATAAGGTACTATATTTTTGGCAGGTCCTCGTTGACTCGGAAACGGTTTCCCTGTTTCGTCGGTCCAAGCGCGCTCAGTTTGATACTGCAAGAAGGTATTTAAACCTTCATCCATCCAAGTCCATTGACGTTCGTCTGAATTAATAATCATAGGGAAGTAATTGTGACCCACTTCGTGAATAATCACCAAGATTGTTCTGTACTTATTCTCATCACTAAACTTGCCTTCCGCATCCGTTCTTCCCCCGTTAAAACAGATCATAGGGTACTCCATTCCAATACTTTTTCCATTGATAGAATATGCCACTGGATAAGGGTAATCAAACGTAAACTTAGAATAGGTTTCCAATGTTAAAACAATCGCTTTGGTGCTGTACATTTCCCACATAGGATTTCCTTCTTTCGGGTAAAGTGACATGGCCAATACGGTTCTATCTCCAAACTTAACTCCTTGAGCATCCCAGATAAACTTGCGGCTGGCACACCATCCATAGTCACGCACATTTTCAGCTTTAAAATGCCATGTTTTCATTTCTAAAGAGTGCGTTTTTTCGTTGACCATGGCCTCGTCTTGCGTCACAACAACAACTGGCTTATCGCTGTTTTTAGCTTGCTCCAATCTAGCCATTTGAGCAGCGGTCAATACGTCGCTCAGGTTCTGAATTTCTCCTGTACCGCCTACTATCATATCGCTGGGTACGGTGAGTTTTACATCATAATTACCAAAAGGAAGCGTAAACTCGCCTCTGCCTAAAAATTGTTTGTTTTGCCATCCTGTAACATCACTATAAACCGCCATTCTTGGGAAAAACTGGGCGATAGTATATAAATAATTATTTTCTTCCTTGAAATACTCATAACCACTTCTGCCGCCTATTTCCATTCGGTCGTTAATATTATACCACCACTTAATATTTAATTTTACAGATTCTCCTGCCTTAAGAGTCTTTTTAAGGTTGACACGCATCATGGTGTGATTTACCTTTACTTCATAATCGTTACCCTTAGCATCTTTAACATAATCGATATTAAACCCTCCTGGAAAATTATGAAACATATTAAAATATTCATTAATGCTTACACCATTTTTGAGATTACCTTCCTCAATTTGATTGGACATAGACGTAATGCTTCGCACGTTTTGGTCTAGCTGTATCCATACATATTGCAATTCATCAGGTGATGCGTTGTTATAGGTGATTTCCTCTGTTCCATATACGCGTTGGTTTTCGTCATCTAAGCGAATATCCATTGTATAATCCGCTGTATTTTGCCAGTACTGGTGTCCTGGTGCACCACTCGCTGTGCGATACACATTGGGGGTAGGCAACTCGTTATCCAATTGACGAAATTTGTTTTGATCCGTTGCATTTTGGTAACTAGGTTCAGCAACGACTCCTTTGCTTTTTTTATGAAAATGTTGCGCTAACGTGCTGAGGCTAAAAAAAGTACACGCTGCTGCGAGTAGTATAATATTCTTCTTCATTATAAGGAGGCAAAGAAAAGGAAAAGAACACATATTCTGCGGATAAAAATAGACGCTACGTCCACCCGTTCAAGAAACCCATTTTTCCTGTGGGGATTTTGCCAAACATATCTTAATGATTCGGTCTTATTTCTATTTCTTTGCAGGTACTTAGTCCATGAAAAAATACCTGATACTTTCTTTAGTATTCATCTCAGCCTGTGTATCCACACAGCGAATATCCTGGAAAACGGGAGTATCTGAAGCTATTATTAAACTGCCTGATGATGCACAAACCGTTACCGTACTTGACAGAGTACAGATTCAATACCCTTATAACAATACAGATAGTAAGGTCCTAAACCCCAATGTTTTTGACATTCAATATGGGGCATTAAACGGATTTAGAAGCAGTATAAGGAGTAAAGCCTACTTAACTCTAAAAACCAGTATTCAAAAATTTACGCATGTTGCCAATGGCGAATTTCCTTCTGCGCTGAACATGTCAGAGCTAACTCAACTAGCGTCTGGAAGCGATATAGTTGTCTCACTTGAAATGTTAGACCAACAAATAAGGGATAGTTACAACCTAGAAATACGTAGAGAAAGTTTGGGGAATAATACCTACAGAGAAGTAGACTATTACGTAGGGAAGCGAAACATTACCCTGAAACTAGGATGGCGATTGTACGATTGTAAAACAGGAGAAAAACTAGACGAGTGGGTTCAAGAAGAAAATTATTTTTACGAAGCAGAATCACGAGAACCTAGTCGTACTTCTGGCATTCTTGATGCCAACTACCGAACAGAACTTACCAAGCTAGGCAATAGACATGGTACAAATTACGCTTCTCGGGTATCGCCTACCGCTCAATTAATTTTCAAGAACATTTATGATAACGGAAATGACTATTTAGTAAAAGGGGCATATATGGCTCGAGGGAATAATTGGGATGAAGCTGAAAAACTATGGATTAGAGGCGTT
>ERZ888423.219-NODE-219-length-61796-cov-10.613239_pt1 | contig 61796 bp, 53 predicted proteins | sample MGYA00520523_ERZ888423 | MGnify/ENA primary metagenome ERZ888423 (study PRJEB32303, sample SAMEA104408611) | aquatic metagenome | biome: Brackish water; feature: Pelagic; material: water | place: Baltic Sea | collected 2014-06-08T10:24:00 | depth 30,27 m ... | reverse complement strand
ACGGTGAATCACAACCTGCTGATATCGCTCAAACACTTTTCGGTCAGGCTCTAAGTTACCGTCGATGTGGCAAAACGAACTCACACGGAAATCCATCAAGTCGCGCCGCCGGTCGGCTCCTCCGTTTGCAGTTGCTGGATATGCGACGACGCCATCAACACCGCCTCATTTTCGACCCTGCGCCGCGCTTCCGCAAGTGCCGCCCGCGCGCCTTCGTGGCGTCCGTCACGCATCAGCGAAAAAATTAGTCCGCTCCAAGGCGCTTCCGCAGCGGCGTTGAGGATAATCGCCGCTTTCCAGCGGTCAATCGCCAATTCATACTCCCTTCGGATCTGAGCCGCGCGGGCGAAGAGGACCGCCAATTCCTGGCTGTCCGGGAACGCCGCTATCCCAGCTTGCAGGAACCGTTCGGCTTCCGCATCGCGCCCCAGGCCGCGCAGGGCTTCGGCGCAGCGCGCCGTCACCTTTGGGCTGAGCCCGAAGCGCGCGCCGTGGCCTTTCCAGGCGTCAAGCGCCGGGCGCCAGTCCTGCTTCTGGATAAAGGCCTCGCCGACGAGCGCCGACGCGGCTTCATAATCCGGGGTCTGGGCGAGCACGCGGCCGGCGAAAGCGAGCACATCGTCGTGCGCCTGCTCTCGCGCAGCCAGTAGCGCCGCCTGCAAGTTCGCGTTGACGTCATCCGGCGCGGATTCGGCGATCGCCGCCCAGCGCTCCGCCTGCAGATCCTGGCGTTTGGCCTGCTCGGCGATCGCGGCGCCCATGCGCAGCACATCAACCGCGTCATTTTCGTTCTCGATGGCGCGTTGAAAGCTCATCTCGGCGCCATCGACATCGTCGGCGGTCAATTGCCGGCGAATAAGATTCGTCCAGGCGGCGGGATCCTTCGGCGCAAGAATGTTCAAGGCCTCCACGGCCGTCCGGCCGCCCTGTCGGTTGACGGTCGCCAGGACATGGTCGGTCAGCGCCTTCGCTTCGGCTTCGCCGCCGTCGCCCGGCGGCGTCTCCTGCGCCAGCCGCGCCGCCTCGCCGAACCGCTCCAGCCGGAGCAGAGCGCGGACGGCGCGTCGGCGATGGCTGAAGGCGGCCGGATCGAGCGCCGACGCCGCGCGCCAGAGCTCATAGGCTTCCGCATCGTCGCCCGCGGTCTCGGCCGCGAGCGCGCCGGCGGCGACGAAGCGCGCCTCCTCCGGCCAACGCTCGGCATGGCGATGATAGATGGCGCGGCCGTCGGCGGCCCGGTCGGCGCGGATCAGCGCATTGATATAGGCGGCTGCGGAATCCGCGTTCAGCTCGCCCGCCTCGAACGCCTGTTTCCAATATTCGGCCGCGGCTTGCCAATCTTCGGCATTGCCGGCATAGCGCGCCGCCAGCCTGAGCGTCGATGCGTCCTGAGGCGCAATCTCGAGCGATTGGGCGAGGCGCCGCCGCGCCGCATCGAGCTTGCCAGTCTGCGCCAGAACCCGCGCTTCGGCATTCATCGCCGGATAATAGTCCGGATATTCTTCAATCAATTCTCGCCAGAGCGTCAGGGCGCGGCCGGTTGCGCCGGCTTCGCTGGCGCGCATTCTGAGAAACCGCAAGCGTTCCGCCGCATCCAGTTCGGCTTCCGTCGCGCGCACCGGCGGCAGGATTTCGGCCAAGCTCTGACGCTCGCCTGTCGAAGCCGCGGCAGCCGCAGCTTCAGCGGCGGCATCGACCGACCGGGCTGCCCCTGCCGCAGCATCCGCGGCGCCGGCGCCGGGCGCAGCGTCCGAGGGCGGCGGCGCAGCGTCTGGAGCTGGGGCTGAGGCTGGGGCTGAATCGGGATCGCTCGCCGGAACCATAGCCGGAACCGCGGGGACCTGGCGCTCCGCCGCCGGTTGCGCCGGCTTCTCAGGCGCGGAGACGACGTAGAGGCGCCGACCGACCGCATAGGCGAGACAGAGCGCCGCAGGGGCGAGCAGCATCACGGGCGCCAGAGCTCCGAGATGCGTGTTCCCGCCGATCGCACGAACGCCGAAAAACCCGACCGCAGCGGCAAAGACGGCGACGACAATCGCCACCCGACTGCCGCCAAGCGTCGCCAGCGCTATGCCGCCCCAGGCAAGGGCCACGACGGCGATCGCGTAGTCGGTCCGCTGGAAGGCCAGGGAAGCTTCAAGGCCATATCCGATCCGTGTCGGAGCCAGGATCATTGCAGCGCCCGCGAAAATCAGAACGAGCGCAATAAGAAGCGAAAATCGCAGCGGACTCTCCTCAACGCGGCGACGCGACGCCATGACAGGAAGCAAAAACGCCAGTAAAACGTACATACCATGATATTCTTTGCCGAACCAAGCCGAGAAGCAGCCGTTCGGCGGGCTCGTTCCAAGACGAAACAAGGACATCGTCCAGATGCGTCGCAATGACTACGAAGCGTTCTTCCAGGCCGATATCGACGCCCTCAAGACCGAGGGCCGCTACAGGGTTTTCGCGGCGCTGGAACGCCAGGTCGGCCAGCATCCGCGCGTCCGGTGGCATGCCCCCGATGGGCCGCCGCGCGATGTGATCAACTGGTGCTCCAACGACTATCTGGGCATGAGCGAGCACGCCATCGTCCTGGACGCCGCCGAGGCCGCGCTTCGGGCCGAAGGCGCCGGATCCGGCGGCACCCGGAATATCGCGGGCTGCAATCACTTCCATATCGAGCTCGAGCTCGAACTCGCGGACCTGCACGGCAAGGAAGCAGCGCTGCTGCTGACCTCGGGCTATGTGGCGAACGAAGCGGCCCTGGGCGCGGTCGCCGGGCGTCTGCCCAATGCCGTCGTCCTTTCGGACGCGCTCAATCATGCATCGATGATCGCCGGCGTCCGCGCCAGCCGGGCGGAGAAACGCATATTCCGCCACAACGACATGGCGCATCTGGAGGAACTGCTGGCGGAAATAGACCCTGACCGCCCGAAGGTCATCGCCTTTGAATCGGTCTACTCGATGGATGGCGACATCGCGCCGATCGCCGAGATCTGCGATCTGGCGGATCGCTATGGCGCGCTGACCTATCTGGATGAAGTCCATGCCATCGGCATGTATGGCGAGCGCGGCGGCGGCGTCGCCGAACGGGACGGCGTCATGCATCGGATCGACCTGATCGAAGGCACCCTCGCCAAGGCGTTCGGCGTGGTCGGCGGCTATGTGGCTGGATCGGCGGCTGCGATCGACTTCATCCGCTCGAATGCAGCGAGCTTCATCTTCACGACGGCGCCCGCGCCAGCCCTGGCCGCAGGCGCGCTCGCCGCTGTCAGGCATCTGAAATTGAGCGGCCAGGAACGCGCTTCCCAGCAACGACAGGCGAACCTCCTGAAGGCGTCCTTGGCCCATGCCGGCGTGCCGCAACTGCCCTCTGTCAGCCACATCGTGCCGGTGCCTGTCGGCGACCCTGTGCTGTGCAAGCAGGCGTCCGACCTGCTGCTGAACGAACACGGCATCTATGTGCAGCCGATCAATTACCCGACCGTGCCGCGCGGCACGGAACGGCTGCGCTTTACGCCCGGCCCCATGCATGACGACCGCATGATCGAGGCGCTGACGGCCGCCTTGACGCAAGTCTGGCGGCAATTGGGCTTGCCGCTGGCGACGGCGGCGGCCTAGGCCGGGGCGCCAGCCCCCAGTGTTTCCCCTGTTCTATCGCCGGGTTTACCGCAATGTCGCGGAAATGCGATGGGGCGCCTTGTGCCTGATCGCGCTGGCGCACTTCGCCAGCTCCTGGGGGCTGATGGCGATGGCTGAAGCCGATGAAATCGTCGGCGCGGACGCCTTCTGGTATTACTACCTCGTGACGGCGACGACAGTCGGCTATGGCGATCTCGCGCCGCGGGAAATATTCGGCCGCCTGATTGCAGTCTTGTGGATCATGCCGGGCGGCATCGCCCTGTTCACGACAGCGATCGCCAAAGGCGCTCAGGCAATGGCGGAATCTTGGAGACGCAACATGCGGGGCAGCGGCGATTTCAGCAAGCTCGACGGCCATATCATCGTGATCGGCTGGCGCGGCGAGCAAAGCGAAAAACTGCTTGAGCAATTGTCGGACGAGACCGGCGGCGGCGCGCCGGGAATCGTCATCATCTCCGACGGCGTGGCTCAGAACCCGGCCCCCGACCGGGCGCATTTCATCAAGGCGGAAAGTCTTTCTGACCTGAGCGCCTACGAGCGCGGCGGGCTTGCCCTCGCGACGTCGGCGATCGTCATGGCCCAAAGCGACGCCGACAGCCTCGCTGGCGCCCTGGCCGCCGCCTCCGTCGCGCCAAACCTGCGTCTGGTCGTCTATTTCGAGGACGAGCGCATGGCGACGCTCCTGAAGGCGCACTGCCCGATGGCGGAGACCGCGCCCTCGCTTTCGATCGAACTCCTGGCCCGCGCCGCCCGCGACGCAGGCTCGGCGGAACTGCTGTTCACGCTGGCCTCGTCCAAGCATGGACCGACCGAGTTCAGCCTGGTGGTGCCCGATGCCGCGACGCCGATGCTCTATGGCCACCTCTTGATCGCCTTGAAGCGCGACATGAACGCTACATTGCTTGGGGTCAAGGCGGCCGGCAGCGCCCGCTCGATGTTGAACCCGGCGTGGGCCCATGAGATCGTCGCGGGCGACCGCATCTATTACGTCGCGGACCAGCGCCTCGATCCAAGAGCGATCAAGTGGGCGACCGTTGGCGAAGGCGCCGTGAACTAGCGAGCCATGGAAGATTTGCGTCGTCGGCCGTTCGGCCTAAGCTTCCGCAATCGCCTGCGCCGAGGAGCTCGCCGACCCATGCTGCACACGCCCGAGACATTCACGCTGCAAAAGCCCGTCGTCCGCTCGTCGGGCGGCATCGTTTCAGCGCAGCATTGGGAAGCCGCGGAAGCAGGCGCCGCGGTTCTGCGCGCCGGCGGCAACGCCGTTGACGCCGCTGTCGCGACCGCGCTCGCCATTGGCTGCGTCGAACCCTGGATGAGCGGCATCGGCGGCGGCGGCTTCATGCTGATCGCCCGGGCGGCGGAGCGGAAGGTTTATGCGGTCGACTACGGCATGATCGCCCCCAAGGCGCTCGACCCCGGCCGCTACGCCCTCGCCAATGAAGGCGAAGCGCCGGAGGACTTCACCTTTGTCTGGCCGCGCGTCGTCGACGACCGGAACATTCTCGGCCCCGAATCCGTCGGCGTGCCAGGCGCGGTCGCCGGGTTCGCCGCCGCCCTCGCCCGATTCGGCACCCTGAGCTGGCGGGAGGCGCTGCAGCCGGCCATCGCGCTCGCCGACAAGGGCTTGCCGACGGATTGGTATCAGACCCTGCAGATCGCCTATGGCGCCGCGGCCGGACTTGGCCGGTTTCCGGAAAGCGCCAAGACCTATCTGCCGGGCGGCTATCCGCCGGTCTCCCTGGCAAGCCATGCGCCGAAGCGCCTCAAGCTGGGCAATCTCGGCCAGACGCTACGCCGCCTCGCCGACGCCGGGCCAGAGGATTTCTATAAGGGCGCACTTGCGGAAAAGCTCCTCAAGGATCTTGCGGGCTCAGCTTTTCAGGCGGAAGACCTCGCAGACTACGCAGCCGCGATCAAGGAAGTCGAGGGCATGCCCCACCGGGGCCAGCGCATTCACCTGGCCCCTGGCCTCACGGCCGGCCCGACCCTCGCCCGGGCGCTGAAGTCCCTGACGGCGACGCTGGACCCCGCGGCCGGCCTGACTCCCGCCGCCTATGTCGCCTGGGCCGAGGCCTTGAGCGAGGCCTATGGGCACCGGTTCAAGACGCTGGGCCACGGGGCGCCGGCGGACGAGCTTGCCTGCACCACCCATATCTCGGTCGTCGACCGGAATGGCGACATGGTCGCGCTCACCAATACCCTGCTGGAGCGGTTCGGCTCACGCTATATGGGCGCCGAGACGGGCATACTTTTCAATAACGGCATCATGTGGTTCGACCCGGAGCCTGGGCGGCCGAATTCGCTCGGACCCGGCAAGCGGCCGCTCTCGAACATGTGCCCGACCATCGTGACCCGGGACGGGCTGCCGGTCTTCGCCTGCGGCGCCTCCGGCGGCCGCCGGATCGTCCCCGCCTGCTTCCAGATGACCTCAATGGCGGTCGATTTCGCCATGGACCTGGAGCAGATCCAGACGACGCCCCGGATCGACGTGTCGGGCGTCGGCGCCGTGACGGCGGACGCCCGCCTGGACGCCGCTGTCATCGACGCCCTTGCGGCGGCGATGCCGACCGTCCGGTCGTTTCAATCGGTCGGCATGCGCCCCTTCGCCAATCCCCAGGCGGTGATGCGCAAGAACGGCATGAACTTCGGCGCCGCCGTTCCCGAAATGGCGACGAGCCTGGCGGCCGTCGAATGACCGCCCTGCCATCGAACCCCCAGGATCTGCGCTCGCCCGATCCCGGCATTCGCGCGCTGTTCCGCATCGAACGCCGCTGGCAAGCGTGGCTCGACGTGGAAGTCGCGCTGGCGGAAGCCCAGGCCGAGATCGGCATGATCCCCGCCGCCGCCGCCGCAGAGATCGCCAGCAAGGCGCGCTTCGAGTTGTTCGATCAGGCGCGGCTGGTCGAAGGGTTCCGCACCAGCGGCCACACCTTGACGCCGCTTGTCTGGGAGCTTGCCCGCCTGTGCGACGGCGACGCTGGCGGCTTCGTGCATTGGGGCGCCACCACCCAGAATATCGTCCAGACCGGGGACCTGCTGATCCTGCGGCAGGCCGACCGCATCTTTCACGGCCAGATCGCCCAGGTTCTGGACACCATGGCGGACCTGGCGGAGGCCCATGCCGAGAGCGCCATGCCCGCCCGCACCCACGGCCAACACGCGGTGCCGACGACTTTCGGCGCCAAGGTGGCGGTGTGGATCGACGAGATGGCGCGCCATGGCGAACGGCTCCGGGACGCGCGCCCGCGCGTCTTCCGGGCGATGCTCGGCGGCGCCGCCGGCACGCTCGCTTCGTTCGGCGACGCGGGCTTCGACCTCCAGGACCGGTTCGCCAAACGCCTCGATATGACCGCCATGGCGACGCCAAGCCGGGCGGAAAGCGACCATCTGGCGGAATATGTGCTGCTGCTGGCGCTGATGGCCGCGACCGCCGCCAAGATCGCGCGGGAAATCTATACCCTGCAGAAGCAGGAATTCGGCGAACTGGAAGAGCCGACGCCGCCCGGCTCCGTCGGCTCCAGCACCATGCCGCAGAAGCGCAATCCGTTCATGGCGCAGGATATCGTCGCCATCGCAGCCGATGTGCGGATGCAGGCGCCGCTCGCGCTCGAGGCGATGCAGACCGAGCATGAAGCCGACCGCACGACCTCCCTCCAGATCCGTCAGGCGACGGAGCGGGCCTGCATTGCGACGGGCGACATGCTCGCCCGCATGCAGGTCGTGCTTTCGGGCCTGACCGTGAAGCCGGAGCGGATGCGCCGGAACCTCGACATCACCGAGGGCTTGATCATGGCCGAGCCGGTCATGCTGGCGCTCGGCGCCGCCATTGGCCGCCAGCATGCCCATGATGTCGTCTATGACGCCGCCCAGGCGGCTGCGCAGGGCGGGCCGGATTTCGCGGCGCGCCTCTCTGACGATCCCCGTGTAGCGGCGAAGCTGACGCCGGACGCTATCCAGGCATTGCTCGACCCGGCGGCTTATGTCGGGTTGTCGCCGGACCTCGCGAGGCGCGCGGCGGCGGCTGGGCGCAAGGCCGCGGCGGCTCTCAGGACAGCGTGAGGACGCCGGCCAGGATCAAGCCAGCGCCGACGCAGGCGCCAGACGCTCGATCGCTTCGGGCTTGAGGCCAAAGACGTTTACCGGCGCGCCTATGCCGCGCAGGACATGGAAGCCATGCGGCTGCAGCCCGTCGGCAGCCGCATCTGGCAAGGCCGCGCGAAATTCTCCAGACAACAGGATCGGCGTCTTCAGCGATTTTGTGAGTTCTTCGAGCCGGGCGACCTCATTGACCGCCGCGCCGATGGTCGTGAACGCCAGGCGCGCGCCGGCGCCGATATTGCCGAAAACGACATCGCCGACGTGCAATCCGATGCCGAATTCCAGCGGCTCGGCGCCGGCCGCCGCCAGCGTTTCATTGACGCCGGCCAGGCGCCGTCGCGCCTCGACCGCCGCTGCCAACGCCGCCTCGGCGGCCTTGCCGCCGTCGCCGTTCGCTATGGGAAAGATCGCGAGCACGCCGTCACCGATATAATTCAGGACCTCGCCGCCGCTATCGATCACAGCGCCGGCCGCACATTCGAAATAGCCGTTCAACAGCGCGATGTATTTCCCGGATGGCATCGAGTCCGCGAGGGCGCTGGAGCCGCGCAGGTCCGAATACCAGATCACTGCATGGATCGAGCGGCCGTCGCCGCGCTGGATCTGGCCCCGCAGCACTTCCGAACCCGCGCTCGCTCCAAGATAGGTTGAAACGACGTTCTCCGCGATCTGGTTCTTGATCGCCATCTTCGCGGCGACGCCGAGCCGCTGCTTGATGCGCAGCAACGCCGCAATATCGGCATCGACGAAGCCATTGGCGCGGGTCGTGGTCCAGGACGTGAAAATGCCGTTCCTGAAGCCTGCGCTATCGGACGCGCCATCCATGAACTTGACCATCAGCGCCAGATAGTCCGACATCCCAGCTTCGCCCAGATCGTCGAGCACCAGGAAATCGCGCATGGCCGCCGGTCCGGTCAGGCGCCGCCTGAGCGTCGGCAGGTCATGTTCCAGCATGAAGTAGAAGGGACTGCGCCGCCAGGTTCCGGAACTGCCGGCGCCGTGCATATGCTCCAAGGATTCCAGGGATCCGTCCGCCGTCCAGACCAGCGAGACGGACTCGATCGACGGATGCAGCGTCCGGTAGCTCATGTGCGACCGCGCCACCGGGACGCCCGCCGCCAGAAGCCGCGTACAGGCGCCGCCGAAGACATCCGCGACCGACATATCGCCGAGCGCGGCCTGCATGATCCAGTCCGCGACGCCGTTCAGGAGGCTGGCGGACATCTCCCCCTGATCGCCGCGGGGCGTGTCAGGGGCCGCTGTTTGCCGCGCCGCGGCGAAGGCGTTGGATGCGGCGTCATTCATGGCGACTGCTCCTGGCGGCGACGGCCCATGGCCAGGCGCCCGGTCGCCCGTGCAGCCTGTTTGATATCGCCGCCGATCATAACAAGCGCGGGCACAAGAAACAGCACGAACAATGTGGCGACGCCCAGGCCGAACACGATCGTGACCGCCATCGGGATCAGGAAGCGCGCTTGCAGGCTGGTCTCAAAGATCATCGGCGCCAGCCCGCCGATGGTGGTGAGCGACGTCAGAAGGACAGCGCGAAGACGGTCGATAGCGCCTTCCGTCGTCGCCGTCGCGAGATCGTCGCCGTCCTTGACCCGCGCGTCGATGGTCGAGATCAGAACGATGCTGTCGTTCACCAGAATGCCCGCCAGGCCCAGAAGCGCGATCATCGACAGGATCGTCAGGTCGAAGCCCATCACATAATGGCCAAGCGCCGCGCCGACAAAGCCGAACGGGATGATCGCCATCACCGCGAACGGGCGCGCGAAGCTGCCGAAGACCCAGGCGAGCACGATGTACATCAGGATGACGCCGATGATCGCGCCGACGCCCATATCTTTGAAGGTATCCGCCTGTTCCTCGGCCTTGCCGGCGAACCGGGCGTGCAGGCCTTCCGCCGCCGCCAATTCGAAGACGCCGTCTTGACGGAGGGCCGCGAGGACAGCGTTGCTGGTCGTGACGGTTTCGTCGATTTCGGCGGTGACCGCGACCCGGCGGGCGCCGTCTTCGCGATTGATCTGGGCGAAGCCGGTTTTCTCGCGGAAGGTCACGACCTCGCTCAGCGGCGTTTCGGCGCCGGTAGGCGAGCGCAGATAAAGATCGCGCACGCTCGACGCCGCCAGCATGCGCTCATCCATGCGGACACGGACCAGGACCTCGTCGTCGCCGCGGGCGAAGCGCTTGGCGACCGCGCCCGCATAGGCATTGCGGACTTCCCTGGCGACGCTTTCGGTCGTAAACCCAAGCGCGCGGCCCTTGTCGGTCAACTCCAGGATGAGCTCGGGCTTGCCGTAGGGCAGATCGTCCTCGATCGCGCCGACGCCCGGATAATTCGCCAGAAGCCCCCGAACCTTCGCTGCCGCCCGCTTCAGGGCGGCCGGGTCGCCGCCCGACAGGCGAATATCGATCTCGCGGCCCGGCGGCCCGCCCTGGGCCGGGGTCAGCGTCATGGATTCCAGTCCGGCGATCGGCGGCAACGCCGCCTCCCAGGCCGCGAGGAATGCCGTCGTCCGGGTCTTGCGCGCATCGGCCGGCACAAGCTCCAGGAAGACGGAGCCGATCTCATCGCCGCTCGCGCCCGTACCGTCCTCCCGGCCGATAGTCGTGCCCACCTTGGCGAGCGCCTGGACGACGAGCGCGCCGGGCGCATAGCCAAGCTCGACCTCCGCGCGCGCCGCCGCGGCTTCGATATCGCTGAGCGCACGCTCCGTCGCCGCCCGGCCGCCCCCCGGCGCCAGCCTGATATTGGCGAACGCGATATCGGCCTCGACCGAGGGGAAAAAATTGAACGCGACCCGCCCGCCGGAGACCAGGCCGACCGCCAGGATGAAGGCGGCGAGCCCCGCCGCGACCGTGACATAGCGCATGGCGACGGCGTGGCCGACGAGACGCCTGAAAGCGCCTTCGCGCATCCGATCGAACCAGCCATTGAAGCTCGCGCGGATGCCCCGCTCCGGCGTCGGCGGCCCCTGCAGCGCCGATGTCATGTGACCCGGCAGCGCCAGGAAGCATTCAACCAGGCTTGCGGTCAGGGCGACGCAGACCACCATCGGGATCGCGCCGATAATCGCGCCGATGATGTCGCCGATTACGAACAGCGGCAGGAACGCGGCGATCGTCGTCAGGGTCGAGCTGAAGACCGGGGCCGCCATCCGGCGCGCCCCCGTCTCCGCCGCCTCAAGCGCCGACAGGCCGCGCCGCTTCAACGCTTCCGCATGCTCGCCGACGACGATTGCGTCATCGACGACAATGCCGAGCACCAGGATCAGACCGAACAAGCTGATCATGTTGACGCTCTGCCCGGAGAGCCACATGCCGGCCAGCGCCGCCATAAGGGACGCCGGAATGCCGATGCCGACCCAGAAGGCGACGCGGGCGTTCAGGAACATGAACAGGACCGCGACCACGATCACCAGGCCGCCGAGGCCATTCTTCACCAGCAGCCAGATGCGTTCCTCGACCAGGTCCGACTCGACGCCGTAGACCTCCATCCTGAGCTTCGGCGGCAGCGTCGGCCGCAATGTCTCCAGGTAGTCGTCCAGGATCCTCGCGGTCGCCAGGCTGTCCGCCGTCGTCGCGCGCTGCACGATCAATTCGACCGCCGGCTCGCCGTAGCGGAGCGCCGTCACCTGATTCTCATCGAAGGTTTCATGCACGCGGGCGACGTCGGCGATACGCACGCCCCCGCCGCGGTCGCTGCTCTTGACCTCAATCCGGCCGATCTCGCCGGCCGTGTTCGCAAGGCCGAGGCTGCGGATCTGGCGCGCGCCGCCGCCGGCCTCCCCGGAGGGCGTATCCTGGGACGATCGGGCGATGGCGCTGGCCATGTCCTGCAGCGTGATATCGAGGGCGCGCAAGCGATGGGGCGCCGCTTCCACCCAAATCTCGGGATCGCGCACGCCGGCAAGCGTCACGCGGTCGACCCCGGCTGCGATCATCTCGTCGCGAATGCGCTTCGCAAACGCCCGAAGCCCGCTTTCGGCATAAGGGCCGGAGAGCGCCACGCGGGCGATGGTGTCATAACGCACGACCCGGGCGACCCGCGGCGTCTCGCTATCCTCCGGCAAGGTCGTGACCCGGGCGACGGCGGCATCGACATTGGACAGGCCCGCCTGCATGTCTGCGCCCGTTTCAAACTCGACGACGATGGAGGCCGAGCCTTCCCGGGCGGTGGAGCGGACGCGCTTGACCTCATCCAGAAAGCGGACTTCGCTCTCGATCGCCTGGACGACGGCAAGATCGACGTCATCGGCGCTGGCGCCGGTCCAGGCGACCTCCACCGTGACGACGTCGATGCCAAAGTCCGGGAAGAACTGGGTGTTCATCCGCCAGAGGCCGGCGATCCCCGCCACCATCATGATCGCCATGACAAGGTTCGCCGCCGTCGGATGACGGGCGAACATCCCGATCAGCCCGCGCGGCGGATGCGCTTTGGCATAGGCGGCCGAAGCAGGATCGAGCCTGCCGCTCATGCGGCGGGGCCGCGGGCCTGGGCCTTGAGGCCGGGACCGATCTCCGGAATCCGCGTCGTCACAACCTGGTCGCCATCATCGATCGCGCCGGTCACGATCAGATCCGGCCCTTCCCGGCCGAGCACGACGACCGCGCGTTCGTCAAGCCGTCCGCCGACGACGACATAGGCGCGGGCCCCGTCATGCACCGCCGCTTCCGGCAGCCGCACGACATTGCCGTATTCGATATCCGGCGTCTCGACCTCGACGAATGCGCCGGCGCGCAGGCCGAGCGTGTTCTGGTCCCGCGCGATCGGCGCATAGACCCACACGCCGCCCGACGCCGCATCGAACTCGCCTTCCACCCGCTCGAGGCTGGCGTCCAGGCGGAACACGGTCTTGCCCGCGCGCCAGGTAATCTCCGCCGGCCGGCCCAGAACCCCGCCCGCCGACGCCAGACGGCCGAACTGGGCGTCGCTCAAGTGAAACAGGGCCTCCAGACGCTCGCTATCGACGATCCGGGCGATGCGGTCGCCCGCGCCGACCCGCTTGCCGGTCGAGGCCGCGACATCGACCAGGACGCCGTCAAACGGCGCCAGAAGCCGCGTGTCGGCCAAGCTGCGCTCGGCTCGGGAGACATGAACTTCCGCCCGCTGCACGGAGGCGCGCAAGCCGTCGATCTGCGCTTCCAGGCGGGCGATCGCCTGGGTGCGGGTGACCCGCTGCTGGCGCGCCGTCAAATAGGCGATATCGGCGTCGTCCATGCCTTTCTGCGAGACGACGCCCCGGCCTTGCAGGCTTTGCTTCCGCGCAAGGTCCCGCTTGCGCAAGCCTTCCTGCTCCCGGTCGAACGCCACCAGGGCGCGGTTGGCTTGCAGTTCGGATTCCGCCTCCGCCAGGGCCGCCCTGGTCTCGAGAAGGGCGGCGTTCGCGTCGATCAGCGCGGCTTCATAGTCGAAGCGGTCGATCTCAAGCAGCAATTCGCCGGCGCGGACCTGACCGCCCGCGAAGAAATTCGGCCCGACCCGGATGACCTGGCCTTCCGCCATGGGACGCAACTCCGCATCGCGCGCCGCGACGATCCGGCCGGTCAGGCGGAGCGTCGGCTGCAGGTCGCCCTTCCGCGCCGTCACCGTATCGACGATCCATTCCCGCTCGACCGGGGGATTAGGCGTGGCGGCCGGCGTCGTCTGAACAAGGGCGAAATACGCGATTCCGGCGCCGCCCAGCAGCAGCGCCGCAAGCCCGATCTGCACAAGAGATCGCCTCATCATCATTGCTCCGACAGCGTCAAGCATATCGACCGGAGCACGAGCGCCTGGGCCGTTTCAATAACGATTTCCAGGCGTTCTCCGGAAAAGTTTGTCCATTGCAGCTCCTCCAGCACGAGATGCCGGGTCGCAGCAAACACCATGATCTGGCCGATGACCGCCTGGCTCGCCAGCACTGCCCTGGGCGATTCGGGCGCAAGCTCCAGAGCGGCCGCGACGACCTTCCGGATCGCCCGTTGCAAGGGCAGCACCCGCTCGTCGAACATCGGCCGGTAGTCCTCCGTCGGCTCCTGGAACTCCCGCAAGACCGTCTGCGTGACCCAGGGCGGCAAGCTGCCGTCGAGCAGGGTCGTCAGAATGTGGCGGACGATCGACGCCATCAGCGCCGCGCAGGCCGGGCCGTCGGGCGCCCCGGCCTTGAAGGCCTGATCGACCATGGCGATCACCGGGCCGCCGACGGGGCGCATCTTCTCCATCAGAACTTCAAGCGATGCCGTGTAAAGCCCTGCTTTGCCGCCAAAATGATAGGAGATCGCCGCGACATTCACGCCTGCCGATTCTGCCAGTTCCCGCACGCTGACGCCATTGAAGCCACGGGAGGCAAACAAGGGCGCCGCGGCCTGAAGCAGGCGCTCACGGGCGTCCGACGACCGGGGGCGGGCGGCGGCAGGATTGAAGGGCACAATAGCTGTCATGGCGGCTTATATAGACTGCCGAAAGATTTAAACAAGCGTTTGATTTAATGGCGCGGAACGGCGTTTCGGCTCCCGTTCAGGGGCAGCGATGCAGTCCGATCAGACCGCCGTTTGGCGCTTCCGCGACGCGGCGGATCGATCGAGCGGCGGCTTGCAAACCCGGCGGCTATGCCCGACTCTGGCGGACCATCAGCGAAAGGCTGCCGCATTGCCTGAACCCCTGAAATTTGCGCTCGCGATCCGCGGACAATTCGCCGCCGGATACGACATGGCCAAGGCGCTCGAAGAGCTTTTGGCGCAGTGCCGGCTGGCCAGGCAGCTTGGCTTCGCCGGGATCGCGAAGAGCCAGCATTATTCCTCGGCGCCATTCCAGGAAATCCAGCAGTTGCCGTTCCTGGCGCGGGCGGCGGCGGAGGTTCCGGGCCTCGACATCATCACGGGCATTTCGCTTCTGCCGCTGCACAAGCCGCTCGACCTCGCCGAACAACTGGCGGCGCTCGACCTGATCTCTGGCGGGAAGCTGATCTATGGCTGCGGCATCGGCTACCGGGAGGTCGAGTTCAATGCCTTCGGCACGACCCAGTCAGAACGGGTCAGCCGGTTTGTCGAAAACCTGGATGCGATCCGCCGACTTTGGCGGGAGCCTTCGGTCACCATGACCGGATCGCATTTCACGCTCGATCGGGCGTCCTGTTCGGTCAAGCCGCTGCAACCCGGCGGGCCGCCGGTCTGGATCGGCGCCGACGCCGACGCGGCGATCCGCCGGGCCGCCCGCCTTGGCGACGCCTGGATGATCAACCCCCATGTCCGGGTCGACACCCTCATCCGACAGATGGATATCTACAAGCAAGCGCTTGATAAAAATGGTAAACAATTCCCGAAGATACAGCCATTGATCCGGGAAATGTACGTCGCCTCGTCCCGCGCCGAAGCCATGCGGCGGGCGCGCCCTTATCTGGAAGCGAAGTACAAGGCCTATCACGCCTGGGGGCAGGACGACGACATGCCGGACGGTGACAACGATCTTTCCGCGGCGTATGAAGACATGGCCCGTGACCGGTTCATATTCGGCGGTTTCGACGAAGCCGCAGAGCAGCTCGCAACGGTCGCCCGCGCTTGTGGCGCGAACTATCTGCTCGCCCCGATCCAATGGCCCGGCATGCCGCAAAGCGAGGCGCTTGAACAGATGCATGTGCTGATGGAAGAAGTGAAGCCCCGCGTCGAGGCCGCTCTCAGATGACGCCCCAGGGACCGGGCGCCTCACGCGGCGCGCTATGGGGCTGGCGGCTCTTCGATTGGGCGAACTCGCCATTCCCGACGGTCATCGTCACGTTCGTATTCAGCGCCTATTTCACCCAGGCCGTCGCCGACAATCCCGTCGAGGGCACCGCATGGTGGAGCGGCGCCATCACGATTTCGGCCGTGCTGATCGCGATCCTGAGCCCGCCCATGGGCGCCGTCGCCGATCAAACTGGCCGGCGCAAGCCCTGGCTTGGCGCGACGACCTGCGTCATGGCGGTCGCCGCCGCCTGCCTCTGGCTCGTAAAGCCCGAGGCGGAATGGCTGCTGCTGGGCGCCTGCCTGATCATCCTGGCCAATGTCGCCTTTGAAATCGGCATGGTCTTCTACAACGCCATGCTTCCCGACCTGGCGCCGCCGGAACGGCTGGGCCGGCTCTCCGGCGAGGCCTGGGCGCTTGGCTATGCAGGCGGGCTGGCCTGCCTTGTCATCGCGCTCTTTGGGTTTGTGAAGGCGGACCCAGCGCCCTTCGGCCTCGACAAGGCGGCGGCCGAGCATGTGCGCGCGATCGCCCCTTTGGTGGCCATCTGGATCGCCGTGTTCTCGATCCCGACCTTCCTCATGACCCCCGACCGGCCGCGCACGGGCAAGCCGTTCGGCCTGGCGGCGCGCGATGGCATTCGAACGCTCAAAAAGACTATGAAGAATGTACGTCAACACAAGGAAATCGTTAAATTTCTTGTCGCCCGACTGTTCTATGTCGATGGCATGAACACGCTGTTCACCTTCGGCGGGGTTTATGCGGCCGGAACGTTCGGGATGTCGCCGGAGGAGATCATCATCTTCGGCATCGCCCTCAATGTGACCGCCGGCATCGGAGCCTGGCTTTCTGGCATGCTGGACGATCGAATCGGCGCCAAGCCCTTGATTATGGCCGCAATTATCGGCATGTTTTGCGCGGCGACGCCTTTGCTCTTTGTCGAAAGCAAGCTTTGGTTCTGGATCTTCGGGCTGCCGCTCGGGATCTTCTTCGGGCCGGCGCAAACCGCCAGCCGGTCCCTGATGGCGCGCATGAGCCCGCCCGGCCAATCCACGGAAATGTTTGGGCTCTTCGCATTGTCCGGCAAAGCGACGTCCTTCATGGGACCCTTCCTTGTGGGCACGGTGACGGCGCTGACCGGCAGCCAGCGCTTTGGCATGGCGACCATCGCCGTGCTGCTCGTGATCGGCGCGGTTTTGCTGCTTTCGGTCAAGGCCGAAACGCGCTTGCAGCCGCCAGCCCCGCGGCCTATCAGGTAGCGCATGCCTGATCGGAGCTTCGACCCCTTGGAAGAATCCCTCTCGACCGCCGACCTGGAGGTCGTCGTCGAATTGCAGAAAGCTGAGCTTGACCGCCTGCTCCGGGAAAATGCGCGGCTGCACGATCGCGTGGCGCAATTGCTGGCGCTTCAGGAACGGGAACAGGTGCTGCGGCAGCAGATGCAGTCGCTGTTTGCCCAGCGCCCGCAATCCCCGCCTCTCCCTGAGCCGCCGCAGCCGCCGCAGGTCGAGGACAACCGCGCAGCCGTATCGGCCGAGCGGGCGGAACGCCGCTATGCGCGCCTCAAGGAAGCGCTCGGCCATCTGATTACGGCGCTCGAACGGAAGCAGCCAGGCCCCAAGGACGACGGATAGCGCGTCCTACTCCGTCTCGATCAGCGCCAGCACGGCCGCGACCGTATCGGCCTCGCCCGCCGGCTTGTCCCAGCGGATGCGCTTGATGCGCGGGAACCGGAGCGCGACGCCGGATTTATGTCGGCTGGAGCGTTGGGCCGCATCGAACGCCACCTCGAAGACCAGCCCCGGCGCCACGGCGCGGACAGGCCCGAAGCGCTCGGTCGCATGGGCGCGCACGAACTTGTCCAACTCAACAAGCTCCGTATCCGTATAGCCGGAATAGGCCTTGCCGACGGGCGCCAGCGTCCCCTCCGCCGTCCAGGCGCCGAAAGTGAAATCCGAATAGAACGACGACCGGCGGCCATGGCCGCGCTGGGCATACATGACCACGAAATCGAGCGTCAGCGGATCGCGTTTCCATTTGAACCACGGTCCCTGCGGACGGCCAGCCAGATATGGCGCATCCCGCCGCTTCAGGATCAGCCCTTCGATCCCCGCCGCGCGGGCGCCGGCGCGCAGCGCGCGGAGGTCATCCCAACGGGCGAATGGCGTCAGCGGCGACAGGGCGAGCTTTGGCGATGCGGCCCTGAGAAATCGCTCCAGCGCCTGGCGGCGGCGGTCGAAGGGTTCGCCGCGAAGGTCGGCCGCGCCGTCGAACAGCAGGTCGTAGACCTGGATGAACCCGGGCGCCGCCGCGATCAGCTTGACGCTCGGGCGCTTCCGGCCCAGGCGCTGCTGCAGCGCCGCGAACGGCGCCGGTCCCGTCCCATCCGCCGCCGCGACGAGCAGTTCGCCGTCGATCACGCCCTCGAAGTCCAGGGCCGCGACGACATCGGGGAAGCTTTGGCTGATATCGTCGCCGGTCCGGGTGTACAAGCGCCGCTCCCCGCCCCGCGAGACTGCCTGCACCCGAACGCCGTCCCATTTCCATTCCGCGCGGAAGTCGGCTGGGTCGAGCGTCGCGAGTTGCGCCTCATCGAGCGGATTGGCGAGCATCACGGGCCTGAACCCGGCCCCGGCGCCAGCGTCGGGGCGCGGCCCGGCGCCGGTCAGCCAGGCGAAGAGCGGGGCGTAGGGCGGCGTCAGCCCGTGCCAGATCTCCTCGATCTCGGCGACGGGCTGGCCGAAAGCCGCGGCGAGCGCTGTCTTCGCAAGCCTGGCCGACACGCCGACACGCAGCCCGCCGGTCAGAAGCTTCAAGAGCGCCCAGCGGCCATCCGCATCCAGATCGTCGAGCCACGCGGCGAGCAAGGCCGTCGCCTCGGCCCGGCTCGCGCCCTCAAGCGCCTCGACGACTTCGGCCAGGCTGGGCGGCGGCCGCCGCGCCTCCGCCAGCGGCCAGATCAGCGCCACGGTCTCCGCCAGGTCGCCCACATAGTCGTAGGACATCAGGAACAACGTCGGATCGACCCGTTCCGACGCCAGCGCCCGGATCGCCGCCGGCTTCAAACCCGGCAGATCGAGTTCGCCGGTCAGGGCCGCGAGCGCGTAGCCGCGCGCCGGGTCCGGCGTCGTCGCCAGATAGTCGCCGATCAGGCGGAGCTTGGCGTTGCGGGCGGGCGTGAAGGCCAACCCGTCCAGGAGCGCGGCGAAGGCCTGCATCAGACGTTGGCCCCCTTGTCAGGCTGCCGCCGGATCATTCCGCGTCATCCTCCCGGCCCGCGAGCCGGAGCGGGCGCGCGCGCTGACCGGCGGCGGCCAGCGCATAGGCCAGCGCATCCTCCCGCCCATGGGTGATCCAGACCTCTTCCGCCTGGGTTTCCAGGCAGGTCCGGAGCAAGGCGTCCCAGTCTGCATGATCGGAGATCACGAGCGGCAGTTCGGCGCCCCTCTGGCGGGCGCGGGCGCGCACGCCCATCCAGCCCGACGCGATCGCCGCCTTCACATCGCCCAGCCGCCGCGCCCAGCGGTCTGTCGCCGCCGATGGCGGGGCAAGCGTCAACGCGCCCTGGAATGCCGCCTTCGACGCGCCAGCGGCCGGACGGATATCGCCGAAATCGTGGCCATGGGCGCGATAGAGCTCCGTCAACGCGATCAAGGCGCCATGCAGATAGATCGGCGCGTCGTAGCCGGCCGCCCGGATCAACGCCAGCATCCGCTGGCATTTGCCGAGGCCATAGACTCCAAGGAGATGGGCGCGCTCGGGAAACTGCGTCAGGGACGCGAGCAGCTTCTCGACTTCATGTTCGGGCTCCGGATGCCGGAAGACCGGCAGGCCGAAGGTCGCTTCGGTGACAAAGAGGTCGGCGCGGACCGGCTCGAATGGCGCTGCCGTCGGATCGGCCTGGCGCTTGTAGTCGCCGGATACGACCGCCCGCGCCCCGCCATGCTCGATGACGACCTGGGCGCTGCCAAGCACATGCCCTGCCGGCGCCAACCAGAATCGGACGCCGCCAAGCGCGACGGGAGCGCCATACGCGGCTGCCTGACGCTCTGGGGCGTCGTCCGGATAGCGGACGGCCATTATCGCATGGGTTTCCGCCGTCGCGAGGACAGCCCCATGCCCTGGCCGCGCATGGTCGGCATGGCCGTGGGTGATGACGGCGCGCGCGACCGGCCGCGTCGGGTCGATATAGAGATCGGCTGGACGGCAATACAGCCCCTCCGGCCGAAGCTCCAACCAGTCGAAGGGCCGCGTCGCCATGCCTACCGGGACATCAACACCGGCATCTCGGCAAATTGCAGGATGTGGATCGTGGCGCCGCCGAAGATCGTCTGACGGAGCCGGCTTCGGGTGTATCCGCCCTTGATCAGGAGATCGCAGCCAAGCGCTTCGGCTTCTTGCAGAATCAGGGCGCCGGCATTCCGGGTGGCGCCCTCCCGGCGGAGCGCCGTCGCCGTGACGCCTGTGGCGGCCAGATAATCGACCACGGCTTCGGCGTCCGGCCCCGGCGTCATGCCGCCTTCGATCTGCAGCACCGTCACGGCCTTCGCCTGGCGCAGGAACGGCCGCGCGCAGGCGATGGAGCGCGCCGTCTCCGCGCCGCCGTTCCACGCGATGACGATATTGTCGGCGAAGGTCACGGGCGGCGTAGGCGGGGCGATGAGCAGATAGCGGCCGCTATCGAACAGGGCGGCCTCGATCAGGCCCATGGAGGGCGAATCGCTCGCCTGGGCCGGGCGGGACAGCACCACGAAATCGAAGAGGCGCGCATAAGCGCCAAGGTCGAGGTCCGTCGCGCGGAGTTCGGTCCACCGGCTCTCGACATCGGGCGTGGCCGCCATCGCCGCCGAAAACCGCTCCCGGACGCGGCTGCTGCGCGCCGCTTCCTCGGTTTCGAGATTGCGGATCAAGGCCGGGGTCGCCGCCCCCGTCTCATCGGCCGCAAGCATGACGCTCGGTTCAGCGCGCACGTGCAGGCCCTCGATCGCGGAGACCTTGATATGATCCCCGATATGCCGGGCAAGCGCGCATACGCTCGGCACGCCCGCTTCGGTGACCGGCGCTAGGATGACATGCATGACGACCTCCCTATATCTTTTGCCATAACCTACACGCATACCGACCATGCGCGAAGCACATAGGCGTAGCTCAAAACACAAGGCCAAACGGCGCAAGGCGTCCTTCGCATATTCGACTTTACCGTCGACCGCTGTACACTCTGCCGCCGTTCCCCGCTTACCGAAATTCAGACTGGACCGCCCTCATGTATGACCTTCTGGCCGGAATGCGCATCCTGGAAGGCTCCGCCTTTGTCGCGGCGCCCCTGGGCGGCATGACCCTGGCGCAATTGGGGGCAGACGTCATCCGGTTCGACGATATCGGCGGCGGTCTGGACCACCAGCGCTGGCCGGTGACGGCCGACGGCGCCTCGATCTACTGGTCCGGCATGAACAAGGGCAAACGCTCGATCCTGGTCGACGTGCGCTCCCCCGAAGGCCGGGAACTCCTGAGCGACCTTGCGACCGCCCCCGGCCCCGATGCGGGCATGTTCCTGACCAACCTCCCGGCGCGCGGCTGGTCCTCCTACGAAGCGCTGAAAGCCAAGCGCGCCGACATGATCATGGTCGCCCTGACCGGCGCCCGCGACGGCGCCCCCCATGTCGATTACACCGTGAACGCCATGACCGGTTTCCCCATGGTGACAGGCCCGGCCGATCATGCGGGGCCGGTGAACAACGTCCTGCCCGCCTGGGACCTGGCGGCCGGCCTCACGATCTCGACCAGCTTGCTCGCGGCGGAACGACGCCGATCGAGGACCGGCAGCGGCGCATCGATCGCGCTTTCGCTGCTTGACGTGGCGCTCTGGTCGACGGCGAACCTGGGCTATGTCGGCGAGGCCGCGGCCAACGGCGTCGACCGGGCGCGGAGCGGCAATCAGATCTTTGGAACCTTCGGGCAGACCTTCGAAACCCAGGACGGCAAGTGGGTGATGCTGTGCATGTTCACCGGCCGCCACGTCAAGGCGGTGCGCGACCTGATGGGGGGCGACGGCGCCTTCGACCGGATCGAAGCCAGGTACGGCGTCAAGCTGGAAGACGAAGCAGCGCGCTATGAAACCCGGGACGACCTTGAAGCCATCGTCCGGCCGTGGATCGCAAGCCGCCCCTTCGCCGCCGTCGCGGAGGCCCTGGAAGGCGCAGGCGCGCTTTGGGCGCCCTATCAGACCTTCCGTCAGGCGCTGAGCGATCCCTATCTCTATGGCGACAACCCCATGTTCCAGACCGTCGCCCAACCGTCCCTCGGCGGCGCCGCATTCCCGATCCCCGGCGCGCCGATGTGGTTCCAGGACGTGCAGCGCCTGCCGCCGAAGCCCGCGCCGATGTTCGGCGAGCACACCGATCAGGTGCTGGCGGAGGTTCTGGGCCTGGCGTCCGGCCAGATTGGCGCGCTGCACGACAAAGGCGTCGTCAAGGGCGTGGCGAAGTCTTGAGCCCGCCATGACCGCCAAGGGCGACGTCGCTCGACGAACACGGACCGCACGGCTTCCGCGCGGCCCGGTCGCGTCGAGGCCGATCCGGCTCGCCGCCGGGTCCCGTCGGCTGGAGCGCGGCCGATGAGCGGCGGCTCCGATACGCCCGCGCTCGAACTGACCGTCAATCTGGCGCTCAAGGCTTACGGCGTCGGCGTCTTTCCCATGGCGGAACAGAGTAGTTCGGACGTGGTCTATTGGGTCGATCCGCGCACGCGGGGGATCATTCCGCTGGACGATTTCCATGTGCCGAAACGGCTGCGGCGGACGCTGCGGCAGCGACCGTTCGCCATCAGGACGGATACCGCGTTCGATCGGGTCATCGACGACTGCGCCGAATCGACGACCCAGAAAGGGCGCGAGGATACCTGGATCAATCCGGCGATCCGGAGGCTGTTCCGCGAATTGTTCGATCTTGGCCACGCCCACACGGTCGAGTGTTGGGATGGCGACAGGCTGGTCGGAGGCCTCTACGGTCTGGCGCTCGGCGGCGCGTTCTTCGGCGAGAGCATGTTCAGCCGCGCCACCGACGCCAGCAAGATAGCACTGGCGCACCTGGTCGCCCGGCTCGACTATGGCGGTTTCGTGCTGCTCGACGCGCAATTTCCGAACCCGCACCTGACCCAGTTCGGAGCGCGGGAGATCACCCGCGCGAATTTCCGCCGGCTGCTCGACAAAGCGCTCGACCGACCGGCCCAATGGCCCAAGGCCTTCCCGCCCGCCGCCTTCGAGCGCTTCCTGGACAGCGTCAAGGACGCATAGATCTTTGCGCTTACCCCTGCGAGAGCAGCAGCGCGATCACGACCAGCACGATGGCCGCAAACTGAAACAGAATGCGCAGGCGCATCAGCTTGTTGCCGTATTTCCGGTTGAACTCGCCGCCACGGGCGAAGCCCGCAATGCCGACGATCAGCACGATCGCCGTCAGCACGACCGCCGCCGGGATCAGAAACGCAATAAAGCCGTTCATTCCGTTGGCCTTTGCAAAATCGAACGCGATAGCGAAGCAGTTAGCGGACCGCCGCCGCCTGTCCAGGGACAGACTGGCGCAGGCGCGGGGCCGCCTTCATGATACAGATCAGAACCGCGTCCGCACATTGATGGACCCGAACCGGCTCCAACGCTCCTGGCCGTCATGCTGGGGCGAGCGGGCGATATGGGAAATCGCGATCTCCGTCCGTCCCACCTGAATCGCAAGCCCGGCTTGCAGATCGAGTTGATAGGGCTGCAGGTCGACGCCAGCACTTTCCCGGAATGTCGAACCTTCGACGAACAGATCCCGCGCGACATAGCGGGTCTGAGCGCCAGCGAAGAGATAATAGGAAAATCCGTCGACATCGCGAAAGAACCCTGGGGACGCCAGGGCCGGGCGGACGCGGGAGGGCCCATAATCGTCGCTCAGGTCTTCGCCGATCCGGACGGAAAACCCTGCTGCCGCATAGGTTTCCAGCGTGCCGAGCGCCAGCCCGATATGCGGCGTGATATCCGTCTCGAGCGGGATTATCGGGACGTCCCATTTCTTGCTGGCCCGCCAATTGCGTTCATAGAGCGCGCGAAAGGCGACCTCCGTGCCCAATTGTTCGCTCCAGCCGCGCGGCCGCTCGGAGCCGATGATCTTGTGGACCAGCTTCTGGGTCGGCTCGGCCAGAGAGGCCTCGCCGACGATGCCGATATCCAGGGCGAAGACGTCCAGGCGCCTGGGATCGCCGTCCGGATGCCGTTCATCGGCGGCGAGTCCGATCGAACCGTAGAGCACGCCGGCATAGGGTCGGTCGTTCGGATCGGGCGTGGAGCTGACGATATCCTCCGGCGTGTACATGTTCTGGCCGATGCCATAGGTCATGTGCCAGGTCTGGGCGTCGTTGGTCCATTCGAGAGCGCTTTTCGCGAGCCGGCCGATCCAGGGCAGATCGTTGCCAGGACCGACGTAAGACAAGAGCCCGCCATTGGTATAGTCGCGGTCCGTGCCGGCAATAATGTCGTTCTCGATCGTGAGGCTCCAGGTGCCGCGCTTGGATTTGTCCTCCGGCGGTCCGGCAGGGTCGGATGGAGCGGCGGCCGGGGCCGCAGCGGACTGCGCCGACGCCGCGGCGGCAGCGCCCGCCCAAGCCAGGGCGGCGATCGCAAGAGCTGTCCAGAACCGGCGCGCCATCATGTTTTCCTCAGTGCTTGCCGCATCCATGCGGACATCGGCGCGATGCTCTAGCTTGCTATTCTCGATCGACATTAAGACGGATCAACATGGCCGCATTTGGGCGCATTCGCCTGAATGCGATTTGACCTAGATCAAACCAACCTTAGGCGGAATCGCCTAAGGTTGGATAATTTGATCGCTATCAATAAGATAGAGCATGGACCGCGCGTCCACTTGGACCCGCCATGCTCTAGTCGAAAGCCGCAAAAATCTCCTGTACGGCCTTCAATTGATTGCCCGCGGCCGACGACGGCACGAGAATCGGCGTCTTCACGCCTGTGTCGCGCCAGGCCTCGACCCGCTCGCGGACCCGGCTGGCCGACCCGAACAGCGTCACGTCGTCAAGCCACCTGTCCGAGAGGCGGCCGGCGATGCCGGCGGTTTCGCCGGAATCGATCAGCCGATCGATCTCCGCCATTTCTTCCTCGTAGCCGTTCTCCCGCCAATAGGCGCGGTAATACGGCAATTGGACATACCGCGCGAGGGTCCGCTTGTGGACCGCCTTGGCCGCTTCGATGTCCTCGGAGATACAGGTCGGGGTCATGCAGCCGATGAAGAAGGCATCGTCGCGCCGTTGCGCCTCGGTCAGAATTTGCAGGGACTCGGCCGCCTTGCTCAGCGCGGCGTTCGCAAACACCAGCCCGTCCGCCACTTCGCTCGCCAGCTTGATCATGCGCGGCCGCATGCCGGCGAGCGTGATCGGCGCCGGATCGCCAGCGCCTGTCCATTCCTTGTAGCGACCGACAAAGGCCCGCATATCGGCGATCGGCTTGCCGACCGCTACCTGGAACCGCTCTTGGGTCGGGCCATGACTGACCCCGACGCCCAGACGAAATCGCCCGCCCGAAATTTCAGCGATGCAGGCCGCGCTTTCCGCATAATCCTCTGGCACGCGGGCATAAATCGGGGCGACCGTGATGCCGAAGGGCATTGTCTTCGTGTTCCACGCGAGCGCCTCGACCAGCGACATGCCGCCCAGGGTGGAGGGACAATACAAGCCGGCATAGCCCTTCGCCTCCATCGCCTGCGCGGCTTCGACGACAAGACGGCGACGGCCGGGAACAGGCGTCAGCGCAAGGGCGGGTTTGGGGTCTGACATCGATACGCTCCTTCGATAAACTGTTAGTGCTAAGCTAACGGCAATCCGCAGCGACGTCATCCGCCCTTGAAGCTAGGAGAACCCTTCTCATGCATGTGACGATCGCCGGCGGCGGGATCGGCGGCTTGACGACGGCGCTCTGTCTGCACGCCAAGGGCGTTGACGTCACCGTTTATGAGGTCGTGCGCGCGATGGAGCCGCTCGGCGTCGGGATCAATCTGCTGCCGCACGCTGTCGCGGTGCTGGGGCGTCTCGGCCTCATCGAGGCGCTCGCCGAGAGCGGCATCGAAACGCAGGAACTGATCCTGTTCAGCAAGCACGGCAAGGAAATCTGGCGCGAGCCGCGCGGCCGCCATGCCGGATACCCCGTGCCCCAATACTCGATCCGCCGGGGCGTGTTTCAATCATTGCTGCTGGCGACGGCGACGGAGCGCCTGGGCGCCGGGAGCATCCGGACCGGCATGGGCTACCGCCGCCACCAGGCCGCAGACGACGGGCTCGATATCTGGTTCGAAGACCGGACGACGGGTGCCCAGGTCGGTCCGATCCGCACCGATTGCCTGATCGGCGCCGACGGCATTCATTCCGCCGTCCGCCGCAGCTTCTACCCATCCGAAGGGCCGCCCCGCTGGTCCGGCGCGGTGCTTTGGCGGGCGGCGGTCGAGACCGAGCCGTTCCTTTCCGGCGCGAGCATGATCATGGCGGGCCACGCCGACCAGAAGCTGGTAGCCTACCCGATTTCCGAAGCGGCTAGGCGGCGCGGCCGCAGTCTGACCAACTGGATCGCGGAATTGCGGCTCGGCCGGCCGGGCGCCCCGCCGCCGACACGGGAAAGCTGGAGCAAACCCGGCCGCTTCGAGGATTTCATGCCGCGCTTTCAGGATTGGACTTTCGATTGGCTGGATTTCCCTGCCCTTGCCGCCATGACCCCGCAGACCTTCGAATTCCCCATGGTCGACCGCGACCCCGTCGCCGCCTGGAGCTTCGGGCGGGCGACGCTGCTCGGCGATGCGGCGCATCCGATGTACCCGGTCGGATCGAATGGCGCGAGCCAGGCGATCCTCGACGCCGAGGCGCTCGCCGTCTGCATGGGCGGCGCCGACGGCGACGTTGAGGGCGCGCTCAAGGCTTATGAAGCCGAACGCCTGCCGATGACCGCCGCCCTCGTCGCCGCCAACCGCAAGCAAGGGCCGGAGGAGGTCATGCAGATTGTGGAGACCCGGGCGCCGAACGGCTTCGAGCGGCTGGAAGATGTGATTTCGCGCGGCGAACTTGAAGCCATTGCAGCGAAGTACAAGCAGATCGCTGGCTTCGATCCTGCCAGCGTCAGCAAGGTGGCGCAATCTGCCGATTGAGAGTATCGAACCCAGATGCACCTTATTCGGAGGTCCGCCCCATGGCGCTCGCCAATCAACCCACACGCACGCTGCTGCTGACCGGCGCCAGCCGGGGCATCGGGCATGCGGCCGTCAAACGATTCGGCGCTGCCGGGTGGCGGGTGCTGACCGTTTCCCGCCATGCCTTTTCCGAGGATTGCCCCTGGGACGGCGGGCGCGATAACCATATCCAGCTCGATCTGGCCGACCTGGCGAGCTTGCCCGCCGCAATCGACGCAATCCGGGCGAAACTGCCGGAAGGCCGGCTGGAAGCCATGGTCAACAATGCCGCGATCTCGCCCAAGGGGCCGGGCGGCGCCAGGCTTGGGGTGCTCGATACCGACTACGCGACATGGTCGCAGGTCTTCGCCGTCAACTTCTTCTCCGTCGCCTTGCTCGGCCAGGGCCTGATCGAGGAATTGACCGCCGCCAAGGGGACGATCCTGAACGTCACCTCGATCGCCGGGACGCGCGTCCACCCATTCGCCGGCGTCGCCTACGCGACCTCGAAGGCGGCGCTCGCGGCGCTAACGCGGGAAATGGCGGCGGAATTCGGCGCGCGCGGCGTCCGCGTCAACGCCATCGCTCCCGGCGAGATCGACACATCGATCCTCTCCCCCGGCACCGACGAACTAGTCGAGCGGGAAATCCCGATGCGCCGTCTCGGCACGCCCGAAGAAGTGGCGGCCACCATCTATTTCCTGTGCACCAGCGCCGCCTCCTATGTGAACGGCGCCGAGGTCCACATCAATGGCGGCCAGCACGTTTAAGGAATTGGCTCAGGTGGCGTTGGCTCGGCCGATCGTTACGCCGCCGCAAATGAACAGCACCTGCCCCGTCACGAAGCTCGAGCGTTCGTCCAGGAAGAAGCTGACGCCGTTCGCGATGTCGTCCGGCGTACCGAAGCGCTGCAACGGAATGCGCTTGCGGTAAGCGTCATAGGCGGGACTGTCCTTGCCATAGACCGCATGCAGCATTTCCGTTTCGATCGGGCCGGGACCGACGGCGTTGACGGTGATGCCATGGGGGCCAAGCTCCTCGGCCCAGCTTTTGGTCAGGCCGACGACCGCGGCCTTGCTCGCCGCATAGACCGTCTGCCGCGCCGCGCCCAGCGCCGAACGACTGGCGATATTCACGACGCGGCCGAACCCTTCCGCCTTCATGCCCGGCGTGACCGCCTGCATCACCTCTATATAGGACCGGACATTGACCGCCATGACCTTGTCGAAGGTCTCGGTCTCGACATCCTCCACATCATGGGTGGCGACGATGCCGGCGCAATTGACGACGCGGGTGATCGGCCCGCGGTCGAGCGCCCACGCCATGGCCTGGGCGGTGTCGGCCGGCCGCGACAGGTCTACGCGCCGGAACTCGCCGAGCGACGGGTCTTCCGGATCGACGATGTCGAGCATCACCACCTTGTAGCCGTCCGCTTTCAATCGGGTTGCGATGGCGCGGCCGATATTGCGGGCGGCGCCGGTTACGAGGGCATAGTCGGCCATGAGCGTGTTCCTGCCAGAATGTGGAAAGACAGAAGTCTACGCCACGATGCGAAGCGGTCGCCAGCCCGACGCGGCCAGCGCTGCGGCCGATAACGGGAGCCGACGAAGCAGCCCTGCGGCGCCCAAATAATAGACGCGAGGCCGGCCAGTTGTGCATAAAATTTAATCATACAACAAACTGCGCACTTTTTAATCAAGTGGGCAAATGCGTTGCTGCAAGCCGGAATCCCGACCGTCGGCTGGGCCCGCAATCTTTGGCACGGCGCTTGCGACGCCAAAGCCTGTGCAACACGCCAAAGTGAGAAGTTAGAGCATGCGCATCACAAAAAAAGGCCTCGGACGCGTCGTCCAGGCGGGTCTGTTTGCCGGCGCCGTAACGGCGTCCAGCATCAGCTTTGCAGCGGATACGATCAAGGTCGGCATTCTGCATTCGCTTTCCGGGACCATGGCGATCAGCGAAACGACGCTGAAGGACGCCATGTTGATGCTGATCGACGAGCAGAACAAGAAAGGCGGCCTCCTTGGCAAGCAGCTTGAAGCCGTCGTCGTCGATCCGGCCTCGAACTGGCCGCTGTTCGCCGAAAAAGCCCGCGAACTGATCGCGAAAGATAAGGTCTCCGTCGTGTTCGGTTGCTGGACCTCGGTCAGCCGGAAATCGGTTCTGCCGGTCTTCGAAGAGCTGAACAGCATGCTGTTCTATCCCGTGCAGTACGAAGGCGAAGAATCCTCCCGCAACGTGTTCTACACCGGCGCCGCGCCGAACCAGCAGGCGATCCCGGCCGTCGAATATCTGATGAGCGCGGACGGCGGCGGCGCGACGCGCTTCGCCCTGCTCGGCACCGACTACGTCTATCCCCGCACGACCAACAAGATCCTGCGGGCCTTCCTGAACGCCAAAGGCGTTGCGGATGCGGACATCATGGAAGAATACACGCCCTTCGGTCATTCCGACTGGCAGACCATCGTCGCCAACGTGAAGGCGTTCGCCTCCCAGGGCAAGAAGACCGCTGTCGTCTCCACGATCAATGGCGACGCGAACGTGCCGTTCTACAAGGAATTGGCGAACCAGGGCGTCAAGGCCGAAGACCTGCCGGTCGTAGCCTTCTCCGTCGGCGAGGAAGAACTCGCCGGCATCGACACGAAGCCCCTCGTCGGCCATCTGGCCGCGTGGAACTACTTCATGTCCGTCGAAACGCCCGAGAACGCCGCCTTCATCAAGAAGTGGCAGGCCTTCACGAAGAACGACAAGCGCGTGTCGAACGACCCGATGGAAGCCCATTACATCGGCTTCCAGATGTGGGTGCAGGCCGTTGAACAGGCCGGCACGACCGACGTCGACGCCGTGCGTCAGGCAATGTACGGCCAGACCGTCACCTCCCTGACCGGCTCCAAGGCCGTGATGCACACGAACCACCATCTCTCCAAGCCGGTTCTAATCGGCGAAATCCAGGAAGATGGCCAGTTCGAAACGGTGTGGAAGACGAGCGGCCCGGTCATCGGCGACGCCTGGTCCGACTTCATTCCGGAAAGCGCGAAGCTGACCGCCGACTGGACCTATCCGTGGGTCTGCGGCAACTGCGAAGCGCCGAAGTACGCACGTTACTAGACCTCGCCCCGACGCGAATGGAGAGGGGCGCAGCTGCCAGCCGGTTGCGCCCCTTTTTTTCGCTCAGTTTCTTCAGTCGCGCATTTCAGGATTGAGACGTTGCCGCCTGTATCAGCAAGATCCACCGCCACCAGTCGCCCCGGGCTTGCCGCAGGGTTCCTGATCGCAATTTTGCTCGCAGCCTTCTGGAGCATTCAGCCTGCGGCCGCCGGCCCCGCCGACCGCGACGCCGCCCTCCTCCTCCTGACCGAAAGCTCCGCCACGAAGCGCGGCCAGGGCGTGGAAGCGCTCGCCGCATCGGGCGAGCCGCAAGCCGCACAGATCCTGGCGGCGATGATGAACGGCGACCTCTACGTCCGGCTGGACGACAAGCGCATCGTCATCGCGAAGAGCGCTGGCGACGCCTATGAACTGACCGACCCGCTGACAAACGCAAAGCTTGGCGCGGCGCCCGCCGCCGCTCTCGACAAGATCCGCGTCAACAATATGCTGCGGCGCCTGATCCGAGGCGTCATGGGCGGCCTGAACCTGACCCATCCCGATGCCGCGCTTCGGCTCGCCGCCGCCAACGCCTTGCAGAAATCCCCCGACCCCGAGCTCCGGCCGACGCTGGAAAAGGCGCTCGCAGGCGAGCAGGATGCGAAAGTCAAAACGGCGATGAGCCTTGCGCTCGCCGTCATCAACAGCCGGGCCGACGCTCCGGTCGTCGACCGGCTCGCGGCCGTTGAACTGCTGCGCCAGAGCGACGCCTCCGAAGCCCGCGCCATCCTTTCCCGCCTCGCCGGGGAAGCTGAAGCAGAGGCCGCCGTCCGCGAGGCCGCCGTCGACGCGCTCGACGATCTGGAAGACCGCCTGTTCTACTATCAAGCCCTTGGCTCGATCTTTCAGGGCCTGAGCCTTGGTTCGGTGCTGCTGCTGGCCGCCATCGGCCTCGCCATCACCTTCGGCGTCATGGGCGTCATCAACATGGCGCACGGCGAGATGGTGATGATCGGGGCCTATGTCACCTTCGTCATCCAGGAAGTGTTCCGCACGTCCGCGCCCGAGTATTTCGGCCTGTCGCTCGCCGTCGCGGTCCCCGCCTCCTTCCTGACGGCGGGCCTGCTCGGCATCCTGCTCGAGCGCTCGGTCATCCGCTGGCTCTACGGGCGCCCGTTGGAGACGCTGCTCGCGACCTGGGGCGTCTCGTTGATCCTGCAGCAGGCGATCCGCTCGATCTTCGGCCCGACCAACCGCGAGGTCGGCAATCCCGACTGGATGAGCGGCTCGATCGAACTCGCAGGCGGCGTGCTGCTGACCTACAACCGGATCTGGATCATCGTCTTCGCGCTTGCCGTGCTCGCCGCGGTCTGGGCCTTGATCCGCTTCACCTCCATGGGCCTGGAAATGCGCGCCGTCACCCAGAACCGCCGGATGGCCGACAGCATGGGCATTCGCTCCGGCCGGGTCGACGCCCTGACCTTCGGGCTGGGATCCGGCGTCGCCGGCATGGCGGGGGTCGCCCTCAGCCAGATCGACAATGTCAGCCCCAATCTCGGCCAAGCCTACATCATCGACAGTTTCATGGTGGTGGTGTTCGGCGGCGTCGGCAATCTCTGGGGCACGCTGGTCGGGGCATTGAGCCTAGGCGTCGCCAACAAGTTCCTAGAGCCGGTCTCCGGCGCGGTGCTGGCCAAGATCTTCGTGCTCGTCGCGATCATCCTCTTCATCCAGAAGCGCCCGCGGGGTCTGTTCGCCCTCAAGGGCCGTGCGGTGGAGAACTAGGCCATGCTGAACCTGATTGACGGCAAGGGCCGGATTTTCCTGACGATCCTGATCGTGATCTCGGTCGGGGCGGTGATGCTGAACGCCCTGGCGCCGGTCGGCTCGCCCGTGCATGTGCCGAACTACATGATCTCGCTGATCGGCAAATATCTGTGTTACGCGCTGCTCGCGCTCTCCGTCGACCTGATCTGGGGCTATGCGGGCATTCTCAGCCTGGGGCATGGGGCGTTCTTCGCACTTGGCGGCTATGCCATGGGCATGCACCTGATGCGGGAGATCGGCGACCGGGGCGTTTACGGCAACCCGGACCTGCCGGATTTCATGGTCTTCCTGAACTGGCAGGAACTGCCCTGGTACTGGATGGGGTCGGACAGTCCGTTGTTCGCGATCATCATGTGCATGGCGGCGCCGGGCCTGCTGGCCTTTCTGTTCGGCTGGTTCGCCTTCCGCAGCCGCGTCACCGGCGTCTATCTGTCGATCATCAGCCAGGCGATGACGTTCGCGCTGATGCTGGCGTTCTTCCGGAACGATATGGGCTTCGGCGGCAATAACGGCCTGACCGACTTCAAGACCTTTCTCGGCCTCGACCTGCAGGCGGACGCCACCCGCGCCGGCCTGATGCTGGCCTCGGCGCTGGCGTTGGCGCTGGGCTACCTCCTCTGCCGCTGGATGACGACCTCCAAATATGGCCGCGTGCTGATCGCCGTCCGCGATGCGGAATCCCGCGCCCGGTTTGTCGGGTACCGTGTCGAGCACTACAAGCTGTTCGCCTTCGTCGTCTCGGCGATGATCGCGGGCGTGGCGGGGGCGCTCTACACGCCCCAGGTCGGCATCATCAACCCAAGCGAATTCCAGCCGGCGAACTCGATCGAGATCATCGTCTGGGTCGCCGTCGGCGGCCGGGGCACCTTGGTCGGCGCCGCCCTGGGCGCAGTCTTGGTCAACTACGCCAAGACCTATTTGACGGGCGCGATCCCCGAACTCTGGCTGTTCGCGCTCGGCGGCCTCTTTATCGCCGTCACCCTCTTCTTCCCGAAGGGCGTGCTTGGGGTGATGGGGGACCTGATGGCGAAACGCCCAAGACGCAAACCGACCGGCTCTGCGCCGACCATGGAGGCAGGCGATGATTGACAGCCCCAGACTGACCAACGCCATCCTGTATGTCAGCGGCGTGACCGTCTCCTTTGACGGCTTTCGGGCGCTGAACGAGCTCAGCCTGTTTCTGGAGCCGGGGGAGCTCCGCGCCGTCATCGGCCCGAACGGCGCCGGCAAATCGACCATGATGGATGTCATCACCGGCAAGACCCGCCCCGATTCCGGCGAGGTCTTCCTGCATGGGCGACACGATCTGACCAAGCTCGACGAGGCGGCGATCGCCAGCCTCGGGGTCGGCCGGAAATTCCAGCGCCCGACAGTCTTCGAAAGCCACACGGTCTTTGAGAACCTGGAGCTGGCGCTGAAATGCGACCGCCGCGCGCGCTATTCGCTGTTCGCCCGCATGAGCGCCGACCAGCGCGCCCGCATCGACAGTATCCTGGCGGAGATCGGCCTCGCCGACCGGGCCGCCGACCGCGCCGGGCTTCTAAGCCACGGCCAGAAGCAATGGCTCGAAATCGGGATGGTGCTAGCCCAGGACCCCGACGTGTTGCTGATCGACGAGCCTGCCGCCGGGATGACCGACGCAGAGACCATGCAGACGGCCGAGATGCTGAAGCGCATTTCCGGCGGCGACCGCGCCGTGGTCGTCGTGGAGCATGACATGGAGTTCGTGCGCGCGCTCGATTGCAAGGTCACGGCGCTGCACGAAGGCTCCGTGCTCGCCGAAGGCACGCTCGACGCCGTTTCCGCCGACGAAGCGGTCATCGAAGTCTATCTGGGGCGCTAAGGATCATGCTGACCGTCAATCACATCGACCTGTTCTATGGCGCGAGCCAGGTGCTGAAAGGCGTCTCGCTGACCGCGAAGAAAGGCGAAGTCACCTGCGTGCTGGGGCGGAACGGCGTCGGCAAGAGCAGTCTGATCCGCGGCGTCGTCGGCCACGCGGCGACGCGAAACGGCGAAATCCTCTGGGAAGGCAAGGATATCGTGAAGCTTGGGGCGTCGGACCGGGCGCGCGCCGGCATCGCCATCGTGCCGCAGGGCCGCGAAATCTTCCCGCTGTTGACCGTCGAGGAAAACCTGAAAACCGGCTTCGGCATGCTGCCGCGCGGCCAGCGGACCATCCCCAGCGAAATCTTCGACCTGTTTCCCGTACTGAAGGACATGCTGGGCCGCCGCGGCGGCGACCTGTCCGGCGGCCAGCAGCAACAGCTCGCTATCGGGCGGGCGCTGGTCATGCGCCCGCGTCTCCTGGCGCTCGACGAACCGACGGAAGGCATCCAGCCCTCGATCATCAAGCAGATCGGCGCGGCGATCCAGGCGCTCGCGGCAAAGGGCGACATGGCGATCCTGCTGGTCGAACAGTATTTCGACTTCGCCAAGGAACTCGCGGACCAGTATGTTGTCATGGACCGGGGCGAGGTCGTGATGGCGGGCGCCCCAGATGCATTGGATGAAGGCGATGTACGACGCCGGCTTAGCGTCTGACGCTGTTCTCCAGCGCTGCCGGGGCGTCGCCAGGCTCAGGTTCGAACGGCGGGGGCCTGTCACCCGGGTCATCGAACGCTATGCCGCGAGCCCTGCCCGGCTCCTGGCCCCAAGGCCGGGCGCCGCGGCGCCTGAAGTCGTGCTGGCCAACACATCCGGCGGCGTCGCGGGCGGCGACCGGTTCGAGATCGCTGTCTCGGTCGGCCCCGGCGCGGATGCGACCGTCACCGGGCAAGCGGCTGAAAAAATCTACCGCGCCCTGGACCTGCCGGCGCAGATGGCGACCCAACTCGACGTCGCGGCCGACGCAACCCTTGAATGGCTGCCTCAGGAAACCATCCTGTTCGACGGCGCCCAGTTGCAGCGCCAGATCTCGGTCACTCTGGCCGAGGATGCCCGCCTGCTGATGGCAGAAACCGTCGTGCTCGGCCGGCAAGCGCACGGCGAGGCGTTCCGGGACGGCAAGCTGCAGGATCGCTGGCGGATCGACCGCGCCGGAGCGCCCGTCTGGCGGGACGCGATCCAGGTCGCGGGCGGCGCGCCGAGCTTGGAAGCGCCATCGGGCTTCGCCGGCGCGCGGGCGCTTGCGACCATCGTTTATGCCGCGCCCGACGCGGCGGCGCATCTGGAGACGTTACGCGCGCTTCTGCCCAGCGCCTCGCCTTTCGCCGGGGCGACCCATGTGCGCGGCTTGCTGGTCGCCCGGCTGCTCGGCGACGAGGCTGGCGCGCTCAAGCAGGGAATATCGGATATCATCGGGACGTTTCGCGGCGCGGTTCTGGACCGGCCGTCGCGCGCCCCCCGGGTCTGGCTATGTTGAAGGAGAAACCATGCGCCTGACAGAACGAGAACGGGACAAGCTGATGGTCGCCTGCGCGGCGATGGTCGCCCGCCGCCGGTTGGAGCGGGGCGTCAAGCTGAACCATCCGGAAGCAATCGCCCTCATCACAGATTTCGTCGTCGAAGGCGCCCGCGACGGCCGCCGGGTCGCCGACCTGATGGAAGCCGGCGCCCATGTCATCGGCCGCGATCAGGTCATGGACGGGATCGCCGAGATGATCCACGACATCCAGGTCGAAGCCACGTTCCCCGACGGCGTGAAGCTCGTCACCGTCCACGACCCCATTCGCTAGGAGGCCGCCATGATCCCAGGCGAAGTCATCACGCCCGAGGGCGAAATCGAGTTGAACGCCGGCCTCCAGACGGCGACGGTTACGGTTTCGAATTCCGGCGACCGGCCGATCCAGGTCGGCAGCCATTATCACTTCTTTGAAACCAACCCGGCGCTCGAATTCGACCGCGCCGCGGCGCGCGGCATGCGGCTCGACATCGCAGCCGGGACCGCCGTCCGGTTCGAACCCGGCCAGTCGCGCACCGTGACGCTTGTGCCCTATGGCGGCGCGCGGCGGATCGTCGGCTTCCGCCAGGCGATCATGGGCGATCTGGACCGGAAGGACTGACATCATGGCAAGCAAGATTACCCGCGCGGCCTATGCGGACATGTTCGGCCCGACCGTCGGCGACAAGGTGCGCCTGGCCGACACGGAACTCTTTATCGAGATCGAAAAAGACTACACGACCTATGGCGACGAAGTGAAATTCGGCGGCGGCAAGGTCATCCGCGACGGCATGGGCCAATCCCAGGCGCGCCGGCGCGACGGCGCGGTCGATACCGTCATCACGAACGCCGTCATTCTGGACTACTGGGGCATCGTCAAGGCCGACATCGGCATCACCGACGGACGCATCGTCGCCATCGGCAAGGCGGGCAATCCGGACGTCCAGGATAATGTGAACATCATTATCGGCCCGTCGACCGAAGCCATTGCCGGCGAGGGCAAGATCGTCACGGCGGGCGGTTTCGACTGCCACATCCATTTCATCTGCCCCCAGCAGATCACCGAGGCGCTCTATTCCGGCGTCACGACCATGCTTGGCGGCGGCACGGGCCCCGCGACCGGCACCAACGCCACGACCTGCACGCCCGGCGAATGGCACATACGGAAGATGATCGAGGCGTCCGACGCCTTCCCGGTGAACCTGGGCTTCAGCGGCAAGGGCAATGCGTCCGAGCCTGCGCCCCTGGTCGATCAGGTGAACGCCGGCGCCTGCGCCCTCAAGCTGCATGAGGACTGGGGCACGACGCCCGCCGCCATTGACTGCTGCCTTGGAGTCGCGGACGAGATGGACATCCAGACGATGATCCATACCGACACCCTGAACGAAAGCGGCTTCGTCGAGGATACGGTCGCGGCCTTCAAGGGCCGGACGATCCATGCCTTCCACACCGAAGGCGCCGGCGGCGGCCACGCGCCGGACATCATCAAGGTGTGCGGCCTGCCGAATGTCATCCCGTCCTCGACCAATCCAACGCGGCCCTACACGGTGAACACCCTGGACGAGCATCTCGACATGCTCATGGTCTGTCATCACCTGGACCCGAAAATCCCGGAAGACGTCGCTTTCGCCGAAAGCCGCATCCGCAAGGAGACTATCGCGGCTGAGGATATCCTGCACGACATGGGCGCGTTCTCGATCATCGCCTCCGACAGTCAGGCCATGGGGCGCGTCGGCGAAGTGCTGATCCGCACCTGGCAGACCGCCGACAAGATGAAGCGCCAGTTCGGGCGCCTGGAAGGCGAGCAAGGCCAGAACGACAATCTGCGCGCCCGGCGCTATATCGCGAAATACACGATCAACCCGGCGATCACCCACGGCATGGCGGAGCACATCGGCTCGGTCGAAGTCGGCAAGCTGGCGGATCTGGTCGTCTGGACGCCGGCCTTCTTCGGCGTGAAGCCCGACCTTGTCATCAAGGGCGGCATGATCGCGGCCGCCGTCATGGGCGATCCCAACGCCTCGATCCCGACGCCGCAGCCGGAATATTTCCGGCCGATGTTCGGCGCTTTCGGCAAGGCGCTCGCGAAGACCTCTGTCACCTTTGTCAGCCAGGCCGGCATGGATGCGGGGCTTGAGGTCGACAAGACCCTGGTCCCGATCAAGGGCGTGCGCACGATCACGAAAGCTTCGATGCATCTGAACGACCTGACGCCGAAAATCGAGGTCAATCCGGAAACCTACGAAGTCCGCGCGGATGGCGCGCTGCTGACCTGCGAGCCGGCCGAGGTCGTCAGCATGGCCCAGCGCTATTTCCTGTTTTGAGCCACATGATCCGCGCCACACATCATGCGCCCGCAGGGGCCTGGCCGGCCCTCCCGGATACGCCTGAAATCGCGCTCGATTTCGATGCGCGGCACCGGCGTCGCATTCGCCTCGAGGCCAGCAACGGCGACGCTGTCCTGCTCGATCTCGGCCAGGCGATCGCGATGGCGGACGGCGACGGGCTCCAGGCCGAGGACGGCCGCTGGTTTCGCATCCGCGCGAAGCCGGAGCCGTTGATCGCCGTCACCGCCCCCACCCGCCATCTCCTGATGAAGCTGGCCTGGCATCTCGGCAATCGCCACACGCCGGCGGAGATTCAGGCGGACCGCATTCTGATCCGCCACGATCACGTCCTCGCGGACATGGCCCGCGGCCTCGGCGGCCATGCCGAGCCGGTCGAAGCGCCGTTCCAGCCGGAAGGCGGCGCCTATCACGGCCACGGTCATGACCACGCACATGACCACGACCATCCTCACGACCATGACCACCCCCACAGCCATACCCATGACTGAGGTCGCGACCATCCTTCGGCTGCAGTCATGGTTCTCGCCGGCCTTTCCGATCGGCGCTTTCTCCTACAGCCATGGCCTGGAGACCGCGATCGAGGCGGGCGCTGTGCATGACCGGGCGACGCTTGCCGCCTGGGTCGAGCATCTGCTCACCGCCGGTTCGGGGCGGACGGACGGGGCTTTCTTCGCGGCTGCATGGCGCGCCATGCCGGACGTCGGCGCCGTCGCCGCACTTGCCGACGAGGCCGCCGCCTGGATCCCGACCGCCGAACTCATGACCGAAGCCCGCCACCAGGGCGACGCCTTTCTTAGCACCGCCCGCGCCGCATGGCCGGATGCGCGCCTGGATGCGCTGGCGGCGGCGCTCTCGGCGCGGCCGGTCATCTCGGTCGCGGCGGGCGCGGTCGCGGCCGCCCATGGCGCGCCGCTCGATCTGGCGTTGCCTTTATTCCTCCAAGCCTTCGCGGCGAACGTCATTTCCGCCGGCGTCCGCCTCGTGCCGCTTGGCCAGACCGACGGCCAGCGCGCCATTGCGGGGCTCGAGCCCGTCGTCGCCGAAGCCGCCAGGATTGCGGCGGCCACGACGCCCGACGCGCTTTGGACCGCGACGCCCGCCCACGAGATCTATTCCATGCGCCACGAAACCCAGTACACGAGGATATTCCGCTCATGACGATTTCGCCCAATGGCCCGCTCCGGGTCGGCATCGGCGGTCCGGTCGGCTCCGGCAAGACCGCGCTTTGCGAGGCGCTCTGCAAGGGCATGCGCGATGACTACGATCTGTTCGTCATCACCAACGACATCTACACCAAGGAAGATCAAATGATCCTGACCCGGTCCGGCGCCCTGCCGGCCGAGCGGATCGAAGGCGTCGAGACCGGCGGTTGCCCCCATACCGCGATCCGCGAGGACGCTTCGATCAACCTGACCGCCATCGCCGACATGCGGGCGAAGTTTCCGAAGGCGGAACTCTGCCTGATCGAGTCCGGCGGCGATAATCTGGCCGCCACCTTCAGCCCGGAACTGGCGGACCTGACGATCTATGTCATCGACGTCGCGGCCGGCGAGAAAATCCCCCGGAAAGGCGGGCCGGGCATCACGCGCTCGGACCTTCTGGTCATCAACAAGACCGATCTGGCGCCCATGGTCGGCGCCAATCTCGACATCATGCGCGCCGATACGATCCGGATGCGCAACGACCGCCCGTTCGTCTTCACCAACCTGAAAACCGGCGACGGCCTGCAGGTGGTGATCGACTTCATCAAGACCAGCGGCGGCTTGAGCGCGCCGTCGCGAATGCCCGCCTGACAGCATCGATGCGCCTGTGGTAATTCACGGGGCCGCATCACGCTGCATCCGAGACCTCGCCCATGGCGCACGCCCCTACTCCCATCCCGGAAACCGCCTTCGACGGCGCCTGGACGGCTGACGAAGCGACGCGCTTCCTGGCGGCGACTGCGACGCCGATGCGCGTCGCCGCCAACGGCGCATCCGGCTTCCCGATCCTGACGCCGCTCTGGTTCGAGTGGACGGAGGGCGCCCTCTGGGCCGCCGCCAAGCCGGATGCGGCCATCGTTCGGGCGCTGCGAAAGGACCCGCGCGCCACGTTCGAAATTTCCATCGAGAGCCCGCCCTACAAAGGCGTGCGCGGACGCGGGCTGGCGGAGATACTGCCCGACGGCCTGCCTGTTCTGAAGCGTCTGCTTGCGCGCTATATGGCCGGTCGCGGCGAACGCTTCCAGGCGCGCCTGCTCGCGGCGAGCCCGAACGAGATCGCAATTCGCATCCGTCCCAACCGCCTGACGTCCTGGGATTTTTCGAAGCGCATGGCCGATTGACGACCCTCACGACGGCCGCGCAATCGATGCTCTAACCTGTTGATCTACAGCCCGAACAGCGCCAGATCGACCGCGTCCCCCATCGCCAGATAGCCGGCCCGGTTCGGATGCAGCCCGTCCGGCGGTCCGCCGAGCGTGCTGTCGGGCTGATACTCGGCCTTGATCGCGCCTGTCGCCGGGTCCAGCGTCGCGGCCTCGAAATCAACGACGCCATCGAACAGGCCGGATGTGCGGATGAAGGCGTTGACCGTGCGTCGTCGGGCGTCGGTTTCCAGGTTGCCATAGGCCGGCCGGGCAGCGTTCAGGCTGGGGGGCAATGTCCCGCCGATCACCTTCAGGCCATGAGCGCGCATCGCCGCCACGCCGTGCCGGAACCCTTCGATCACCGCGGCCGCTGCCGTCGACGCCGTGCCTTCCGGCGCGAACGCCTGGCCGAAATCGTTGACGCCCTCGACCCAGATGACGTGGGTCAACCCGGCGCGGCTCAGGATATCCCGCTCGATCCGGGAGACTGCGCTTGGCCCGCCGTTGAACGGCGCGGCCGGATCGTAGGTTTTCGGGCCGACGACCTGATTGCCGCCAATGCCGACATTCACGATCGCCGCGCGGTCGCCAAAAGCGCCATGCAGGCGGCGGGACAGGCGGTCGGGCCAGCGGTCGTCGCCGTTCAGGGTGGAGAACGTGCCGTCGGTGATCGAGTCGCCGAGCGCTGCGATAACGACGGTCGCCGACGGGGCCAGAACATCGAAGCCATCGAGGAAATGCCAGCCGGTCGTGGAGTAGGGAAAGGCGGCGTCGTCCTCCCGGCGACCGACCGACCCGCTGCCGGGCGGCGAGATATAGGAGGTGGTCATGGCCTTCGCATGCCAGGTCATCGCCCCGGAAGCGCCCGCCACATGGAAGCTGACCGCAAGCTTCCGGCCAAGCCAGACCGCGTCGCCGCGATGCGCCGCGAATGCGAGCGATACGGCATCGCTATGCCGCCATTCGCCGGGCGGTATTGCGATCTGCGGCGCGCCATTGAAGGCGACCCCGACATTGGCGCCGGGCGTCAGCGCGCCGCCGCCCGCATGCAAGCCGATGCTGACGTCATCGATCAGCAGCGGCCGGTCGCCGAAGACGTTCGAGAAGCGGAGCCGCCCGGTCCGGCCCCAGAGATCGGGGCGGATGATGAGGCGGAAGGTCTGGTCGCGCGCCCGGTCGCCCGGCAGCGCCAGGGACTGATCGGGCAAGGCGGCCGGAACGCCGGCCGGCGCCGGCCCCTGCATCGCGGCCGCCCAGGAGGCCGCCCATTTCTCGCCCGCGGGCGCGCCGCCCGTTCCGTCCGCCGCCATCCGCAAGCTCCCCCCTCAGAATTCCGACGCGACTGGCCGCCCCCCCGGCCGCCGCGTTTTTCAGCCCGTCAGACGGGCCTCGCCGCCGGCCCCCGGCGGCGCGCCCAGCGTCGGGCCTTCAAGCGTCACGCCCTCATAGCCGTTCGCCGCGCATGCGTTGATCGTCGTCACATATTTCGGCATGCCGCCGTTATAGACGAAGTAGCGGATCGTGCCCTCTTCGTGGCCGGCGACATTGGAGTTGTAGCCGGTGAACCAGGACTTCGCCTTTCGCATCAGCATGCGCGCGTACATCATGCGGACATGGGCCGTCCATTCGGCCTCGGCTTCCTTGCTCGCTTCCGCCCGGATCAGGCCGTTCGCCCACATATGCTCCAGGAAAGCCGTGCACCAATCGACGCCGACCTCGATGCCGCGCGGATAGTTGGTTGAGGCCGAACCGCTTTGCGGGCCGTTCGGCATCAGCAAGTTCGGGAAGCCGTGGATGAAGATCCCGAGATATGTCGAGGGATTGTCGCGCCAGGCGTCGCGAAGCTCTTCGCCGCCGACGCCCCGGATGTCGATCCGGTCATAAGCTCCGGTGATCGCGTCGAAGCCGGTCGCGTAGACGATCACGTCAAAATCGAATGCCCGTTCCGTGGTCTCCAGGCCGGTTTCCGTCACGCGGACCAGCGGCGTCTCGCCAAGGTCGACCAGATGAACGTTGTCGCGGTTGTAGGCCTCGAAATAGTTGGTCTCCAGCGGCACCCGCTGCACCCCGAAGCCATGGTCCCTGGGGATGAGTTTCTCGGCGACGGCCGGGTCCTTCACCCGGCGGCGGATGCGATCGGCGATGTAGTCGGAGATTTCCTGGTTGGCGTCCTCGTCGGTGAAGATTTCACGGAAGTTCCGGAGCCAGATGCCGAAGCCAGGCTCGTCATAGAGCTGGTCCCAGAGCGCCAGCCGCTCCTCCCGCGAGACTTCGTTGAAGCCTCTGCGGTCGGGCTCATGTTCGAAGCCGCCGGGAGTGCGGGCGCAGGTCGCAAAGATCTCGTCATAGCGCGCCCGGATCGCCGCCATGTCTTCCGGCGAAATGCGGCTGTTGTTGAGCGGCGCGCTCCAGTTCGGCCGCCGCTGGAAGATGGTGAGATCGCCGACCTTGTCCTGAATCTCGCCGATCACCTGAATGCCGGTGGCGCCGGTTCCGATCACCGCGACCCGCTTGCCCCGAAGATCGACCGGTTCGTGCGGCCAATCGAAGGTATGGAACGACCGGCCCTTGAAGCGCGCCATCCCTTCAAGCCTGGGCAGCGTCGGCATCGAAAGCAGGCCGACCGCCATAATCAGGAACCGGCAGGACAAGCGCCGACCGTCGGAAACCGTGAGCCGCCACTGTACGTTCGCTTCATCGAAATGCGCGGCTTCGACCCGGCAGTTGAACTGCATATGCCGGCGCAGGTCGAACTTCTCGGCGACGAAGTTCAGATATTTCAGGTTCTCGGGCTGCGGCGAGTATTTCTCGAGCCAGTGCCACTCCTCCAGCACTTCCTTCGAGAAGGAATAGCCGTAGGTGTAGCTTTCGGAATCGAAGCGCGCGCCCGGATAGCGGTTGTTGTACCAGGTGCCGCCAAGGTCCGGCGCCGCTTCCAGGACCGTCGCGTGAACGCCGAGGTCGGCGAGCCGCTTGATCTGATAGATGCCGGCGACGCCCGCGCCGATCACGATGACCTCAAAATGGCTGTCGGATGGCATGCTCATGGGCTCAGTCCTTCTTCCCGTGCTGCGGCAGCATAGGCCCCATTCCGCCTGACGGAAAACGGCGCAGGATGTCGCTGGCGCAAGACCGCGCGACTGCCGGCCCATCAATCCTTGGCGCCTAGGCGCGCCGGAACGGCCTCAGGGGCGGCGACCAATGCTCGCCGGGCTGGCGCAGCGGCAGGACCATTTCGATCGGATCGCGGCCATGGGTCCGCCAGCGGATCGTCTCGTCCAGCTCCAGCGTCGCCCAGGCTTCCGCGGCCTCGCCGCCGGTCGCGAAGCCTTCGGTGAGGGACTGGATGGTGATGTAGGGAATTGCGTCGATCCGGTTCAGAGAATTCCAGTGCACATGGCCGGAGACGCAGAGCACGACGCGGCCATGGGCCTGAATGAGGGCGCGCGCCGCATCGGCGTTCGGATATCCGGCGAACTCGGGATTGTTCTGGAACCACATGTTCCCCGTCATCGACCCGCCGCCAAGCGGCACATGGGTGAAGATGACCGTCGGCAGATCGCTTGCCTGCAGCGTCGCCTCCAACCAGTCCAGGTCCGCCTGCCCGATCCGGAAGGTCTCCGGGAACGGAATATGGGAGTCCGCCTGCCAGAAGATCAGACGCCAGCCCTTCAGGATGACGACACGGCCGCCCAGCGCCTCGCCCAGCGCCCGGGCGTTCGCTTCCTGGCCGAGAAACGCCACATCGTGATTGCCGTTCAAATGGGCGTGCGGCGTGTTGAGGCCCGTGAACACGGCCGCGACATCGGCCAGCAAGCGCGCGTCGGTCGCCGCGTCCTTGTCGGAGATGCGGTCGCCCAGATCGACGATCATGTCGGCGCCCCAATCCCCGGCGAATGCCAGAAAGCGGTCAAGCAGCCCAAGCGCCGCCCCGCCGCGCTTCGTCAACTTGTCCTCGCCGTGGTGAATGTCGGCGACGAGCGCCAGGCGCAGCGGTTCGGGCATGAAGGAGCATCCGTTCTCGGGAGGGCAGGTTCAGGTCGCGTTCAGGCGAACGGCGGCCGCCGGTTATTCGCCAGCCGCCCGCACCGCCGGCACAAATGGCTTGGAGGCGAAATGCTCGGCGTTTTCCGCGCCCGCGAGCTTCAGGCCCGCGGCTTTCAAGGCCCCGTCCTCGACCTTCTCCAGCGGCACGAAAAAGCGATCGTCCTCACGGGTATAGGTGTCGTTATCGACTCGGTTGTAGCAGACGATCAACGTCCAGCGCCGCTTGTCCGAACGATTCTGGTCCGAGCGGTGGAACAGGTTGCAGTGAAAGAACACGACGTCGCCGGGGTCAGCCTCGGCATAGACCGTTTCAAGGCGCGCCTGGGCGGCCGCGACCACCTTGGGGTCGATCTCGTTCTGCGCCTTGGTCAGCTTGACGTGGTCGGCCCGGCCCATCAGGTGGGAGCCCTTGATGAACTGCAGGCAGCCGTTTTCCCGGTCCGCCCGGTCGAGCGCGACCATGCAACTGACCAATTGCGGGAACAGACAGCCGTTATAGTACCAGTAGCCATAATCCTGGTGCCATTCCCAGGCCCCGCCGGTGCGCGCTTCCTTGGCGGTCAACTTCGACTGGTAGTGATAAACCGGCCCGCCGAGCAGCGCCTCCGCCGTATCGACCATGCGCTCGGTGCGGGCCATCAGGCCGTAGACGCTGTCGCCCGCCCGGTTCCAGAGGGCGATGCGCGTGCCGCCGCCGGCCCCGTCCTCCCGCACCAGAATGTGATCCCTGATCTGCGGGTCGGACGCCATGGCTTCGGTCAGAAGCTGCGTCTCCGACTTGTCGAACACGCCGCGGGCGATGAAGTAGCCGTCGCGTTCGAACTGGGCGATCTGGTCCGGGGTCAGAATGCACGGCATTGAAACCTCCCTCATGCAGACCCAGATCATTCCCCTGAACCGGGCGTCTTTGCAAGCCGGCGGCCGCATCCGCCTGCTTTCCGGCTGGATGCAGCCGCCGAATTCGGCGAGGATGCGAGCGTCGCAACCCTTCCGGAAAGCATCCCATGCCCAATCCTCGCGTCGCCCTCCTTGGCTTGATCCTGGAATCGAACCGCTTCGCCAAACCGGCCGGGTATGACGACTTCCTGAGTAATTACTGGTTGGAGGGCGAGGCCATCGTAACGGACGCGCGGCGGCCGACGCCGAAGATCGCGCCCGAAATGGCCGCGTTCGTGCGCGCCATGGATGCGACCGGTCCGTGGACGCCCGTCCCCATCCTGCTCGCCGCGAGCCGGCCGACGGGACCGATCGAGGAATCGGTCTATGAAGACGCGGTCGCCCGGATCGAGGCGGCGCTCGACCGCGCGGGGCCGGTCGACGCCGTCTATTTCGCCCATCACGGCGCGATGGTCGCGACCCATATCGACGACCCGGACGGCGATCTGGCGAGCCGGGTCCGGGCCAAGGTCGGCCCAGGCGTTCCCGCCGCCATGACGCTCGACCTGCATGCCAACATCTCGGACGCCATGGTCGCCGCGACCGATATCATCATCGGCTACCGCACCAATCCCCATGTCGACATGATTGAGCGAGGCGAGGAAGCCGCCTTCGCGATCCGGCGCATGCTGGCGGGCATCGCCCGGCCGAAGGCGGCGCACATCAAGCCGCCGCTCGCGCCCGCATCGGTGACCCTGCTGACCGCCGACGGTCCTTACGGCGACCTGATCGACTTCGGTCAGAAGCGCCAGGCGGAAATGGGCGGCGCGATCCTGAACGTCTCGATCTTCGGGAACTTCATCTTTGCCGATACGCCGGACAACGGCCTCTCGGTCGTCGTGACGGCGCGCGACGACCAGGCCAAGGCGGATGCCCTGGCGCGCGAGATCGCGGCGAAAGCCTGGGCCATGCGGCAGCGGTTCGTGCGCACCCTCACCGGCTTCGACGCGGCCGTCGCCAAGGCGCTCGCGACGGACCGCGCGCCGGTTGCGTTCGCGGATTCCGGCGATAATCCGGGCGGCGGCGGCACAGGGCGGACGACGGCGTTCCTCTCTGCCCTGGTCGAAGCTGGCGCGGAGAATGTGCTCTACGGCTCGTTCTTCGATCCGGCGCTGGCGCTCGACGCCCATGCGGCTGGGGTCGGCGGCCGATTTGAGGCGCGTTTCAACCGCGCCAGGGGCAACGCGACCTATGAGCAATGGGATGAACCGTTCACGGCGGAAGCAGAGGTGCTGGCATTGCATGACGGGGATGTCGTCGGCCGGCTTGGCTTGCTCGCCGGCCGGCAGATGGCGCTCGGGCCATCGGCCGCGATAAAGATCGGCGGGGTGACGGTGATCATAATTTCAGCGCGCGTCCAGACCGCCGACCCGATGTTCTTCGAGATGTTCGGACAGGACATTGCAGCCGCCAATACCGTCGTCGTCAAATCTCGCGGGCATTTTCGGGCTGGATTCCTGCCGTTCTTTACGCCCGATCGGGTATTCGAGGCCGACACCGCCGGCCTCACGAGCCCGGTGCTGGAGCGCTGGCCGTTCGCGCGCGTGCCCAGGCCGAGCTTTCCGCTCGACCGGGACGTCGACTGGTCAATCTAGCGGCGCCCGGCGCCGCACATTTGGCCTACTTAACGCCCGAGATTGCGGCTAAGATATCGCCATGTGCGGCGGCGATCAGCCCTTGTGCATCAATGAACTGGGAGAGCTGACAAATGAACAGAATTGCCCGCCTTGGGCTCGCCTTGATGGCGACGACGATGATTTCGGGAACAGCGCTTGCTGACGACGTCACGATCGGCATTCGCACCGAACCGTCCTCCATGGACCCCTATTTCCACAATCTCGGCCCCAACAACGCCATGCTTGGGCAGATTTTCGGGCGCCTGGTCGAATGGCCGCCGGCCATGGACAAGATCATTCCGCGCCTCGCCACGTCGTGGAAGGCGATCGACGACACGACCTGGGAATTCAAGCTGCGCGAAGGCGTGAAGTTCCATGACGGCACGGCGTTTACAGCCGACGACGTGCTGTTCTCGTTCGCCCGGGCCGACGGCTACACCGGCGGCAATTCTTCCTTCCGCACCTACACCAAGGGCAAGACCGTCACGAAGGTCGACGACTTCACCATCCACATCAAAACGGAAGCGCCCTATCCGTTGATGCCGAACGACATGACGACCCTGATGATCATGTCGAGCGAAGCGAAAGGCACCGGCGGCGAAGCCAACAACGGCATCAAGGCCAAGGACTTCAATGACGGCCTCGCGACCATGGGCACCGGCCCCTACAAGTTCGTAGAATGGAAGAAGGGCGACCAGATCGTCGTCGAGAAATACGACGGCTATGCCGGACCGATGGCCCAGCCCTGGGACAAGATCACCTTCAAGGTCATCAAGTCGGATCCGGCGCGGACGGCCGCGCTGCTCGCGGGCGACGTCGATATGATCGACGATGTCGCGACGCCCGATATTCCGGCGTTGAAGACCAATGACGCCGTCGCCTTGAGCCAGGGCGTCTCGAACCGCGTGATCTATATCCACATCGATCAGTTCCGCGACGTCTCGCCGTTCGTCACCGACAAGGCGGGCAATGCCTTGACCAAGAACCCGCTGAAGGATGCGCGGGTCCGCAAGGCGCTCTCCAAGATGATCGACCGCGACGAAATCGTCGAGAAGGTCATGGAAGGCGTCGCGATCAAGGCCGGCCAGTTGCTGCCGGAAGGCTTCTTCGGCCGCTCGCCCAATCTTAAGCCGGACGCCTACGACCCCGAAGGCGCGAAAGCGCTGCTGGCGGAAGCCGGATGGGCCGACGGGTTCGCCTTGACGATCCATGGGCCGAACAATCGCTATATCAACGACGGCAAGATCGCCGAGGCGATTGCGCAGATGCTGACGCGGAATGGCATCCCGACCAAGGTCGAGACCATGCCGAGCAGCGTCTACTTCAAGCGCGCCTCGTCGGGCGGTCCGGACAAGACGCCGGAATTCAGCTTCTTCCTGGTGGGTTGGGGCGCCGGCTCCGGCGAGCCGTCCTCGCCCTTGAAGTCGTTGCTCGCGACCGTCGACGCTTCGAAGGGCCAAGGCGCCTCCAACCGCGGCCAGCATTCCGACCCGGAGCTTGACGCCGTTCTGGTCGAAGCGCTGGCGACTGTCGACGACGACAAGCGCGCGGCGCTCCTCGCCAAGGCGACGGACATCGGCATTGGCCGGAACATGGGCATCATTCCGCTGCACTATCAGGTCAACACCTGGGCGACGCGGAAAGGCCTGAAGTATGAGGCCCGCGCCGACGAACGGACGGTCGGCATCAATCTGATCAAAGACAACTGATCCCGCATCCCCTCTCGCCAGCGCCTGGGCGCCGGCGAGAGGGGCTACTTCTGGAGTTGATCGCATGATCGGACCGCACGGGTGACCGTTTTCATCATTCGACGCCTCAGTCAGGCGGCTGTGGTCATGCTCTTCATGTCGTTTCTGGTGTTTTCCGGCGTCTACGTGATCGGCGATCCGGTCGATATCCTGATCAGCGACGAAGCCGACGCCGAAGATCGCCAGCGCGCGATCGAAGGGCTCGGCCTGGATAAGCCGTTTCACATCCAATATCTGACCTTCCTCGGCCGCGCCCTGCAGGGCGATCTCGGCGACAGCTTCATTTTCGAGGAGCCGGCCCTCGGCCTGATCCTGGAACGCATGCCGGCGACCCTGGAGCTGGCGCTCTCGGCCCTTCTGATCGCCATCGTGATCGGCATTCCGCTTGGCATGTGGGCCGGAATGCGCCCTGAATCCAAGTCCGCGCGCGTCATCATGACAGGCTCGATCCTGGGCTTCAGCCTGCCGACATTCTGGGTCGGCATCATGATGATGATGCTGTTCGCGGTGCAGCTCCGCTGGCTGCCGTCGACCGGGCGCGGCGATACGGTCGACCTTCTGGGCATCGACGTCAGCTTTCTGACGCTGGACGGCCTCAGCCATCTCGCCATGCCGGCGATCAATCTCGCGCTCTTCAATCTGGCCCTGGTGCTGCGGCTGACGCGCGCCGGGGTGAAGGAAGTCGTCCATCAGGACTTCATCAAGTTCGCCCGGGCCAAGGGCGTCGGCCGGCGGCGGATCGTGCTGGTGCACATCCTGAAGAACATCATGATCCCGGTGGTCACGGTCCTCGGGCTGGAATTCGGCGGCCTCGTCGCGTTCTCCATCGTCACGGAGACGGTGTTCGCCTGGCCCGGCATGGGCAAACTCCTGATCGAGTCCATCGGCCTGCTCGACCGGCCGGTGATCGTCGCCTACCTCACGATCATTCTGCTGTTCTTCGTGATCATCAATCTTGTGGTCGACGTCCTCTATTCGATCCTCGATCCAAGAGTCCGCCTGCAGGAGGTTAAGTCATGAACAGCGCCAAGACGGCGGCCGCGCCGCCTGTGCCCGGCCAGATCGAGCCGCTCGCGGTCGAGACGCCGTTTCAACGGTTCGTCTCCGATTTCTCCGAAAGCAAGCTGGCGGTCGCCTGCTTCTTCGCGGTCGTCGCGATCATTCTGCTCGCGATCTTCGCGCCCCTGATCGCGCCGACCGACCCCTACAATCTCGCGCTCGTCACGGTCGCCGACAAGACGCTGGCGCCCGGCATGGTCATGCAGGATGGGACGACGACGCTGCTCGGCACCGACGGATCGGGCCGCGACCTCCTCAGCAGCATCATCTACGGGCTGCGCATCAGCCTGACGGTCGGCATCGGCAGCGCGATCGTCGCGCTCGCCATCGGCGTCGTCGTCGGCCTGGTCGCGGCTTATGCCGGCGGGCGGATCGACAACATCATCATGCGCATCGTCGACATGCAGTTGAGCTTCCCGGCGATTCTGATCGCGCTCGTGCTGCTGGTCACCCTGGGCAAGGGTGCCGACAAGACCCTGATCGCGCTGATCGTCGTGCAATGGGCCTACTATGCCCGGACGGTGCGCGCGTCGGCCATGGTCGAACGGCGCAAGGAATATGTGGAATCGGCGCATTGCCTGTCGCTGTCGCGCACCCGCATTCTGCTGAAGCACCTGTTGCCGAACGTGCTGGCCCCGATCATCGTCGTCGGCACCGTGCAAACGGCCCACGCGATCTCGCTGGAAGCGACTCTGTCCTTCCTGGGCCTCGGCATGGAGCAGACCGAGCCGTCGCTCGGCAGCCTGATCTCGAACGGCTTCGAGTATATCCACTCCGGCCATTACTGGATCAGCGTCTATCCCGGCGTAGCGCTGCTGCTGACGATTGTCTCGATCAACATCGTCGGCGACCGGCTGCGAGACGTGCTGAATCCAAGGTTGTCCAAATGACCGCTGCAGGCACGAGCTACGCCGGCCCAACGCTTGAGGTCGAAGACCTGCAGACGCATTTCTTCACCAAGGCGGGCGCGGTAAAGGCGGTCAACGGCGTCAGTTTTACGGTCGCGCCGGGCGAAGTGATCGGGCTGGTCGGCGAGTCCGGGTCGGGCAAGACCGTGACCGGCCTTTCGATCATGGGCCTCGTCGACGAACCGGGCCGGATCGTCGGCGGCGCGATCCGGTTCAAGGGCGAAAATCTCGTCGGCGCGAGCGAGGATCGCTGGCAGAAGCTGCGCGGCGACCGGATCGCGATGATCTTCCAGGACCCGATGATGACCCTCAATCCCGTCCTCAGGATCGACACGCAGATGGTCGAGGCGATCCACGCCCACCGGCAGGTCGACAAGGCGACCGCCCGCGCGGAAGCCCGGGATGCGCTTGGCCTCGTCGGCATTCCCGCGCCCGAGGAGCGGCTGAAAACCTATCCCCATCAATTGTCCGGCGGCATGCGGCAGCGGGTTGCGATCGCGATCGCGCTTTTGAACAAGCCTGACCTGATCGTCGCCGATGAGCCGACGACCGCGCTCGACGTCACCATCCAGGCGCAGATCATCTATGAGGCCCAGCAGCTTTGCCGGCGCTTCGGCACGGCGCTGATCTGGATCACCCACGATCTCGCGGTCGTCGCGGGCCTGGCCGACCATATCGCCGTCATGTATGCCGGCCGCGTCGTCGAGGCCGGGACGATCGATGACGTGATCGATCGGCCGCGCCACCCCTATACGGTCGGGCTGCTCGGCTCCGTGCCGTCGGCGAACAAGCGCGGCCAGCGCCTCAACCAGATCCCGGGCATGGCGCCGAACCTGCTGCGCCTGCCGCCCGGCTGCGCCTTCAAGGACCGCTGCCCCAGGGGCGACGACCTTTGCCTGACCGAGCCGACGCTACAGAGCCAGCCAAACGGCCGCGCATTCCGCTGCCACCATCCCCACGAGCCGGAGGGCGCGGCATGACCAGCGCGACGCCGCCCCTGATCGAGGCAAGAGCCGTCACGAAACGGTTCGAAAAGCGCCTGGACCTGGCCGCCAAGGCGGCGCGCCTGCTCGGCGCCGATCTCGAGGATGAAATCGTCCACGCCGTCGACGCGGTCGATCTTCAGGTCTTTCCAGGCGAAGTCGTCGGCCTTGTCGGCGAATCCGGCTGCGGCAAGTCGACGATCGGACGCATGATCGCCGGCATCCTGCCGCCCTCCGACGGCGAGATCGCGTTCGACGGCAAGGCGATGACCGCCATGTCGGGCCAGGAAAAGCGCGCGGCGGCGCTCGCCGTGCAGATGATCTTCCAGGACCCGTTCGCCAGCCTGAACCCGCGCATGCGCGTCGAGGAGATCATCGGCGAGGCGCCGCTGGTGCACGGCTATGTCGACCGCGCGGGGCTCGCCGCCTACGTCGACGAGATCATGCTGAAGGTCGGGCTCGACCCGGCGCTGAAGCGCCGCTATCCGCACCAGTTTTCCGGCGGCCAGCGCCAGCGCATCGGCATCGCCAGGGCGCTCGCCGTCAAGCCCCGGTTCCTGGTCTGCGACGAAGCCATCGCGGCGCTGGACGTGTCGATCCAGGCCCAGGTCATCAACCTATTCATGGACCTCCGCGAGGAATTCGACCTCACCTATCTCTTCATCAGCCACGACCTCAGCGTCGTCGAGCATATCTCGGACCGGATCGTGATCATGTATCTCGGCCGCGTCGTCGAAAGCGCGCCGACCGAAGCCCTGTTCGCCGCGCCGAAGCATCCCTATACTCAGGCGCTGCTCGCCGAGGCGCCGCGCCTGGACCAGCGGAGCCGGGACTTCCTGCCGATCAAGGGCGAAATCCCCTCGCCGCTGCATCCGCCGAGCGGCTGCCACTTTCATCCGCGCTGCCCGCACGCCATGGAAAAATGCAGCGCCGTCCGGCCGATGCTGCGCCCGCAGGGCGACCGCTGGCAGGCGGCGTGCCATCTTCTCGACTGACCGATCGCCGCCCAGGAGCGCCCGACCTTGAAGAACATCAATCCGCTTTGGGATCACGTCGATGCGAAGCGGGAGGCGTTCACGGCGCTGGCCGACCGGGTCTTCGACATGCCGGAGACGCTCTACCAGGAATATCGCTCCGTCGCCGAGCATCGGCGGATGCTTGAGGCGCAAGGCTTCCGGATCACGGAGAACGTCGCCGGCATTCCGACGGCGGTCATGGGCGAAGCTGGCGACGAAGGCCCGGTGATCGCCATTCTCGGCGAATTCGACGCTCTGCCCGGCCTCAGCCAGGCGGGCGGCGTCGCGGCGCCCACGCCGCTAGAAGCCGGCGGCGCCGGCCACGGCTGCGGCCACAACATCCTGGGCGCAGGCGCGCTCCTGGCGGCGACGGCGGTCAAGGACTGGCTGGCCGCGAACGCCATCAAGGCACGGGTGCGCTATTACGGCTGTCCGGCGGAGGAAGGCGGGGCGGCGAAGGCGTTCATGGTCCGCGAAGGCGCATTCAAGGACGTTGACGCCGCGATTTCCTGGCATCCCTCCACCTTCACCGGCGTCAACGAGGCGAAGTCGCTGGCCAATACCCGGATCGACTTCACGTTCTTCGGCAAGGCCGCCCATGCCGCCGGCGCGCCGGAACTGGGGCGAAGCGCGCTCGACGCCTGCGAGCTGATGAATATCGGCGTGAACTACATGCGCGAGCATATGCCCGACGACGCCCGCATCCACTACGCCTATATCGACGCTGGCGGCGTCGCGGCCAATGTCGTGCAGGCTCGGGCGACGATCCGCCATCTGATCCGCGCCCGCGATCTGGCGGGGCTGCACAGTCTCGCGGCCCGGGTGCGCAAGATCGCCGACGGCGCGGCGCTGATGACCGAAACCCGAGTCGAGGCGAAGGTCTATTCCGGCGTCTCGAACCTGCTCGGCAACCGGCCGCTGGAGGAGACCATGCAGACCGCGCTCGAGGCGCTTGGCCCCGTGCCCTTCGACGACGCCGACATCGCGTTCGCCGAAGCGATCCGCGAGACCCTGACGCCGGAGGAAATCGCGGCCAGCTTCCGTCGGATCGGCCGGAAGACCCCGACCGACCTGCCGCTTTGCGACTTCGTGGCGCCCCTGGACCGGCCGGGCTCCGGCGGCGAGGGCTCGACCGATGTCGGCGACGTCAGTTGGGCGACGCCGACCGTCCAGGCGCGGATCGCGACCTGCGCCGTCGGCACGCCTTTCCACACATGGCAGACCGTCGCCCAGGGCAAGACGCCGGCAGCCCACAAGGGCATGGTCCATGCAGCGAAGGTAATGGCGGCGACGGCTGCCGCCCTGATCCAGGACCCCGCGCGCCTCGCCGCGGCGAAGCGGACCCATGCCGAGCATCTGACGGCGATGCCCTACCAATGCCCGATCCCGGAAGGAACCGAACCGCCGATCGTCAAGGCGACGGCAGGATAGGCCCGATACGGGAGAAATCGGCCCTTAGAACTTCCCGCGGAGCGGCCGGAAGAATGCCTGAACGTCCTGCGCCAGGGCTTCCGGCTGCTCCATCGCCGCGAAATGTCCGCCCTTGGGCATTTCGGTCCAGCGGCGGATATCGGTATAGCTCCGCTCGGCGACGGAGCGCGGCGGACGGCGAATTTCTCGGGGGAATGCGGCATAGCCCATCGGCACGTCGACCGTCTCGCCGTCCGGGATCGGCCAGGGTCCATGCAGCCGGTCGTAATACGGCCAGAACGAGGAGCCGATGGCCCCGGTGAACCAGTAGAACGCGATGTTGGCGAGCAGACGATCCCGCGCGACGGCGGTTTCAAGATCGCCGTCGTGATCGGTCCAGGCATGGAACTTCTCCGCGATCCATGCGGCGAGGCCGGCGGGCGAGTCTGAAAGGCCGTAAGCCAGGGTCTGCGGCCGGGTGCCCTGGATCTGGATATAGCCGGTCTCTTCCCTGGCCCAGGCCCGCACCTCTTCCGCATAGGCGCGCTCTTCGGGCGTTGGGTTCGCGCCGAGGCTGGTTTCCGGGCGCACCGACAGCATGTTCAGATGGATGCCGACGACCTTGTCCGCATGGCTGAGGCCAAGCGCCGATGACGTGAAGGCGCCCCAGTCGCCGCCCTGGGCCGCGAATTTCCGGTAGCCCAGAACCTCGGTCATCAGGTCCGCCATGCAATCGGCGATCGCGGCGACGCCGAAGCGCTTCTGATCCGGCGCGAACGACAGGCCATATCCCGGGAGGGAGGGCGCAATGACCGTGAATGCATCCGCCGGATCGCCGCCGAAGCGGCCGGGGTCGGTCAGCCGTGGGATGATCTCCAGGAACTCGAACACCGATCCCGGCCAGCCGTGCAGCAGCAGCAAGGGCTTGGGGTCCGGGCCCTGGCCCGGAACCGCCAGATAATGCAGGTCGATGTCATGCAGCTTGACCACGAACTGCGGGAACGCATTCAGCCTGGCTTCCGCCGCGCGCCAATCGAACCCGGTCCGCCAATAGTCCGTCAGGCTGGCGATATAGGCGCGGTCGGCGCCGTAGGCCCACGCCGGCCCCGGCGTCTGGTCCGGCAAGCGCGTCAGCGCCAGCCGGGCCTTCAGGTCGGCGATGGCGGCATCCGGAACATGCAGCGTAAAGGGGCGCGGATCGGCGGACATCGGCAGTGCCTCCGTGGCGGGTTGAGGATCCGGGCGCTATTCGGCGGCCGACCGCACGCCGCCAGCCGCGGCGGCGCCGTCGATCGTGACGCCCGCTTCAATCAGGCGGGCGATCGCGGCTTCGCTGAACCCGGCTTCCGTCAGGATCTCGACGCTGTGCGCGCCGAGCTGCGCCGGCAGCGAGCGAATTTCGGCCGGCGTCTCGGAAAAGCGCACGCTGGGCCCCGCGAGGCGGATGCGGCCTTCGGTCGGGTGGTCGAAGCTCTGGAACAGGCCGACCGCCTGCAAGTGCGGGTCCTCCGCCAGTTCGCCGAGCGGCGTCGCCCGGCCGCTCGGAATGTCCGCTTCATCGAGCGCCGCGAGCAAGGCCGCCGTCGTCCAGCCGCCGACGCATTCGGAGACCATCTGATAGAGCTCGCCGATGCGCTCGCTCCGGGTTTTCGCGTCCATGACGCGGGGATCGTCGCACATTTCCGGGCGGCCCATCAGGGCGAAGAAGGCGCGCCATTGCTTGGTGTTATAGGGCAGCACGCAGACATGGCCGTCCTGCGTCGCGTAGGGCCGGCGATATTCCACCATCGAGCGTTCATAGCCGGCCGGCCCGAGCGGCGGCTCGAAGGTCTGCCCGGACTGATGCTCGACCAGATTGAACCCGACCATGCTTTCCAGCATCGGCACTTCCACATGCTGGCCGGCGCCGGTGCGCTCACGGCTGAAGAGCGCCGCCATGGTTCCATGCACGGCGAACTGCGAGCAGATCTTGTCGCAGACCGACGCCTTGATGAACGCCGGCGGCCCGCTCCGTCCGCCCTGCATCCCCGCCATCCCGGAGAGGCCCTGGATCACGTCGTCATAGGCGGGCTTCGGCGCATAGGGTCCGTCCTGGCGGAACCCGACCAGCGAAACGTAGATCAGCTTCGGATTGACCGCCTTGCAGTCCTCATAGCCCAGGCCCAGCCGCGCCATCGCCGCCGGACGGATCGAACTCATGATCACGTCCGCCGTCTTCGCCAGCTCCAGGAGCGCGTCCCGCCCGCTCGGCTGCTTCAGGTCGAGCACGATGCAGCGCTTGTTGCGGTTGGCGTTGATCAGGAAATGCCCCATGCCGGGATTGCGGTAAGGCGCGATCCCCCGGGTGATGTCCCCTTCCGGCCCTTCGACCTTGATGACATCCGCGCCGTAGTCGCCCAGAATCTGCCCGGCATAGGGGCCGAAGCCGACCGACGTCAGATCAAGCACTTTTACGCCTGCGAGCGGCCCTGGCATCTCATTCTCTCCAAATCGGATATCGTTCATTGCGGCCATTCTAGAAGGCGGAAGCGCCGGACGCCAACGCTCGGGACGCGGGATCGATCAGCCCCCCGGCCGCGGCAGGCGCGCGGCCGCGCGGCGGAGCAGGATGGCGATGACGAGCGCCACGCCGTTCAAGGCCGCGCCCAGCCAGAACGCGGCGTCATAGGCCCCGGTCCGGTCCCGGATATGCCCGCCGACCAGGGGACCGAGGCCGCCCGCGGTGCACGTGAAAGCGAAGGCGAAGCCCGCGATCGCGCCGATCGAGGCCCGGCCGAATACGTCGCCCACGACGGCCGCATAAAGGGTGACGCCGGCGCTCGCGCCCATGCCGAACAGGCCGGCCGCCAGATAGAGGGCCATGAGCGTCGGGCTCGACGCGAAGATGGCGCAGGCGACGATCTGCGCCAGCAGCATCGTCACGAGGCCGGTCGTGCGGCTCGTCCGGTCCGAGAGCCAGCCGATCAACGGCCGCCCGGCGCAGCCCGCGACGCCCGCGACGGCCAGCAGCCGGACGCCGGTCCCCGCCCCGAACCCGCTGTCCCCCGCGATGCCGACCATGTGAGCATAGGGAAAGAACATCACGCCCCAGGTCAGGGCATACAGGGCGCAGATCAGCCAGAACGCCAGGGTCCGTCGCGCTTCGGCCAGGGTCCAGGAAGGCTCGACCGCCAGCGCCTCGCCGCCGCGCCGGCGCAAGGCCGGGTCGCCCGGATCGCGCTTGAAGCCAAGCGCCGCGAGCGCCACCAACGCCCCGCCGGCGAGCCCGAGGACAACCGCCGCATCCCGCCAGCCGAGCCACGCCGTCAACGCCGCCGCCGCCATCGGCCCGACGACCATGGAGGCCCCGATGCCCATGCTGCCAAGCGCCAGCGCCAGGCCCCGGTCCGCGACAAACCAGCGGACGATGGCGGCGCTGGTCGGAATATAGGCGACGCTCAAACCGATGCCGCAAAGGACGCTCATGCCGAGAAACAGCTCGAACGCGGCGGTCGCCTGGCTCAGCACGAGAAAGCCGGCGGCGAGCAGGATGCCGCCGCCGAAGATCAGCCGCCGGGGTCCGAGGCTATCGGTCAGCCGGCCCGACACAAGACTGAGGATCGCATAAGTCGCGACACAGAGCGAAAACGGCGCCGCGACGGTCGCCCGATCCAGCGCCAACGCCGCCGCCATTTCCGGCGCGAAGACGCTGTAGCTGTAGAGCAGCCCATAGGCGGAGGTCAGCGTCACGAACGACAAGGCGACGATGACCCAGCCATAGTAGAACCCGAACCGCGTCACGGCAGCCGCATAGCGACGCCGAGCCGCTCCAGCAGCGCAATCTCGCAAGCCCGCCCCATAGGCCACCCCGATCCCGGACAGACCGCCAACCCGACCCCTGCCCGCCCATCGCCAAACCCCATGATGGCCGACCGCAGCGCCCGGTCAATCGCGGCAGAGTCTGGCTGAAGCGACGCGGGCGGCGCTCGCACGCTCGATCGAGATCCTTCCGGGCAGTTCGAATCATTCTGGAAAATGGTGAGCGCGCAGGGGCTCGAACCCTGGACCTACGGATTAAAAGTCCGTTGCTCTACCAACTGAGCTACACGCTCTTGCAAGCCGCCGCGGCGGTTTCGCGAGACAGCGGAACCTATGGCCGTGGGGGCCATGGGTCAACCCATTTCGGCGTCACATTGAACCGGTCTCAAGCGGAATCGCCTGAGACTGGATAATTTAGAGGCTGAGCATGGACCGCGCGCTCATTCGAGCGCGCCATGCGCTAATAGGCCTTCGACGCCGCGCCCGACAAAACCTTCTCGCCCATGGCGAAACGGTTCTCCAGGGCGGCTTTGACGTGGGGCGGGACGAAGGTCGAGATGTCGCCGCCGAGACCGCCGATTTCCTTCACGAACCGCGAGGAGATGAACTGGCAACGCTCCGACGCCATCAGGAAGACCGTCTCGATGTCGCTGTTGAGACGGCTGTTCATGCCGGTCATCTGGAATTCGTAGTCGAAGTCGGTCACGGCGCGCAGGCCGCGGATGATGCAGGTGGCGCCCTGAGCTTCGGCGTAATGCACCAGCAGGCCGTCCATCTTCTTGACGACGATGCGGTCCGCCAAGGTGCGGTTCTCCAAGCCGTCGGCCCATTCCCGCACCAGGCCGATCCGATCGTCGATCCCGAACATCGGCCCCTTGCCGGCATTGATCGCCACGCCGACGATCAGCTTGTCCACAAGCTTGGCGCCCCGTGAAATAATGTCGAAATGGCCATTTGTCGGCGGGTCGAATGTGCCCGGATACAGGCCGATCACGTCGCTCACAATACCAGTCCCCCTAGTCTTCCTTTGGCTCTTCCCTTGGCGCCGCCTCGCCGCCCGCCCCGTCGTCGATGCCGCCCTCGCCCCCATCCGCGACTTCGGTCTCGCGCAATGGCGAGACGCTGACGACGCGGTCCCCCGCAGCGACGTTGACGATCCTCACCCCCCGCGTCGACCGTCGGGCGATACGGATATCCTCGACCGGACAGCGCACAAGTTGCCCGCCGTTCGTCACCAGCACAAGCCCGTCCGTTTCGGAGACCGGGAAAGCCGCGACCACGGTCGCCTCCGCGTCGGCCAGGCCCATCAACTCGATGCCCTTGCCGCCCCGGCGCGTCACCCGGTAGTCGTAGGCCGAGGTGCGTTTGCCGAGACCGTTCGAGGCGAGGGTCAACAGGAACTGCTCGCGCGCCTGGAATTCCTCGAAGATTTCCTGCGGCAAGCTTGCGCCGTCCGGCGCCTCGCCGCGGCGGAGCGCCGTCGAGAGCTTGAGATAGGCGTCCCGTTCATCGGTCGCGAACTCCGCCCCATCGATGATCGAGAGGGAGATCACGGCGTCGCCGGCGGCCAGATCGATGCCGCGGTTGCCCGTGGAATTGCGGCCGGCGAAGACACGCACGTCCGCGACAGGGAAGCGGATGCAGCGCGCGGCCGCCGTCGCCAGCAGCACATGCTGGGTCGGATCGCAGAGCGCCACGCCGATCAGCGCGTCGTCGTCGCCGAGCTTCATGGCGATCTTGCCGTTGGACATCACATTGGCGAAATCTGACAGCAGATTGCGGCGCACGCTGCCGGTGCGCGTCGCGAACATCACGTTCATCTGCTCCCACTCGGCCGGGTCTTCCGGCAGGGGCAGCACGGCCGATATGGTCTCGCCTTCCTGGAGCGGCAGCAATTGCACCAGCGGCCGTCCACGGGCCTGAGGCGCGCCCTGGGGCAGCTTGTAGACCTTCAGCTTGTAGGCGATGCCGCGGGTCGTGAAGAACAGCACCGGCGCATGGGTCGACGCGACGAAGACGTCGCGCACGACATCCTCCTCGCGGGTGGCCATGCCGGACCGCCCCTTGCCGCCGCGCCGCTGCTCCCGGTAGCCGGCGAGCGGCGAGCGCTTGATGTAGCCATTGGCCGTCACGGTGACGACCATCTCTTCCCGCTGGATCAGGTCCTCGTCGTCCTGGTCCGCGCCGCCTTCTTCGAGCGAGGTGCGGCGGGGCGTGCCGAACCGGTCCTTCACGGTCAGCATTTCCTGGCGGAGAACGGCGAACAGCCGCTCCCGGCTGCCGAGAATGTCGAGATAGTCCCTGATCTTGCCGGCGGTCTCGTCGAGTTCCTCGGCGATCTTGTCGCGCTCGAGCCCGGTCAGGCGATGCAGGCGAAGGTCGAGGATGGCGCGGGCCTGCAATTCGCTCAGGCGATAGCCGGCGTCCGTCAGGCCGCCGCTCGCAGCCTCCGATTCCCCGAGAAGCGCCACCAATGGCGCCAGATCGGCGGCCGGCCAGGCCCGCCCCAGCAAGGCCGCGCGCGCCTCGGCCGGGTCGGACGCGGCCCGGATGACGCGAATGACCTCGTCGATATTGGCGACGGCGACGGTGAGGCCGAGCAGGATATGGCCGCGTTCCCGGGCGCGGCGCAGTTCGTACTGGGTGCGCCGGGCGATCACCTGTTCCCGGAAGGCAAGGAACGCCTGCAGCACGCCCTTCAGGGTCAGCAGTTCGGGCCGGCCGCCATTCAGGGCGAGCATGTTGACGCCGAACGTCGACTGCAGCGCCGTGTGGCGGAACAACTGGTTCAGCACGACCTCGGCATTGGCGTCGCGCTTCAGTTCGATGACGACGCGCACCCCGTGCCGGTCGCTTTCGTCCCGAAGTTCGGAGATGCCCTCGACCATCTTCAGCGCCGACACTTCGGCGATGCGCTCGACCAGACGCGCCTTGTTCACCTGATAAGGCACTTCGTGGACGAAAATGGCGTTGCGGCGGAGATCGATCTCGGTCTTGGCGCGCATGATGACAGAGCCGCGGCCTGTGGCGTAGGCCTGCCGGATCGCGCCCCGGCCCATGATCAGGCCGCCGGTCGGAAAGTCCGGCCCGGGGATGTGTTCCAGCAAGCCGTCGAGGTCGATGTCCGGATTGTCGAGCAGGGCCAGGGCGGCGTCGATCACTTCGCCCAGATTATGGGGCGGTATATTGGTCGCCATCCCGACGGCGATGCCGCCGGCGCCATTGACCAGCAGATGCGGGAATTCGGCCGGCAGGACGGTCGGTTCGGCATCGGACTCGTCATAGTTCGGCTGAAAATCGACGGTTTCCTTGTCGATGTCCGCCAGCAGCGCTTCCGCCGCCTGGGCCAGCCGCGCCTCGGTATAGCGCATGGCCGCCGGCGGATCGCCGTCCATAGAGCCGAAATTGCCCTGCCCCGCGACGAGCGGCAAGCTCATCGAGAAATCCTGCGCCATGCGCACGAGGGCGTCATAGATCGCGCTGTCGCCGTGGGGATGGTACTTGCCCATGACGTCGCCGACGATGCGGGCCGACTTCCGGAACGGGCGGCTCCAGTCGAAGCCGCCCTGACGCATGGCGAACAGGATGCGCCGGTGCACCGGCTTCAGGCCGTCCCGCACATCGGGGATCGCCCGGGCGACAATGACGCTCATCGCATAGTCGAGATAAGAGCGCTGCATCTCCTCTTCGATGGAGACAGCGCGCACCGCGTCAGACCGGGGCGGTGACGTATCGGACAAAAGGATTTCTCCTAGAAAATGGCAGGTTCGCCGGACTTTAATGTTCGGGCCGCGGCGACCCGGGGATTCGGCGCAAAGTATAGCGGCTTAGGCCGCAGAACAGAAACGGACTCGGCGGTCGAGCCGGGGTAGCGCCTAAGGTTTCTTGTAGGCCGAGAGCGAACATGCCTCGATCAGGCCATCGGGGCCCTGTCGTTCAATGCGCAGCGGCAGCCCAAGTTCCGGCGCATAGGCGATCCGGGCGGTTTCGATGCGGTTGAAGCCGCTCGACGCAGCCGTCAGCGCCAGCGGCTTGCCGTCGCCGTCGACATAGCGCGACCGCCGCTCCGTGATCGGGATGACCGCGACCTCGCCCACGCCGCTCGGCCCGAAACTGACGGCGCGCACGCCGATAGCGATCTCGTAGCGCCACTCGATCGGCAGGGCGCTGGCGTCAAGCGGCACTTCGATATAGTCGGCCTTGATCAGGGTGTTCGGCGTCAGTTCCTGCACTGTCCGGAGCGAACCGTTGACGCGGCGGAATTTCTCCGCGCCCTTGGCTGTCACCCGTTGCCGATGCAGCGTAGCGGTCGCCAGTTGCCAGGAATATTTTTCCGTCCCGAAGGCCGGCCCGACATCGGGTTTTTCCTCGATCTTGTGGAGGCCGCCCTCGAAGGCGACGAAGCGGAAGTCGATCCGTTTGGCCGGTCCCGCGGTGCAGCGGTAGCTGCCGGAAACGCCGACCGGATCGATGACGCCGCCAGGGGCGACGGAGGGATCGTCGCTCTGGGCCGACGCCGCGCTGGCCGCCAAAACCGCCGCCGCCCAAAGGGCGCATGCTGCCTGTCGCATTATGCCCGCCTCAGAAAGGAATATCGTCGTCCAGGTCCATCGGGGCCGCGCGCTCCCGGTCCCGGTCGCCGCCGCCGCTGCT
>ERZ888423.218-NODE-218-length-61962-cov-26.171741_pt1 | contig 61962 bp, 49 predicted proteins | sample MGYA00520523_ERZ888423 | MGnify/ENA primary metagenome ERZ888423 (study PRJEB32303, sample SAMEA104408611) | aquatic metagenome | biome: Brackish water; feature: Pelagic; material: water | place: Baltic Sea | collected 2014-06-08T10:24:00 | depth 30,27 m ... | reverse complement strand
CCGCTGCGCGTTCGCGGAATATCGGCTACCTGCAGGATTTTTTCTGGCACGTGACGAGGCGTCGTGTTTTCTCTAATTAAGGTGCGTATCTTTGCACAAAGCGCATCGTCCAGCGTAAGCCCTTCTCGCAAGGTAACAAACAGTACGACTCTGACATCATCCATCCACTCCTGACCAATCACAATACTGTCGAGCACTTCTCTAACAGCGTCTAACTGACGATAAATTTCTGAGGTGCCGATACGCACGCCACCTGGATTAAGCACAGCATCAGAACGGCCATGAATAATAAAGCCACCGTGTTCAGTGATTTCACCATAATCACCGTGGGCCCAAACATCGGGCCAGCGATCAAAATACGCTGCGCGAAACTTGCTATCGTCCGTATCATTGAAGAAGCCTATCGGGCAACTTGGAAATGGTGCAGTACAAACCAACTCCCCTTTGCGCTCTGTAACGGAATGGCCTTCGTCGTCCCATATATCAACGGACATGCCCAGGCCGGGCGCCTGAATCTCACCGGCGTACACAGGTAAAATCGGGCAGCCGCCCACAAAACACGACAGAATATCCGTGCCGCCGGATATACTAGAAAGACGAACGTTTTGTTTAAAATCACGGTAGACATACTCAAAACCCTCGTGCGACAGCGGAGACCCCGTTGACAGTATGGTATTCAGAGACTTCAGATTATGACTCTCGCGGGGTTTTTGACCCGCCTTGTGCAGCGCGGATATGAATTTTGCACTGGTGCCAAAAATACTGATCTCCTCCTCATCGATAGCGTCGAGCAGGGCCAAGCCATTACGAGCGAAAGGTGAACCGTCATACAAGACCAGAGCAGCACCGCTGGCCAGACCTGAAATAAGCCAATTCCACATCATCCAACCACAGGTCGTAAAGTAAAAGAAGACGTCTTCGCGCTTCAGGTCAACTAACAATTGATGCTCTTTTAAATGTTGCAACAGCGAACCACCTGCGCCATGCACGATGCACTTTGGAGCCCCGGTTGTGCCAGAGGAATACATAATGTAAAGCGGATGGTCGAAGGGGAGCTGCTCGAACTGCACCGCTGTGGCCGCGTCGTCCAAATAATCCTCAAACAGGATGCCATTGCGAATCTTTTCCAGATCTGGCCGCTTACTCAACAGGGGGACGACCACTGTCACCTCAATACTAGTGATACTCTCAACGATGACGGAGACGCGCTGCAGCGAATCACAGGCCTTACCATTGTAGTAATAGCCGTCGGCTACAAACAATAACTTTGGTTGAATTTGGCCAATACGATCCATGGCGCCATTGATGCCAAAATCAGGTGAGCAGGAAGACCACACCGCTCCAATACTGGTTGTTGCCAGCATCGCAACAACCGCCTCTTCGATATTGGGTATAAAGGCGGCTACTCGATCACCTGGAACAACGCCCTGCGCACGTAGCCCAGATGCCAACTTAGCAACGCGCAGGTAAAGATTAGCGTAAGAAATCTCACGCCGTTCGCCGTTTTCTCGCAAGGACACAAGGGCGATTCGGTCGTCTCGGTAACGTAACAAGTTTGCCGCAAAATTGAGGCGAGCCTGAGGGAACCACCGGGCTCCTGGGAATTTCTGCGCTTCCTCCAATACTGAGTCGCCACAGTGGCTCGCTATTACTTCGCAGAATTTCCACACGCCTGACCAGAAATCACGTGGATTGGCGACCGCCCAGTCCTGCAGACTAAAGTAGTCACTATCTAAAGTGAGGCCATGACGGTCGTTGATTTGCGAAATAAACTGAGTGATTCTGGCGACCCTTACTTGCTCCGGGTCTGGCGCCCACAATGGAATGGTCATGCTCTATTAACCTTTTCAAGCCATGTTGCACGGACAGTCCAAACAAATATCCACATCAGAAAAGACATTCCCAGAGCTGCGAGCAATGCGTAAAACGTACATACACGCTACGCACCTCATCAAAATGGCGCAATACCCCTTTAGAGTCGACATCAAACTCATCTTTACCACTGCAGGTGAGAAGTTTACTTCTGGATTGGGAAAATAAGCTTCCCGATATCAAACCCTAGGCGAGCTGATGTTGCGATAAAATGATCCACCAGTGCCTGCTCTACCGTGGGTGTTCTCGATAGCAGCCAAAGAAACGAAGTGTCTGGACCGGAAACAAAGGCATACTGATAACCGTCTTGATCCAGCTCAAAAATCACATACGAGGCGTAAAAAGGTCTGAAAAAACTCACCTTCAGATATCCTTCATCGCTATCGTTTACAAAGTATGCTCTGCCCAGTGCTTCCTTGTAGACATTGTCCTTGGACAAAAACCCTCGATTGACGACATTTACGCCGCCATCGTCTCGCAGTGAATACACTGCCGTAACATTGTCTAGCCCTTCTTCAAATGAGTGATCCAACCGTGCAATCTCATACCACTTGCCAAGATAACGGTTGAGATCAAAGCCTTGAACCGGCTCCACAGAGGCTGGCACCCCGAGGCACCCTGACAGCATGGCGGCAGCAAGTAACGTCCAGGCCGATCGGACCATTATCCTAGTGCTCGTGCCAGTCACTCTAATCGCCAAGCCCCGAAAGAACGTGTTCATCGGCAACCGCCTCGAACGGTCATTTATTACGGTAAGGCTGCATCACATTCTCTGCGTACCAATTGAGCATTCCAAGTTTCTCCTCTACTGACTGCGTATCGGGCTCTCCGTCGTATGGATTACGGAAAGCAATAATCACTTCCGTCACGCCAGCGTTCTCCAAGCTTTCCAAACCGTCGACGGTGTAAGCGGCCTCTGTCATAGCATGATACTCATAAGGAAGGTTTTCTCTTCCGTAGTCTTTTCGAAATTCTTCTATCTGGTCAATCATCTGTGTTAATTCCTGCAAAGACGAGCCGGCAGAAATCCAGCCGTCACCGAGTCTAGCCGCTCGGCGCAATGCCGGCTTCGCGTGGCCACCGACCAACAACGGAATATGATGGTCTGGCACCGGACACAGTTTGATCGGATCCATTTGGAAGATCTCGCCGTCGTAGCCAAAATATTCGCCCGTCATCAGTCCGTTCACTATTTCCATCATTTCGTCCATACGCTTTCCTCTTTTTTCCCAAGGGATCTGGGAAGCGAGAAAATCCTCTGGCCAAGGACTGATCCCCACACCAAACCCGAAACGGTCTCCAATTAACACGCCGAGACTGGACAGCTGCTTCGCCACAATGACGGGTTGACGAATAGCGAGCTTAATCACCGAGGTTGTAAAACGAATTTTTTCGGTTGCCGCCGCAAGATAGGGAATCGCGACAAAGGGCTCTAAAAATGGCACGCCATCAAGGAAATCGCGTGTACCATCGTCGTTATACGGATATACGTCAGAACCTTCCTGTGGGTAGCAAATGCTATCCGGAAAAGTAAATGTATCAAAACCAATAGCCTCTGCAGCCTTGGCCAAAGGTAGATACTGATCGGGCGGACACATTGTCGGATGGTAGGCAAATTTCATGATTTTCCTCGATTAACTCACAAGTGTATTTTTTAAATTATACGCACAACGCGCAACAGTGGTTTATAATTTTATCGCAAATTGTGTCTCTGTGAATAAGAAAAGATGTGAGCCGTGACAAGCGGAGCTCAATATTCCTCAATTCATCTGAGAACGACTTTAAAACTTTGCGATGCTGTGGGGCTATCAAGCCTGTGCAACCTTACAGTGGGGTCACGTCCTGCTACGCCCAGCTCAGCGTCGAATATTTGACTGTACCTCTAGCAGGATAGGCTCGCCCACCCGGTCACTAACGACCCTCTTCAGTTCTTCTACATCAGAGGTTTTCAGCAGGCGGTTAGCGCTTAGCACCAACCGCACCAGATGCGGCTGCTGGTTCAAGGCAACATCGACCTGGCTAATATTCACGGTGACATCAGATAGTTTAATTTCCCCTGTGGGCACATGCTCCAAAATACGGTCTTTCTGCACTAGACTGTAAAACGAAAGGGTCAGGGGAGCACTGATCACCAGCATGATCAACAGGGAGATACCTATGCCGGCCCGCGCACGTCGGAAAGGCGCAAAACCCAGTACTAGGAATGTAGCACTGGCCGCGAGCGCAATACCCACCAGGTTAGTTATCAACAACAACAGTGCCCCACCGGCCATACTCCAATCACCCCAACCTAGCCCAATCCCGGCCACACTGAGCGGGGGCACTAACGCTACGGCGATAGCGACGCCCGCCAAACTCTTTGCCACTTCCTCTTTAGCATAGGCATAGGCTCCCGCAACGCCCGAAATCACGGCCACAAACAAATCCATTAAAGTAGGTGACATGCGTGCGGTCATTTCCGCAGTAGGCACATCCAGAGGCATTGCCCAAGCCACAAACACAGCACAGGCAAGTCCCCACAAGATTCCAATCGATAGAGTGTGCATGGAGGTGCCAATCAGATTAGATTCGGTGCGCGCTAGGCCCATAGCCAGAGAGACAATAGGCAGCATCAGCGGTGCTAATATCATCGCCCCGATAATCACCGGAGCCGAGTTCGCATACATACCTGCCAGCGCCAGCAACACGCTCAGAATCATCAGTACCTGAAAAGAGTGTGTAGCCTTAGCGTTATCTCGTAGTGAGACAAACAGTTCACGATACTCTTCCTCCGTAGCATGGCTGAACAGCGGCAAAGGCACATCTGCTAAGGCGCGTGCCCCCTCTTCCACTGGCGTGTGATTAAGGCGCACGGTTTCCTTGTCGACCACTTGGTGCTCTTCATGCTGCAGCAATAGTGCCGGTCCCGGCAGCAGGCGCAAACGCCCTTCCTGCACCTGCAACTCAATCTCCGCAGCATACACAGGTTTACCATCAATAATGTATTCCGCACCCTCGGGTGCGCTGATATGCAATCGATCGGTCCGTACCAAACTGAGGGACGCTGGCAGTTGCGTCAGGCTTATCTTTTGCGGCCACAGTAGACGCAGTAAAAACCACAAATAACTGAGAATACTCCGCGGCGCTAGCACCACGAGCGCAACGCGTCCATCAGCGATGCCCAGCTGCTCGCTGAATGCCCGCTCCACCAAGGCACTTTGGGTTTGCCCCAAGGCAACCATACCTAGAGCAGCCAGCTGAATCACCCTGTCCTTCCCCGTGGTGATTTTGTAGGGACTGAGCTTCAGTTTACTCAAGCCCTTGAGAGAGCCTGTCAGCGTACTCCAGTGCGTCTGCGGACGGTTGATGTCGCGGGGGCGCAGGGCCAGAACCCGACCTATCACCACCGAGGAAAAAACCAGCTCGCCATTACAGGTCAGAGCGTCGGCACCGATGACCGGCGCATTGAGATAATGATCGAAAACAGCCAACATCTCACCCTTGACGCCCATTGCCGCCATGGCCCTCGACGCCTCTGGGTGCGGCAAAATGCCAACCCCCCACTGTTGCTCCAACGCCTGTAGGCCAGATCACGAATCGCCTCATCACCGAGATACAGCAGTACACGAGCCAGCGGGGGGGGATTGTCCCGCTCCGCCCAAGGCACAAAGATAATGTCTGCCAATTCAGACAACTCTTCAATGGTTTCTGGCTCAAGCCCGGCATCATGTATTAAATAGAGGCCAGCGGCTGTCGTATTGCGCAGCGTATCGTCTTTCAAAAGCTGATTCCCTACAGTGTCTGCGTTTAAACTTAGCTTATCAGAAATTTAGGCATATCCAGACGCTCTGTGCAACCCCGCCTCTGGCTCATCCCGCTTTCATTCTCCGGTCAACGGGTTAGACTATGTGCCCTACTGGCACGAAGGTTTAATAGATTCAGGAAGAGGATAATGATGTGGCATATGATTTAACTGGGAAGATAAAAATCATTCAGGAAGCGAAGACATTCGATAGTGGCTTCACTAAACAGGAGATGGTGGTAATCGTTGAAGACGGGAAGTATCCGCAGGAGATCAATATCGAGTTTGTTCAAGAGAAGGTGAGCCTCCTCGATTCCCTTCAGGCCGGACAGACAGTTACCGTCACTTTTGACATCCGGGGCCGGGAGTACAACGGACGATATTTCAATAATCTTCAGGGCTGGAAGATCGCGACCATCGGCGAAGAAAGCACATTTCCTAATGAAAGCGAATCGCCCATGCCCGAGAATTTTACCTCAAGTGATTTTGACGAAGGCGATATTCCGTTCTAGTGCTGGCGGGATAATCCCTGCGAAATATCCACTGTGGCAAAGTGTTTGCAAAGGCGTTTAGTCGGTGCCTGCTTGGCTCGCATCGGGCACACAGCCAGATCACAAACTCGCCACAGGAACCTAACATGGGTCTGACAAACATTCCTGCTGCTCTAAAGGTCTCTTAAGATGACTCACCGTTAAAATGGAGGGTGCAGATTGACGTCCAGCCACGGGCTAGCCCGCATATCAAAATGGCAACACGCCTTCCTAGAGCGGCACCGGCTGGGTACTGATTATTTGGAGACAGCGCTGCAGTGGTTCACCCCGGTGACACACGCTCTTGCGAAACTTCAACGTAAAGCGAATCGACCAATATTGGTCGCACTCAATGGCTGCCAGGGATCAGGAAAAACGACAGCCTCTGATTATTTATGTGCAGCATTAATGGAAGAGCAGGGTATGAACACCGTCGCCTTGTCACTGGATGACTTCTATCTGACCCACAGTGAACGGCGAGCGCTTGCAGCATCGATTCATCCACTGCTGGCGACACGAGGCGTCCCAAGCACCCACGATATGAGCCTTCTACGGCTGACACTGGAACAATTGCTCGACACTCATTCTAACAAGCCGATTGCCATTCCACGCTTTGATAAAGCCACGGACGACCGACGCCCCCTATCAGATTGGGACCGTATTGATACGCCCGTTCAATGCGTATTGCTGGAAGGCTGGTGCCTTGGAGCGAAGCCTGAATCTGCCGACACTCTGGCTGATCCTGTGAATGATCTCGAGCGAGACGAGGACTCCCGTGTCGTATGGCGCGATTACTATAACGCGTTTTTAGCTAGCCATTTTCTTCCACTCTATCCGCTTTTTGATCAATGGATCATGCTACGAGCACCATCGTTTGATTGTGTTTTCAACTGGCGCCGCGAGCAGGAACGTAAACTTGCCGCCTCGCTTTCCCCAGAAAAGGCCGGAAACCTAATGGATGATGATGCACTGCGCAGGTTCATACAACACTACGAACGCATCACGCACAATTGCCTTGACGACTTACCCCACACGGTTAATCACCTCTTCAACCTTGACGAGCAACGCCGGATCACGGCGTACAGTTACCGGACTTCCGACAAACCCCAAAGCCTAGTATATCCGGGTGTATAGCGGCCAATAATTCATGTAGCACTTTAATGTCTAAAAGTTACGCCCACACACGCTCATGCTATCTTCAATCTGGTTCTTAAATAATAGAGATGCAAGAAATGAAAAGTCGAACTCACATTACCCAGCAAAACATTAAAAACGCGGCGCTCAAAGTTAATGCATGGGAATCGCGCGATTCGGGTGTCACAGGTCCCAAATCGTGGGGCCGATTATCGGAATTGACGTTCCGCCTGCTATAATCTCCCAGAGTATCCCTTTCATATTCTTTTTTAAAAGGTAATAAGCAGAGAGGAAGAATGCCAAGCTCATCCACATGTCCGCAGCAACAAATGTCTTTTCGAAGATCATGTAACTCGGTTCATTGGCGAAAGACTGGACGCTGTCCGACACGAAGAAGAAACATATCCAGCACACAATCGTAAGCACGCCTACCGCTATCTCCAGTACAATAAACGTTTTTGAAACATCTTTTTTTAACATATATCCTCCTTATCAACCTATAATTCTCTGCGTTCGCGCCACATCTTTTTTCATTCCCCTCGCAGATTAATGAGGGAAATGATGCGGCAAGTATTGAACGGATAAAAGAGCTATGGAGGGAAATGTTGTTCCAGTATCCCGATGTTTTAGATGAATTGAACCGAGCGATGGCCACCGCGCATGCCGAAATCGCGCCTGCATTCGCCCACTTGAAAATCTTTTTGGGTCTACTTCAGGCAGCAAGCCCTCATGAATTCATACCGGTGTTTCTTTCACTGCTGCCTCTACTAGGCATCAGTGAAATCCGCAAAGGCTAACCATCTCAAGTCCACGCAGCCCGCCTAGTACGGCTTTTTTTTGGCGAGCGATTGGCCCGATTGCACAGCCCTTTTGAGTCGTTGTCGCGGGATATCTAGCGTCTAATTTTAATCGCAGGAAATGATCAATCCCTGTTTTTAGCCTGCGCGAACGCCACAGCAAATGCACTATCAGGCTTATTCGACTTTTTTTGAGGTTGAGCCGACGTAGCACTATTCTTTCGAGGCGAATTTTCGGAGGGTTTCCTGCTGCGCAGCTGATCACTGGTTCCAGCCGGCCGCGGCTCTGCACTATCGGTCAGTCGCATACTAAGCCCTATGCGGTGCCGCGGCATATCAATCGCCATAACTTTGACCTTGACGATATCGCCGGCCTTGGCAGCATCCCGCGGGTCCTTAATAAATTTTTCTGACATCGCAGATATATGCACTAATCCATCCTGGTGCACACCGATATCAACGAAGGCCCCGAAGCTGGTAACGTTGGTCACAGTCCCCTCCAGAATCATATCCACCTTCAGATCGGATATCTTTTCCACACCATCTTGTAGCTTGGCAGTTTTAAACTCAGGCCGCGGGTCCCGACCAGGTTTGTCCAGCTCTTTAAGAATGTCCGTAACAGTGGGCAGGCCAAACGCCTCAGACACGTAATCAGCGGCGTTGACAGACTGCAGAAAATTACTGTCGCTGATAATACTGCGCACCGATCTCTGGCAGACCGCAGCGATTTGTTCCACGACGGCGTAGGACTCGGGGTGCACCGCCGAAGCATCCAGTGGATTGTCACCTTCCATGACCCGCAGAAAACCTGCCGCCAGCTGATAGGTTTTTTCACCCATACCGCTCACCCGTAGCAGCGATTTACGATCCGAAAATTTCCCCTCCGCATCTCGCATAGTAACGATATTGTCTGCGATGCGTTGACTTAACCCTGACACACGCGTCAGCAGTGGTGCCGACGCAGTATTCAGATCAACGCCGACGGCGTTAACACAATCCTCCACGACGGCGTTGAGCTGACGTCCAAGCTGCACCTGGCTAACATCGTGCTGGTACTGGCCTACACCAATCGATTGCGGATCGATTTTTACCAGCTCCGCCAGTGGATCCTGCAGGCGTCGTGCAATCGATACTGCCCCACGAATGGTGACATCCAGATGGGGAAACTCGCGCGCCGCAAACTCCGACGCAGAATAAATGGACGCTCCAGCTTCGTTAACCATAACCTTGCGCACAGCCAAATCCGGACGTGCGGCAAGTACCTCACCCACAAAGCGGTCAGTCTCGCGGCTGCCCGTACCGTTACCGATACTGATTAACTTGATATCGTATTTTTCAATCATTTCCAGCAGGGTCGCAGCGGCTTCCCGGACCTTATTTTGCGGTGGCGTGGGGAATATCGCACCATGATCCAGCACTTTTCCCGTGGCATCGACTACCGCCATTTTTACCCCCGTTCGCAGGCCCGGGTCCAGACCAATAGCCGCTATGGGGCCGGCGGGTGCAGCAAGCAAAAGGTCCTTCAGATTGCTGGCAAATACCTTGATAGCGTCTTGCTCAGCACGCTCACGCAGCAGCGTGAGTAGATCCGACTGCAAATGCGTCAATAGCTTGACCCGCCACGTCCAACGTACCACCTCTGCCAGCCAGTTGTCAGCGGCGCGTTGCTGACCCTGTATTTTCCAATGTGAGGCAATCATCGCCTCGCAGGGGTGGGCATCACCCGACGTCTCATCGACCGACATACGCAGATCAAGCATCAGTACCCCTTCCTTGCGCCCCCGAAACATCGCCAGGGCGCGGTGAGAGGGAGTGGTTCGAATAGCCTCAGTGTGCTCAAAATAATCGCTAAATTTTGCACCTTCCTGTTCCTTGCCTATAACTACCCGCGACGCCAGAAAGCTCTCAGACTGCAAAAAATTACGCAAACGCGTCAGCAGATCAGCATCTTCAGCAAAGCGCTCCATAAGAATTTGCTTGGCGCCATCAAGCACCGCCTTGACATCGGAAAACCCCGCGTCTGGGTTGAGGTAATCTGCAGCGATAACATGAGGGTCGAGACTCGGATCCGATAATAGAGCCTCTGCTAGTACTTCCAGACCTGCCTCGCGCGCCACCATTGCCTTGGTCCGACGCTTGGTCTTATAGGGCAGATATAAATCTTCGAGTCGGCTCTTTGTATCCGCCAAATGAATCGCACGCTCAAGTTCCGGCGTCAGTTTACCCTGCTCAGAAATACTACCCATAATAGTCTCTCGACGTTGTTCCATCTCACGCAGATAGCGTAAACGCTCTTCCAACTGGCGCATTTGGGTATCATCCAAGCCACCCGTGACCTCTTTGCGGTACCGGGATATAAACGGCACGGTGGCCCCGTCATCGAGCAGAGCGACCGCGGCGACAACCTGTTTTTCGTGAACTGAAAGTTCTTTTGCCAGACAACTGACGATAGATTGGGCCATATAGGGAGAGTATCCTCAAAACAATAAAAATTTGGCGCACAGTATGCGGCATATCCGTCAACGCTGGCAATAAAGCTGCGCCAACAATCAATGTCAGTGTTGCCTGACGTTAGTCGCTGAAAGCTAATCAACTAGCCTTTACCGCTTTCTTCACTCAGCGGTATAATTGCGCGCTTGGAGCGAGAAACAGTGCCTGTGCCGCTGCCGAACAATGCCTTTAGAATCGTCGAGCCCCTATCGCTCACTAGCGTATGAAATACAGTCAGGATATGATGCCGACAGTCCCTTATTTAGACTGAGGTGATCGGTTTAAATCGACGATGTCGGGAATCCCCGCTTACGTAACAGCAATCAGGTTGATGCAAGCAATGGCTAGTAGAAAAGAGACACAAAAACGAAAAAGCGCCAAGGCTTTTGACCAATCAGTATTAAATGCTGACACCTTTGATGAATGGCAGGCGCTAGCCGAGGATTGTGACCGTCAGGACGGCGGTGCTGTCTGGCGCGAGAACGACGAATCGTCGCTTTATGACGCCGCCAGTATCAACACGCGCTTGCAACGGCTCCGTAGGTTGCGTAAGGCTGGAAACGATCATGGCCTGCTGTTCGCGCTGAGTGAAGGTATACACGGCAATATGGCCGGGATGGGTAATGCAAAGCTGTATCAGAAGGCCAGGGCCGGGACGAAAGTTCTGATCAAGGACTACATCGATGAAATCTGCAATGCACTTCAATATTTTTCACCACGGTCTTTCAAAGGAATTCCTTGGGTGGATCGCCTCGAATTTTTTCAGGGTGCCAGTCATTGCTATGGCCGCTCTGCACTGATGCTTAGCGGTGGCGGAACTCTCGGATATTTTCACTTTGGCGTTTTGAAGGTCCTCATTGAGCAGAATTTGTGTCCAGTAGTGATTTCCGGTGCCAGCGCTGGCGCGTTCGTTGCCGCTATCGTCGGTTCGCGCAGTGACGAGGAATTCCTGGCGCTATTCGACAACAATACACTCGCGCGCGCGCTCACTGAAAACAACGATAGCATCAGGATCGGCTTTGGCATGAGCGAAAAAATTGATATGCGTTCGATCAAGCGGGAGATGGCCAAGTTGATCCCGGACATGACGTTTAAGGAGGCTTATGAGAAAACCGGACGCAGCATCAATATCTCAATCTCCCCTGCTGAACCGCGACAGACATCGCGCCTGCTAAACCATATTGCCTCGCCTAATGTCACCCTCCGGTCAGCAGTACTGGCCTCCACAGCATTGCCCGGGGTCTTTCAACCGGTGCAGCTGGAGGCGCGCAATGCCGACGGAGACATCAAGCCCTACCTACCATCCCGCCGCTGGATAGACGGCTCGTTTTCACAGGATTTACCAGCCAAGCGCCTCGCCCGCATGTACGCGGTCAATCATTTCATCGTCTCTCAGGTCATGCCAGGACTCGGCCGAGAAACTAATATGAAACCCGGACTGCGGAAAATTGTTTCGGATGCCTCGGTGGCAGCGACGAAACAGATCGTGCGCGGTTATCTCGATTTCTTCCAACGCTATGGCAAGGTTGGGCCACAGATGGGCACTGGCATGAACGCCATCAATGCACTGCTAGACCAGCAGTTCACCGGGGATATCAATATATTCCCGGGATATGGCCTTTCGAGCCTCGGCAAACTGCTAAAAATGATGTCCGAAGAAGAGATGACGGATTTGATCAAAGCCGGAGAGAGGGCCACCTGGCCCAAAGTCCCGGTCATCAGCCTCACAACCCGTATTGGTCGCACCCTGGATGGCATTCTCCACTCTTTCGAAAGGGATGAAGCCTACTGGTTGCGTACGACACTGAAAAAAAAGGCATCACGCAATACCACGACGCAGCGCAAGGCTGATGGCCACGACCCGTCGAAACAGCGAAGCAGGAAACCGGTAGCCTCCGTTATGAAGCAGAAGTCTCAAAAGAAATCTGCCGCGTAAGTCAATCATGCCCATAGCTGTTATTGCGGGGAGCCGGCCTAAGACTGGCATACGCTCGCTATCGGTGCACTATTGATTGTGTCATGGTTCTGGCAGAGAATTGAACGCAGTTATCGCAAACCTCACGAGCGGCGCGCATCACATGCCATCAATTGAAGTTCAACAGCTGGAAAAATCTTTCTCAAGCGATGCGCAAGCGCTCTTTGCCGGATTATCATTTACGCTTGATAGCGACGAGTGCCTATGCCTGCTCGGACCTTCGGGCTGTGGCAAGACCACACTGTTGCGCCTACTCATGGGCCTCGAACAGCCCAGTAGTGGCACGATACACGTGGATCCTGCACTGGATGCGAAAATGAGTTACGTGTTTCAGGAACCGCGCTTGGTGCCATGGCGCACCTGTCTGGAGAATGTACTTTTACCCCTCGAATTAACCGCTAAAAATAATCCCGCTGCACGTGATCGCGCAGTCGAATTATTGCAAAAGATCGGACTTAGCGATCGACTCGAGCATTTCCCAGATCAGCTAAGCGGCGGCATGCAAATGCGGGTTGCACTGGCACGAGCACTGATCACTCAACCGAAAATTATTCTCCTTGACGAACCGTTTGCCGCACTCGACGAGCGAACTCGCTTTCACATGCAAGACTTATTACTCGAATTGAAAGCGCGCTTGCAACTGCAATATATTTTTGTCACCCACTCGATCTCCGAGGCCGTCTATATTAGCGATCGAATTCTATTGCTGGATAATACAGGAGCCGCCAGAGACATTCGCTCACTTCCCTTTAGAGCGCGCAATCAGTCGCTAAAACTGACACCCGCATTTAATGATGTAGTGAAAGCATATTCGAGTCTTTTTAGCGAAATGGAGGACAGCATGAAACAATCTAATGCTGCCCAGTCGAAGCAATGATCGCTACAATAAGACTATGGATAGCAGATAAACTCCCGGCGTGGATTTTCCTCGCAGGGCTGTTATCAATTTGGCAATTGATCGTCGTACAGGGATGGGTGGCATCGTATCTTCTGCCCTCCCCCTTACAGATTTTTGATACCACGCTAGAAATGTGGTCCGATATTTTCGCAGCGACATTGAGTACCGCACAGTCGATTCTGTGGGGTTTAGGATTGAGTTTAATCATCGGCGTGACGTCGGCACTGATCTTTTTTTCGATCCCGATTGCACGTCGCGCAATATTGCCTTTTTGCATTTTTTTTCAAACTGTCCCGATCATTGCCATTGCTCCTCTGCTGGTGATCTGGTTTGGTTATGGTCAGCCGACCGTCAATGCTTCAGCCTTCATTGTGTCGTTGTTTCCAATTCTCGCCAGTACGTTAACGGGACTTCAAGAAACCGATCCCCAGTTGAAGGAATTATTTAGATTGTATAAGCCATCACGGTGGCAGCTGGTTTTTAAATTGCAAATACCTTCCGCGATTCCCTATATCATTACCGGTATAAAAATATCAGCTGGACTCGCCGTGGTCGGCGCAATTGTCGGAGAATTTATCGCCGGCGGCGGACTTGGGAGCCTCATTGATGCGGCGCGCACTCAGCAGCGTGTAGATCTTGTGTTCAGTGGCGTATTTATGTCGAGTGCTTTGGCATTGTCGCTAGTCTACACCATCAATTTAGTGACCGGCCTACTCTTTCGGCACAGGCCTTACTTAAGGAAACAATAATGCGCAAATTTTTAGGGTTTTTGTTCGCTGTTGCCTGGAACACGCAGTTGCTAGCGCAACAGGCAGGGTCGACCGAGCCTCTGGTTCTCGCATTGAATTGGAAGCCTGAACCGCAGTTCGGAGGCTTCTACGCGGCGCAATTTCAGGGCTATTATCAAGACAATGCCCTCGATGTGAAAATTATCGAGGGAGGTTCTGGTACACCAACGATTCAAATGCTGGCTGCCGGGAAGGTCGATTATGCGATTGTTTCAGCGGATGAAGTCGTCATCGCACATGCACGCGGTGCCACTAATATCATCGCGTTATTCGCGACCTTTCAAATTAGCCCACAAGCCATTATGACGCACGCTGAGCGCGACTTTACATCAATCAAAGAAATCCTCCATAGCGATGGTGTTTTGTTGTGGCAGGCCGGCCTGCCTTACAGTCAATATTTGAAGAAAGAGTACGCGCCTATCAAGGTGTTTACGGCGCCGTATCTCGGAGGCATCGGCAGCTTTCAAAATGATATCAAGGTTTCACAGCAATGTTTTATCAGCAGCGAGCCGCTGACCGCGGTGGCGGCGGGACTCAAGATCAACACGTTTTTGGTCGCCGATACCGGCTACAATCCCTACACTACCGTGTTAGCCACTACTCGTGAACGCTGGAAAGCATCCCCATCCGAAGTGAAAGGCATGATCGCCGCGGTGCGCGGCGGCTGGAACGATTATCTGGAAAAACCAGCAGATACCAATAGCGCGATGCAGGCGCTCAATAAGGCAATGTCGGCGGATACCTTTAAGCACAGTGCGCAAGCGCAGCAATCACTGATCAGAACTGACGCCACCACAAGCATCGGCGAAATGACATTGACGCGATGGCAGACGCTGAGCGATCAACTGCTTGATCTAAAGATAATTCAGAAGCCGGTGGCGGCGAAAGATCTTTTTATTGATTTGTAGTCCAAAGAAGCAGTTTCCAAAGGGCGGCAATATCATTCGGCATCTATAGGAAGCAATGCCTGACCAACAATGCGCGGGGGAAATCGATACCATGAGCGCTATTTTCACCTAATAGTGGGCCACGGAAGTGGCCACAAATTAGCCACCACCAGAGCAAGTGAAATGCTTAGTCACCGCGGCAGAAGGCCGCTAGGTCCCGGGCAGTATCCCGACTGATATCCGGACAACACATCGGAAATATCTCTGTCCCATGAATGGTACCCATCACCTGCCGGCAACGAGCGTCAACACCATTTTTTATCAGTAACCGGTAGAAATTCACCCCTTCGTCACGTAGCGGGTCACATTCATTCACACTGATGACAATCGGGGGCAACCCAACCACATCATCGTCCTGTGCAAAACCTGGCCATGCTAGAGGATTACGGTTTTCCAATTCTTCAATGCCGTAAGCCATTGCGCCGTTATTGTTATGCAGATCCAATAGCAAGCCATTATTCTCTGTCGATGATGGATTTTGAGGCAACGGCCAAACCCCTGCGATATAAGGACACAACGCATAAAGCCCCTGAATGAGACCAAGCATACCCTCACGCTTCAGTCGCATTCCGGTGGCCAGTGTTAGGTTCCCGCCACCGCTCTCGCCGGCGACAATAATTCTGGAAGCATCGATACCCAGGGACTCGGCCTGCCCGGACAACCATTTTAAACCCGCAACGCAGTCATTCAGTCCCGCCGGATAGGGAGCCACTTCTTCGGCGGATGATGGCGTCAGAGCATTACGGAAATCCACCATGGCTACAGCGATTCCCTGCGCAGCAATAATCTTGCCCCATGCCCGATAGTTGCCATCAAAACAGGACATCGCCTGCATGCCACCACCGTGGATATAGTAAACACAAGGGAGACTCTCTTCCGACTTAGGTCGGATAAACTGAATCAAGATTTTATTCTCGTCCGGTACAGAATTAAATTCCAGTGTGCTGATTTCTAACCCTTCAGAAGGCGCGATCTCCGGAGTGTCACACAGTTCCATAAAACCTCTAAGCCCCTCGGCCATCTCCAGTGCCTGGGGGCTGTTGGCCCGCTCGAGCATCTCCTCGCGGCTATTGGCGTTCGAACCCGGAGGCAACGACATTCCGCCCATCAAAGCCTTGATGCGCGGATCGATACGGGGGTCATCATTCATGTTGATATTGCTCATAGCACGCCTAGTCTCTAATGTTAGATGGATAACCGGTGTTTGGGGCTACTGTGCATCAGCCAAATCAAGTAAATCGCGTACTTCGCGCTTTACAAATTTTCCGTTGGCGTTGCGCGGCAGTGGCGCATCCACTAGCCATATGTAGCGGGGTATCTTATAAGACGATAGTTTCTCCCTCAGATACGCACGCAGCCCCTCCGTATCTGCAGAACCCACTTGCGTCAAATAAATGGCCGCCGCAACCTCCTCGCCCAAGCGCTCGTCTTCAACACCAAAGACTACACACTCTGCAACTGACTCGTGCTCAAAGAGTGCACTTTCTACTTCCGCGCAGTACACGTTTTCACCACCGCGAAGCACCATATCCTTGGCACGGTCCACAAGATAGATGAACTCATCTCCATCCATATAGGCCACGTCACCAGTGTGTAGCCAGCCATCCGTTATCTCCTGGGCCGTGGCCTCGGGTCGATTCAGGTAGCCTTTTATGACGGCGGCACCCCGCACCCAGAGTTCCCCAGCCTCACCGGTTGCAACAGTATCACCAGCGCCATCCACACACTTGGCCTCAAAAGTCGGCAATGCACGGCCAACACTTTCTGGGCGGTCCACCAAATAAACGTCCGATAAGACTGAAATAACGCCGCAGGTTTCCGTCATACCATAGCCAGCACCTGGCGCCGCATTTTTCATTATTTTATTCATTTTACGCGTCAGGTCAGGCTGCACTGCGGCCCCACCACCGCCCATACTTTTAAGGCTGGATGTATCTCTAGTGGCAAAATCAGGGTGAAGCATCATTTCGCGAGACATCATGGGTACGGCACTGAAGGTTGTCACCTTTTCCTCCTCGATAATACGCAGTGCTTCGCCAGCATCCCATTTGTACATGTGTATTAATTTACCGCCTGTAGCGGCGATCCCTTGTGCCACACAGTTATTACCCGTCACGTGGAATAGAGGGGTGGCAACCAGCGCTATAGGGATCTGCTCGGGTGCCATTGTGCCTTTTCCTTCGACCCCTGCCCTGGCAAGGGCTGTGGACTGCAAAGTGCGATTGAAACCGATATTCATCAAATTTGATACGCAGCCGCGATGCGTTAGTTGAGCACCCTTGGGCGTGCCCGTAGTCCCAGAGGTGTAAAACACACAGGCATCATCATCCGGATCGATAGACACCTCGGGCATGGCGCTCTCAGTATTAATGACGTCACGCCAGTCCACCACATTATCGGGCACGGCACTGTGTAAACGCACTCCACAAACAATCAGATTCTGAAAGTCCTCGCGAATCTCTTCGAACCGCGAAAGACGCTCTTCATCGCAAATCATCACCTTGGGAACCGAGTCTTTCAAAGCGTAGTGCATTTCCTTTGGCACCCACCATGCGTTCATGCCAACGACAACAGCACCCATCGATACAACGGCCCAATAGGCCAGCATCCACTCAGGATAATTTCGCATAGCAATGGCAACTCGGTCACCCGGCTGCACACCCTGCATCGAAAGCCAGTTGGCGATAGAGGCCGTCATTTCATGAGCCTGCGTGTAGGTATAACGTTCGTCTTGGAAGACAAGATATTCCCGATCCTGATAAGCAGCACTACCCTGCCAGATCTCACGTAAAGATGCAGGCGCGTGTTTATAGCTGCGCACTGGAGAGCCGCGCACTTCTAAAATTTCGATCTCAAACAATTGCCCCGCGGCCGTCAATTCGTCCCAGACATCCCTTAGCTCATCGTACATGCACCTACCTCTCTAAAATTCTTATGGCGTATCACCCAGAATAGCCGCGACGCCGATATCCATCAATCGATCATACGAGTTTAATCGGTGATCCTATAACCGCTCTATGAGGAATACAACATCGATGTCAGCGGGTTATCGTCTCACGGACCATTAATCAGCCGGTCCGGTTCTTTCAGGCAGCATAAGACGGGATTCTCGACGATATAGTGAAGACCCTTCTACTAAAGCAGAACTTTCTACTAAATCATCAGACAAAGGTTTAAAATATGCACTCACAAGCTTTGTCGAGAAGGCTCCGGTGGACAGGTAAAAAATCTGTCGAACAGTGGAGGTTTTTGGGCTCACAACACTATCAGGTGTCTAAGATGAAGAGATGGAATGGTTGGGGAGACGACGAAAATGCGCTTGACTATGAATTGAGTGCTACGGCCTTGCGCTTTCTGGAGGGTCTAATCGGAGAATCCAAGCCTCTTCCAGATGCAAGCTTGGAGCACGTTCTGGCCACTGTGCCCGCGTCGCGCCTTCCACCAGACGATCTCTACAGCCTGGATGCAGAAGATCGATTGCGGCACGCCCGCGGTCAAAGTCTGCCAGATTGGCTTGCGTTACGGAGTGGCGCGGTGGGTGTTTTCCCCGATGCCGTTGCGTTTCCGCGCAGCACCGAAGAGGTTCGATCCTTACTGCAAATGGCAAACGAACGGCAGATTGACATTATCGCCTATGGAGGCGGCACATCTGTCGTCGGGCATATAAATCCGGAGGAAGACGGCCGCCCAGTGCTGACCATCGATATGACGCGCATGGATCAACTCATGAGCCTAGACAAAGAGAGTCAAATTGCGACCTTTGGGGCAGGCACTATCGGACCCCGCGTGGAAGCACAACTCAAATCTGAAGGCTATACTCTGGGGCACTACCCACAGTCTTGGGAGCTTTCTACTATTGGGGGTTGGGTCGCCAGTCGTTCCAGTGGCCAGCAGTCATTACGTTATGGGCGTATTGAACAGATGTTCGCCGGAGGCCGCATCGAAACGCTAAAGGGCACTTTGGATATCCCCACGGTTCCTGCTTCATCAGCCGGGCCCGATGTGCGTGAATTTTTCCTCGGCACAGAGGGGCGCATGGGTATCATTACCGAGGTTAAAGCCCGCGTAACACCTTTACCCGAGCAGGAATCTTTTCACGTATTATTTTTCCCCACCTGGGAGGCTGGACTGGCCGCAGTGCGTGAAATCGTCCAGAGTAAAATGCAACTTTCCATGATGCGCCTGAGCAACCAGATCGAAACTTTCACACAGCTTCGGCTAGCGGGCGGAGCTCAGGTAATTGCCTTACTGGAAAAATATCTCAGTTTACGTGGAGCCGGTGACGATAAAGTTATGTTCACATTCGGTGTCACCGGCTCTAAAGGCCAATGTCAGTCAGCACTGAAGCTTACCCGCCAAATTGCCAAGCGTCATGGCGGTGTAGGCGCCGGCCCTGCGCTAGGAAAAAAGTGGGAACACAGCCGATTTCGCTCGCCTTATTTGCGCCATGGATTGTGGGATTCCGGCTATGCCGTTGACACCATGGAAACTGCTATCGACTGGGTGAGAGTGCCCGAGGCAGCAGCAGGAATTCAGGCTGATATCACCAACGCCCTGTCAGACGAGGGAGAAGCTGTGCATGCCTTCACGCATCTTTCTCATTTCTATGGTCAGGGCTCAAGTATTTATACAACGTATATATTTCGCTGCGGCAGCGATTACGAAACAACCTTGGCTCGATGGGAAAAACTGAAAGCGGCCGGTGCTGAAGCCATTGTCCGCTTTGGTGGCACTATCAGCCATCAACACGGGGTAGGCAAAGATCATGCAAAATATCTATCCGCAGAAAAAGGTGAGCTGGGCATTGAAGCCATTCAGACTCTGGTAGAACTGTTTGACCCACAGCAACAAATGAATCCAGGCAAGCTAGTCCCTTGAATGATATTCGATAACACAAAGGCTTAACAATGAACGCGCGAAGTACCACTTTTACTGATCGGAAGGCACTTTGGAAGACGCTCCAGCAGGGAGACTCTAGCTGGGACATGGTGATTGTCGGCGGCGGCATTATAGGAGCTGGCATTTTACGCGAAGCGGCCAGGCGAGGGATTAAGGCCTTGCTGGTAGAACAACAAGACTTTGCCTCGGGCACATCCAGCCGATCATCCAAAATGGTTCATGGTGGCCTGCGCTATATTAGCCATGGCGATATTAAGCTGACCAAAGACTCGCTTCGTGAACGGGAACGGCTACTGCGAGAAGTCCCAGGACTCATCGATCGCATGGGGTATTTTTTCACCCTTAGAAAAGGTCAGTTTCCCGGGCGGTTTGTGTTCGGTCTTTTGCTGGCCCTATACGACTGGTTAGCGGGCATCAAAAACCACCGATACTTCAACAAAGCCTCAGTCCAGCAGCAGTTTTCTGGCATCAACAGTCACGGGCTCAATGGCGCCATGTATTACACAGACACAGTGACAGACGATGCGAGACTAGTACTGCGCGTACTTCAGGATGCTACGGAGGCAGGGGGCGTTGCGGTCAACTACATGAAAGTTGAATCCTTGCTCAAGACAGAGGGGCAAGTAACAGGCGTAGTCATCACGAATACCGAGAATACAGAACAGGTTGAAATACAGTGTAAGTCTGTCGTTAACGCAACTGGAGCCTGGGCGGACCGGCTACGAAATGAAGTTAACTCGGAAAAGCGCATTCGACCCCTGCGTGGCAGTCATCTTGTGCTTCCAATGTCGAAGCTCCCTGTAGAGGACGCGCTGACTCTTTTTCACCCTGTTGATAAACGTCCGGTGTTTATATTTCCGTGGGAAGGCACCACGGTAGTGGGCACTACAGATCTTGATCACAATGAAGATCTGGATGAAGAACCGGTTATCAGTGAACAAGAACTAGCGTACCTGCTCGAAGCCGTGGATGCACTTTTCCCGCAACATAGCCTGTCTCGAGACGACATTCTTTCAACCTGGTCGGGGGTCCGCCCAGTGATAGGATCGGATGAAGCGAGAGATCCTTCAAAGGAAAGACGAGACCACGCTGTATGGCATGATAAAGGGCTCGTGACGGTCAGTGGAGGCAAGCTCACCACCTTTCGCCTGATCGCACTGGATGCCATTAAGGCGGCAGCCGCAACGCTTGGCAATATCGAGATACTGGAGAGCGATGATTGCATTTTCAAAGCCCCGGGGATTACAGCGACCGAACTCAACATAGCAGACCAACAATGGGCTCAACGGTTGATCGGGCGTTATGGGAAGCATGCCAAGACCCTAATGACTGAGGCTACTGATGCAGAGCGTTTGCCTATAGAAACTACGGCGTTTTGCCTAGCGGAGTGCCGTTGGGCTGCACGCAATGAATCGGTGGTGCACCTGGATGACTTAATGCTGCGTCGCACTCGACTAGGCTCAATATTGGAACATGGAGGGGAAAGTCTGTTTCCGGCTATTGAACAGATTTGTGCGCAGGAACTGAACTGGGATGCCGAGCTTTGGAAAAGGGAACTGGCGCGCTACCGAGAGATCTGGAGAACACGCTACTACCTGCCAGGCGCATAAAAGCCAACCAGAAAGAGCAACCGCATGAGCAATAATAAAGAGTATGTACTGGCGATAGATAATGGCACGCAAAGTGTTCGAGCCCTCGTTTTCGACCTGGAAGGTCAACTGGTTGCTAAAAGCAAAGTCGAGATAGAACCTTATTATTCTAATCAACCCGGTTGGGCTGAACAGGATGCTGATTATTTTTGGGACAATCTTTGTAAGGCCTGTTGTGCGCTCTGGCCACAGCTCGATTTTCCAAAAAGTGCTATTAAAGCGGTCGCCCTGACCACGCAAAGAGCAACCATTATTAATCTCGACCGTGATGGGAAACCGCTGCGCCCAGCCATCGTCTGGCTTGACCAGAGGCTGGAGCAAGATTTACCTTCCATGGGACTGTGGAATATCCTCCTTACTTTGGCGGGAGAGAAGGACGCTGTGAGGTTTTTCCGCAGCGAGGCTGAGGCTAATTGGATTAAGAACAAGCAGCCGGAAATCTGGGATAAAACAGCTAAATACCTACTACTGTCGGGCTACCTGACTTACAAACTTACAGGAAAGTATGTCGATTCAGTCGCAAGCCAGGTGGGCTATCTACCCTTCGATTTCAAACGACATGATTGGGCCGGGCGACTCGACTGGAAGTGGCGAGCACTGCCTATTAAACGAGAGCAATTGCCCGAGCTCGTCCCTGCCGGATCGCCTCTTGGCGCGATCAGTGCTGAGGCGGCACAACTGACGGGCATTCCTGAGGGCTTGCCCCTCATATCGGCCGGCGCGGATAAAGCCTGTGAAGTGCTTGCCTCAGGGTGTCTCACGCCCGACACCGGCAGTCTCAGTTACGGTAGCGCCGCGACGTATAACAGCACCAATGTCCGCTATATCGAAGCGATAAGAAACGTTCCCGCCTACCCTGCTGCGATGCCCAATGCCTATAACACAGAGACTATTGTGCAGCGCGGATATTGGATGGTGAACTGGTTTAAACGTGAATTTGGTTTGCGCGAACAACGCATTGCAGCAGAGACGGGTGTTGAACCTGAGTCACTGTTTGATGACCTGCTTAGAGAAGCGCCTCCCGGGGCAATGGGTCTTTTGGTGCAACCTTACTGGTCTCCTGGCGTCCGAATACCCGGCCCGGATGCCAAGGGCGCCATCATAGGGTTTGGGGATGTGCACACGCGCGCGCATATTTATCGCGCCATTATTGAAGGGATTGCTTACGCATTGCGAGAAGGCAAAGAGCGCTTAGAGAAGCGCAGCGGACACAGAATTACCACCTTAAAAGTCTCCGGCGGCGGCTCACAGAGTGATGAGGCCATGCAAATTACTGCCGACATATTCGGGCTAACCGTCGAACGACCTCATACCTATGAAACCTCAGGGCTTGGCGCTGCAATCAACGCCGCAGTCGGCGTCGGGCTCTACCCTGACTATCAATCTGCGCTAGATCATATGACACATGAGGGCGACCGCTTTGCCCCGATTGAAGAAAACGTACGTATTTATGATCAATTGTACAAGGAGGTCTATCTGAAAATGTATGATCGGCTCAGTCCTCTGTACGGCTCCATTCGTGAAATAACCGGATACCCCTTCTAGCACGCCAGAAACCCCAGCGAAGGAGCCCGAGAAAAGGTTTTGGAATTGGCCAGTCGATGCTGACCGGCCTGAATCGAGGGCAAACGGTATCAGCTACTGCGCCAAATACCCAGACAGTCCTAAGCAGCAGCTGACTCTTCTTTAACGTCTTCTTTATCCTCTTCGGGCTCCAGCACTGCCAATCGGGCCTCTAGCTCATCGACCTTTTGCTGTAGCTTGAGGTTTTCGGCTTTGGCCTTACTCGACGATTTTTGCAGCATTTCATTCGCTGTTGTTTTCTCAGCGAGTTTCTTTTTGCTGGCGTCCAAATTCTTTTTCATCGCTGCAGCATCGTATTGTTTCAAACCCTTGATCTCTGCACGATCTTCCGCAAGATCTTTTTGTAGACCCTTGAGACGTTTCTTTTGCGTGGCGACTTCGTCTTCCAGCTTTTCGCAACGATGGGTTAATTCGCGATTCAGTTGTTCCGTGCGTTTGTTTGCTGTGCCTTCGGCAGAGATTGTAGTCAGCTGCGCCAGCTGTTTTTCAATGACAACTTGCTGTTCTTGCTGTTTTTTAATCCCGAGCTCGATTTCGGCGGATTTTGCATCCAGTTGGTCCTGGTATTGGGATCTGAGGCTGTCTTCAAGTTCAATTATTTTTTCCAGTTTTGAGGCTGTAAGCATGTAGTGTGTCCTGCGAGTTTGTTGGTTTGGGTCGGGCAGTGGATCTGCTTGTTGAATCTGCCAAGCCCACTGCTGCGGTAGATGCAAATCCGCGCGCACTATACACTAAAATGTCCTAGACTTGGAGAATTCCTCGTTTATCAATAAATTCAGATAGTTAGCGGGTCAGATTAGGTGTGGGATAATTTACGTCATCAACTGTCACCGAACCACTGCATGCACTCGGTCCGCGGCCCATCAGGCCACTGGCTGCGGCTGCGGCTGCGGCTGCGGCTGCGGCTGCGGACCTCTTACCAGCTTACCTGGCATGGCACCCGTATCATGACCGTTTTCGCGAATGATCTCACCACTACAAATCGTCAGCCGATACCCATCAACCCGCTGTACCAGCCTTCGCGCATTAGCGGGGAGGTCATACACCATTTCTGGAGGGTGGATCGTCAGGGAGTCATAGTCGATTACATTAATATCTGCCTTCATGCCTGGCGCGATTAATCCTCGGTCATGCATACCGTAGAAATTCGCGGTGCGTTGGGTCTGATTATGGATAAGTTGCTCGATAGGAATGCGTTCTCCCCGTGTCCGGTCGCGCGCCCAATGAGTTAGCAGGTAGGTTGGCATGCTGGCGTCGCAAATCAGACCACAATGCGCACCGCCATCGGACAGGCCAAACACCGCATTAGGGTGCAGCATCATTTCCCGCAGTGCCTCAAAGTCACCATTGGAGTAACCCAACAGTGGCATATACAGAATGCCTTTGCCCTCGCGCTCCAACATAGTGTCGTATGCAAACTCGGCTGGGCTGCAGCCGTTCACATGTGCCTGAGCCAGAACGCTCTTCTCCGGCCCCGGCTCATAGTCAATAGGGTCACCTAGAGGGAACATATTGCCCCATGCGCTCAGCGTCTGCGTAAAGACTTCAGGCAAGCCGGCAAGGTCTGGGGGATTATCGAGTATTTCACGCCGTAAAGCGGGCTCTCGCAACGCCGCTACTCGTTTTGCCAGAGGCAACTGTGCGACTTTCTGATAAGCATCATGCAAAATAAATGGATGTCCGGAGCTCTCAAGGCTGAACAACACACCCGCGGGACGCTGCGCTACCTGTGGTGTCAGCGTGCCACCGGCGGCTCGATCCTCATCAACCGCGGCGAGTAAACGTTGCCACTGCTCGGGATCACGATTGTTTTGCAGGCAGGCAAAAGTCACTGGCCGGCCCGTTTCCTGGCCCACTTGCCGCATCCATGCCAATTCTTCTTCTTCCGGGTCCAGGTCACTGGCCACTTCCAGCACACCATAACCAACTTCACCCAAAACACGTCCAATCCCTATCACTTCCTCACGATCTGCGGTGGTGCCCGGCGCGAGTTCTCCGTCTTTCGCGCGGTGCAAAATCGTGCGTGTGGTAGAAAAACCAAGCGCACCGGCCTCAAGCCCTTCTTTAACAATTGCCGCCATGGCGGCGACTTCCTCAGCACTGGCCTTCTCATTATTCGCCCCCCGATCGCCCATAACATAGGTACGCACAGCGCCATGGGGAACCTGGGCGGCGAAATCAATGGCGTGGGGTATACTTTCAATAACGTCCAGATACTGTGGAAATGTTTCCCACTTCCAATCGATACCCTCAGCGAGCGCGGCGCCCGGTATATCCTCGACACCCTCCATAAGTTGTATTAAATAGTCTTCTTTACCTGGCTCAACAGGCGCAAAACCTACTCCACAGTTGCCCATAACAACCGTCGTCACGCCATTCCAGCTTGAAGGGGAGAACATAGGGTCCCAGGTAACCTGACCATCATAGTGTGTATGAATGTCTACCCAGCCGGGCGTGACCAACAAGCCGGCAGCATTAATCTCCTTTTTAGCCGGTCCGATATCCTTACCAACCGCAACAATGCACCCTGCTGTTATCGCTACATCACTGTGCTGACCCGGTGCGCCACTACCATCTATCAGCGTTCCATTACGGATAACCATGTCGTACATAAGAATTTTATCTTCTTTAAAGAAACGGATACCGACAAGATAGCTCAATTCTCGGAGGAATGCCTGCATGCATCTGCGCTGAAAACCTCAACCATACCAACCACTTTAACGGGTCATGGGCGGAGCTCTGCAATTCTGCTATCCAATCCCAAGGGTGGTCCAGAGCCGGTGGCGACAAAAGCTAGCCCGCCACGTAGAGGCTACCGCCAGCCAATAAAATCGACAAAACATACACTATCGGGAAAAGGTAGCGGGAGCGCTGATCCAACCTGTCGCCGTTTTCGAATAATCCGCGACTGTCTAGCACCCACACCCTCAGATTGACGGCAACGCTGGCGCACATCGTCACAAAACTAATGATCATGAATAACCCCAAAACCGTGGGATACGATATTTTCGGAAGACTTCCGCTGAACATGATCTGATAGGCAACCACTGTCAAAATGCCCATAAAAGTAATATCCATGCGGTCGCCCACCGAAGACCGATCCATCCAGAACACCGACCAGGACAAGATGACGAAGATGATGACAGGAAGTCCGACCAACCGCAGGGTGTAGCGCGGGTCACGTTCGACATCGATCTGAACTCTAAAAGCGCTCAAATGGCCATCGCGGCCATCTAAGTAACTTGGCCCATACTCGACCACGGAACTAGACAACTCGGGTGAATACCACTGCGGTATTTGGACTTTATGATGACCATCGTCCCATATGCCACTGCTCGCAGGATCTACCCGCAGAACCACCTCCTCACTCTCAAACCCCAGCACCTCGAAGATTGCCGCCAACTGCTGCCGGTCAAACGGGTAGCGTGCCAAATTAAAATGCGACTTAGCCACGGCTTCGATTTCTTCGGTGTAATATACATTCCCGTCCGGCGTTATTCGCAGCACAATTCCCTGCTGCTCAAACCCTCCCGCTTCATTGGCTAGAAAGATCTGGGGCCACCAGCCCGTGAATACTTCGTTGAACTGGTAATACCCTTGGTAATAGAGGTCATCGTAGCCTGTTACTGCGGGGTCAAATGCCAACCTTGGATCCTTCCAATGCATACTGAGTACCCCCTCAAAGTGGAAGGTTTCATCCGCTTCGCTAATGAAGTTAACGTTACTGAGATAAAAACCAATGTCGACAACGACGGGGCCGTCACTATCAGGGGGACCTAAGATGTTGTTCTTTGCCTGTGCGCTAACACAGAAGACAACAAGCATGCTCAGCAATGCGTATCGGGCTATCAACAACATTATTATTGGGCTCCTAAGACTCAACCGGTACAGGCATGCGAAGATTACTCATAACTTCATCCCGTGGCTAGCAGATATCTGGGCTCAAAGACGTCATGTTAAACAAAAATGACACTGGGCTCTAGAGAATATAGAGTTACCCTACAATCTTCATTTCAGAGTCATTTTTATGCTGCGACGAGAACGAACACTTTTAGTGAGTGTTTTTAGCGCTATTCTATTCCTGGTGTATGGGGACCAGTGGATGACCATGCTGGGAAATCCCCTGTGGTTTGCCGGAATTTCAATCTGGCTATTCGGGGTGATCTTGTTTGCATCGATTGGTGCAGTCCGGCATGCCGAAATTCTCGCAGGCAAGTTGGGTGAACCTTACGGCACCCTGATTTTAACCATCGCAGTAACAACCATCGAAGTCACAATGATTGCCAACGTCATGCTATCGGGAGACAACAATCAAGAGTTCGCTCGCGACACAATGTTTGCGGTGGTAATGATCGTAGTCAATGGCCTAGTAGGCCTGTCACTGTTGCTAGGAGCTCTGCGCTTTCATGAGCAGCAATATAATTTGCAAGGCGCCAATGCGTATCTGGTGGTGATTATCCCGTTAGCAGGATTCGGGCTAATACTGCCCGACTTCACAACGTCTACTTCAGACCAAAGCCTTTCAAGCTTCCAGGCGGCTTTTCTGGTTCTGATGTCACTAGGTCTTTATCTGGCTTTCCTGCTGATCCAGACCAGACGCCATCAGAGTTATTTTGTAATGGGATTAGAGAGTTCTCAACAAGTTTCAGGTGAGACCACGCTCCATCTTCCAATGATTTATTCGATGAGAGGCCATATATTGTTATTGATGGGATATCTTCTGTCGGTCATTCTGCTCGCGGAGAAAATCGCTCGGCCCGTGGACTATAGTATTGAAGTTTTAGGTGCACCCATAGCGCTGGGCGGTTTCTTTGTTGCATCACTCATCCTGGCACCTGAAGCGATGAGTGGCATTCGTGCAGCAATGCAGAATAATTTACAGCGGGCTGTCAATATACTGCTAGGCTCAGTGCTGGCAACAATCAGTCTGACAATTCCTGCAGTCCTCATCATTAGCCTCATAACCAATCAGCATGTCATTTTAGGTTTGCCTGATTCGCAAACTGTTTTACTCGTCGTGACTCTGATGGTCAGCATGATGACGTTCAGCAGCGCGCGAACCAATATTCTACAAGGCGCGGTACATATCCTGTTATTTTTGGCGTATATCATGTTAATTTTTCAACCATAGTTCAACACACTATCTACTATTCGCGTTTTAGAAAATGTACACTTAAAACAGCGATAAGAAATGGATAAAGCCATGTTGAAGAAGACCTTATTAGGCGTGCTGGTTGTGATTATACTGTCAACCTGTGCGCTGTGGTTCGCCGGCGGGGATGAAGTTTACGCGCTTTATCGCGCCACCTCGGTTTCCACTGCGCCGGCAGATTACGCTCTGCAGGATGACAGTCGTGTTATCGTTCCGGCACCGCAACCCCACGTTAATCAATCTTACAACGCGCTCAAGAATGTCTACTGGGGCGACCTGCATGTCCATACTGTGGAAAGCTTTGATGCTGTATTGTTTGGCACAACCCTGACCATTGAAGATGCTTACCGGTTTGCGCAGGGCGAGAGCCTGCGCAGTGCCGGGGGCGAACTTATGCAGCTATCGCGGCCGCTGGACTTTGTGGCCATCACAGATCATGCAGAGAGTTTTGGTTTAAGGACGCGTTGCGATGATACCAATCTATCGCTAAAGGAAAACCTGAACTGCTGGCTAATGGAAACGCCCAATGTCGTGACATTCCTCTTGTTGAAGGCAGTTGCTAACGAACCGGCAGAAACACCCGCTAGCAATAAGGCGGCAGGAGTCTACCGCAACAGTGTCCGCAGTCATCCAACCCAGGCTAATTTTCCGATATGCACTCTAGATGAAACAGACCTTGAGCGCTGTTACCGCGACAGCAATAGTGACTGGTCGCAATACAAGCGGTTAGCGGACAAATACAACCAGCCCGGCACGCTCACGGTATTTTCAGCCTACGAGTACTCGCCACCCCTTCCCGACTCAGGCAAGCACCATCGTAACGTCATTTTTAATGGCACTGGGCTCCCGGAGCACGCCACGTCCTACTTTGATGTTGGCAACGCCATAGCATTATGGAAGGTGCTAGAAGCCGACTGTAGCGGCGAGTGCGATTTTCTCACCATTCCACACAATATGAACAAGGGGTGGGGCCTGTTCTACAGTGAGAATACTTGGGACGGCGAGACCTACGACGAGGAAGGTTGGCTACTGCGACAGCGACGCGAACCGCTCGCCGAGATCTATCAGGTCAAGGGCTCCTCCGAGTGTGCGCTGGGTGTTGGGGCCACAGACGAAGAGTGTGGCTTCGGTCAGGTATTAGAACCGTGTCAGCCTGGTCAGGAAAGCGGCTGTGCCTTCACCACTAGTTTCGCCCGTCAGGGGTTAAAAATCGGCCTTCAAATGCAGGCTGATATGGGATTTAACCCCTTTGCCTTCGGCCTGATTGGCTCCACCGATACCCACAATTCCAGCCCCGGTGATGTGGAAGAGTGGGATTTTGTCGGCAAAGTCGCAGCGGCTTCCTCACCGGCTACTCGCCGCATCACTGAATGGCCCGGCCGCAAACCCTACGAATCCATTCTGCAGTTCCACACCTCCGGTGGACTCACGGGAGTATGGGCAGAAGAAAATACGCGGGATGCCATTTTTAAAGGCATGCAACACCGCGAGGTCTATGCGACGTCAGGGCCACGCATAACGTTACGCTTTTTTGCCGGCTGGGGCTTCGACGAAGATATTACCGACCAGCCTGATGCCATCGCTCTAGCCGTCGACGGAGGGGTGCCCATGGGTGGCGTTTTGACACCAGGCACAGAGCAAACGGATAGCCCCACATTCTTCGTCTGGGCGGCAGCAGACTTGATGAGTGCGCCACTGCAACGTCTCCAGATGGTCAAGGGATGGATAGACGCTGAGGGTGTTACTCATGAAAGCGTGCGCGACATCAGCTGTTCCGATGGGCTAAGAATAGACGCCTCCACCCTGCGCTGCCCCGACAACGGCGCCTCTGTAAACATCGCTAATTGTGAAGGTCTGGGTAATACCGGTGCCGCTCAGATGGCTGTAGCCTGGAAGGACCCTGACTATCACTCTGACCAGAATGCTTTTTACTACGTGCGCGCTCTCCAAAACCCCACCTGCCGCTGGTCGACCTACGACGCCCTGCGATTGGGCCAAACGCCGCCTTCCCACGTTCCTGCGACCATTCGGGAGCGAGCGTGGTCCTCGCCAATATGGATTCAGTCAGCGAACTGACATGCTACTTACTGCACCCGCATTACGATGGATTGGTCATCGCGCTGGCATTGCTCACGATATAATTTTTGTGGGCTATACACCATCGCAAACGCTTTGCTGCACGGCGAAGTTTAAGGGTACGGGATGACTAGGTTGACGCTCACTGCCCTGAGTCCGCTCATCTTAACCGGATGTGACCGGATCGACTCGCTGCTGTGGCAGCCAAAGACTACGCCAACGCAATGGTGTGAGAGCATGCCGTGTCTCGAACTCTTTTCAAGTGGCGTCACACTCACTCAACCTACCTCAACACTCTTGATCTACTTCTTGGGACTAATGTGGTTGTGGGTGGGGTGGCGATTCTGGCAACGGGATAACGAACAGAAATCCAGGCGCTGGTGGTCTATCGCGATGACGTTGGGAGGCATTGCTGCGATATCGGCCGGCACCAGCTATCAGGCATTTGGCTTCGAACTAAAATGTACTGAACGAGAATTTTGTACATGGACCAGCTGGTGGGAGATCACCTATCTAGCGATGCAAATCGGAAGCGTGAATGCCATGCTAGCAGGTGTTGCCTACGCCTGCACAAAAGGTCTAATGCGACGCCTGTTGCTTACGTATGCCCTCGTCAATACAGTCATTTACTGCTGTGTCGCAGCCGCCGGCGCATTCTTGCCAAACAGATTTATGATTTCTTTTGAAATGTTGGTGTTGTTCTCCACGCCTGCATTCCTTGCCTGTTTCCTTATTAACGGCTGGCGCTATATCAATAACAAGTCTAATAAAGACAACATTTTACTGCGAGCATGGATCATTATGTTCGTCACTAATGCCCTTTATTTCGGCTACCTACTACTCGGTTATACGCAGATTCTTTGGTCTAAAGGCTTTTGGTTTTCAGAAAACGATGTTTTACACGTGCTAATGCTGGTCTGGGTTTGGTATGTCGGGACCGCAGTTGTGAGCGTCATGGCCGATGCAGAATCGCAGTCTCCGTCACTGGATGGTCACGCATCTATAAATAAGCACTAATTACTTTTGCCAGCTATAAACGAGGTTTAGCACTCTGCTACTCTGTCTTCACCTAGTGGTCTGGCGACGAATAAGACCCTCACCGCACATAACCCGTTCGTCAGTAGTCGTACTGAGTCAATAGGACAGAATTTAGCATAGACTTATGCGTCAATATTAGGGATGCTGTATTTAGCATCAACATATTAAGAGTCCCTTCAGCATCTGCCTCAACTTTCTATATTGGGGCATTGCGATGCCAATCGCGGCATTCGATTCCGATGAATAGGTCTCAATTATCAATGGCATTGCCATTGCCCAGCCAGGCACTGAATGTGAATCCAAAACGCTCAAATATTAATCAGCCCGTTTATGTCAAATTGATAAACCGTATCGGCGAAAAGATCAGAACAGCGGGCTACAATAAGCCAGACCTGAACGCAGATCTACTCATCAAGCAAGCGAAAAAAAAAACGGGACTGCAAGACTTTGGCGACACGTCATTCAGAGATGGACTGGACATACTCACGGCTGAGTTAAATGATCAGGCACAACTCTCACAAATCGGACAGATAGCCGCATATTTCAATTTACTTGACCATCTCTGCGTTCGGCTGCGACTGATAGATTTTCGCGACCGCCGGCCCCAAGTGACGCGCCAGATTATAAAACGACCACTATTTATTACAGGATTGCCGCGAACCGGCACTACCATACTGTATGAACTGATTGCGCAGGACCCCTCTTTTCGATCACCCGCAAGCTGGGAAGTTACCAGGCCATTTCCGCCTCCCAAAAAAAAATCGTATACCACCGATAGAAGAATTCAGGGTGTGGACCGAATGCTGGCCTTAGCTGAAAAGCTGTCCCCCGGATTCAGGGCGATCCACGCCATTGGCGCGAAGCTGCCGCAGGAATGCGTTTACATCCTTGCGTCCCATTTTATCAGTGAACAGTTTGGGTATATGTATAACATTCCGAAATACAGGAGCTGGGCGCTGACCCAGGACATGACCGCATCTTACCAATGGCACGCTCATTTTCTCCAGCATCTGCAAGTCGATTTCGGCGTTGGGCATTGGGTACTGAAAGCTCCGGCTCACCTTGCTTATCTGAAATATCTGGTCGCACAGTATCCGGACGCACTGATAGTCTGGGCCCACCGTCGACCCCTTGAGGCGATCTCCTCATTCTCAAGCCTCGTATGTAAACTACAGAGTGGCTTCAGTAACGCCATTAATCCCCTGGCTATCGGCGAACACGAAGCTCGACATTTTTCAGACATCGCGAACACTGGAATGTCAGACCGCGGTGCTCTGGATCAGCGTCAGGTTTTTGATGTGCGTTTCAGCGCACTCTGTTCAGATCCAGTTTCTGTCATAGGGAGTCTATACGAGCATTTTGGAATGCCGTTGAGCGGCGAGGCTGAAAACCGAATGCGCCAGTATCTGACACAGAACCCGAGGCACTTGTACGGCAGACACACATACTCTCCTGAAAACTTTGGATTGGACGAAATACGCGAACGTGAACTGTATTCAGAATACCTTTCATGCTTTGACGACTATCTGTACTAGCTCATTGCAAACATATTTCGCTATGGTGATGCAATCAAATGGCGAGCTAATCACGGCACCCTATTTTATACTTTTATATTAATCAAACTGCCCAGTAAACAGTTATCCACTGGCGTTGAGTTGACGAGATGCGGGGAGAGAGACTACCCGCCCCAAACAGGCTGATGTGAGAAAACCCGATAAAATAATCTTTCCTCCTTTGTCGCGCTTTGGTGAAAATTGCCCTACATTGCTTTTTCACACGAATGTTTTTCTGTAGTAATGTGAGTAGAACGATTATAACCCGGTACGCTCGGGCCGCTGATAGCGCGCGATATCTAACTGCGGTATAAGCCATAGCAACCTTTTCGCTGCCACTGAAACTAGGCTTGAACTATGTATCCCAACGGACTTTTCGGTCTAGATGCTCTGAGAGTACTGATCTCCCCCATTGCGATTTTTGGTATTGTTTTTTTTATACTCTATCTTCGCAACGACCATATTAGAGCGGGCCGAGCAGTTCTTCTGCTGTTAGCAATAGGCGTTTTTGCCCTGTTGGGCGCAAAATTATTTTCACTGCACGTGCGAGGCTGGGAGGTATACGAGCCGCTTTCCAGTGAATTGCGTGGCGGATTACGCTATCCGGGCGCTCTACTGGGCATGATTCTGGTCGGCCCGCTACTAAAACGATGGATTTTACCCGACCTGCCGCTTCCTCGTTTCCTCGATGTACTGGCAATAACCGTTTGCTTCTGTTTCGCTCTGGTACGATTCAGCTGTCTTATGAACGGTTGCTGTACGGGGCCTGAGTGTGATGCGATTTACTGTCTCAGTTATGAACCCGGAAGTCAGGTTTGGTATGTGCAGCTCCAGCAAGGCTTGCTTGATCATTCTTCCCATCCTAGCAATCCCGTATTCCCACTGCACTTCCTGTTCATGGCAGCATCGCTTGGCGTTGGCGTTTTTCTCATGTGGTTCGATACGAAACGTAGTTTCAATGGCCAAATCGGCCTGCTGTTCCTCATTCTGCACGATGGCGCCAAAGCAATTCTTGAGTCTTTCAGAGTGCCGTACGTAGGCGAGCTGCAACTGACATCATTTTCAATTAGTGCGGCGGGCCTAGTCGCTCTGATTATTGTTTTATATTATCGGCGTGTTAATTCAGCCTGAGACACCCCATGACCAGAGAAAGTCTTAGTCAACGCCTTTTTATAGCGATCATGTAAGATTTTGACCCTTTTGACGTAGGTCTGGGTTTCCTCGTATGGCGGGATACCGTTGTGCCGTTTTACCGCACCAGGGCCCGCGTTATAAGCAGCTGTCGCCAGCATGGTATTCCCATGATTTTCTTCAAGAAGCCACGCCAGATATCGAACGCCGCCCTGAATATTGTCTTCCGGCACTAGGGCATCCGTGACGCCCATATCTTTTGCCGTATCGGGCATCAACTGCATTAAGCCGAGCGCACCCTTTTTTGACCTGGCCCCCGGCTTAAACGCAGACTCAGCATGAATAACAGCTCTAACCAATGCCGGATCTACCCGATATTTCTCGGCCGACCTATTAATCGCAGCCTCAAAAGCGTTCAATTGGAGCGCCGTATTGTTCCAGTCCACTTTAGACTTCGGGTTACAGGCGAAGCATGAAAATTGCACCATCTCGTACTTAATGCCCATGGGAGCGCGGTCGGAATAGGATTGCACACCAGATGGGTTCCTGTATTTGTAGATTTTAATGGCGGGTTTTTCAGAAGAGGCATCGGGCACTTGCGGAGCATTGGTCAGGAAAGAGGTAGTCTGATCCGCCACTGCAGGTGCAGTGAAGAGCAATAATGCACATGCAAAAATGCCAAGCAAACCTCTCACGTCATTATTTTCCTGTTATACCCCTAGGCCCATTGTAGCCCAGCTTCAAGCGGGAGACACCGCATCGAGTGTCAAAATTGACAGGACTGGGCTCACAGACACCAGCACAGATGGGAAAAAACACAATATTAAACCGACTAATTGCTAAAATTTCTTGAGAAAGCGCTGGGCCAGGCCTTAATTCGGGCTACACTGCATCGTGGTATGTCTTGAGAAAATGGAAGAACCACTTGCACTTGCGCTACCATCACTAAACATAATCTGTAGTTTACAAGACTGACCACACAGGAATCATCAATGCGACAAGTAGACATCAACAAAGAGCCTGTTGAGCTGTTCAAAATTCTGAAGTTTGAAGGCATCGTGAGCAGTGGGGGCCAAGCAAAATTAGTGATTAGCGATGGTCAGGTGACGGTAAACGGCGAGGTGGAGACCCGCAAGAGGAGAAAGGTAGTCGCCGGCGATATTATTGTCTTTGCGGAAGAAGAACTGCAGGTACGTCTCGCACAATAAAAAAATTCACGGGTTTTCGGCCGTTACCTCACCTAAATCGGCACAGCAGGATAACGCGTTCACAGCACAGACCTATTCGTCTTCTCCCTTAGGATTTCAACTTGTGACCAGACCTCGATCAACACGCAGACGCTCACCGACCTCTTCCACACAACAGCGCCAAGTTAGCCTCTGGGGGAAAGACACCGTAATCATCGAGCGGATGAGTCAGGAAGGCCGCGGTATAGCCAATCGCGAGGGAAAAATTGTGTTTGTTAGCGGCGCGCTAACAGGAGAGCACGTGCGGGTGCAGTGTACAGCAGTGAAGCGAGACTTCGACACGGCCGATATGATTACGTTGTTGCCGGACTCTGCACCGTCTGCGTTACGCGTTGTGCCTCCGTGCCGAGTTTACGCTGAGTGCGGCGGGTGTACCTTACAACACTGGTTACCGGCAGCACAGCAGCGACACAAACAACAAGCGTTGCTAGCGATGCTGCTACCAATTGCACCGGGCCTGATACTTGCGCCGCCGATAATCAGTTGCTCAAGTGGTTTCCGCCACCGAGTACGCCTGCTCGTGACACCCAATGCTGACAAAACGTACTCGCTTGGTTTTCGGCAGCGCGGGTCGCATGATGCGGTCAGTCTCCAGCACTGTGTCGTCGCTAATGCCGCGGTCAATACACTGTTGCAAGTCCTACCAAAAATTTTATTCGCTGCGCCCGAGCTGCAAGGCCTGCGTGAAATAGAGATTGACGGCGACAGCGACAACCAACTGGGTCTGTGCTTTTACTTCGCCGCACACCCTGGGGAAAAAATCCTGTCTGCGCTGCGCGCAGCCGTACTCTCGGATTCCGTCATTGCTATGCGAGTTCGCCTAACTGCCAGAAGAAAATCACGCAGTGATGCACTCTGCGATGATGGAGGGGAGCAGCTTAGACAGCTGCAGGAACTTTACGAAGAAGGTGAATTAACGCTTCGACTGCACCCGATAATCGAAGACGACAGTATTGAAATTGAAGAGTTACAGTTAGCTTATCTGCCCGGCGATTTCACTCAAACCCACTGGAGTGTCAATGCGGCACTGGTCTCCCTCGCGCTAAACTGGTTAAAGCCCGGCTCAGATGAGATCGCTCTCGATCTCTTTTCAGGCATAGGAAATTTTAGTTTGCCTTTTGCTCGTCGCACTAAAACTGTCCATGCGATCGAAGGTGATAGTGATATGGTCTTGCGCGTCGAAGGCAACGCGCAGCGAAACGGTATAGAAAATATTAGCGCGAAAGTGCTCAACCTTATGACGGATACAGTGACCCTACCCAAAGCGGATATCGCCATTGTGGATCCGCCTCGCGCCGGCGCAAAGTCGGTCTGTGAGACACTGGCACGCTCAAAAATAAAGCGCCTCGTGTATATATCGTGTCATCCCGCAACGCTGATGCGCGATGCGCGAGTGCTCTGCGGTGCCGGGTTTCAGCTAACCAAAGCCGCAGCGGTGGACATGTTTCCTCACAGCGGACACAGCGAGGCTATAGTCCTGTTTGAACGATAGACGCTGCGCGTTGCGCTTTTAGCTCAACAGCAGAGCATCCAGCGTCTCTATATCCGCCAGCACGTCGGCGCCAACCAAAATAGCCTGCAATCCAAGATCCCGTGCAGCATCCACATTGGCCTGATAGTCATCTAGAAAAATAACTTGTCCTGGTGAAATATCACCCAACCGCTCCAGGGCGAGTCGGAAAATACGAGGGTCGGGTTTACGTATGCCCACGCTGCTAGAGTCCACAACAAAATCAAACAATTCATCAACCGGAATGAGGCTACGCCAGCCATCACCAAACTCCTTTACATTGTTAGTGATAATGCCAGTGGTATAGCCCTCCTGCCTAAGAGATCTCACCCGCTCTACCAGCGGCTTCCTCTGATCTGCGCCGGCGTTATTACCCGCCATTCGTGCAAATAGCTCGTAAATATCAATGTGTAGATCGAGCTTCTCGCCCAACCCCAGAATCTGATTACGGGCGTTTTCAAGGGTAATCTCACCACGCTCAAGCTGATGCCAAGGATGGTCACCATCATGTTCATAGGAACCAAACACTATGCGGGTGATCTCTACTGGCTCAACACCCAATTCCTCACCAAAATGATGAACGGCATGAAAAGGTGAATCCGTAAAGACGCCACCAAAGTCAAAGAGCACGGCTCTAATTTTTTCCAACATTCTTCCTCTCCTCATTAACGCAACCTCCTGTCGATGAATGCCATTCATAAGACTGTGTCTAAGCTGGACCTGCTAGTGTTGCTAGCACCTGCCAATAGCCCTGCGCGGCCAGTCCTCAGCAGTATCCCTTTAATAACGCATGAACAGCGTGCCGAGGGGTCTTGGTCAGTTTCTGCATGAGCTTGAAGGGTATTACCGAAAGGCCATATTGTTCTTTAATGCCGTTCAACATAACTAACCACAACTTGGCTGTCATTTCTGAATCATAGAGAGCTCGATGGAGCACTCCGTCCATTGGAATATTCAGATAAGCGACTAATGACCCTAACTGATGGTTCGGAGAGTGCTGACACAACCGTCGCGCAGCGAGCATTGAGCAAGAAAATTGCCCCGAGTAGTCTATAGAGAGCCGCGAGAGCTCGGCATCGAGAAAACGTTTATCGAAAGATGCATTGTGCGCGACTAGATTAAAGCCTTGTATGAATTCAGAAAAATCTCGCATGACTTCACCACAGGGACGCGCCTTAGCAAGCATTTCATTGCTGATGCCCGTGTGCGATTCTATAAAGCCACTAATGCGTTGGCCGGGATACATCAACTCCTGAAAGCGCTCTATTACCTGACCACTTTCGATTTTTACCGCGCCGATCTCTATACCACGATCACCCTCGCCCGGGGATAGCCCTGTGGTCTCAAAATCGAGGATAACAACCGTATCAGCCGCCGCACCGTCATGAGAAATCTGCTCACCCGTATTAGTATTGGTCGCGGCCTCATTCGCTGTTACACAACTTGAGCCTGTCATCGGTATAGGTCCATTTTGGGGTCGCAATCATCTATGACTTCGAGCTCCATCGAAAAAGGCCCGCAGCTGTCTATTTCATTGTACGCACAAATCATATAAAAAGGTGCCTATAGCTTATCTGCATGCGCATAAATGACGCACGCGGGCTGCGAAACGGTGTGCGTTGAATAGTTCAGTGGTGCTAATAACGTCGCAATATTTCTTTCCTGAAATTTCGTTATTCTAGAAATAAATATTACTGTCGGAGTATCAGTGTGTCTCCTTTCTGTGAGAATTCAATGTGCTTCAGAAAAGACATCCCAAGGAGTATCTCTTCCATTTGCAGCCCCGGAGCAATTGCGGCGCGTACATTCTGTAATTCGATTTCACCTACACTGACACGGTCTAAGTTCGCAGCATAGCTGGTGGATCTACCGTTGGCGGTCTGTGTTGAAAAGGCTCTGCCGCGCGGTATCCCCAGATAAGACGCTATGTCTTGTGGAATTGCCACACCGGTAGCGCCTGTGTCGAGCATAAAGGTAACGGGCTTGCCGTTAATTTCTCCACTTGTTACATAATGTCCAAATTTGTTGCGCTGCAGTACCACTTCCCGCACACCTCCCTCCGAATGTCGCGTCTGCAGATTCTGATTTGGATTGTACTGTTTATCGAGGGCATCACTAAAAAACACGATGCCCAGACCAATTAAAGCCAGCCACGCCAGCGCCTGCATGACCGTTCCCATGCGCTTGTGACCCTGAACCTCGTCCCCTGCCCTCACTCCTAAATCCTCGACCAGTTTTCCGTACACTGTCCCCGGCCCGACCCCATTTTAGCGCCAAAATCGTACACGACAGCGGCAGCGAAGATCACCCCTATTGCTGCCAAAAGAGGGAGTGTACGCTAAATATTATTAAACGCTGCAAATGTTCTTGCCCTCAATTATACTCTTCAACTAACCGGGTGAGCAGTTCAAAATAGCGATACGCTAGGCGTCCATTGCGCGTCAGCATAAGAGGTCGCTTTGGAGTCTCTATAGTATGATGCACTCTAAAGAGTCTCCTGGCGCCCTATCACTGCTCCTCTTGAATCATTAACAGACAGATAAGTGAGATGAAAAGACGCCATCAGTTCCTAGCGTTTGCGCTGCTACTCCAAATCCCGTTATTTGCCTATCCAATTTTGCGGCTCTGTCAGTGGTTGCGCATGGACAGTGTGCAAACTGCAGCTGTGTTCCTGCCACTGTTCTTTAGTCAAATCGTGGCGAGGCTCTACCTACAGCAGGCAAACCACGGCCCGGTGTTTTGGCTGCGGCGCAGTGCAGATTTGTGGCTGGGCATCAGTCCTTTATTATTGTGCATGCTGGTGGCCACAGAACTTCCGGTCGCACTGGGCTGGATAGCCGAATATACCGCCGCTCTGGCGTTGGTTTGTGTGGCTTTTGCGCTAACGGCATACAGCGTTTTTAACGCCTACTCACCTTCTGTGGTTGAGATAAGGCTATCCAGCACAAAGGTCACCTCTACTTTACGATTCGCGCAGATCACTGATGTGCATATTGGTTCTCGCACTAGCGCTTTCCTAAGTCGTGTCATGCAAAAGGTTAATCGACTAGATATCGATTTTCTATGTATCACTGGCGATTTTATCGATGCTACTGGGGTTAGTGAGCAAGCATTGTCAGCCTTGCGCAGCTGTCGCGTGCCTGTGTATTTTAGCATAGGCAATCACGAGCGCTACGAGGACCTTGACGCTATTTTGCAGCGTCTTAACCGACTAGGCGTCAGTGTTCTGCGCTCGCGAACCACCACGCATGGCGAGGTCCAATTGATTGGCATAGATGATGCAGATAACCCGTTACAGGTCCAGCGGGAATTGGCAACACTGGATATCGACCCCAAACGGTTTGTACTCCTTCTGTATCACCGCCCGCGCGGGCTCAGGGCCGCAGCTGAAGCCGGGGTAGACCTGATGATTTCTGGCCACACCCATAACGGACAGATAGTGCCGTTTAACTTTGTAGTAGGCCGAGTATTTGAGAAAACCGTTGGCCTGTTCCAGGAGGGTCTGACACGGCTGTATGTCTCTCCAGGAACGGGAACTTGGGGCCCGGTGATGCGCCTGGGCAGTCGGGGCGAGGTGACTTTATTCGAGATACGGCCGCTCACACAGTCGATTAACGTTGCACCATGAGTAGCGGTACCCTGTCCACCCAGCTCACTCGAGAAAGAGCCATATGTCAGAAACGTTAAACGATAAAAAGTTGGCCGAGATCGTCAACCTCACGCTATCGCATTACGAGGATAATGCATTGTCGTTTCGGGAGGGGACAAAAGATCACGATGTAAGCCAAAACTACGATAATTTTTTGGCCCCGTTTGAAGCAACACGGAAACTGGATATTTTAGATTTTGGCTGCGGCCCTGGCAGAGACCTTGCCTATTTTAAATCCTTGGGCCACCGAGCCGTAGGGCTTGACGGGAGTTTCGCTTTTTGCGCGATGGCGCAGGAAAAGACCGGCTGCCCCGTTCTGCATCAATCATTCCTAGCGCTTGATCTACAAGAGACAAGGTTTGATGGCATCTTCGCAAATGCGTCTTTATTTCATATTCCGAGGCAGGAATTTCCGCGTGTTTTACTACAACTACACAGTGCTCTGCGACCAGGCGGAATTCTATTTTCCTCTAATCCCCGCGGTAGTGGTGAAGACTTCTCTGGTGAACGTTACGGCCACTTTATGGAATTTGGCGTCTCCAGCACCTATCTAGAGGATGCAGGCTTTAAGGTTATCGACCATTATTATCGCCCACCGGGGATGCTATGTGCCGCACAACCATGGCTTGCCATAGTGAGTCAAAAGTCTAGCTGATAACAGTGTGTCCTTTGTGATCGCTGGTTTACGACTGCTCTCTTTCGGACCTGTGGATCCCTGAAGCCCCGGGCCTTAGCATTTTGTACCAGTCACGAAAAGGCCCCGTCGTATTTTGCCAAAAGGTTTGATGCTCAGATTGAGAGTCCGGACCTAGACCCCAGGGCGTGTATTCGTCCACCTCCGGAATATACAAAGTGCCGAACATCCTGTCCCAGATACTGGTGAATACGGCCAGATTCTTATCGTGATGTTGCTGCAGGTAACTGTGATGGACATGATGCATTACAGGACTTTGCAGCCATTTTGACAGCCATACTGGATAATGGAACTGCACATGGTAATGACGAAATGATCCATTGAAGCCAAATAGCACGGCGAAAAAACCAAGATTAAGCAGGGTGGCTTCAGTAATTCCACCATTGAACAAGAAGCCAAATATTCCGGCTGCGAACCCGTAGCTAACGGCGCCGCCAACAACCCAGATTGGGCCGTCGATAAAATGCTCGCGATACCGTGTCAACGGAGTCAATACTTCAGCAGAATGGTGGATCTTATGCAGTGCCCACAGGGCGGGCACCTTATGCATGGCATAGTGCGTAAGGAAGAAAACGAAGTCGTAGCACAGTAGCGTCACCAAGCTATACAGCAACATCCATGCGAGGTTGGAATGTAGCTCCGGGGAGTTACCAAACAGCCATTTCAGCACGCTGATTACTGACTGTTCCGTCGCGGGGCCAACGGTGGCCAGCAGCGCTATCGCCCAAAATGGATAAAAAATTCGTTCTGTTACCCACAACCAGACATCTACTCGAGCAGACGCATGAGTATAAATATCTTTTGGCAAGAGGAACTGAAGTAGACCCGCTTTTCGGACTCGGCCATCAACACCCTTTGATCCGTGGCCACCGCGAAGGAACCAAAGCAGGCCCGCGATAGCGAGCGTCAATAATACGATCTCCCACTCAAGGTCCTGTGGAATATTGGTGGCCGCTGTATTCCAGACGAACTTCGCAACGGTCTGGCTCATCTGTGTAAACGGGCCAACAATATTGTCGGCGCCATTAGCGGTGTCAGTATGTGTACTTACTAAAGACATAGGCGCGGAAGACTTCTCAAGTTCCTCAGAAACGACGGTGATTTTATCATCTTTGCAGAACAATACTCTATCAGCGCTATGTTTCCAAACGGACAAAAATAGGCAGATCGATCAATGGCGCTCTATAGGGGCTAGGCAAGTAAGCCGGCCATAGGCGATACTAGAGTACGAGCTGAACGGGTAGGTTTAGAGGGAGAGACATATGGATAAGGTACATTGGGAGTATCTGAGCCTGCGCCGCGAAAACCGTGTGTTGGAAGTCACGTTTCGCTCCCCTAACAAGGTAAACAGCCTCAATAATGCTATGATGCGGGAGCTGACGCGGCTGGCGCAGGAACTGCAGTTCGACAGCGAGCTTAATGCCATTATCCTAACCGGAGCTCAGGACATTTTTAGCGCTGGGATGGATCTTAATGATCCGGAAGCCGCCAATGCCAGCAATCTGACGGTGGCCCAAAGACGCCAGCTGGTCAAAGTTGGGCCCGCGATGTGCGCCGCATGGGAGGCTCTTGAACCAGTAACTATCGTCGCTATCGAAGGTTGGTGTATCGGTGGTGGCACTGCTTTGGCGGTTGCCTGCGACTGGCGCGTCGCGGCTGACAACGCCTCTTTCTACGTGCCGGAGCTCAAGCTGGGCATGAACATGAGTTGGCAGAGCGTCCCTCGCTTCACTCACCTGATCGGGCCGGCAAAGACCAAACAGTTACTGATCCTCGCCGAGCCACTGGATGCTGCCACTGCAGAGCGGTGGGGATTGTTAGACTACGTTTGCGCGCCTGGTCAGGCATTGAGCCGCGCTCGCGAACTTGCGGCTCAGGTCGCCGCTATGCCGCCGGTGCCCGTGCGCATGGCCAAGAGAGCGATAAATGCCAGTGCGACGGCCCTGGACAGTGCTGTCAGTTTTATGGACGCCGATCAATTTTTGCTCACCCAAGACACAGAAGATGCTTTTGAGGGCGCAACAGCCTTTTTTAAAAAACGACCGCCTCAGTTCACAGGCAACTAACCTATCAATCAATAATCGGAGAACGAGATGTCCTACAATACACTGCGATATGAGACCGCAGATTACATTCTCACCCTTACACTTAACCGCCCTGAGCATCTTAATGCATTCACAGTTGAGATGGCGCATGAACTCATCGAGGCTTTTAATCGCGCCAGTAATGATGACGATGTGCGCGCGATAGTTGTGACCGGACAAGGTAAGGCTTTCTGCGCAGGCATGGATCTGTCGGTGGACGGCAATGTATTCGGCCTTAACGAGGCACTAACGCCCACCATGGAAGACATGGACAAGCGCCTGGATGACCCTGAGATAGTTGCAGGTGTGCGCGACCTCGGAGGCCGGGTCACGCTGGCAATCTATGATTGCAACAAGCCGGTGATCGCGGCGATCAACGGCTCGGCGGTTGGCATCGGCGCCACCATGACCTGCGCCATGGATATACGTCTGGCGGCGGAGCACGCTCGTATCGGTTTCGTCTTTAACAAAATAGGTATTACGCCTGAGGCCTGCTCTAGTTGGTTTCTGCCGCGCATTGTGGGCATCTCACAGGCACTAGAATGGGTTTACAGCGCAGATGTCTTGAAAGCCGAGCAGGCGCTGGCGGGAAAGTTTTTAAAAGCAGTCGTGCCAGCAGATCAGCTACTGGAAGAAGCTTACACCATCGCGCGACGTATCGCCCAGCATAGTCCGGTGGCGATCGCGCTGACGCGCCAAATGATGTACCGAAATGCAGCGCAACCGCACCCCATTGAGGCCCACAAGGTAGATTCACTTGCGATTTTCTACACCAGTTTAAACAGCGGCAAGGAGGGGGTACAATCGTTCCTGGAAAAACGCCCGGCTAACTTTACCCAAAGCACATCTACTGACATGCCACCTTTTTATCCCTGGTGGGACTAAATCGAAGCGCGGGAACATGCCATTATGACCTGCACCCGCGGCAAACTCTCAATCGTCATCAATGTGCCACCCTCACCATAATTCATCACAGCTAATTTGAATGTAATCAAAAACGCGTGGTAGGCTGTGGGCCCCTTTGGAGTCACCCATGCGACCACGGTTAGCATTTGCTTTTATCTTTTTCACGGTACTGCTGGATGCAATTGGGCTTGGCATCATTATGCCGGTTGTCCCGCATCTCATTATGGATATCTCCGGGGGCTCGCTGACCAACGCCGCGCGCACCGGCGGCTTTTTGATGTTCGCGTTTGCTAGCATGCAGTTTATTGCCTCCCCGTTACTGGGCAATCTGTCGGACCGCTTTGGACGTCGCCCTGTATTGTTATACTCGTTGCTGGCAATGGGCCTTAACTATCTGCTCATGGGTTGGGCCCCGACGCTATTCTGGCTTTTTGTTGGTCGCATTATTGGCGGCGTGTCTGCCTCTACCTATGGGACTGCCAATGCCTATGTGGCAGACACCTTCCCAGCCCACAAACGCGCCCAATACTTTGCGCTATTGGGGGCGGCCTTTGGTGCTGGGTTTATTCTTGGTCCTGCTATCGGGGGATTCTTAGGCGAATACGGGGCCCGCACACCTTTTTACGCAGCAGCAGGCTTAACCTTCATTAATATTATCTACGGCTACTTCGTATTACCGGAGTCACTGAAAACCGCTGACCGTCGGCCGTTTCAATTGTCGCGGGCCCACCCGCTGGCAGCCATTAATCAACTGCGACAATACCCAGTGGTGATTTCACTCGTGCTGGTCTATTTCTTTTACCAACTGGGCCATTTTGCGCTCCCCAGTGTATGGGCATTTTTTACCATTGAAAAATTTGGGTGGTCACCCCGCGACATTGGTTTCTCATTAAGTGCTATCGGCGTGGCAATGATCTTCGTGCAGGCCTACCTTATCCGCTTAGTATTACCCAGATGGGGCCCCACCAAAACCGCCGTCGTGGGATTAATAGCAACGGCCCTGAGCTTCATCGGCTATGCCTTCGTCCCTTATGGATGGATGATGTACCCAATAATAGCGATAAGCGCGCTGCAAGGATTTGTGGCTCCATCCGTACAAAGCATCATGTCAGCACGAATCCCCGCCAACGCACAGGGCGAGCTACAAGGCGCGATTGGCAGCATGAGCGGCCTAGTGGCCATCCTCAGCCCGCCGGTTATGACCCAACTCTTCGCCTACTTCAGCTCTAGTGAAGCTCCTACCTATTTTCCCGGTGCGCCTTTTTTTGTGGCTGCTATTCTTACACTGTTGGCGTTGGTCGTGCTATTGCGCTCGATCGCGCTCGGTCAAGGGTCACACGAAAACTAGATCATAATAACCGCCCATGACGTGAGCAGATAGCGCTGCAGTAGTTGGCGCAAAGTCCCACGCAGATGTCATCCAATCCCATGTGCTGGACTTGCTGATCGAGTACCATATTGCGTCATACGCGCTTAGACAGGATCTACGATATGACAGACACGGTATTGCGCATTGGTGGCGCCAGTGGTTTCTGGGGTGATGCTGCTCGAGCCACGCCTCAATTATTAAGTGTTGTGGGCCTTGATTACATCGTTTACGACTATCTTGCTGAGATCACCATGTCCATCATGGCCCGGGCTAGAGCCAAAGATGAACTCAAAGGCTACGCATCAGACTTTGTCAGCGCAGCCATGAAACCAAACCTCTCAGTAATCGCCGAGCGCGGCATCAAGGTCATCTCCAATGCAGGCGGCGTCAATCCCGAGGCTTGCGCACAAGCGCTACGCCAGGTCATCGCCGAACAGGGGCTGAGCCTCACTGTTGCCTGTGTGGTCGGGGATGACCTGGTTGGCCGTAAAGAATCGCTGCAAACCTCTGGCATCACCGAGATGTTTTCCGGCACAGCCTTTCCGCCGAGTGAAAAAGTATTGAGTATCAATGCCTATCTGGGCGCCTTTCCGATAGCCCACGCTCTTGCATCAGGCGCCGATATTGTCGTGACCGGCCGCTGCGTTGATAGCGCCGTCACATTGGGCGCCTGCATTCACGCCTTTGGCTGGGGGCGTGATGATCTCGACCAACTGGCCATGGGTTCTCTGGCGGGGCATATCTTGGAATGCGGGCCGCAGGCCACCGGCGGCAATTTTACCGACTGGGAGCAGGTGCAAGGTCTGTCGGATATGGGCTATCCCGTCGCAGAAATCTCCTCTGACGGCAGTTTTGTCTGCACCAAGCCTGAACATACAGGCGGCCTGGTCTCCGTAGGTACAGTGAGCGAACAAATGTTGTACGAGATCGGCGACCCGCAAGCCTACATGCTACCCGACGTGGTCTGCGACTTCTCAACGGCACGGATTGAGCAGGTTGGTGAGGACCGTGTGCAAGTGTCCGGCGCAAAAGGTCGAACGGCCCCCGACACCTACAAGGTCAGTGCAACCTACGCCGATGAATTTCGCGGCGGTACCTATATGACTTTTTATGGCATTGATGCTAATAGGAAGGCGCGCGCACTCGGTGAAGCGATATTCAAGGCGGCACGCAGAGTCTTCAGGAACGCAGGCCTAGCTGACTTCAGTGAGACCAGCATAGAGTTATTAGGCACAGAGACCCACTACGGCGCATTCAGTAAAGTGAAAAACAGTCGTGAAATTGTGATGAAAATTGCGGTGAAACACCCGGACATCGGGGGTATCGGTATTTTTCTTAAAGAAGCCGTAGGACTTGGACTGGCAACACCGCCGGGCCTTTCAGGCTTTGCCGGTAGTCGCCCTAGCCCCTCCCCCGTGGTGCGACTGTTTTCCTACACAGTGCCAAAGGCGCAGGTGCAGGTAAAGATACTGCTGGGCGATGATGTCATCTCCTGCGATGAAGTCTACGGAGAAGTACTGAACATCAAAGCCATTTCTCGTCCAAAGACGCCAACTGCTGATAGAAGTCTGCAGATGGTCAAGGTTCCGCTGATTGCGCTCGCCTGGGGTCGCAGTGGTGACAAAGGCGACAAAGCTAATATCGGCATCATAGCGCGCAAGCAAGAATACCTTCCTTACATCTGCGCTGCGTTGACGGAGGCCATAGTGCGCAAACGCTTTGCACACTTTCTCAGCGACTCAAAAAAAGGGAACGTCGAGCGGTACTTGCTTCCGGCGTCCAACGCAATCAACTTCCTGCTGCACGATGTGCTTGGAGGCGGAGGCGTGGCTAGTATACGTAACGACGCACAAGGCAAGGGTTACGCACAGCTACTGCTGTCCTGCCCGATATCCGTGCCAACCGCCATCGCAGAGACACTGTCATGACTATTTTTAATTCAAAAATAAACGTCAATTCTGAAGGCTATGCTAAAAACCGCAGTGAAATGCTCGTACACATCAGCAGGCTGCAGGAGCTCAATGCGCGCGGCGCAATGATTTCCGAAAAACGTAGACCACGCTTTGAAGCGCGTGGGCAATTGACACCCCGTGAGCGATTGGCACGCCTACTAGACCCGGGCATGCCATTCCTGACGGTCGGTAATCTCGCCGGCTATCTGTTGGATAGTGATGATCCAGATAAATCGATCGCCGGCTCCACTATTATTTCGGGCATCGGTTTTATCAGCGGTATACGCTGTATGGTCGTAGTCGATGACAGTGGCATTCAAGCCGGCTCCCTGACCGCTGCCGGCGGTTACCGCGTGCGCCGCTGCGAAGAAATCGCCTTGCAGCAAAAGCTACCCTTCGTGCATCTCGTTGAAAGCGCAGGGGGAGACCTCCTCAACTACACTGTGGAGGGGTTTTCCCTTGGTGGAATGCTGTTTGGCAATCTGGCCAAGCTAAGCAAGGCAGGCATTCCTGTCATATCCATTCTGCACGGCTCCTCCACTGCCGGAGGGGCTTACATGCCCGGCCTCAGCGACTACGTTATTGCGGTAAAAAATAATGGCCGCGCTTTCCTGGCCGGCCCCCCTCTGCTAAAAGCTGCAACGGGTGAAATTGCGACAGAGGAAGAGTTGGGTGGCGCCGAAATGCACGCCTCTGTTTCCGGTCTTGCGGAATACCTGGCAGAGAATGACGGCCAGGCTGTACAGATGTGCCGGGAGCTGATGCACCGGCTACAATGGAATAAAGACTGCGCCTCACCCAAGCGACGCAGTTATCGAGAACCGCTATACGACAGCGATGAGCTAGCGGGCGTCATTCCCTGCGATTATCGCAACCCCTATGACATGCGTGAACTGGTGGCGCGGATAGTTGACGGCTCAGACTTTATGGACTTTAAATCTCGCTACGGTCCCGCGACCGTTTGCATTCAGGCAGACATCTACGGACTGCCCTGCGGCATTCTCGGCAACAACGGCCCTATCGACCCCGAGGGCGCCACCAAGGCGACGCAGTTCCTGCAACTGTGCGACCAGTCGAATATTCCCGTACTATTTCTGCAGAACACCACTGGCTATATTGTAGGCACCAAGTCAGAACGCGCCGGCATGATTAAGCACGGTTCGAAAATGATTCAGGCGGTGCGCAATCTAGAGGTCCCGCGCATTACGATGATGACCGGTGCCAGCTTCGGTGCTGGAAACTACGGCATGTGCGGCCGCCATTTTGACCCCGACTTCCTGTACACCTTTCCTAATGCACGCACCGGTGTTATGGGCGGCGAGCAAGCGGCAAAAACAATGTCCGAAGTGGCGCGCAGTAAGGCCGCTGCGCTAGGGGTGGATGTTGATGAAACCGCATTATCAAAGCAAGAGGCTTATCTCGCCAATATGTTCGACAGTCAGTCTAGCGCCTTCTATACCTCGGGCCACATGTTGGACGACGGCATGATAGATCCGCGTGATGCACGCAAGACACTCGGCTTTCTGTTGGAAACTGTATGGGAAACTCGTCACCGCATCGTACGACCAAACAGCTTTGGCATCGCGCGAATGTAATCACGATATTTGGAGGTACCAAACATGACAGCTCTACCCGAAACCAAAGACCTTATTCTGGAACCCCAGGGTAGCGTACTGACCATCTGGTTCAATCGGCCTGAGGCTAAAAACTCCCTGTCCAGCGAAATGGTCAGCGAGCTACACGCAGTTCTGGATGTCGCGGCGCAAGACGCTTCACTGCGCACGCTGATTATTCGCGGTAAAGGCGGAATTTTCTGCGCCGGCGCAGATATCAAAGAGTTCAAATCTGGTCTGCAGGACGTCGAGCCGAACGCTGATGACGTGGCGCGCGGCAACCGTTTTTTCGGCGACCTAATGATAAAACTCAACGAACAGCCACAGACAGTCATCATGCTGGTGGAAGGTGCTGCCATTGGCGGCGGATTGGGCCTGTGCTGTATCGGCGATGTCACTATCGTGACACGCGATGCCAAATTCCGACTTTCGGAAACCAGTCTCGGTATTCCCCCAGCACAGATTGCACCGTTTGTGACAGAACGTGTCGGCCTCACCCAAGCCCGACGTTTGATGTTGACCGGTGCGCGGTTCAAAGGAGTGGAGGCGGTCCACTATGGTATTGGCCATATGTTGGCGGATGACTCAGCGGATATGGAAAAAAAATGCGCAGAGGTGTTGGAGCAGATAGCACTCTGTGCACCCAGAGCAAACGCGGTCACCAAGAGTATTATATTCGAGGCCACCCGACGTCCACGGGCGGAGGCGCTCGATTTTGCATCGCGCGGATTTGCATCCTGCATGCTCAGTGAAGAGGGCCGCGAGGGTGTCACAGCTTTTGTCGAGAAGCGCAAACCTACATGGGCCAACGAGTAAGCCACGGAGAACACGATGACAAAATTTACCAGCATCCTGGTGGCGAATCGCGGGGAGATTGCCTGCCGTGTGATTCGTACCGCTAAGGCCCAGGGCTACCGCACGGTCGCCGTATACTCTGATGCTGACGCCAAGGCACCTCATGTACAAATGGCCGACACCGCGGTACACATAGGGCCTAGTCCGGTAAACGAGTCCTACCTAGTACAAGAGAAAATTTTGGCTGCCGCAAAAGCCAACGGTGCTGAAGCGATTCATCCAGGCTACGGTTTTCTCAGTGAGAACGCCGAGTTTGCCAAAGCCTGTGAGGATGCCGGCCTCGTCTTTATCGGCCCAAGTCCCGATGCGATTTACCTTATGGGTAACAAGGCAGAGGCAAAACGCCGGATGATAGCAGCCGGTGTACCCTGTGTGCCCGGCTATGAAGGAGAAGACCAGAGCGATGCAACCTTGCTCAGCGAAGGTGCGAAAATTACGTTGCCCCTGATGGTAAAAGCCGCTGCCGGCGGCGGCGGCCGCGGCATGCGTATCGTGCACAAGAGCAGTGAACTGTCCAACGCCATAAAGCTGGCGCGTGCAGAGGCGTCCTCTGCCTTTGGCAGTGGTGAGCTAATCCTCGAGAAAGCCATCATGCGTCCACGGCATGTGGAGATACAGGTATTTGGCGACAGCCACGGCACCATCGTACACCTCGGTGAACGCGATTGTTCGGTGCAGCGCCGACATCAAAAAGTCATCGAGGAGGCGCCTTGTCCTGTTATGACCGATGCATTGCGCGATGAAATGGGCGCCGCCGCCATAGCCGCCGCCCAGAGCATAGGCTATCGCGGCGCAGGCACAGTCGAATTTCTACTGGATGAATACGGCACGTTTTATTTTCTGGAAATGAATACGCGCCTGCAGGTAGAGCACCCTGTCACCGAACTGATTACAGGCCTGGATCTCGTCGCACTGCAGCTGCAAGTTGCTCAAGGTGAACCGCTTGGATTTACCCAAGACGAGGTCACACTGAGCGGTCATGCTATCGAAGTTAGACTGTACACCGAAGATCCCGCACAAGATTTTCTGCCTACCTCCGGGCCTGTCGATCTCTGGTCACCTCCCACCGGCGTGGGCGTGCGAGTGGACAGCGGCATTTGCAGCGGACAGGAAGTTTCACCCTTCTACGATCCCATGGTTGCCAAGATTATCGCCAGCGGTCCAAACCGGGAGATCGCCCGCCTACGATTGATAGAGGCACTCCAGAACACCGTGTTATTTGGCACACGCCACAACCGTGACTTCTTGGTGGCCTGCTTAGAGAAAGACTGTTTTGCGGCGGGACGAGCAACGACTGCGTTTATCCCTGAAGAATTTTCTGAGGGTGAAATCGCGCACCCGCAGCCCACTTTCACCGACAGTGCGGTAGCCGCAGTTCTCGAGCTCACCCTGCAACACAAGACCCTGCATGGCAACAGCATTCTCGTCGCGCCCCAATTGCGCGACTGGGCCAGCGCCAGCCCACTGGTCTCGCGTAAACGGTACATTCACGGCGAGCAGGTTCACGATCTATCTGTAACACCGCTGGGGAATGGCCGCTATCGGGTGTTCGATGCCGATAACGCAGCGGTGATCGAGCTCCTGACGGTGTTAGAGGACACGGCACAGGCCAGTATCGACGGCGAACAGCATCTGGTACGACACTTTTCGCCCGATGAAAGCAAACTGTATCTGTCTATCAATGGCCGCGCCGCCACATACTGTGACCAGATCCGTCTTGCTGGCGTACAGGACGACGCAGCCGGCAGCGGCAGAATCATCGCGCCCATGCACGGATTGTTACTGGAAGTGCGCGTCAAGGCAGGTGACCGCGTCGAGTCAGGCCAAACCTTAGCGATACTGGAAGCGATGAAAATGCATTATGAGATTACTGCCGACGCAGCCGGCGAAGTCATCGAAGTCCTCGCCGTGGCGGGACAGCAAGTGGCCGTTGATGACTTGTTAATTGACATCGACACCGCTGAGAATCACTGACTAGAAATCTTTCAAAACGAGGACAGGGTGCCAACACATGGCATCGTTCCCTCAAAACTATTTAAGGACTCTGCAATGATCGGCGAAGAACGCTACCCGCACCTGTTTTCACCCCTAGACCTCGGTTTCACCACAATCAAAAACCGCGCCATCATGGGCTCGATGCATACGGGTTTGGAAGAGGCTGAGAATGGCTTCGAGCGCATGGCGGAATACTTCGCCGAGCGCGCCCGCGGCGGTGTTGGCATGATTATCACCGGCGGTATCTCGCCCAATGAAGAAGGCGGTTTCGGTGCAAAACTGGCTACAGCGGACGAAGCAAGGCAGCACCGCATCGTCACCGATGCTGTGCGCGCAGCTGATCCAGACGTCAAAATCTGTTTGCAAATTTTACACGGCGGGCCGTTGGCGTTTGCGGATCATGCTGTCGCACCGTCAGCTGTCAAATCGCGTATATCCCCCACCATGCCGACGGCTCTCGACGAAGCCGGCATCGAAAAACAATTGTCGGACTTCGCACAGTGCGCCAGCCGCGCTAAGGAAGCGGGCTATGACGGCGTGGAAATTATCGGCTCTGCCGGTTACCTACTCAGCACTTTTCTGGTCGAGAAAACCAACCAACGCACCGACCGCTGGGGCGGCTGCTATGAAAACCGCATGCGCTTTCCAGTAGAAGTGGTACGCCGTGTCCGCGAGGCCGTGGGCGAAGAATTTATTGTGATCTTCCGTATCGCCGCCATGGATATGCTGCAAGGCGGCATGTCATGGGACGAAGTAGTGCAATTAGGCAAAGCGATTGAGGAAGTCGGTGCTAACATTATCAGTACGCACTTTACGTGGCATGAGTCAGCAGTGCCAACCATTTCCACTCGTGTTCCACGGGCCGCATTTGCGCGGGTGACCGGACGTTTGTCAAAAGAATTGGGCATTCCCACCATTACCAGCAACCGTATTAATATGCCCGATGTTGCCGAAAATGTGTTGGCAGAGGGCCACGCTGATCTCGTCTCCATGGCTCGCCCCATGCTGGCTGATTCGGAGTTCGTCAAAAAAGCGCGCGAAGGCCGCGAAGACGAGATCAATACTTGTATCGCTTGCAACCAAGCCTGTCTTGATCACACTTTTACCGGGCGGGAGGTCAGTTGCCTGGTGAATCCACGGGCCTGCCACGAGACGCTACTAAAATACGAACCCACTACTGCACCGAAGCGTATCGCAGTGGTCGGAGCCGGCCCCGCCGGACTCGGGTTTGCCACTGTCGCCGCACAGCGCGGCCATATAGTAACGCTCTTTGACAGCGCATCTGAAATCGGCGGCCAATTTAATCTGGCGAAGCGGGTCCCAGGAAAAGAGGAATTTTATGAAACGCTACGCTATTACGCTCGTATGATTGAGGTGCTGAATATCGACCTGCAGCTGAATACCCGCGCAACAGCAACGCAGCTGCACGATAGCAACTTTGATCAAATCGTCATTGCCACCGGCATCGAACCGCGCATACCAGAATTGGAAGGCATCGATCATCCCATGGTCATCAACTATGTCGATGCGATTATGGGACATAAACCCGTGGGCAAGAAAGTCGCCATCATGGGGGCCGGCGGTATTGGCTTTGATGTGGCTGAAGTGATCCTACACAAAGGCACCTCGGCGGCGCTGGATATCAACGTCTTCGCCCGCGAATGGGGTATCGACTTCGAACGTCATCCTCGCGGCGGCGTCACTGGCGTAGAGCCGGTAGTAGAAAAAGCAGATCGTGAAGTCTTCCTACTGCAACGAAAGTCCACGCGCATAGGTCGTGAACTTGGAAAAACCACCGGCTGGACTCATCGCATGGCTTTAGCCCGGCGCGATGTCAAAATGATTAACGGCATTGACTATCAAAAGATTGATGACGATGGGCTGCATATCACTATTGATGGGAAATCCCAGTTGCTGGAAGTCGACACCGTCATTGTATGCGCCGGACAACTCCCTCTGCGCGCGCTGTACGACGAATTACAGGGGAGACATCTTAACGTCAGCCTTGTCGGCGGCGCCTATGAGGCAGTAGAGCTCGACGCTAAACAAGCAATCAATCAGTCAAGTTACCTAGCGGCGGCGGTCTAGCGGAGCCACGATCAACCGAGAGGTACCTGACTCTGCGGGCCGAGGAAAATATCGCCTCGAGGTGATTTCCCGAAAGTGGATTGTTCTGCATATTTGTATTATTTTGCCTACGAGGACTTGCTCTACTGAATCCCTTAATTGACAACACAATCGAGAAAAACGCGATTATTTTTACGGTCTTCCTCTGGCTCTATAATGTCACCGGCTGGGTCCACTGCCACCAGAATCTGATGAGCGCCGCTGGCGAGAGACAGAACAATACTAAAATTTTCACTGTCGCCAGCTGCCAGCCAAGGTAAGCGCAAGTACTGTCGCTCGCTGTAACGGTTATCTGGAACGACATCAATGCCGATATCGCTGACATCCATAGCGCCGCAGTTGGACACCCGAAAGCGTAATGTGCCCGCATCAAAATCAATGTCAGTGATTGCCAAATCTGAACCTAACTGATCAATCGTTTCAATTGGATAAATCACTAATTCATCGACGCGCAATAGGCGAGTACGACCGTGCTCATGATGCAAATGTCCTCCGTAACGATGATCGACGCTCACCCCATGAATATGCAAATTCGCACCTACCTGCGCTACTGTTACGCGACCTTTTTCTGGCTGAGTGTCAAAAAAGCCACAGCAATCCCACTCGAGCGAATCGCCAAGATACTGAATCTTCTCATCCGCTTCGGTGGATGGTTTGGCTGACAGCAGATAATGCTGCAACGAATCATAGATAGAGGAACCGAGTCCAGCTGCGGCCCCGCTGTTAGTGTTACGACTGCCTTGATTTAGGCAAAGTTTAGATGCCACAGTAATAACGAGGTCATCCCACTGACACCTGGCTCTAACACCGTATAAATCGGCTGGTTTATCGAGGCTATCGATGGCCGCCGCAACCCAATCAGCCAATCGCCAGTCGGCTTGCGAATTCAGCGACAACACATCGATCGGACAACCCATATCGGTAGCGTCAGAGCTAAAGCACACATAAGGAAAATGATCACTGCCATCACCGGGGCACACCTTGTGTATCCCGCCAGTATTGGCATGACACTTGAAAATAGCCGTTTCTCCTTCGACCTCATTATAGATAAACGTTAGTTCACCATTATCAATACTGGTCGTCGTGCCAAGTCCTAAAACATCTCCCCTCAGCGGTATACGAGCTACCGGAAGGTGCTCTTTAATATCACCCTGAACCAGATCAATAATAGTGTTGGCGATGATCAGATGGATCCCGGGTTGATTGATCACGTATTACTCCTTTTATATTGATGCTGATTGATTACTGGGTTTTACTGAACGCCATTAAACGAATACTTCTAGCACACGAGTTCTGCTGCGCTGGCCACTGGCCCTGCATAGGTCGCAGCGATCATGACCATACACTGCATTCATTTCCTTTTAGATCCAATAAACCCCGCCAGCCCAAGACCCGTTAGCGACAGTAAAAGAACGATGCCTATCACGCCAAAAATAGTGTCGGGAAAAGGGCGACCTAGCCATTGCAAATAGTGAACCTTGTAAAGATTATTGATCAGCACAGTGTCGCGACCCGACTGAGTAAGAGACAGATTGCGCCAGTCCAGTGTGATTTCGACGCCTGTCGAGGTTTTCGCTTTGTTTCCTGAGATATTTACCAGCTCGCCATAGCGTTCGGGGTTTACGCCTATGGCATCTTCGACGAGTCGTTTCATGTCAGCGGCTGATGGTGCCTCTTTCAGCTGCATATTGACCGGATCAAGATGTATCGAATTACCCTTGTCGCCAGCCAAAAGGTGGTAACCAAGAACGGTTCTTAACAGCCGCGCCTCGTGCCAATCACTACTTGGGCCAATCTTGAATGCACGCTTCAACGGATACGTTTTGACGCTCAATATCTGATAAGCACCGTCATATCCTGGTTTCACCAAAAACACGACGCCCGTCAAAGACCAGGCAAGTAAGGGTACCGCCAGCAAAATTCCGATCCATTTATGAACGGTCTTTGTGCTCATTGAAAAACGCCCATATCTTGCATCAACATCGTTACGCGTATCTAAGGGAGCTGCGCCATTGACTCTAATTGCTCCAAAGCACGACCCTGCCGATAGGCGCTCACCACCCCAATGACCCAGCACACGAGCAACACTGTCGTGGCCACGTTCGTGGTCTGTGCGCTGGCGCTTAACTGCTGGGATACAAGTTTGGCAATGGCGCCGATATCGGCAGGAATTATACCGCTCTGTATCTTCGCACTCAACTCCAGAGCGATCGTCAAGGAGACGCTGATAATAAAGTAGGTCGCACTCGCTGCCACTCCCATCAACACCAAACCGAGGCTCCATCGCTTCAGGTAGAGCTGACCTATACCTGGGAACACTAATGCTGAAAGCATAACAGCCGCCGTCGATTTCCTCATGAATCGTCTCCGCTAAACCTTAGGTTAATCTAGAAAGGGGTTTTCGCTCGTTTTTGTAACGTGCTGTCTACGCACTGCGGTACAACTATAACAGTGCATTTGTCATCGGTGAAAGGTCCATCAATTGTAGCGTCATATTGGCAGACATTTTGATAGGTGCCAATGTACAAGTTGACGCCTATCATACAACGCTAAAGGTTTTAGAAGAGCGAAGGGAACTTGTCTGTGGCACCCACCACTCACAGGCCACCAGCGCAATAAAGTGCCTGCGGCGAAAAATCACTTAGCGGGGAATTTCAGCTCGGCGGGCATGCTGCGTGTTCGCCTCATATTGATCGAGGTAGTCGAGGGCACTGCGCGCGCTTTCAGAATCGAACCGACTCGACTCGACATGCTCTGAGAATGCCTGCCGAAACTCAACGACACCCATTTTCTCCAGAATCTCAAATGGTCCTGCCTGCAGCGCCATGCCCACACGCCAGGCTTGGTCGATCACTGCAGGTTCGGCGACCTCACTGGCCGCGACTACCAGAGCACTTCCCAGCAGTGCCAGTTGCAATGGCTTGTAAAGATCATCTCGCTCCCGCTCCGCCTCCAGGAAATTTGACTGCTGGTAAACCGGATCCGGATAGCGGTAAAAACCGCAGCCAGAGCGCATGCCTAACTCATCGCGCTCAACATAAGGCCGCAACAGTTCCAACACCTGAGGTCGCAAGCCCGGTATGAGTCCCTCGTCTTCACGGTCCAGCCAGCTGTCGTATACCAGGCTTATTCCAATTAGATCGAGAATGCCCAGTGGCCCCATAGGGGCAGAGTGCGCGCGCATCCAAGCTCTGTCCACTTCCGTGCAGGTCGCATTCTCAGCGACAAGGAGATACATCGACGTGGAAAGTACCGGCCCCAACATCGCGTTCAGTATATAACCGGGATACTCTTTTTTTAGCACAAGCGGCACTGTATTCATACTCAGCGCGTAGCGCTTGAGAATGTCGAGTGTAGCCGCACTTGTGCGCACCCCGCCAACAATATCTATGAGTGGTGAAGCCATGTAGGAATGCAACGCAGCAATACGATCACCTCGCTCTACAACATCTTCGAAGTCCGACAAGCAAAGGAACGAAGTATTGCTCGTCAATATCGTACTGGGGGGACAGACTTGATCGAGCGTCCTGTGGACCTCTCGCTTGACATCCAAGCGCTCGGACACCGACTCGCTCACCAGATCCGCATTCAAGGTAGCCTCGGCGAGATCTGTTACCAGTGATACACGCAACAGGGCCGAAGGAATATCCCCCTCAGCACAGTAATCACTGCTCACCAAGAACGCAGCGGATTCCTGGTGCCGGTGTGCGACTTGCGCCAGCATCAGTTCGTCAATATCGTAAAGCACCACATCGTAACCCGAAATTGCCGCCTTGAGGGAGTTGAAGCAACCCATGGCGCCGGCACCTACAAAGCATACCCTCTGTATTTCTCTAATTGTCACGGTGCGGCGCGATCGCTCTAGAGGGTCTATGAGGCAACAAGAGATCAGCGCTTCCCTTGGCCACCATGGCGGGCAACTCAACCAGAACCGGCAGCGCGGCTAGCGCATTGACGATATGGTGCTGCGTAGGATTCTGTTCCCAGGTCAGGTGCTGCCAGTCGACTTTGCCCTGCCCTATCCAGATGTCAGAGAGTGTTGTCTTCGACGGAAACGTGGTGAGCTCATCAACGCCTTGACCGCAGCCGCCAATGGCCGGCAGGAAACGCCAGCCCATAGGATTATCCTTCCCTTCGCCAGGCTTACCGTATACCTCAGCCTCGTCTGGCGTAGGGGCTCGCAAGTCTGAAATAGACATGTCCATTATCTTATGACCAAAGTGGCTGGCACTAGTGGACCAATCCCCAGCAATAACACTATGATCCTGAATGTCCGCATATATTTTGGGGATGCCCTGCGCTTCTCGACCTATGAGAATGGGATCGGCCAAATTTTCCCAGATAACCAGAGTATAATTGCCCTCCAACCTTTCTTGCTCGCCATTAAAGACAACGGCCGCACTCACACCGATCATGTTGTAGCCATGACCAGCAAGAAAATCGACATTCCTGTTGCACGCATACGTTACCGTTATAAGCGCATTATCAGCAACCTCCAACGGCTCCGGTAGATACTGTGCAAGGCTGTCCCGGTCGGTTAGGAACGGGACTGTCATCGACGTGATGTCGTTGTAACGGAAACTAGACTTCGGGGGAGACGGCCGTGGTCCAAAATGCGCAGGCATCATATATCGCTTGCCGGGTTCGAGCTTAAACATGACTTACACCTTGTGATTATCGCGTTTCATCCACCCCCAACTAAGATCGGATGCCAATGCAGCGCGTTCTCGATCTTAAGTTTCAGACTACTGTTAAAACCAATCGACTTGCATCGAATGGGTCGTATCGTCGAGTGTCATTAAGAGATTGGCCCAAGCATTAATCTCTGGCAGCTCGTAGCGAAAGAAATAGCGCATCGCCTGAAGTTTTCCGCGATAAAAGTTCTCATCTGCGACAGACGAAGCACACTCCAGACCCTTTGACGCGGCGACACCCTGTTTCAGCCACATCCAGGCAATCACCACATTGCCAAAGACATCCAGATACTTGACTGAATTGGCTAGCACCAAGTCAATGTTCTTTTCCAGCATCGAGCCCAACAGAAAGTCCGTGACTTCCTTCAAAGTACCCACCGCAGATTCAAGTTCATCGGCAAAGCCGCCTAGCTCATCGCGGCCTCTAGCCTCCGCAATAGTTTCGTGGATGGCTTCAATGCAGGCCGTGTAACCCGCCAAACCGTTCTGCGGCACTTTACGCGCCAACAAGTCCAGAGATTGTATGCCGGTAGTCCCCTCGTGAATGGGGTTAAGACGATTGTCCCGGTACATCATTTCTACGGGATGCTCGTTGACATAACCGGAGCCGCCCAGCACCTGAATGGCAAAATAATTTGCTTTCGGGCCATACTCCGACGGCCAGGTTTTAATGATGGGCGTCAGGAAATCCAACAAGGTGTGAGCCTTAGTACGCTCCTCCTCAGTGGGGGCCGTTTGCTCATCATCGGCTAGTTTAGTGCCAAGCAGGCAAAGGGCGTAGGCGCCCTCTGCATAGGCCTTTTGTGCCAGCAACATACGCCGCACATCGGCGTGCTCGATAATATTGACGGGCGGGGATAAGGGATCCTTGTTCGAAGGCAATCGTCCCTGTGGCCTCTGTTTGGCATAATCGAGCGAATACTGGTAGCCACAAAGCGCTAAAATGGCAGCGCTACTGCCAACCATAATCCGCGCCTCATTCATCATGTGGAACATATACACCAGACCGCGATTTTCCTCGCCCACCAGATAACCCACTGCGCCGTCTTTCTCGCCAAAATTCAGTGCGGTAGACGTCTGTCCACGACCCCCCATTTTATGGAACAGACCCGCCAGCGTGACATCATTGCGTGCTCCCAGAGAGCCATCATCATTCACCAAGAATTTGGGGACGATAAACAGCGAAATACCTTTAATGCCTTTTACAGCGCCTTTCACGCGAGCAAGCACCAAATGCACGATATTCTCATTCAGTTCGTGGTCACCTCCAGAGATCCATATCTTGTTACCGGTTATGCGGTAGGTGCCGTCTTCAGCAGGAACAGCATAGGTGGTCAGGTCCGAGAGAGTGGAACCAGCGCCCGGCTCGCTCATTGCCATTGTTCCGGCAAAGCGTCCGTTAAGTAATGGCTCCAACCATTTTTTCTTCTGCTCTGGGGTCCCGTGAGCAGCGATCAGATTGGCATTTGCATTGGTCAGAGCGACATAGCCCATTGTGGTGCTGGCCGCAGCACTGAGGTAAGCCCCAGCCGCAGCAGCCACCAGCGCTGGCAGCTGCATTCCACCCAGTTCATAGTCCGCTCCGGGAGACGCCAAGCCTGCCTGTGTCACAGCATCCAGCGCTATCTTGATCTCCGGGATCATATGCACTTTGTGGCCATCAAACGTAGGCTGATGCGTATCGACTTTCTGACGAAAAGGAAGGAAGTATTTTTCTGCCACAACGCGAGAAGTACTAATTGCAGCATCGAAAGTTTCACGGTTATGGTCTGCGTAACGTGTGCGGGACGTCATCGCCTCGACATCAAACAATTCGTACAACATGAATTCCAGGTCGCGCTGGTCAAGAAGAGGAGCTGCCAAAAGAAATGCCTCAAGATTAATTAAAAACGATAGGCTAACAGGGCTAGAGCAAAGATGCCTGTCACCTAGGTGACCAATCTATTACAAAAGTCCAAATTCCTGCTCAAAGGCCGGCATATCACGGATCAGAAGCAGTTTGTTATGGGTCTCTATCAGGCCCCGTTTACTCCAATCACGAAATATTCTGTTAACGCGCTGGCGGGAGCCCTTGGCGAGACGGGCGAGGTCGCTCTGAGTCACTTTTATCGCGATGAGCACGCCCCGTTCGATCGGTCTCCCATGCTCTTTCGCCAGCTCAATCAGGCGCTTGGCAACTCTAACTTCGAGTGGCTGGAACATGCCGCCCACTATCTTAAAAAGGCCACGACAGACTACCACTTGATGCAGCCATAGATTGCGATACAAAAGCGGCCAATGTCCAGCCACCAAGAGTACAGCTTCCTTAGGAATTAACAGTATTTCCGAAGACACAAGTGTACGCGCGCCGACTGTGCGAGCATCGGTATCTTTTAAACAAGACTCACCCCCCCAAGAGCCGCGTGGCAGATCAGTGACGGCGAATTCCTGGCCCATGGCGGCGGACACATATATCTGCACTCGACCCGTCACAACGCCAAAGATTTCCGTATTAGTGTCACCCATGCGCCACAGGTGACTGTTGGCATGATAGTGCTTTAGCGTGGATGCGCTGGCCAGCGCATCTAGGACATCGTCAGGAGCATCATGGAACCACGCAGATGCCCTAATGAAGTCGCGAATAAAAGACGTGTCCATTAAAGCGGATACCGGTCTTGTGAGGGCAGGGTTAAGCGTGTCGCCACGGTAACTATCAGACCTCTTAACCAGCGCATAAGCTTTGCCTATTAAAAATATACATTTTTTCCTCAGCCCTTGATTTACGCAGGGGGTAGCTGGCTGGATCATACAAAAGGCTAAACTAAACTGACGCGCACCAGCATACAAGCACTGCCTTTGATGCTTACTCTGTGATGTGCGGGTGGTCCGGCAAGTCTTCATGAGTTGACCTAGGGCGGCGGCCCTGCGGAATTCTCCGTCTCTAAAGTTCACTCAGTGCGACCACTGATGATGGCGATGGAGGGTGGGAGGCGG
>ERZ888423.217-NODE-217-length-62179-cov-26.891105_pt1 | contig 62179 bp, 55 predicted proteins | sample MGYA00520523_ERZ888423 | MGnify/ENA primary metagenome ERZ888423 (study PRJEB32303, sample SAMEA104408611) | aquatic metagenome | biome: Brackish water; feature: Pelagic; material: water | place: Baltic Sea | collected 2014-06-08T10:24:00 | depth 30,27 m ... | reverse complement strand
CAGACACTTCCTCTGCCAGCACATGAATTCTGGCTATTGCCTATTTCGCCACCTGCACTGTGCCGATCAAAGTGCTAGGTCAGCTGCGTACCGGACGTCTCTCGAAGGGCCAACGCAACAATGGGCACCGCCAACAAGGAGGTAAGCGTCATGACAGAGAGTGCGGCCGCATGACTGCCCAGCATCGTATAGAGGCTGCCCTCGACCGCAAGACCGGCTACCCCCGCAAGTACCGCGAAAATCATACGCAACGTCGACGCGGTTGAACGACAGCTTGTTGGAAACAGTTCGCCGCTTATAGTATTGACCATCACTTCTACTGCAAAAAAGCTAAACAGCAGCGCGATCCAGGCCAGTGGCAGCAGTAATCCACTGCTGTTGTAAAACGTCATTACAGCCAAGCAATTAACCATTAGCCCGACAGCAAGGGTGGGGCGCCGTCCAATACGGTCTGAGATTCGCCCTGCCGTGACATTGCCCGTAATTGCCACAGCCCCGGCCACGATATAGAGCAGACTGATGTCTTGTGGCGAGTAGGCATGCATCTCCTGCAAATACTTGGACATAAAATTCATCGTCGCAGCAAGATGAAACCAAAATGCCGCCGCAATCAACCCGATGGCCATCATTTGTCCGCGGTGTGTGCTCCAGACCGTGGCAAATGGTCGCCAGAACGAGTGAGCAGTATCGCCTTTAACACAGTCATTAAACATCGCTGATTCGGGCATTAATCGCCGCAGCCATGCGAGATACAGAATAGGTAGGGCCGCCAAAACATAGAGCGCCCGCCATCCTCCGGGCAAGAATTCCACTGCGCCATAAAGCAACGACGCCAGCCCTGCCCCGATAGCCCCCATAGCGGCCAAAAAGCCCACACCCCAGCCGCGATGCATGACGGGGAGTAGTTCCAGCACATAGATAACGGCGATTATTTCTTCGGCTGTAGAAAACCCACGCGCCAAGAACTGCATAGCGATGAACTCCTCGGCGGTACGCGCAAACCCTGTCGCTCCTGTGGCAATTGAGAGTCCCAGCAGGGTGAACATCAACATTGATCGCCGGCCGATACGGTCTGACAACAGGGCAAGGAATAGTGCGGGAATAGACCCCATCTTTGCGATGGCGATAACTTTTCCCAACCTCTCTTCTGAAATACTAAAACTTTTTTGAATATCAGGCAGGGCAAGACCCAATACGGTCATGTCATACTGCCCTACGAAGAAAGCCACACCCAAAAGCAGGAGTAGCTTCTTGTCAGCTGACTCCAGCCCCGCTGGAGGAAGAAAAATTCGAAACATTAACGCTCAATTAACTAGAAGTTATACCGCAGGCTAACACCGTATGTACGCGGCTCTAACAAAAACTGATTCGTTGCCAATCCCACGTTTTGATCGCCTAAGTATTGCCCAGTGACGTGATCATCATCGTTTAAGTTAAGCCCCCAGAGCTCGACGAGCCAGCTTTTATCGCTACTGTAAAGTGTGACGGTCGCGTTCCAAACTTCCCAAGCATCGACTTTATCATTGGGCGCGTTGAAAATTCGAGTGTAGAAATCATCCTGCCAGTAATAATTGGTCGCAGCGATAATCTCCATACCATTCTGCAAAAACCAGGTATAGCCGACGCCTAGGTTTACAGAAAAATCAGGCGCGTTCGGCAGTGAATTACCTTTAACCGATACGGGCAACCCAGGACACGTCCGAGTGCCAGAGGGACAGTCCGGCCCTATGTACTCATTCTTAAACGGCGTAGTAATAATATTTTCCACTGTGCCCAGCAGATTGATATTGGCAGGATCAACGCTTTCTGCACTGTCCAATTTAGAGTCGAGCCATGCCAGATTGGTGGTAAAGCGCCAATGCTCATCAGGCACCCAAATAAACTCACCTTCAAAGCCCTGTATGGTGGCATCATAATTGCTGTTCACTGCAGTCTGGTTAGTAATTTCTCCCACCTGCAAGCCATCATAGTCATAATAGAAGTACGTCATATTGGCCTGAAGCGTATTAGAGAAAAAACGACTTTTTAAGCCAAGCTCCAACGCATTGATGTACTCTGGATCAAACTCAGCAAGATCGGGGTTCCCTCCTACAGCCGGATCAAGCAGAGGCGACTCGGACGATATTGGGTTAAAACCACCGCTCTTGTAGCTTCGCGAAAGCGTAGCGTAGGCCATAATATTATCAGTCGCGTTCCAACTGACATTGATCTTTCCCGTGGGCTCGTCCCATTTTCCATCAAAGTCGCTGTAGCCGCCGTTTTCAGCGTCCGGGTCATCCAGGAATCTGAGGTAGATTGTGCGCTGACTGGCGCTCTTTTTTTCCTGCGTGTAGCGTAATCCAAGCGTCACCTCAATATCATCGGCGGCTTGCCAATAGAGTTCACCAAACGCCGCATAGGTTTCCAGTTCGTAGGGCTTAGTCTCATTCAGATAAAGGCGATACTCCGGTGGTGTGGCTGTGATCCCCGGCTGCTGGCCCGCGAGCTCAAGAGCTGAGGAATAGATATAATACTGATCATCGCTTTCGTACGTGAGGTAAAAGGCTCCCAGCATAAAATTCCAATCACCCTCAAGATCTGAAGCCAGACGCAGTTCTTGACTCCACTGCTCTGGGGTTGTGGTTGAGCGATCGACATTATAGAGACGGTCTACGGTAATCTGCCCAGCGGTGCTGGCCTGCATGGTCACCTCTACCGGCCAAATTCCTGACGCCACCGTGAAGTCATAGTCATTTGACGCGTCATAATCAGACTTATGGTAGCCCGTGAGGGAGGCCAAACTATAATCGCCAAATTCGTGGTTAACCTCAAACGCAACAATGGTATCCTCGACCTTGTAGGTCGGGGTAAAGTCCAGATATTGTTTACGCGGATCACTAGATTTTGGCGAGAACTCGAAATCATCTGTCGGAAACGGCTGGCCAGGATAGGCCGGCTGGACGAACGCAGGGATCAAAAATCCTGTTGCAGTTGCTGCGCTATTGGTCGTCTCGTTCGCAAGCGCTGTCGGCATACACCCTATAATACCGGCTGGATCCCGCAGACAGCCTTGATTACTGCCGCGCATACGATTTGAGTCCTCATTGAAATAATTGATGGTTAATGTCGCATCCGTCGTGTCATTCGACCAACGTGTTCCCGAGCGCAGCGAATACATGTCGCGACCATCAATGGTGTCGCCGTCGTATTCGTTATCGACATATCCCTCGCGCTCAGTATAAAACATGGAGAAACGCTGCGAGAAAGAGTCGCTCAATGGAATATTGATCGCCCCCTTTACCTTCCAGTAGTCATAGTTGCCTGCCTCAACATCAATAAAGCCGCCAAACTCGTCTTCAGGCTTTTTAGTGATAAAGTTAATGACGCCTGCTGTGGTATTACGGCCATACAACGTGCCCTGCGGGCCGCGCAGCACTTCAATACGCTCAGCATCATAAAACTCCATTTCGAAAATTCTACCGTTATTCAGGTAGACACCGTCGAAGTGATTGCCCGTGCCACTGTCGGATGCTGAACCGACGGCAAGATTACCAATACCACGAATCGAAATCTGTGATCCCGAAAAATTCCCCTTGCTCATCAGCATATTCGGCACATTGAACTGGAGGTCCAATGACTTACTGATCAGCGCTCTATTGAGCTCTTCTCCGGTGAAAACGCTTACGGCAACAGGGGTGTCCTGCACGTTAGTCGCGCGTTTCTCTGCTGTAACAATGACTTCCTCGAGACCATTTTGCTGAGAAAAAACCGTCTGACTGCAGAGGGCTGCACCAAAAAAAAGTGCTGTATGTGAGATTTTATACTTCATGGGCGCATTCCCTAACCTGATTATTATTGTGACACGACCGGATACAGGCGCTATCACGGACATTTCTTCAGCAGGGCAGCGATCAAAAAAGACGACCCTATACTGAGAATGACGTTACACCCATGGTGAACGTAAAGTCAAAATGTTTATGCGCGTCACTGGCTAGCGTTGATCGCCAAATAGCAGAGGGCCTTCATAGACTTCTGTACTGCGCTGGGGAATGGTCAAGAAATACTGGATATTAAGGTCGCGGAGCAATGAGCGGGGCTTGAGCGCAAGCGCCATGCGATGGTCACCCTGGCTAGAGGATAGGCCAAAATGCCACAACTGGGGGTCGTCTTGCAGTTCACTGTCGCAATAGAAGCCGATCTTGCCAGTGGGCTCGAGTTCAAAACCAAAACGATTGAGACCCAGCGAAATCCCTTCTCCTCGTGCTTTGATATACGCCTCTTTCAGTGTCCAGTAATCGAAGAATCGACTTTTCTGCTCCCCGACCGGAAAACGCAGCAGTTCCAGGTACTCCTGAGGCGAAAAGAAACGCTTTGCTAGCGGCACTATTGTCGCGTTGCGCTCACAGTGCTCGATATCAATACCGATAAAAGGATGGCGCGCGACAGCGCACACGACCCACTCGCTAGTATGGCTTAGATTAAAGGATAGGCTTGTGCTGGGTGCTGAAATGTATGGCTTGCCTGCAGCATCTTGCGAGAACGCCCACTCTGACGGGGAAGTGTCTGCATACTGAGATAGAACAGTGCGCTGTAAGGCTCGGGTGATGGCATCAGCGTCGCGTAATTCCTGGCGCGAAAAGCGAAGGTTACGCGCACGTTGAGACTCATCCATCAGGCTGTAATAATCGCGCACCAACGCTGCCGGTATCAGCGACTTACGCGTCAACCAAATATGGATATCGTTTGTAGACAGATTCAAATTCATTGTTTTCCACACCTAACACTCACGCAGGAGAAGTTTGTCCACTATACTAATAGACTGTTACGAATATATCGTTCTCTAGCGCCACTTAATGTGCATGAAGTGCCACCAAGTATTACCGCCTTGTTTAAGAAATGAGCCTAATTATGAAGCCACTTTGTGACTCAAAGTAAAGAACTGCTAGCAATCATAGAAGTAATTCCCGAGAACTTTGCCGACCCAGATGCAGATTTTCACGCGGTACGCGACATGTTTGCACCCTTCCACGGTCACCCAACGAGCGATGAGCTTGAGATCGAAATAGCCAATTACGGTGGCGTTCGTTGTGGCAGTTACACATTGAAAGGTGCCGATAATAAATATACCGCGTTTCACTGTCATGGAGGCGCTTTTGTCTCCAGCGGCCTAGACGAATACCATTTTTACGCCGAAATCATCGCCCGACACGTAGGCTGCAACGTCGTAATGCCCGACTACCGCCTTGCACCGGAGCATCCCTACCCAGCAGCACCCGATGACTGCTTTCACGCCTACTGCGGACTACTTGAGCAAGGCAGTAACCCTGAAGACATTATATTGCTGGGTGAGTCCTGCGGTGGCAGTCTCGCTTTAGGTTTACTGATACAGCTACGTGACAAGGGCCTGCCGCTGCCAGCCTGTTTTATATCACTGACCGGTTGGTTCGACCTGGCTGTATCGGGACAAACGGTTGCCGGTCGAGATCCATTTTTGACACCACAGTGGGTGCGCAATCGCGGCCTAGAGTACTTGGCAGGGCAACTCTCTCTTGACGACCCGCGCGTGTCTCCGGCGAATGCCGATTTGCGTGGGTTGCCACCTATGTATATACAAATAGGTCAGTTCGATGCCGTCAGAGAGGGTGCCATCAGTGTTGCCGGCAACGCGATGCGCTCAGGTGTGCACGTCACAGTGGAAGCCTGGCCCGGCATGGTTCAAGGCTGGCATGGATTAGTCACTGCCGGAGTGCCGGAAGCGGCCGAGGCCTGGGCAGCGATTCGCCGCTATATCGAAACGTTGAGTGCAGGAGGCTCTTCGACCCACTGCCCCACGCCAGAATAAATCCCGCGAAAAATGTGTGTCTAGACAGCCGGCTTTGCAGTTGATGGTGTGCGTGTAGACCACCAGATCAACATTAACAGCAACACTTGAACAACCAGCCTGACAGTCAAAAACGCCTCAGGCACATCAGGAAAAAGTTCCGGATGCATCCACATATGGATATTGGCTGGCGACACACACACAACAAGCAACACCAATCCATTTCCCGACATCTGGCGTAACGCTGGAATGAGAATGCCTATTGCGCCCAGAATTTCTAGCACGCCACTGATATAAACGATCGTAAGATGGTATCCAACGTAGGGAGGCATGATGGAGACATAAAAATTGGGATCCGTGAAGTGCGTAATGCCTCCGAGCATGAAGAATAGGAAAACAATAGCGAGACCTATATTTTTTAAAGAAAAAATTTCTTTTACAGATAGCATTCTACTTCCTCTTTTTATTGGTCTAGGGCATTAACGGGACGATGTTGCTAACCAGGGTTATCCCCTGACCCTAGAACAGCTTGTAGCCAGCGACTGATTTCCCGTATTTCTTCCAAACACACCTCGTGCCCCATCGGGTACTCGCGCCACTCAACAGCATAACCAGAGCGCTCCAATTGCGCCAGTGAGGATTGGCCTAATGACAATGGTAGCACCGCATCCTGTTGGCCATGACACATCAGAATGGGGATTTTCTCATTGGCCGGCGACTTATCTGAAGCCAATTTCTCCCCCTCGGCGAGAAAAGTGGATAAGGCGAGAATCCCTGCCAAGCGTTTGGGATAGTAAAGCGCCGTACGAAGTGCCATCACTCCGCCCTGCGAAAAACCTGCCAACAGTATCCGCTCAGGGGGTATGCCTTTATCAATTTCATTCTGAATGAGATCGTGAATCTGCAACGTAGATTTTTTTAAACCCGGCAAATCGGTTCCGCCGGCCGGATCAAAATCAAACCACGCCCGCGCTCGCTGACCGCCAAAGGCCGTCACCGACATTTCTGGCGCATGAGGAAACACAAAACGCACCGGCAGCTCAGCAGGTAATCGCAGCTGGGGGACTATGGGTTCAAAATCATGTCCGTCAGCGCCCAGGCCATGAAGCCAAATAACGACTGCGACCGGATCGGCCACAGGGTTGAGCTCAACAACGGGCAGAGGGGCGGAAAGCAGCATCAGTTCAGGTCAGCTGCATATTGGCGCAGCACCTCCAACGGAACCGTTTCGAGTGCCCGCTTGTGGGTGCGGGTAAGGAATACTCTGGGAGCCATTTGCTGTTCATGCGCCTGCAACCAGCGTGGGGCGCATAAACACCAGCGGTCACCGGGCTTAAGCCCAGCAAAGCCAAACGCAGGCACCGGGGTACTGAGATCATTACCGGCAAAGCGAGAGTACTCCAAAAATGCTTCGCTGACCTCAACACACACCGTATGGGACCCAATATCTTGGTCGCCGGTGTTGCAGCACCCGTCTCTCAAAAACCCTGTCATCGGGTCTTCACTGCACGGCAAAAGAGATTCGCCAAAAACATTGAGGGATTCATCAATTTCTATCGTTTCCACTGTGTTGCCGCTCCGATTAATAATGGCGCAGCATACCACGCACTGGCCCAGCAGGGGCCACGTTTAAACCCGTGGAGCGCTTTAGCAACAACCCGCTCATTGGTCCGGGCATCATGGTCTAAATCGCCGATACGCGTTCGAATCGAAGTCCAGTGTGCGTCAAGCTGGCCACGGAGAGGATTAACGCACCGCGTCTAAGGCCTCTTCAATAATCGGAATCAGTTGGCTAGTCACTCCTCCTGAACCCAGTCCACCAGCAGTGCCGGTATACTCTTCGAAGAACACCACTGCGCCATACCCGCGCTCGATGTCTATCCATGAAATGGACCCGTAATACCCTGGATCATCATACAGGTAGACACTACCCCCCTGCTTCGGTGCTTTGATCCACCAACCCATGCCATAGCCTACCTCGGGGCTGCGGTCTTTGCGCATAAAAGCGACACCCTCAGGGGACAGCACTTGATTGCCACCGCAGGCACCATCATTCAAATGCAGAGAAATAAGCTTTGCATAGTCATCGAGATCACTCATCATTCCCCCTTCCATGTTAGGGTTTGCTAAGCCTACCAAGCTGTCAGGGTTCCCATCCCAGCTGTCGGAGAGGCTCAAGTTATTGCCGAAACGCGCAACTTGAAGACCACAGGGTTCAGCAATGTACTGATCCCATAGTTGATGCCATGTTCCGCCACCCACCAGCTCAGCAACACCTCCGGCTAATTGCCACTGGCTGCCACCATAGTCAAAGGCGGTATCAGGCTTGGTGCTGGGCAGATTGGGAAGCGGCGTGGTGAACAGCGTTTCAACACACTCTAGCAGAGTGCCAGACGGGAGAAACTGGCAAAGATGGGGCGCATAGTCCGCAGGACGAATGAATATGTTGAATAGGCCCGGTATGCCAGAGCGGTTAGACACCAGGTTCTCAGTGGTAATAGCGGTATCCCAGACCCCCAACCAAGGGAGGTAGTTGGCAATAGGCGCGGATATATCGAAATTCACATTGACGTCATCTTCGTGCAGAGCCATCAACAACGTTACGGTTGGGACCTTGCTGGTCGAGGCCAGTAGCACCACCGAATCCTCACTCTGATTACCGAAGGCACTCTTATGAATGATGCCTGCTGTTTTGTCGACAATAATCATCGAGCCGCCAGGGAACAGCGGCTCTGTAGCAACGAAACTCTCAAGCCAGGTGTCCGCCATAGTGAAGTCCGGTAGCGCTTTATCTGGCGGGTTATCATCGCTGCTATCACTGCAAGCGATCAGAAATAGGCCAAGCAACAGACAGGCAAAGCGGATCATGTCGAATTCCTATAAGTTTTTTTACAATGGGAAAGAATGCTAACAGACTTCTCCGTGACAGGGTAAGGTCAGATGGGCTTGAAATGCTGTCTAAGTGAAAACCCCGGGGTCCGGCTCTAGTCCTTAGCCATAGACCCTTGCGCGAAATACTGGCTACACCGAGGCCACTCAAACACCACAGACGTCTATCGCGTCCATCACAAGCACCGGGCCTTTGATTTACGCGCACGCGTTCTAGCGGTATGGTGATGCGGTCCATTATTATAATAAATTGAGACAAACAGCGTATGACAGACTATATACCCCCCGCGCTAGACTGGGTGCGCGAACAGGTTGAATTGTATGAAAGTAGCGGAGGCACGGAGGGAACGACACTGCTCGACACAGGCATGCCCTGTATTGTGGTGACACATACGGGCAACAAAACCGGCTGCATTCGTAAAATCCCCCTTATGCGTGTCGAGGTCAACGGCAGCTATGTCTTGATCGGCTCAATGGGCGGCCAGCCGAAAAATCCGGTGTGGGTCTATAATCTCAGAGCAAGCTCGGCTGTCCAGATACGCGACAAAACAGAAGTATTCGACATGTGCGCGCGGGAGGTCACGGATGGGCAGGAACGGGCAACCCTTTGGGCAGCAAGCGTCGCAGCGTATCCTGAATATGATAACTACCAGGCAAGAACAACGCGAAAGATTCCCGTGTTCATTGCTGAAGCGCGGTAAAAGACCGGACGCTGGCCCAAAAGTGCCAATGACGCTCCTAGCGTGCGAATATATGCAGGTTCCCTATAGAAGTACGCATCTAACTCTGGGATAGTTGACCCTATAGGAGTCGCCCGCACTGCGTGCTATCTGCAACGACCCAAAACATGTCAAAATGTACCCGCAGCTAACGCATAATGAAAATTTTGAAGGCAAATTCCATCAATCGACGAACCCCCACTGTTGTGAAGAAAGGTCTGTGAAAACCCCCAAACGCCTGCAACCCCTGATCAATGACGGCTTGATCGATGAAGTCATCCGGCCACTAATGAGTGGCAAAGAAGCCGACGTCTACGTTGTGCGCTGTGGGTCAAAAATTCGCTGCGCCAAAATCTACAAGGAAGCCCTAAAACGTAGCTTTAAAAAAGCGGCGCAATACACCGAGGGCCGCAAGGTGCGCAATAGTCGACGAGCCAGAGCCATGGAAAAGGGCTCCAAGTTCGGGCGTAAGCAGCAGGAAGATATATGGCAAAGCGCAGAAGTCGATGCGCTTTACCGTCTCGCTCGAGCCGGCGTGAGGGTTCCAGAACCCTTCGGCTGTTTCGATGGCGTGCTGCTAATGGAGCTGATCACAGATGAAAACGGCGATGTTGCACCCCGCCTCAGCGAAGTCTCCATGTCGGAGGCGCAAGCGCACGAAGACCATGCCCAAGTCATGCATTACGTGATGTGTATGTTAAATGCTGGATTGGTGCACGGTGACCTGTCCGAGTTCAACGTACTTGTGGACCAAGATGGTCCTGTCATTATTGATTTACCGCAGGCCGTCGATGCCGCAGCCAATAATAACGCCTTTGCCATGCTGGAGCGGGATGTCAAAAACATGACGGATTACTACGGACTGTTTGCGCCTGCGCTGCTGGATAGCCACTATGCCCAAGAGATTTGGACACTGTACGAAAATGCAGAACTACACCCAGACCTGAAGTTAACAGGACACTTCGATATGCCCACTGAGTTGGCCGATGTGGATTCTGTGATGCTGGAAATTAAGGCTGCCCTCGCTGAAGAGGAAAGTCGCAAGGAACGTCTGCGTGAGGCAGAGGCTGAAGACTAAGCAGTGTCTACCGTGCAAGGCCACTGGCCTCTGACCCAAGATAAACCCTATTACCGAGTCGTTATTCCCATCCCCTATTCATCTGTCCCCACCGGGCGAAATGCACTACTATCAGAAAAATGATTATCCGTGAGGAGATGAAAGTGAGATACCTGAAAACGTTTTCAGCCTGCCTGATAGCCCTCGCCCTGAACAGCGCGGCTTGGGGCGAAATTTACGAAACCACAGATGCCGAAGGAAACCCTGAGTTCACCAACTCCCCACCCGAAGCGAACGCCACGTCTGAGGTCATTGAGATCCAACCGACGAATATAGTCGAAGCACCGCAGCGTGAGACTCAAACTCCGGGGCAGTGGCAGGAGCAAGAACAGCCGCCTGATGGCATGGTCGAAAATCAACAGCCTGAGAAAAACAACAATACTGTTATTATCGATAACCCCAATGCCAATGACGTCTATGATCAGGCTCTGGTCAAGCAGCAGGCATTTGAGCGCATGAATCCTGCAGCCCCGCATGAAGTGCTAAACGCAGAAGCTCCTCGTCAGGTAGGCGACTTTCCCAGTGAAATGCCCCGTGAAGTGGACGACGCTGCGAGTCAAAATGAAGACATCTATAACCCTGCGGAGCACAGAACCATTCATCATCGACGCTAAATGACCAGCACTGCAAAGAATCCACCCGCCCAATCAGTCGTTCAAAAGGCGGATGGAGAATGCGGCGTAGGGAGAACGGGGCACCAGAATACAGGCTGGTAGATTCGCGCTCGGGTCTCATCCGCGACTACTATAGATCGGAATGGGCGAAAGCTCAGCGTAGTAACCTTCCAATTCCTCGATACTAATGGCTTGTTGCTCCTGCTTTATATAGTCCTCACTGGGTGAGCGCCACAATGCTGTCTTGAGCCCGTTGAATGTCAAACACTGGCTATTAAACCGCTCGGCAGCGTCACTTGCTAACCATACAAGTCCCATAGCAACGTCTTCGGGCTCGCCAAAGCCCAACTCCAGGGCCGTCGCATCGGAATGATCAATCAGCGGCTGGGTCATGTCCGTTCGAGCCACAGGCCACATGGCATTACAACGGATATTGTAACGTCCCAGCTCCTTGGCAGCCGTGTACATCATACCCATCAGTCCAGCCTTAGCAGCAGCGTAGTTGGTCTGGCCAAAATTTCCCACCAGACCAGAAGCCGAGGTGATCTGTATGATGTGGCCGCTCCCCTGTGCCTTCATTGCGACCGCGGCGCTGCGGGTACACAGGAAGGGGCCGCGTAAATTAACCGCAATCACCTCGTCAAAGTCCTCATCACTCATTTTTATCAAAGTGCGGTCGCGAACAATCCCCGCGTTATTAACCATCACATCGATGCCGCCAAATTTATCCACGCAGGTCTCTACCAATGCGTTACAAACCTCAGTTTCAGCGACTGAACCCACCACTGCATGGACAGCGACACCAAGGTCAGCAACTTCACGTGCTACATCAGCCAGCGCCTCTTCATTGGTGCCGTTAACAATCAGGGAGGCGCCCTCGGCAGCACACGCTAAGGCAAAATGTCGCCCCAAACTGCGAGACGAGCCCGTTATCACAATTCGCTTGCCTTTCAGCCTGTCCATAGCGTTATTTCTCCCATTGCCCTACAAAACTCAATTCCAAAGTTGTGCTCCAGCGTCTCTGCAATAAAACCGAGAGGTTTTTAATGCCTAAAGAATGGTATCGATCTCCGTATTCTTATGGCGACTAATTGATCGTATACTGCTTTTAACCATTAATCATTACCGAGGGCAGAAGAACAATGAGTGTCCCAAGAATTTTCTACCTGTCGCTAACGCTAGCGGGTTTGATCATACCCTGGCATTACAATCTCCAGTTTATCGACCAATCCGATGGCACCTTCTCCATCGCTGAATTTATCGCAGCCAGCTCATCCAATGCTGCATCACAATCGCTGAGCTCAGACCTGGCGATCGCTTGCATAGCAGGACTCCTGTGGATATTCTTCGAGTCAAGACGACTGGGGATGCGCTTTTTCTGGGTTTATATTGTCCTAACATTTTCTGTTGCCTACGCCTTCGCCTTTCCTTTGTTCCTATTCATTCGCCAAGGGAAACTGGAAACAATTCAGCAGCAACAAGAATAGAATCCTAGCGGCTGTTGATCAGTATAGTTGAGTAGGACTAGCTTGGAGTTAGCCCTATTGCCACCAAAGGACAGGAGCGGCAGACATGCCCGAGCCTAAAGTAAAACGAGTGCTAATAGCTGGGGCAACCGGTTATCTCGGCAAATACGCGGTAAAGGCCTTCAATGAGCGGGGCTATTGGGTGCGAGTGCTGACGCGCAGCAAGGAAAGACTGTTCGAGCCAGGTCCGTTTACTGCCCCGGCGCTAGAAGCTGAAGACATCGATGATATTTTTGTGGGTGAAATTGCACAACCCGATACTCTTGCCGGCCTGATGGACGGTATCGACATTGTCTATTCTTCTGTGGGCATTTCCCGACAACGTGACGGCCTGACTTTTGAGCAAGTGGATTACCAGTGCAATCGAAATCTGATGGATCTTTGCCAGAGTTCAAATGTCAATCAGTTCGTCTATGTCTCCATGCAAGGGGCTGACAATATTATGGATCTGGCCATCACCCAGGCGCATGAGCGCGTTGTCTCTGACCTCAGGCAATCAGGTCTGAATTACCGTATTGTCAGACCCTGCGGTTATTTTTCAGATATGGGTGTGCTCTACGACATGGCGGCCAAGGGTCGGTCATTTTTAGTCGGGCCAGGCCACAACAAAATGAATCCAATACATGGCCGCGATCTTGCAGAGGTCTGCGTGGATACCGCCGAGGGCGACGAAGTAGAAGTTGAAGCGGGCGGTCCTGACATTATGACGCAACGTGAAGCGGCGGAACTGGCATTTGAGGTGGCGGGAAAACCCATAAAGATCACGGTCATCCCAATGTGGCTTGCCAGGGGACTGGTGAAACTTATCGCGCTTCTTTCGACACAATTTGGCGACCTAGCCAACTTCATCGTCACTGCTGGTGAGATTGATGGCGTAGGACCAAAGCGCGGGACGACGACACTTAAGCACTATTTCGAATCACTGCACGCCGCTAACAGCAAAAATCGCTAGCGTATACGGTTCGGTTGCGCGCAGACTCAGACTGCACTCGTTCAGATAACTGGCGAATACAGTTATTCGGGCAGCGCGAATGCAACATACGAACTACCACTGGACTGGCCTAGCTTGCCTCCGCCTGCGGCTACGACCAGATACTGGCGACCGTCGACAGCATAGGTTATCGGTGTAGCGAAACCCGCTGCGGGTAACCGAGCTTGCCACAGTAATTCGCCACTATGCTTGTTGTAGGCTTTAAGCATCTGATCAGGTGTTGCAGCGATAAACAGCAGGTCGCCGGCAGTGACTATCGGCCCACCGTAATTTTCCGAACCATATCCCGACTCACCCTGCGCCAGTAACTCCGGGTAATCCCCCAGAGGGGTTCGCCAGAGGATATCAGCGTGCTTCAGATCAATGGCGGTCAAAGTGCCCCACGGTGGTTTTGAAGCCGGCAAGCCCTCAGGATCTGTCAGCTTTTGAAAGCCCGCATTAAGGTAAGCCATGTCAGCCTGCGGATTACCACCCTCTTGAATATCCAGTTCTTCCTTTCCATCGGCGGTATACACGTATGCAACAATAGCGGCCTTCGCATACCAAGGTATTTGCGGAAATGCTGGCATGCGGCCACGGCCTTTGGCAACGATATTATAGGCCTCAATCGGCGACAGTCGATCAGACAGCTGCAACAATCCTGGGACAGACACACCATCACCACGCATGTCAGCGCCGTGGCAGCCGGCGCACAAAGCGAGATAGCCCAGCTGCGGACCTAACCCCAGTTCTTTCGACACCGGCGTCAGCTGCAACAGGTAAGGCACCTCATTGCTATTGATGTAAAGGCGCTGCTCGCTTTCGTCATAGGCTGCGCCACCCCATTCGGCGCCGCCGTCCATCCCGGGATACAACACCATGCCATTCGTGCTGGGCGCAATGAAAGGGTTACCCTGGTCCAAGCCATCTATGCGCTGCCTAACGGCCTCAGCCATTGCCAAATTTCTATCGGTTATAACAAACTGTTGTGCTGCAAACGGCGGTGGCTCAAGCGGTAATGGCTGGCTCACAGCCGGTCTTTCTCCCGGCACACCATTACCTACCACAGGCACCTCCAGCAGCGGAAACAGTGGCTCCCCTGTCTCGCGATGAAACACAAAAAAGTGTCCGGTCTTGGTTGCCTGAGCCACCGCGGGAATTATTTCCCCATCGCGCTCAATAGTGACTAAATTGGGTGGCGAGGGCAGATCCCTATCCCAAAGATCATGGCGCACAAACTGATAGTGCCATACTCGCTCTCCGGTATTTGCGTTCAGAGCAATCAATGAGTTGGCAAACAAATTATCGCCATGACGATCGTCACCATAGAAATCGAAAGAAGGGGAACCTGTTGGCACAAATGCCAGACCCCGATCCTCATCAATAGCGATGCCGGCCCAGGAATTGGCGCCTCCGGCTGTATCTAGACTCTCGGCAGGCCAGCTGTCAGCACCATATTCACCACGCTGGGGAATAGTGTGAAAGACCCAGCGCAGCTCTCCAGTCAAAACGTCAAAAGCCCTGATGTGGCCTGGCGCTGCACCCTTGAACTCGTTGACCCGCGAGCCAATTATGAGCAGATTTTTATAGACGCTACCCGGTGTCGTAGCGTTAATGGCCTCATCTGAAAATCGCGTGGATAACCCTTCATGTAAATCAACCTTCCCATCATTGCCAAATGCAAGGATAGGCTTCCCGGTTCGGGCATTAATAGCATAGAGAAAAGAACCCGCAGTAAAGAGAATACGCGGCACTCCCTCGGGCGCAGCGGTGGCGTCATCAGAGTAGTCCTGCCAATAAGCGACTCCGCGATTAGGGTTGGGCAACAGTCCGAAATCGCTAGATGGATTAAAACGCCACAGCTCTTCCCCTGTGGCAGCGTTCAACGCAAAAAGATGGAGCAGTGGTGACGTACAATACAGAACCCCCTCAATCACAATGGCGCTGCATTGCATCTGCGTTGCACCATTTTCGGACGCCCCGCCGGCATCATAACGCCACACTTCCTGCAGCCGACTGACGTTTGATGTGTCAATCTGAGCCAGTGTAGAGTAGTGGCTAAAGCCCTTGTCGCCAAGGTAGGAGCGCCACTCCTGATCAGGGGGAGTTTCTGATATTGGCCTGTGATCGTATAGGCGCGACTCATCATCCTGCTGGCAACCAAGGAGTCCAAGACCGAATAACACACAGAACGGGAAAAAACGCCGGCGAACTGCGGTGAAAACAGGAGATCTAATGGTGAAAGCCATTCTTCTTAGACGCCATCAAAGTAGTAGACCAGATCACTATACACTGACAAAACCTGTCAACTCTATCCGCAGAAAATAACATCATCACGGTTTATGTGCCTATACGCAGTCCCGATGGCCAAATATGTATTGCCGCTGACTCACTGCTCCCATTAGACGGGTAACGTTTCCCCGGCGTCCTATTCATGTGCTGACATCTGCGGTCAATCTTCAGATGGGGTATGCTGGCCCTCAAATGGCAGCGGCACTCAAACGCACATAACCTGTAAACTCTGAGCGAGGATAACGATGTCTGGATTTGCCGAATACGACAATTTCGATGGTCTCGGCCTGGGCGAGCTAGTGCGCAATGGTGACATCAGCGCTGCTGACTTGTTAGACGAAGCCATCGACCGCACCGAGCGAGTCAATGGCGAACTCAATGCGGTTATAGACAAACTCTACGAAGAGGCCCGTGGCGCGATTACTTCAGGCTTACCCAAGGGGCCATTCTGTGGGGTACCCTTCCTGCTGAAGGATTTGCATCTGCTTATGGAGGGTGCAGTGACGTCCAATGGCAGTGCCATGTGGCGAGGCGCGGTGGCCGATCACGATAGCACTCTGGTAACACGCTATCGGCAGGCTGGGGTCGTTGTTTTTGGCAAAACCAACTCCCCGGAACTGGGTTTAAATCCCGTCACTGAGCCGCGCGAATACGGCCCCAGCCGCAACCCTTGGAATACCGATAAAACCCCCGGGGGTTCCAGTGGTGGCGCTGCGGCCGCAGTGGCAGCGGGCATTTTACCGGTGGCTCACGCCTCAGACGGCGGCGGGTCAATCCGCATACCGGCTTCCTGCTGTGGCCTGGTCGGACTCAAACCGAGCCGGGGCCGCATACCGTTCGGGCCCGATAAAGCCGAAGGTTGGGCGGGCCAATCGACCAGTCATGTCGTGAGCCGCAGTGTGCGTGATACCGCTGCGATGCTCGATGCCACCGCTGGGTCGGAAGCAGGAGAAGCGTACAGCGCACCTTCCCACGGCGGTACCTTTCTGGACGCCGCCCTTATGGAACCCGGCACGTTGCGCATCGCCTTTAGCCGAGAGAAGTGGGGGCAGGGCGATTATCAAGACGAGGCCATCGATGGGCTCGAGCAGACTGTGGCCCTACTGGAAGGCCTCGGACACCGGGTGGTAGAGGCGCGACCTGACTTTGATGGAGAGGCCGTTGGCTCTGCACTATTTACCATTATCTGCGTGAATACCGCACTGGCTGTGCGACAACGGGCAAAAGAGGTTGGCTGCACCATCGACCAGCTCGAGATGGAAGACGGCACCCGACTGACGATGGCAATGGGCAACGCCATCACCGCGGCGGACTATGCGGAGGCGATTCAAATAAACCAAACAACAGGGCGGTTAATGGGGCAGTTTCACCTACAGTGCGATGTGCTGCTGGCCCCCACGCTATCTAGCCCGCCAGTCGCGGTAGGCTTTATCAGTGAAGCACCGCCTGAAGAGTATGGAAGTAGGTTATTCAGCTATATGGGGGATAATGGCATTTACAACCAGACCGGCCAACCTTCCATTTCCCTACCCTTGCATTGGAACGCAGAAGGGCTGCCCATGGGGATGATGTTCTCTGCAGCCTACGGCAACGATGCTCTGCTGTTACAGCTGGCAGGGCAACTAGAAAAAGCCAAGCCTTGGTGGGATAACCGGGCGCCGCTGCACGCAGGTATGCGGTTTTAAAAGCCTCTTTCGTCAGGCAGCATTACAATCCTGCAAACGCCATGCCCTGAACGATAAATATCTCAACCGGTAGGCCGGAAAATTCACCCGGTTCATTCTGGCTCATCACAACACCGACCAACCCGGTCTCAGGACTGATAAAAAACGTCGTACCGTAGTAGCCTGACCACCAAAAATCCCCGGTACGGTCAGGCATAATGGTCGCGTCTTCGTCTGCGACTACTGCCAAGCCCAGACCCCAACCCAGACCCTTAATATCTTCCGCCGCCAGCACGCCATCTTGGATATGTAAGCGGCGCATATTATCCACCGTTGCTTTTTTTAGTATGCGCACACCCTGATATTCTCCACCGTTCCACAGCATCAGTGCAAAGCGCATGTAATCTGCAGCGGTTGACACCATTCCTCCTCCACCGGGCGTCCAGCTTGTATCATAGGGCAAAGGCGCATTGATGAGCTCACCCTCTTTGTCTTGTGTGTAAACCGTTGCAAAAACGTCACGGTCAGAAGCCGGAGGCAAATAGCCGGTATCTTTCATACCCAAAGGCTGCAAGATGCGCGCCTGCATAAACGCGCTGATACTATCGCCACTGATCACTTCGATTACCCGTGCCAGCACATCGAGTGAAAAGCCATAACGCCAGCGAGTCCCCGGCTCTTCAAGCAGCGGCAGCTGCGCAAGCAGTGTCACGCGATCTGACAGTTCGCCTGCAGGCTGATCATAGATCCCCTTCTGGTCCCAGTAGGCGACCAGAGCTGAGTCTTTATCCCGCCCCGGACCAATGCCCGAAGAAAACGTTAGGAGGTGGCGCACCGTAAGCACAGCGCTAGTGGGCCGTGAGGGAAAGGCGCCATCGGCATTAGGCGTATCGCTGGTGGCAACCCGCAGCGCCGCAAACTCAGGCAGATAGTCGGCCACTGGATCGTCAAGCCCCAGCTTGCCTTCCTGAACCAAAATCATCGCAGCAACCGCCGTGATGGGCTTGGTCATTGAGGCGATCCGCACTGGGGTATTGATCGTCATTGGCTGCCCCGACGCGATATCTTTCCAGCCTGCAGCATTACTGTAAACGACCACGCCATCGCGAGCGAACATCGCTATTGAACCTGAGTGAGATCCACTCCAGGCGGAAAAGCGCATGTAGGCATCAATGGCCGCGCGACTCCACCAAGCAAGATCCTCAGGTGCCGCCAGACCATCGCTCGCGGGAGGAACGTCAAGCTTACTGGACTTACCGCTGCAACCGCAGATCAATATCGTCGCTGCCACTAGCGTCAAACATATTTTCTTCATTGAGTTATCCCTCAGTGTGGGAATTGAAATTCACAAGGAACACAAGGCTTCAATATTGAGCGGCTGCGATATCGACTCATCTCGTTACGCCGTAATATTCTTCGGACTGTTATTTGCTTTTTCTGAAGTCATTAAAGGCTGGTCCAGCCACCGTGAAATCCATGGGGAATATGGTTTTTAAGCGGCACCGTTGCTATTGGTTCCGACAGGGTCTCCGCGTCAAGAATAACTAATTCAGACAGTTCGGTGCTGGCATCATAAACCGCTGTCAAAAGATAGCCTTGGGATTCTGGAGAATCCGGGGTGCGGGGCACAAAAATAGGCTCTGACACGTACCGCCCCGCCCCGCTATCAAATACCTTGACGCTGCCATTCTCAAGATCGATTCGCTGCAGCGCATTATAAAAGCCTGGCGTCTCGTTCTGGCAAATGGCAGCGGTGTAAATAAACCGTGATTTTGTCCCTGTTTTGCGCCAATCCCATTGAGGGAATTCGCAGGGCAGCTCATTGGGCAACTCTTCAGTCTGCACAGCACCGGTGATCATATTGAAACGATAACGCTGCATTTTTCCGCTGGCAGGAAAAGGCTGATGAAAAATATCGCGGAACTGCGCCTTGCCCTGCTCTCCCTGTTCTTCGTTCAACTGCAGCACATCGACAAACAGCTCGCCATTTTCTTCCCAACAATTAGAGCAATGCGCGAAGGCAAATGGATCGACCTCAAACGTGCGAACCAAACTAAAATCGTCGAGCGAAACGACATACACTTTCATTCCCAGTTCGGGTTGGTAGTCCATGTTCTGATCAATTGTGTCGCGCGCGAGAATGACATTAAGCGGGCTTTTAAAAGACACCGGCATGACCATGACGACCAGATAGTTTTCAGTCATCGCGTTGTCGTGGCAGAAGGCCATACGATCAACCTTAACCTTACCGCGCTTCACCATGCGACCGCTCGGCGACACGCGAAAAAGATTCATTTGTGGTCCGGTAATACCCGCTGCCATACCAAAGTTGATGTAATCGCCAGTGCGCGGATGAATTTTACCGTGCGCGCTATACGTGTCGCGCGTTCTTAGAACGCCATCAAAATCCTCCTCGCCAATTGTCTCAAGGGTTTCCAGGTCTAGGCGCCAAGGCCTCCCTCCCTCGAACAGGCTAAGCAGTTTTCCGCCATGATAGACGATGCTGGTATTAGCACAATTGGCCGGCATATGAAGATTTTTGAAAAAGCCACCCGGAGCATTGTGGCCGAAGCTTCTGTAGAGGACGCGTTGAGCGGCAGTTTCATCTAAATACTTGGGCGTTTTTACAAAGCTGCTGCGGTAATGTACCTGTCCGTCCTCAATGCGAAAACTACTGACCGCACCGTCGCCATCGAACCAGTGACCGAAGGGCTTGCCGGCTAATTCATTTCTGGCCGGGCCAATGCGAAAAAAACGTCCTTTAAGGTTCTCAGGTATCGTGCCGCGAATGTCTTGCGCAGCGATGCTATAAGACAAATTATCCTGCATGGTCCGAAATCCGGAACAGTGCGCAGTGAGCGGGTCTTCCCAGGTCATCTGTTGTTGCCTCGGGCTAATGAGTCGCCTCACTATACTCTCAAAGTCTCCGCATAGACTACGGACGACAAGGGGCGATAATGGAGGTTTGTTTTCTGTTATCGTGCCCCTCCCAGCCCTGATCACGCGGCTTTGCCGACGACACTGCTGATCTGGGGCGCATAACGGACCTTTTCACTACAGTAATGTGCGCTTTCGGGGTGCCGTGTCGTAGTAGAGGAACACAAACTGTTTGGGAAGTACTGGAACTTTACCGCAAATAACCCCTCAAAGACTCTCGCAGACAGAAGGATAACACGTTGACAGTGGGCTTGGTCGCTGTAAAATGGTAAAAAGTCAGTGTGGAAATAAAGCGCTGCTGTCAATGTCTGGTGTGTTCCAGCTAACAGCAGTCAATATAACTAGAACGTACTACTAAGGTCATTTACCCAATGAAAGTCTTTTCCGTCGTAACTCGTATTTTTTTAATGGTCGTCTTCTTGAATGCCTGTGGCGGTGGCGGTGGCGGTGATGGTTCTTTCACTCCAGCCGCGACTGGAACCGAGGTGAACACTCAGAGTGACATCGCCCCCGGCGAGAAGATGTTGTCTTTTGAGGACGACGTCGATCCCATCATACAAGGTAAGTGCGTGGCCTGTCATAACGACAGACCTAACGCGGTGGCGCCGCTTTCCCTGGCAGGGGTTGAGAACGCAAGTACATTCAAGTCGGCAATCTACTTTTCGATTGAGGGTGGTACAATGCCACCTGCTGGCTCGCCGCAGCTCACAAAGCGTGAACGCGATATGCTACTGGCTTGGTCAAGTGACAAACCCTACACGCCCGGTAACGAGGTTCTTCGTATACCACTCGTGAATGCACAGGCGTGGGATACACATTCCAAAAACAGAGATGTGTTTCTTGATCGTCGCCCCGCCGCAGTGGATTGCGAACTCGGCATCGGCTGGGTGATCGAGGACGATGTATTAGAGATACGCTCAGATTCCTGCAACTACGCTTCCCTCAGCCAAGACAGCCTGCTTGACCTAGAAGCCGGGACCACACTTGAATTGAATTTGAGTCACAGCGCATTGACCGCGAGTGAACCCGCAAGTGCATTCCTCGCATTATCCATAGGTATGACTTCTGTCTGGGAAACAGAAATAGCGATTCCCAGTGAGAGCGGCGTTATAAAAGCGACCATCGTATTACCCGTTGCAGTGCAGCGCGGAGACGCCATTGCTTTTACCCAGACGAACCACGGCAGTAACACCTATACATTCCACTCGCTCAACGCGTTAATTAACAGCGACGAACAACTGGAATTCTGTCCGACCTATGGCAGCACTTGGGACGCGATTTACTCGGAAGCACTGGTAACCTGCGCCAACTCGTTGTGCCACAGCGTGGACGTAAAGGCGGGAGGCCTAGACCTTACAAAAGCCAACGCATATGCCAACCTAGTGGACGTGCCGTCGCAAGGCTCGTCGTTTCTTCGTGTGAACCCTAAAAAGCCCTCACAAAGCTCTCTTTTCAGGAAGCTATCCGCAGCAACCCATCAGGGTAGTTACCCTGAAGCGCAAATGCCTCCTGGCGGAACCCCTCTTGCGGCCTCACAGCTGGAAGCTATCCAAATATGGATATCGCAGGGCGCACCAGAAGAGGGCTCTGTCGGTGACACGCTGGGCTTGCAAGAAGATTATATCGAAGAGCTACTCGGGGTCTGTCTTCCAGAGCCAGATGCAACCGTAATCAAACCCTTAGAACCGCCTGAGAAGGGCAAAGGGGTGCAGTCCTCCATGCCTTGGCACTCTGCACCGGCGGAAGCAGAGCGGGAAGTCTGCTTTGCTGTCTATGAGGATTTTCGCGATCAGATCCCAGCAGAGTTTATGGATGAGACGGGTGATTACTTCTACATCAAGGGCGGAAAAAATCGTCAAGCGGCCTATACGCACCACAATTTAGTTTATCAGTCTCCGGTGGGCGTCGACCAAATTCATGATCCTGAATTCGGTGAGTGGACCTGTGGTGCCATCAGTAGCCATCCAGATGCGGCCCTGGTTCAGGGACAAACGTGTGAACCCACCGACTTAGATTCCTGTGGCGAGTATTCGAAATGCCGTGCCGAACTCAAAAATAGTATTGCTTGCAATGGATACGGCCCTAAAGCCAAAGGGTTTGGCGGCATCCTGAATGGCGGAGCGACTCTAGGGTTGGGAACCGGCATTGAAAAAGTAGGCTATTATAAAGCCTATCCAGCATACGGTATCTTCTACTGGAATTCCCACGTCTTTAACCTGTCTACTGAAGATGGCACTCATGCCGTATGGCGCAATTTCGATTTCGCCACGGATCGTCGGTTCGAAGCAAAAGGCATCAATGATGTCAGTAGCATTTTTATCGCCACCGGCGTGGCTCCGTTTACGAGGGAGGCCAAGTGTGCAGATTATGTCTTCAATCAAGGCGATGCACTGCTGGCGGGCACCTCGCACAACCATAAACGGGGTGAAAACTGGATTACGACCATCAAGGATACCGGAGAGATTATTTACGAATCTTATACCTATGACGACCCTGCGTACGTCGTGTACGAGCCTCCTATAACGTTCAATAGCGCCGACCCAGCCAAGCGAACCGTTGAGAACTGCGCCGTCTACAATAATGGGGTTAACGCTGACGGTTCGCCCAATATCGAATTGGTTGTGAGACTTTCCCAAAGGCCTCCCAATGCCCGCTCGTGCAGGCCCACCGCCTGTGTACAAGGCAAGGTAGCTGCGCCTTGCAATGGCAAGGACGATAATGCCAGCTGTGATTCCGAGCCGGGCGCCGGGGATGGGTGGTGCGATGCCTGCGCAATCAGTGGTGCCTTCTCCAGTGATGACGAGATGTTTATTTATATAGGCTCTAAATTGCCAAATTACGACGCGCAGATGAGCCAGCCGCCACTATAGAATAGTGTTGAGGACAGGGTAATCGTACAGGTGGATGAACGCAGAAAGACCCCTAGGAGGGAAGTAGGGTGCGGCGCTTTTTGGCGCCCTACTGTCCCCTAGCCAACCAGGCTCCAGCCTCCGTCGACCACAACCACTTGACCCGTAATAAACGGCGCGTCACACGCAAGAAACCCTACCGTGCGAGCGATATCCAATGGCTCCCCCAACCGTTTTAGCGGCGTGTGCTCAATCGCCTTCACTTGCATGGACGCGTCATACGAGTCATTTTCCTCGGGCCATAATATGGCGCCTGGCGCTATCCCATTGACGCGAATGTGGGGCGCCAGCTCTACCGCAAGACTGCGTGTGAGCGACGCCATGCCAGCTTTGGCCGCGGTGTAGGCGCTATAGTGGTGCAGTGGGCGATGAATGTTCACATCTGTTAGATTGATGATACTGGCACCGCCAGATTGCATCGCTGGCAACAGGCCCTGAATCAGAAAATAAGGTCCTCGCAGGTTGGCCTCTAACAGGTCATCAAATTGCTTCGTTGTGCAGTCTTCGATAGGGGTTGGCATGAAGCCAGAGGCGTTATTCACCAGTAAATCAATCGAAGAATATCGGTCACAAAGTGCTTCTGTGAAGGCACAAAGTTGCTCCTGGTCGCGAAGGTCTGCCTGAAATAATTGGCAGGAGTTGCTTCGCGCGCTAAGCAGCTCATCGGCAAGCGCATTTGCACCGTCAACGGAATTGCAATAATGCAACGCAATATCGAAGCCTAACTCATGTAGGTGTATCGCTATTGCACGGCCAATCCGCCTAGCACCACCCGTGACTACCGCAACTTTATTCACAGTACGTTGCTGTGCACCACCAACGGGCGCATCAACCTTATCGCCCCGCGCTTTGCGCTGATCAACTCACCACCGAATCAGGCACCCATAGGCCATGAAACCCTACGGGAACACGCACCGGCAGTTGCACTTTGGCAATGGGTCCGGCTGAGACCTTGGTGGCGTCAAACAAACAAAATGCACTGGTTTGTACGTTTTTGTCGTACACGTAACTGGCCAGATAACCTTCATCCTCTAAGCCGCCTGATTCGCGAGCAGGAATAAAGATGGCTTCAGCCGGCGTCAACGAAGGACCGGGCAAATAGCTGTCATCTGCACCGGTCTTGAGGTCATATTTGCGAATGCCGCCTTCGGATTGCCCTATCCGCTCCGGCGAATCATTTTTCTCATCAACCACCAAGCTATAGCCGTAACGGTAATCCTTGGTCCAGTAATTGCGGTTTACCGTGGGAAATTCCATCGCATGGTCATGAATACGCTGCACGGATGCCTTACCTGTCTTCATATTCATCGAGAAACGCGAGAGATGTGCAGGATGGAAAAAGTCGTGCGAATTTTTCACCCAGAGATTGTCGTAACGAGCGGCATCGACAATCACATCATCACCTTGCTCGTAGGAGTTCATAATATGAAAAATAAAACAGGTAGGAACATCGAACCATTTAACATCCGCATTGGTGCCATTGCGCGGCATAACGCCAAATCGGCTAGGAGCATCGTCATCCCATTTAAAGGGCAGACCGCTGCCAGAGATCGCCATCGTCCAGGAAAATCTGACCGGCATTTCCATAAACACGACATAGTGATCGGTCACAGCGAAATCGTGAACCATACTAGGACCCGTCATCTCGATCGGCTCGACTTGTAACATATTGCCCGCCGCATCAGCGCGCATATACGTTAAATACGGCTGCACAACGTTATAACCAAAGAACAGCAACTCACCCGTCACTGGGTCAATCCTCGGATGTGCGGTCATGTTGCCCGGCAATTTACCGTCGTAGTTGAAGGCGCCCTTGGTCGATAGGTCATCGGGATTGACCAGATAGGGGTAGCCAAACTCACCCAGGGACATCAGCTCTCCGCCGTGATAGAGCATTGAAACGGCGCTGGTGGTGTCCTCCGGTTTAGGCGCACCGAAGCCGCCAGTCTCTTTTCGATAGACGGGCGTATTGACGTAGCGATTGCGGTACCACTTAGCCTCCCCACCCTCCAGACGCACGCCGTGCATCATGCCATCACCACCAAAAAAGTGATCGCTGATGCCGTTGGAGGAATTAGTGCCATTGCGCACATACAGGCCGCTGAGTTCAGGGGGAATGTTGCCCTCAATTTTGAGATTTGTTTCGGTGACCTCTTCCGATACAGGCCTGAAGTTACCTTGCTGCCAAAACTTGACTGACGGCTCTTCTTCACTGCAACCACCCAAGACTGACGCTGCAGCAACGCCTAATGCGCCTAATCCGGTATATCCGAGAAAATCCCTACGCTTCATGCTTATCCCTCTTTTTTTAGCGGGTTTCTATTATCTACACGAGTCTACACCTTACTACTGCAAGGGAATAGGCTTAAGACCGGGTGAACCCGCGAGTTCACCCCACTAAGGATAGCGGGCCGGTTTGTCGTTCTCAGACAGTTGCGCTATGCGCATAAGTAGACCGGGGTGTAACTCTGCATACCCACCGCGCATGTGGTAACCGTGCAAGAGTCTTAGAATAGGTTCAATACTAATAAAGTCAGGAGTCGTTCGATATGATCATCTATAGGCGCCACGCAACTGCACTGATCGCTATTGCCATAAGTCTGGTAGTAAGCGCATGCAGCGACAGTTCAAACAATACCTTTTCCCCAGCCACGGCCAGTTGCGACGACACCGCAGCGCAAGCGTTACAGTTTTGTGTTGCCTCGGTCAACGCCGCCCAGGGTGCTTGCTACTGGGAGCAAGACAGCGCCTGCGACGACAGCGATGCCGACATAATCGACGCACAGGCCACCCTGCAAAGTACGCTGGAAAATAGCTGTACCGAGGGAGAGTTTATGGGGCTGTCACTCGATGCCGCCGCAGGCCGACTGCAGGCCGACTGCAAAGCTCAGCCCGACTCCATTGCATGGCGAACCTTTGGTGGCCCGCAGGGCGCAGTCTGGCCGAGCGCCACGCCAGAGCAGCGCGATTGCCTACAGACTGCCCATGAAACGGTGTCCCAGTTTTTCGATGACAGCTTGATAGCAATCAACACCTGTCTTGCAGAAGAGACCTGTGATGCCTCAGCCGTGGCCAGTGCTCAAAAGGCCGCGGCCGTCTCAGCTACCGCCACCATTACCGCGGCGTGCCCCGCTCTCGCTGACCTTATTGCCGTAGAGCCCGACACCTATATTGCAATGGCAGAAGACCAGATCGACTGCTCCGTGGCGGTATCACACGGGGATGTCGCTCCGTTTGAGCCCACCTGTGGCCCCAGTAATGTGGACGTTATGCCCGCGCGCGGTGAGTGGAGCATGATCGTGCTCGATAACAGCAAATGGGGAACGATGTGCGGTGATGGCACCGACTACGCTATTCATATACGTCTTGCTCCCGATGGCTACCCGGTTGACAACGTGCTTGTGGCGCTTGAAGGCGGCGGCGTCTGCCTGTTTGAAGACGACTGCCGCAGCCGTATCGCATCAAGCCCACAACTTTTCAACGCTCAGGACCCGAGGCCACCCGGTACCGGTATAGTGTCCGATGATACGGATAACCCGTTTGCTAACTGGACGAAAGTCTACCTGCCCTACTGCAACCAAGACGTTTTTATGGGCGGCGGCGTTTTTGAGACTTTCAGCGATTTCGAGGTCCCTCGCTACGGCGCTGTCAACCTGCGCGCCGGCATGCGAGTGACACGTGACATCATCTGGAATGAAATGGATGCCGCAGGAGATGCGGGCTTCCGACCTGACCAACTGACGGCACTGTTCGGTGGGTTTTCGGCCGGAGCCTACGGCACAATTTATAACTACCACTGGGTGCTTGATAATCTACAATGGCCGCGGACAGCGGCATTCCCCGACGCAGGTGGCGCGCTCGATAATGGCACCGCGGCCGGTGTGCGCAGTCTAGGCCCAATCAAAATTCCAGCGTGGGGTGTGCAATCCTATCTGCCGTCGTATTGTTTCGGCGGAGACTGTGCAGTGGGACCTGACCTTTACAAAGCGATGTCCCCTCGATTGCTGCAGGTTGCGGAACAACAGATGCTGATACTCTCAAACCAGAAGGATAACACCCAACAGCGCGATGCCTTCTTCACAGATGAAGCCCAGTGGATCAATGCCATGCGCAGCGCCTACTGTGATACCAAGAATTTACCCGGGATACAGTGGTACTTGACCAGTGATTCAATAAACAGTGTCCACGTCGTCACCATTCGGCCTGAATTCTATTATGCTCCAGTGGCAGGGGAAGTAATGGCAGACTGGTTTTTAAGGGCGGTCGAGGATCCCACTTCCCTTACCGACCGCGCAGAGGAGGGCAACTTTGTTATCGATATTCCGGGCTCGCTGCCCTTCCCCTGCACATTGCCTTAATAACACAGGAGTTTAACGTGTCAATTTTAGATAATTTCAGACTAGACGGAAAAGTCGCTGTCATCACGGGTGCCGGCAAAGGCATTGGTGCCGCTATTGCAAAAGCCTTTGCGGAGTCGGGTGCCGATGTGGTGATCGGTGCGCGAACACAGGCAGACCTTGAAAGTGTGGCAAAAGAGGTTGCAGCCCTAGGTCAGCGCGCACTGGTCGTGCCAACCGATGTGCTGGACTTTGCGCAACTGCAAAATCTAGCGGATCGCGCGATGCAGGAATTTGGACGTATCGATATCGTGGTCAACAATGCGGGCGGCTTTCCACCCAAGCCCGTGTCACAAACCACCGCGCGTGACCTCGAGAATGCCTTTCGCTTTAACGTGAGCACCGCTTATGAAATGTCGCGTATTTGTGCGCCATTGATGGTCGAATCGACCGGCGGCGGCTGCATACTCAACATCTCCTCCATTGCAGGCCACAAGCCCACACCGTGCTTTGCTGCCTATGGCACCGCCAAGGGAGCGCTGTCACTGTTGACTCAAGAACTGGCACAGGAATTTGCACCCAAGGTGCGCGTCAATGCCATCGCCGTAGGTTCCACCAAAACGGATGCACTCAACACAGTGCTGACACCGGAAATAGAGAAAATGATGGTGGATCTGACCCCGATGGCACGCCTGGGAGAGGTAGAAGATATTGCACTGGGCGCCCTATACCTGTGCACGCCGGCAGCGAGTTACGTCACCGGTGAAATTCTCGGCGTGAACGGCGGTCTTGAACGGCTAAACATGCAAATGCCGCGAGCCTGGGGCGGCGTCGGTTAACGTTCGCTGTTATCGACCACTGATCACTTGAATTTGGCCATATTAGACTCTTTTTGTTGACTGAAAAAGGCGTAGAGTGAACCAACGTCAGCGATATTAGAGCCGCACACTATGTCAACCCTGTCCTATACCCCTAGTAATGTTCCGATACACCCTCGCAATAGGGAATACGATATCGGCCAGTCTTTGAAGCACGACTGGTATGATAATCACCCATTCAAGACCGCCTGGTTCAACGCGATGTCGATCACCTTTCCTTTGGGTGAGAAGTTCTTTATCGACAGTGTGCGTTATTATGCCGACCAGATTGATGACCCCAAACTGAACGAAGACATTCGCGGTTTTTGCGGACAGGAAGGCTTTCACCGTCGCCAACACCAACGTTATAACCAAGCACTGTGCGAACAGCGCGGCTATGATTTGCAAGTCATGGAGGGACGCCTAGAGAAAAATATTCAGCGAGCCTATAAGTTCCTGTCTCCCATGGAGCGTCTTGCCTCGACCGCGGCCTTTGAACACATCACGGCTATCCTCGCCGAAACCGCTCTCGGCGAGGATGACCCCATGATTGGCAATACGGACAGTGCCATGCAAGCGCTATGGCAGTGGCATGCAGCCGAAGAAATGGAGCATAAGTCAGTGGCTTTCGATGTCTACAAAGCGGTAGGCGGGACCGAGAAAATGCGCAAGCGGGCCATGCGCCAGTCGACCATTTTCCTGATGGTGGATGTGATGGCGGGACTGACACACATGCTTCGAAAGGATAAAAAGCTGTGGAGCCCGCGATTGTGGTACCAAGGCTGGAAGTTTCTGTTTTCCAAAGAGGGGATACTGCGCCGGGTATGGCCAGCCTACAAAGAGTACTATCAGGACGGCTTCCATCCCTGGGACCGCGACACCAGGCTACTTCTGGAATCCTGGAAACTCACCGAGGATCAGGCACAGGCCGCATAGTTTTAACCCTGATGACTATTGCACCGACGGTCTAAAGACTCAGGAAAACTGGCTGATAATATCGTCGGCATAACGCTTCACGCTATCGATCTTCTTGTCCACCTCGTCGGTGTCCCCATGATAGAACGGCCACGGCATGGTTAAAATGTGCGTCACTCCAGCGTCTTCCAAACGCTTGTATCCATCATAGTTCCAAGCATCAGACGGAGTAGCCATTATTTCGAAAGGCAGATGCTCGCGCCCATATTCTGCGCGCCAAACTTTAATCCTGTCAATGGAGTCGATAATGTCGTCGCTGGTCTGCAAGTCTGTCACCCAACCGTCACCGAGTCGAGCGGCGCGGCGCATCGCAGGCGCTGAAATACCACCTATCCAGATTGGCACATATTCAGTCGGCGCGGGATTCATCTCCAGCGCATCAAATTGATAGTACTCTCCCTGATACTCCACATACTCACCGCTCCAGAGCAGGCGCAGAATTTCTAACATTTCGTCCGTACGCTTACCTCGAGTCTTAAAATCAGCATCCATCAGCGCAAACTCGTCGCCGGACCAACCCACTCCAATGGCCGCGGTGACTCGATTATCGGAAATGATTGCGGCAGTGCTGATCGCCTTTGCAACAAGAAAGGGGTTACGCATAGGCAGCACAAAAATATTGTTGGTAAAACGCAGCTTTGTAGTGATAGCGGCAAGCGCACCAATCATGACCCAAGGGTCTGGCCAGTCGGTAAAGGGCGGCCAACGACGGCTGCCGTCGTCTGTATACGGATAAGGCGTATCAATCGTCTTGGGATTCACCACATGGTCCGAGAAGGACATTGCATGCCATCCGTGAGTGTCCGCAACAGGCGCCAGTTGTGTCAGGTGTGTCACACTGCTGAACGAGGTAGAAAGAACAAACTTCATTGTTGTGCGCACTCCCTTAAGGTATCGGCTGTTTTAGTCATGGTCATCGCTTTTTCGGCCAAAGATTATCGTCACTGTATAACGCACGCAATAGCTGACGAGAGCAGCCATTGGTATATTGTGGGATCCGTTCAACATGACAAACGCAAGCAGGATATCTGTAGCGAGCGTTATTCCTTATGAGCACGCTAGAGGTCGACGGGGCTCCTGACATCAATCTGCCGACCACAAAGAATCACACTACTGCTAAGGGTTAACAGTATATGGCCCTAAATCCTACGCTTCGGACGGCTTCAGCTCCAGACCCTCGAGGCCGCCTTCATCGCGCCACTCCTGAAGGAGACGAAAGAACTCTACTGAGCCCCCACCATAAAAACCGTCTTGCGCGTTTCGGTCACCCGCCCTACCCTCATTGTTGTAGTAGCCTGGAGTGCAGTTTTCAAGAAAATCGCCGGCATCACGTGCCTTGTCTATGCAGTGCTGAACCCACCTCGTCTCACTCTGCTCAGTCACCTCGACCTCAACGCACCCCTTGTCCGAAGCCGCTTTAATAATATACGTAAGGTGTTTTGCCTGTTCGTCGAGCAGGTGCGGGTAGCTCGCAGTAAATCCCGCCTGCGAATTACTCATAATGAAGCAGTTAGGGAACCCATTGACGTGCATACCGTGAAGGCTGCGCACACCGCCTGCCCACGCCTCCGTAAGACTTGTGCCATCACGCCCCAGCAACTGGATATCAGCGCGATGCGAATAGTCCGTACCCACTTCAAAACCGGTGGCGTAGATGAGGCAATCCAATTCATATTCCTGGCCTTGAACCTCGACACCCTTTGCCGTGATCCGGTCGACGCCCCTGCCCTGAGTATCCACCAGCGTCACACTGGGACGATTAAATGTTTCAAGATACTCGTTATGGAAGCAGGGCCGCTTGCAGAACTGGCGATAATAAGGCTTTAGGGCTTCTGCCGTTTGCGGATCTTTCACAATGGAGTCTACCCTGGCCCGAATTTCTTCCATCTTCTCAAAATCGGCCAGCTCCACCGCTCGCTCGATACCGGCAGGGGACAGATCTCCCGTCGGATTCTGCTCCATCGCAAACAGCAATTTCCCAATGAGGTCGGTCCAGCCATCACCCACCAGATCTTCTGACTGGGGCACACCGGAGACCAGTGCATTGAAATTATCCATGCGGTGTTGTTGCCAGCCCGGCTGAAGACTCTGTGCCCACTGGGGATCAGTGGGAGGGCTATTCTTAACATCAATCGAAGAGGGCGTGCGCTGAAAAACATACAGTTGCTTGGCCGACTCTCCCAACATCGGTACACACTGGACCGATGTGGCACCGGTGCCAATGATACCGACACGCTTATCCGCCAGATCGGCAAGACCGCCCGTCGCATCGCCGCCAGTATATTGATAGTCCCACCGACTGGCATGAAATGAATGTCCCTGAAAACTTTCAATGCCCGGAAGACCAGGAAGTTTCGGACGATTCAAGGGGCCGGTGGCCAGACACAAGTAGCGTGCCTTCATACAGTCCTTGCGATTCGTCGAAACAATCCAACAGGACTCGCTCTCATCCCAGCGCAGTGTTTCAACCCGCGTTTGAAAACAGGCGTCGCGATACAGGTCGAATTTTTGGGCAATAGCTTGGCTGTGAGCCAGAATCTCGGTGCCGAAAGCATACTTCTCTTGCGGGACGTAGCCCAATTCTTCCAGTAGCGGCAAATACGTGTAGGACTCAATATCACAGGCGATTCCAGGGTAACGATTCCAATACCACGTTCCGCCAAAGTCGGCGGCTGGATCGATGATGCGAATATCTTCTACACCTGCTTGTCGCAGGCGGGCGCCCGCCAGCAGGCCGCCAAAACCGCCGCCGACAATTAACACCTCAACCTGGTCGGTTAGCGGCTCTCGGTCAACAATGGGCCCCGAGTAGGGGTCTTCTAAAAAGTGTTTGTAAGCGCCCGAAATATCAATGTACTGATCGTTGCCCTGCTCACGCAAACGCTTATCGCGTTCGCGCCGATACTTGTCTCGCATCACATCGGGGTCAAAGCCAGCACCGTTTAACGCCCGCGTCGTATTATTTCCACCGGTCTGGTCGCCCTCTTTGGTCTGCATCTATCAGTGCCTCTCTTATTTGTGATGTCAGAAATTATTACACCGTGAGCGCTGGCTTGCCACTAATCGAAGGTGCTAATCGTCTTTATCGCTGATACTGGCTAGACCCGCGCCGCTGTCATATGCTGACTGTCGGTTTTGCATGCCTTCTCTGGCCTGCGTTGTCGCGATAACGGACTGAAAAACTTCCTGCTCATAGCCCATGGCCTCGGTTAAAGTCGAATCGTCACTCGCTGCCAAAATTCGCTTAAGGCCTGCTACCGCAGTGGGTGATTTTTCTGCCAGTGTCATCGCCAGCTCTAAAGACGCGGCCACAGCCTGTCCCGTCTGCACCACCGAGTTGACTGCCCCGAGATCGCATAGCCGCTGCGCAGACATCGACCTTCCTGTCAGCACCATCTCTGCTGCGGTTGCGCGGCCCGCCAACTGCGCCAGACGACTACTGCCGCCGATACCCGTCGTCAACCCCATATTGATTTCCGGTTGAGCGAACTGAGACTGCTGTTCCGCAATTCTCAGATCACACGCCCAGCCCAATTCAGCGCCACCACCAGAGCAATCACCAGAAATGGCGGCAATACTAATGATGCCCTCATGGCACAGCTCATTAAGCGCAGTAAACCATCCGGCACCGGAGCCCGTTTGCTCAAGCCCGTCAATGCCATTCAATAAATCTTGCAACCAGGCGTGTTGCAGCCAGTGTCCTTCTAGGCCGGATGCCAAGATAAGTACTCTTGCGCCTGACTCGCGACAATGCCTTAGCTGTTCGGCAAGCTCATTAATTGCCGCCCAGCAAATCTGGTTAGCGCGCTCAGGATCGCTGAAGGTGAGAATCGCAACCTTCGGCCCAGCCCAGTCTGTAGTAATGACATGCGTCACGGTGCAGGGCGCCCGTCAGCCTGGAAAACGATCAAACTTGGGTAGCTCTTCTGGCAGGCAATGAAAGCTCTGCTTCTCGATACAATAGAACGCCATATCCGGCGCGCCGTATTGCGTGGGATCATCCATAGTACCCACCTTTAAGATCACCATGTCTGGCAAGCTCGGCGGCATACTGACCAGTGAGGTACCGCAGTCGGGACAAAATTGCCGTTTTACCGGCGCCTCCAGATCACTGCGCTCAAAGTCCTTCGGCGCTTCCGAGGTATAACGGAAACCACTCATCGGCATCGCCAGAGCCACATTCGCGCCGCCGCCAGAAATATACTGACACTCCCGGCAGTGACAAAGACCACGCATTAGAGGCTCACCCTCAGCTTCATAGCGAATTTTTTTGCAGTAACAACCACCCGTAATTCTCATAACATCAGTCCTTTGTAACAGACCACAGCTTTAGGCCGTTTCTCAATTCAATGAGCTGAAGATCATACTACCTTTTTTCGGGACAGGTAAAATACCTGTAGAGCGGTAAATTCCACTAGCGATAGCATCAAAGGATAGTGTTTTGGTAAGATCGAGATTAAGCCAAGGATATTGGTTACACCGGCCATCTGGATTATAGGGCTAAAACGAGTGGTGTAAGTAAGCGGCCGTGGTGCTTTATACGCAATAAGAATTGATACGTTACAAGGGGGGTGTTGAATTTATGGCTAAGACAACCAGTCCCTCACAGGGTCACTCGTTTCATCGAAGGCGCCGGCCCAATGAATTATTATGCCGACGTGATCGCGCTTCAACAATTAGCAGCGCCGCCATCATGGCTATGATGACACTCTGGAACACGATCGGCCGGACCTCACATAAATACAACAGCCGCACACACTCCCAATACTAAGGCCCATATTATTATGAACGACGCTCCTCCTCAGGCAACTACCATTGATAGCGCCGAGGTGAAACATTGGCATGCCGAAACTGACGTACTGATCGTGGGCGGTGGCGGCGCAGGTATTAGCGCCGCCATCGACGCAGCCGATGCGGGTGCGAAGGTCATCGTATTGGAAGCCGCGAGCGAGGCTGGCGGGTCGACAGCCTTGGCTGGAGGCCTTATCTATATGGGAGGTGGAACACCAACACAGAAGGCCTGTGGCTTCGACGACGATATTGAGGAGATGTATCAATATCTCTTACAGGCGTCCGGTCCTAATGCCGACATTGAGAAAGTGCGGCTTTACTGCGATCGCACCCTCGAGCACTACGACTGGTTGACACGCCAGGGTATCGTATTCAAGCCCGAGTACTATCCCGAAAAACACACTAACACCCCTAATGAAGCAGCATTGATGATCACCGGCAACGAAGATGCCTGGCCTGATAATACCCATGCCAAACCCGCACCGCGCGGGCATAAGCCGCAGATAAAAGGTGATCATGGCGGGATTCCTCTGATGAAGAATCTGCTGCGCAGCGCGCGTGCGAAAGGCGTAGACATTATTTGCGATGCGCGTGCGCTCAATGTTATCAAGGATGGCGAAATGGTCGTGGGCGTCGCCGCACGCATCGACATGCAGGTACGTTACTTTAAGGCTCGCGGTGGTGTTGTTCTTACGTCGGGTGGCTTCATCATGAACCGGAAAATGGTGGCAGATTACGCGCCTAGGCTCGCAAGGGGAAACTATCCCAATGGCAACCCCAACGACACAGGAGACGGTATCCGCATGGGCTTGGATGCGGGTGGCGTTGGAGTCAACATGGATGAGGGCTTTATCTGCACGCCGTTCTATCCACCGCAACAGTTTGTTGAATCAATTATCGTGGACGAGACCGGCAATCGCTTCATCAATGAAGATGTGTACCATGGTCGTCTGGGCAGCGCGATACTGGATAGGCCCGAAGGACGTTACTATCTGATCATCGACAGTCGCCACTTCGAAATCCTCAATAGACCACCCATGGGGGGCTACCCGGTTGCAGGTACAGGGGAAAGTATCGAAGAACTGGAACAAGAATTAAATCTTCCGCAGGGCGCTTTAATCAACACGCTTACCGCCTACAACCAATGCGCTAAAAATGCCAAGGACCCGACCCATCACAAAAGTCCCAAGTACCTCACTCCTCTTGACCAGCCCCCCTACGCGGCCTTCGACCTAACGGTTGGCAATGGCGCCATTTTTGCCACAATGACGTTCGGGGGACTGGATACCCTACCGACAGGGGAAGTGATCACAGCTGAGAAACAGTGTGTTCCTGGACTGTATGCCGCGGGACGAAACAGCGCTGGACTGCCGCGATGCGCAGAGGGCTATGCCAGCGGCATGAGTATCGGTGATGCGACTTTCTTCGGCAGATTGGCGGGCTTGAGCGCTGCTCAACGACATCTGGACTAAGTTCAGAGGCTGGCCGGCTAAGAGAGCTTGTATTGGCTAAGGTCCGGTTCGCGAGTCCACTGCCAATAGTCAACCAAGCGCCAGGGAAGATTGGCCGTAACCTTCCCTTTACTGTTTTTGTACCAATTATTAGTGCTCCCATTGGCCCACACCAACTGTTTAACCCATTCCTGTAAGCGCTCGTTGTACTCAGCATTCGCTTCTTCGGTGCATTCCATTAGCTGACAGTCATTCTCGAGAATCGCCCCGATACAACCCAGAATGTAACGCACCTGGCATTCAGCGTTAAAGACCAAACTACCGGCATGCGCAAGATTGGTCGCCGGCCCATAAATACAAAATAGGTTTGGATATCCTGGCACCGTGATACCGAGATTGGCTTGAGGGTCATCGCCCCATTCGTTCGCCAGCACCTTGCCCTCGCGCCCCACAATATTGATCGGGTAAAGCCAGCGGTGATTATCAAAACCGGTAGCATAAATGATAACGTCGACCTCGTGCAGAGTGTCGCCGCAGACGATACCCTGTTCCTCAATCCGCGTTATGGCATCCGTAATTAGGTCCGCGTTATCCTGCTGCAACGCTCGCAACCAACTGCCATTGTCTTGCAACATCCGTTTGACGAAAGGCGGGTAGTCCGGCACGACTTTTTCGCGCAGCGGCGATTTCTCCGGAAGCTGGCTTTCGATCCAGGCGGTCATATGCTGGCGAGCAAAATCATTGAGTTCGCACACTGAGCGATCTTGGTGTGGCCAGTCGGGGTCGGTCACCAGAGAGGGCAACAGACCGTCGCTACCGGGCCAGAACAACAAGAACCGGTACCACCGTGCATAGTAGGGAATGTGCTTTAGTAGCCACTTCACCTCCTCCGGTACCGCACTGTGGTATTGCGGGTTAGGGAACATCCAGACCGGCGAACGCTGAAATACTTTGATTTGCGCGACCTGCTCAGCAATCGCGGGCACCAACTGAAAAGCGCTGGCCCCGCTACCAATCACCGCCACCCGCTTACCACGCAGATCGTGGTGATGCTCATAACGAGCAGAATGAAATTGCGGGCCTTTAAAACTTTTTCGGCCTGGAAAATCCGGTATTTTCGGTTGATTCAACTGCCCGACTGCACTGATAACTGCGCGCGCTTCAAGAACTTCTGTAGAGCCATCCTTGCGGCAAAGATGGACGCGCCATACCTCTTCCTCTTCAGCAAAAACAACATCGGTCACTGTAGTGTTGAGTTGCAGATGACCGTCGACCCCATACTCGTCGCAGCAGCGCCTTAGATAAGTCTGCAATTCTGGTTGCTGTGAATAGTACTGGCTCCAATCGTGATTGGGCTCAAATGAATAGCAGTAAAAGTAGTTGGGGGTATCTACCCGGGCGCCCGGATATGTGTTCTCGTGCCACGTGCCGCCGACATCTGAATTTTTTTCCACAATGACAAACGGAATGCCAGCCTCTCGCAATCGAATACCCGCCAGCACGCCCCCGACACCCGCGCCGATAATCACAACGGGGAAGTGTTGCTTCTGGCTATCGGTTACGCTTCCGTCCCAGTGCAAAGCGCGGCTGTCTTCGCCGCTCAGGTTCATCTCCTCCTGCATCATTGGCACATAGTCTTCGGGCACATCTTCCCCGACCATAAAGCTCATCATACGACAGATCGTTGCAGCGTCCGGTAGTGCCGGCAGCTGACACTGGTTATCACGAAATTGCTTAATCACCTCGAGTGCCTGACGGCGCACCTGATCCTGTTGCTCCTGTGGCAAAAAACCCTGAATTTCTCCCAGAATTGCCGTATTGGGATAGATCGGACCGTCGAGCAGAGCGGCGTCACCACTCATATGTATCATCGACATCATCAGTGCTGGAATACCGGCATGCTGCAGTGCCCGCTCGATAAACTCATCACTTTCGGCAATGGGCTGTTCTGCGGGGCGCAGGTGCTTGCGGGTTGTTTCTGCAACATCATTGCTCATCAAAAGTCCTCGGTTTTATTGTGGGCTGGGCCACTGTCTAATCAACTGTGCGGGTTTAATTGCGCAGTCTGTGCCGGTATATGGATCCGATACTGTCGCGGGCTCATGCCCAAATGCTTGCGAAAAATGCGCGAAAAAAACGCCTGCTCAGAATAGCCCACGCGATCGCCAATATCTGCGATACGCAGGTTACTGTGCAGTAACAGCTGCGCAGCCTTCACCAGTCTAAGTTCGTTACGATACGCCATGACGCTGGATCCGGTTTCTTTCTTGAATAGGCCTGACAAGCGAGAACTGGAGATATTGCTGGCGGCAGCCACGTCTGCCAAAACAATATCGGCGGTGTAGTGCTCATCAATGTAGGCGCGAGCGACATGGACTCTTGGGTCCATCTTTCTGTTACTTTCGCGCGGTAGGCAGGCCGCACAACGCAGGAGTAGCTGTTCCAGTAAATTGTGGTCCAACTCCATCTTTAACGGGCCACTCTCAACATAGTTGTGATAGAGCTGGCTAAGGTTACGCTCGACGGCCGCAAAATTTTCGCTGGCCCCCTCTAATTGACACACCCCTGGACCTGACTGCGGCCACTGGAGGTAGGGGCGCCAATTATCCGCGCACTGGAAAACCACCCAATAGAAGTTCCAGCTTGAATGCTTGGAGCCCGAGAAGTCCGTTAAGGTGCCGGGCGCTACCAGTGCAATGTTGTTCGGGGTCAGTTCGTAATCACGCAAGCCCGCCTTCAAGTGGCCCTTTCCCGAAATCGTGAACACCAGAAGCCAGCTGTCGATCTGGGTATTGCCAAAACCGGCAAAGTTGATGGAGTGGCTGTCCTGTCCAGCAAAGCGACCCACAAATAGCGGCAGCTTAACAAACAACTTATTGTCCAGCGCCGCTAGATATTGGCGAATAAATTCTTCTGCCATCTCATTGCTCACCTCCGAACGGTTAAAAATGGACTGCCACTGGGGCACTAGCTGCAATAACTCATGTTGCTGTGGGAGGCTGAGAATCAGGGCATCGGTGAAGCGTTGAAAGGAGCGGTAATCGACCGGCGCGCCCGTTTGAGCAAAATAGGCTGCCGCTTGATTTCTATCAGCAGCATCAAGGTTTGCACCCTTGATCAGGGCAAACAATACTTTTGCAACGCCCTCCGAAGTTACAGACTGATAATCATGCATGTGATAATAAAGTCCAAGTAAATGAGCAGAAACTCCAATATATTGCCTAACTACTCCTCTACTATATCAAGAAAGTCCAATAGTGGATATTTTCTTATCGTTTTCGATAACACATGGAGTACAAGTATGAACAGTTGCCTAATACGCGGCGGTATGTTGATTGACGGAACGGGCGCGGCCGGATATAGGGCAGATATCCGCGTGGAAGGTGGCGTTATCACCGACATAGCAGCCAACATCGAAGCGCATGACGAAGAGCAGATTCAGGACGCAACCGGCTGTATTGTAGCGCCGGGCTTTATCGAGTGTCATACGCACTTTGACGGCACCATGTGGTGGGAACCAGAACTCAAACCCCTGGCCGGATTTGGCGCTACCACCGTCATTATGGGCAACTGCGGCTTCTCCATTGCGCCCCTGCCGGAATCGCCGGAAGTGCGCGACGAATTGATTAAGATATTCTCTTTCTTTGAAGATATTCCAGAGGCACCCTTCAAAACAGAGCTGCCTTGGAACTGGCGAACCTGGTCCGAGTACAAAAAGGTGCTGACCGAAAACGTTCGAGTGCCGACGAACTATGGGGCATATGTCGGGCATATTGCCCTGCGCCTCACCGCGATGGGATTAGAGGCTTGGGATCGTGCCGCCACGCCCGCCGAGGTAGCGCATATGGTTGAACTGTTGCGCGATGCGCTGGAAGCCGGGGCTATGGGCATGTCTTCCAACCTCATGGACCATGACGGCAGTGATCGCCCTGTACCTTCGCTGCAGGCTGATGATGCGGAATGGCTGGCGCTGGCGGAGACGCTGGCACAATACCCCGGCACTCAACTGCAGATAATTGTCGACACCTTTCGCGCTATGACCGCCCCAGCGTCAATGGAGCGCCTCGGGAAATTGTTTGAGGGTATTGATGTGCGCGTGCAATGGGGCGGCGTGCCGACCCTGGAGTTCCAGCGGGATATGATGGGGATACAGGCGCCGCTGATCGAGATGCATGAACAATTCAAACAGGAAGGGCGCGATTTCTGGACGGGGTTTTCGCATGTCCCGATTACCGTAACCCTCAGCGTGCAGCAGTCACTGATCTTTGCCCAGAGTAACGATTATGTCTGGCACGAGGTCGTTCTAGCGGAAAACGAAGAAGAAAAATCACGTATTCTGCGCGATCCAGACTGGCGTGAGCGGGCACGGACATCCTGGGACAACGATGTCTTCGATTTTTCTCCGCTGGCAAAGGCACAATCCCGCGGTATGTTGTTACTTAACTCCGACAACGGCGTAGGTCCTATTCGCATCACTCTGGGTGAATATGCCGACGAACTGGGGGTACATACCTCTGACGCTATGGCCGAGTGGCTACTCAAGAATGGTCTTGATTCCACCGTCACTATGCCTGCCTTTATAAAAGATGAAGAGATGGTCGTGCGGCTGCTGCGCGACCCCTACACGGTAGGCAATATCACTGATTCAGGTGCCCATGGGCAAATGCTATGTGGCGGCGGAGAGAACATCCTGTTATTGACAGATTACGTGCGGGAAAAGGGGTGGATTACCGCAGAAGAAGCCATACATAACCTGACCGGAAAATTGGCCGGGCATTTCGGCTTGCACGATCGTGGCGAACTCAAGATTGGCAAGCGCGCCGACATCACCGTCTTCGATATGGATGAAATCAAGTATCAGCCGATGGAAAAAGTGTACGACGTGCCCGATGGCAAAGGTGATTATACCTGGCGCTGGACCCGCAGCCCGGCACCGATGCGGTTAACCTTGGTCAACGGCGAAGCGACATTCCATGCGGGGCAGTACACAGATGCCAAGCCCGGTATGATGGTGAGTCCACAGCGATAAGCTGCGGACCGGCAACACATAAGGAGTAATCCCATGGCCTACCCTGACAAAATAACACTAATGAACTGGGCTAATCGCCACCCTGCTCTATGGAACGCGGGCGACAAACAAGCATGGATCGACAACTGGCGCACCGTCGCGACAGGTGAATTTCGCATGCTTGATCCCGTCGGGACGCCCGAGAAGCGTGGCTTCAAGTCCTGCTGCGAAGATTCCTGGGATTTGTTTCAGGCACGGGTCCGGTTCAAGATACAACCTGGCACCTTGTTCGTGTGTGAGAATGAAGTCGCTTGGTGTCTAGAAAACCATTTTGAAGGGCCTGATGGCTCAGAGTTTCAATACAGCTTGGAAACGTACCAGTTCACAGAACATGGCTCGGTCAACATCCGCACCTACTATCGTGTCCCCGCTCATAACGACGAAAATCTCGGCGATATCTTCAAAGCGTATCTGCCCGAAAACGAAAACGGCTTATAAGCTACCCTTCGTCAGTGGCAGCGCAGTGCCTGATAATTTCAGGAAGAAAATGAGGTACAATATTGTGTTTAACTTCTGCCAATATATTCAGGTTTCGCATGCGCATTCAAGACAACCCCTTTGCCTCAGAAGAAATAACACCACCGTTTAGCGATGAGTGGGCGGCCAAGCGCCGTGTGGCAGATGCGATCAGGCAACTGACGGAAGTGCTCGTTACCAGTTCGCCCGACATTGAAAAAATGCACGCGATCGCCGCACAACTGGAAGTCACGGCTGTGGATTTTCGTACATCACCACGTATTTTTGGCCGCAGTGAATGGGCGGCAACGGGCGAACACGGCAGCTTTGGACAGGTCAGCCATGAATTAAACCCCTTGGCGGGCTGGAGCAACCCGATTGCCCCACCCGTCACCAGTTGGATTGACGGGGACCTGGCACGAGCAACCTGCCAATGTGGGTGGGCCTACGAAGGACCTCCTGGCAGTGTACACGGAGGCTTTGTCGCCTCGATTTTTGACCAGTTCCTCGGCATGGCACAGATACTCGGCGGACAACCCGGCATGACCGGCTATCTGCATGTGAACTACCACAATCGAACGCCTCTCAATACCGAGTTAACGCTGGAAGGCCGCCTGCTGAAGGTGGAGCGTCGTAAAACCATTATGCGTGGGGAAATGTATGCGGACGGGGTTATGACTGCCAGTGCAGAAGGCCTATTTGTGCAGCCAAAAGGTGGCATGCACTCAATCGACACACAAGGCTCAGCGGTACAACAGCCTTAGCCGCAACCGCGTCACTCAGAATCAGTCTAGCAATCCGCCCGTCTCCGGTGCAGGCCGAGCCCGCTGATTGTAAAGTAGCGCCGTAATGCGAGCGATGTCTTTTTTGGAGATCTTGGAGTAATCCTGGCTCAGGTCACTGCCTACTGCCATGCCCTTTTGCAACGCAGGCCTTTCACTCAGTTCGTTCAACCATCTTCTGACATATTTGAATTCGTTCATATCGATGCCCTGCGCCTCCCACCCAACGGTCCAGGGATAGCACGCCATATCCGCAATAGTGTAGTGATCTGAGGCCAGATAACGGCGATCATACAGACGATTATTCATCACCCCGTATAACCTGTGGAGTTCGTCGTTGAAACGGCGCAGGGCATAAGATTGGTCGCCCTCGCGGTCTTTTAAGCGAGCGAAATGTCCGCGCTCCCCCGTTTTCGGTCCCTGGTTGGCCATCTGCCACATAACCCACTGATTAACCTCCCACTGCTCGCGCAAATTGCTTCCGCCAAACTGCCCTGACTTCTCGGCAAGGTACATCATGCAAGCACCCGACTCGAACACGGACAACGGTCCACCGCCATCACTGGGGTCGTGATCGACAATCGCTGGCATACGATTATTGGGACTAATAAGCAGAAACGCTTCCTCAAACTGCGCCCCGCGTCCGATTTCGCAATCAATCACCACATAATCAATACCACTCTCTTCCAATTGAATAGTGAGCTTCTTGCCGTTGGGGGTAGGCCAATAATGCAGGTCAATCATTGTTGTGTACTCTATCTCCGAGGGGGCTGGTTATCAGGTCACAATCAAAAGGTGAAAGCAAGTACTCAGGCAAACGGGGGCCTCTCAGAATAACATGCATGACCAATACACAAACACCTGCGCTGTCATATCGACTTCACGAAAGAGTTCGGCTATGTTTAAAAAAAATAAGCGGAGATGTCATGAAGACTAAGCAAAAAATAGAACAAGAAGCACTCGCACTCTATGATGAATTTGTCGCGACTCGAGACAAGGTTGACACCGGAGAGTGTGGCTGGGACAAAATGGCAGATTACTTTACCGAGGACGCGGTCTATATCGACCCTGCCTGGGGTCGGCAGGAAGGCAGGGAAACCATCCGCCAGTTTTTCGTCGACTCAATGGCCGGCTTAACTGACCACGGGTGGTCAACGCCTGAGCGCTGGACCATGGTGGACGGGCACCGGCTGGTGAGCCACTGGGACCAAATTCTGGGTCAAAAGCCTGACGGCACTGATTGGAGCGTACCCGGGTTGTCGATTCTCTACTATGCCGGGGATGGGTTGTTTTGCTATAGCCATGATTACCTCAACATGACCTATATTGGCGAGACGATGAAAGCCATGGCATGGCGACCACCGGAAATCTTCAATATGCCCCCCGCCAAGCCTGACTGGTCGACTGAGCTACCACATGCTTGGCGCTCACTGCCGGATGCGTTTAAAACCGCCTAAGGTTCTACCACTCTAGCCGCATACATCTGGGAGAAAAAACTATGAGCGTTAAGGTTATTCAGTGGGCAACCGGCGGCGTCGGCAGAGCGGCCATCGAAGGTATCGTAGCTCACCCGGAGCTAGAACTTGTGGGCTGCTGGGTTCACAGCGAGGATAAAGTCGGTCGTGATGTCGGCGAGCTTTGCGGCATGGAACCCTTGGGCGTAAAGGCCACCAACGATGTTGATGCCTTGATGAAAATGTCAGCGGACTGTGTGATGTACAGCCCTATCATGGGTAATACGGAGGAGGTAGCGCGCATACTGGCATCGGGCAAAAATGTTGTCACTCCCCTCAACTGGTTCTATCCCGGCAAACGCGATGTGTCGGCACTGGAAAAGAGTTGCCTGGCAGGTAATAGCACGCTGCACGGCACAGGCATTCATCCGGGCGGCATTACCGAACGTTTCCCACTGATGATTTCGGCCCTATCCAGCGTGATTACGCATGTGCGGGCAGAGGAATTCTCCGACATACGCACCTACAATGCGCCTGCCGTTATTAGTGACATTATGCTGTTTGGCAAAACACCCGAAGAGGCCGCAGCTAGCCCGATGGTGGGCTTCCTCGGCCAAGGGTTTGGACAATCAATGGATATGGTGGCCGCCGAAATGGGATTTGATGTGGACTCAAAGATGATCAGCGCACACGACGTTGCCGTCGCCACCGCACCCATTGACTCGCCGATAGGCGTTATTCAGCCCGGACTAGTCGCCGCGCAACGGTTTACCTGGCAACACACCGTGCGAGGGGAGCCTGTCATCACCGTGCGGGTCAACTGGTTTATGGGCGAAGAAAACCTGGAGCCAGCTTGGAACTTCGGACCACAGGGCGAGCGCTTTGAAGTAGAGGTCACTGGCGACCCCTCTTCACTGGTCAGCTTTCATGGCTTGCACCCTGAGTCTATTGCTGCCGGACTGATTCGAAATCCTGGCGTAGTCGCCACGGCGAACCACTGTGTCAGCGCGATTCCCTATGTGTGTCGTGCAGGTTCCGGGATCAAAACTTATCTCGATCTGCCTCTGGTTGCGGGACGCGCCGCGCCTGCCCTGTCACTCTAGGTTGAACCGACGGTAAATTCGAAGGAGTAACCAGTAATAGATCGGCGTCATCAACAGCCACGGCAGCTGCGTTTGCAATTGAACGGCTCTGCCACTCACTTCAAGTACGGCTGGATTGTACCAGGGACCCGTGGGTATCAAGGGCGCCCACGATAGCCTTAAACCTTCGGCCAACTGATGCTGATAAACAAATAGCTCAACCCAAAGATTCTGACCAATAAACCAGATGAGCAGTACCACGAACGCACCCCAACGCCACTGCGTGAACGCCTTATTCGATCTTCCATAACACAGCCAGACCAATAGCGTACCGGTCAAACCAACCGCTCCCGCATCACCGAGCGAGTTCACAATCCAGTTGATATGCATTGGAATGGCTTCATTAAGCGCTGCAGGCCGCCGACTATCCACAGCAAGACCATCCACCAATCCGTACGTTAACCAGATTTCCCAGCCCAGCGCGCATACGACAAACGAGCACCAAAACAAGACAAATATCCAGCGCGGAAGCTTGTTGGTAAAATAAAGAAACAGAATTATTAGTGTCGGCAAGATCGACATTGTGTAGACGAAGGTAACCAAGCTAGTCTGTGCATCTGTCAGTGGCATTGTTTTATCCTCAGGTGACATCCATCCAGGCTTATAACGTTATTTTTATCTCGTGCTCAAGCGGCAAACTGACGACTGACAACAATCTCTTCATCGTGCCTATTTTGACTGTGATCTTGTTATCTTCATCAAAAATGCCCGTCTCGAAATACTGCCTGAGCACTAACCATCGCGCGGCACACGACGATTGTCAACTATCAGGAAATAGCACCTATAAGATTATACGTGATTCAATACGCGGTGTCGGTGGGTAACCCCTGCACTGAATCGCCAAAGCCGAAATACTGTAAAAATGCAGCTATCGCTATATACTGGACGCAGAGGATGCACCACTTAGCGTCTGTTTTAATCAATGTAGGTGTAGATCAGCTCCAAACGTTACATGGCTAACGGTATAGGATGAATATAATGGGAAAAATCATAAAAATTAGCGCTTTGTCTCTAGTGGGCTTACTTGCCCTGTTAGTGGTAGCTCTTGATATATGGGGCTTCGCCACTCTGGGCAGCATTACTCTCGAGTCGAACCCGGCTATCGACGAAGATGCCAACAAAGTGGTCATGGTCTTTGGCGCAACAGGTTCTGTTGGGGATGGACTGCTAAAAGCCGCGGTAGAAGACCCCAACGTTGACAAAGTCTACGCTATTACACGGCGCACCTCACCACGCATCGAGGCCGGTGTCGCATCAGGCAAAGTGGTATTGCGAATGCATAAAGACTTTACCGATTACGCCTCTGTGTCTGACATTTTGGGGCAAGTGAACACGGTGATGTGGGGCCTTGGGACTACCTCGATAGGCGTCGACGACGCCACCTACACTTTGGTCAATGTCGACTTCCCGGTGGCCTTTGTCACGGCATGGCTTGCTGCGCGCAGAGATGCTCCCATGTCATTTCATTATGTCGCCGGCATGGGCACAGATGCCAATGGCGATCAACAATGGGCGAGGGAAAAAGGCAGAACAGAAAACGAGGTGGCGTATTTGGCACAAGACAGTGGACTGCGCACGTTTAGCTATCGTTCCGCCTTCGTAAGGCCAACCAGCGAACAGGCCGGCACATTGCATTATTTTCTGGAAGCCTTGCTGCGACCTGGCTCACTTGTGATCAGCGCAAAGGAATTGGGGGAAGCCATGCTGGAAATCAGCGCCAGAACCACGACGCTAAAAAATGGCACATTGATAGACAACGCTGACAGTATTGCCTATGCAAAGGCTTACGAGGAAAGGATAGACAAGCGCTAGCTCTAAAGGGTAACGCTCACAAAAACACATCAGCAGACCGCCCCGAAGCGATCGGCGCGATAATTATTCATGGGCTCGCTTCGCTCAAAATGTGGCACGACATAGGGAGATAGGGATAAATGAGGGCAATTTCACTAAGAGCAGTGGTATCTATTGCATTAATCGCCGCCTTTTTACTACCGATAAGCGGCTGTGGTGGTTGTGGGTTTAGCTGCAATGATGATGACGGCGTCCCTGCGCTTCTTACGCTGGGCTTTTCCGACTCCCTGCCCGAAGACCTAAAGCAGGTGGTGATTGAGGTCGATGCCATTATCTTTCAGCGCATCGGTGCTGAGGATGTCGTGATTGATACCTTTACCATTAAGGAGCAGGGCCTAAGCGAGGCCGACACATTTCAGGTCGACCTATTGGCATATCGAGGTGTCAATCAGCTAATTGTTATCAAAGACCTCGAACTTGACACCGGCACTTACAGCGATGTGCGTATTAACATACTGACCAATGACGTTAACAATTCTTACGTGCAAGAGGCCGATGACAGTCTGAAGAAAATCACCGTATCCGGAGGACAACTGAAACTACCGGGTCTTCGCCTTTCTTCTGGCTCTCAAGCCTTCACCGTTGAGTTCAGCCTAGCGCAGGCGCTTCAACATCAGTCAGGTTCTGACCAATATCTGCTGGCAACAAACGGCATCAGAGTTGAGAACAACAAGACAGATGCCACCTTGTCAGGTCAGATAGACAGCGCCTTATTTAATGGCGTGTCACCTTGCGACCAAAAAGCCGACCCTCAAAAAGGCAACAGGCTCTACCTCTACAACGGCAAGGTAGGCCAGGAAAAAGAACGCTTAGCGGATGTATTTACCAGTGGCAGCATTACGACTCCCCCCGCTGACGCACTCGCGCCTTTTACAGTTGCCTCCCTGGAAAAGAATGCCTTAACGGGCAACTGGGATTATTCTTTCGGCTATTTACCCGCCGGAGATTACACACTGGCGTTTGCCTGCGACACCGAGAAAGACAACTCCGTCGAATACAATGGTCTCATCATCCCTCTTCCGGAAGGTCAGGTGTATGAACTTACCCTCTCAGAGTCCGAAAAGGCGCAATGCAATCTGGCAGAAGGCGCAAGTTGCTGAGCCGCTCAGCCGTCGCCGCTTCTGAGACACCAGCACAGAAGTGAAAATATGAATACCATTAGCGTCAAAGGGAACACGGTCCAACCCTCAAAAATACTTTGCGTAGGCCGCAACTACAGAGCGCATATCGAGGAACTGGGCAACGAAATCCCCGACAGCATGGTGGTCTTTAATAAGCCGAACTCGGCCATCAGTGGCACTCTGTACTCCGACATCAACAATCAACCCTTACACTATGAAAGTGAACTGGCTTTTACCGTGAAGGAAGGCAAGCTCGACGCGGTTGGCTTCGGCTTGGACCTCACCAAACGCGCGCTTCAATCTACATTAAAGGCAAAAGGATTGCCTTGGGAGAGAGCCAAAGCCTTCGATGGTGCCGCGCTGTTCAGTGCGTTTGTCACCCTCCCAAAAGACATCGAAGGTCTGTCTTTGCAGCTGAACGTAGACGGCGAGCAGCGGCAGGCAGGGGGTATAAGTCTGATGATATATACGCCTGTACAGATAATAAGAGAGCTGGAGACTTTCACTACCCTGGAAGACGGCGACATTATCATGACCGGGACCCCCGCAGGGGTGGGCGAGATCAAGGCCGGACAGGGTTTTGAAGGCAAGGTGTTATTAGCGGGAAAAACGCTGGTGTCAGCAACATGGATAGCCGTGGCCTCCGCATAAGTCATCCGCCCACAATCCTAAAGCCTTGCCCCGCAATGTGCTGAGCAAAAAGGGCAAACAACTGCTTTTGGCATACGCTGCAAGCGACTGTCCCGCCTCCCTCAACAGACAGGCATAGTGCATATTGTAGTTACTGCCGTTTTGCAGTAGTTTGAACTCAAGCTTGTGAGTGCGAGATAATGCAAACGATCCTGCGATTGGACCTCGCCGGCCAACCCCGTGGTTGGATAACGCTGCACGAGGCCATTACAGCCTATGCCAAAGGTGATGTCGTTTACGGCATCGGGGATGTTTTGCCTCCAATTTTCGGTGGCATTCAGCGCAGCAATGGATTGCGCTCCCGCATCGATTTACAACCGATTGTGGCTATTCAGGGAAAGATAATTCAGGGTTTCAGTCCCCCTTTATGCAACCGCACACTATTTCGCCGCGATGACCATCGCTGTCTCTACTGCGGACAACAGTCTGCACGTACAGAATTAACACGCGACCATGTGCTCCCCACCTCTCGCGGCGGCACTGATCGCTGGGAAAATGTAGTGGCTGCCTGCAAACGCTGTAACTGGCAAAAAGATAATCAAACACCCGAGGAAGCACGGATGCCATTGCTGGCCGTGCCCTTCAGGCCCAACCCTTGGGAGTGGCATTTCCTCGCTAAAGATCGGGTCTTTGCGGACCAGATGCAATATCTGTCGCGGCGTTTTCGAGCAAAACGCGCCTGGGCTGCCTGAGTATTTGCGAGTAATGCCGTTATACTGACTCGCAGCAGCCCAGCCCGACGCCCAATTCAGCGAATCATAAAAGGAGCACCGCTTTGCCCAACGATCACCTGAGTGCCGTCAACTCCATAATGCAACAAATGGCACAATCGATCATCGGCCAAGATGAAGTGGTTCGCACTCTCGCGCTTGCACTACTGTGCAATGGCAATGTGCTGCTGGAGGGCTTGCCGGGAACCGCTAAAACACGCTCCATTAAAACGCTGTCCCAGGTGCTCCAGGCCAGTCTTGGCCGCATTCAGTTTACGCCTGATCTGCTGCCTTCTGATGTGACTGGCAACGAGATTTATCAGGACAATCACGGCAAGTCCGAACTACAGTTCCAGCCCGGACCGATCTTTAACGAATTGGTGCTGGCGGACGAGATCAACCGCGCACCCGCCAAAGTGCAATCCGCCCTGCTTGAAGCCATGGAAGAACGCCAGATCACTGTGGCGGGCAAGACCTACCCTTTGCCCGCTTTATTCATGGTACTAGCGACCCAAAACCCGATCGAGCAAGAGGGCACCTACCCATTACCAGAAGCTCAGATGGATCGCTTCATGATGAAGATATCCGTGAACTACCCAAATGCCGAGGCAGAACTGGCCATCGTACGGATGCTGCAAACAGAAGAAGCCCAACAAACAGCGCCACGTGAAGTCATCCCGCAATCACATATCTTTGCTGCACGGGAGGCCATTCAAAAAATGAAAGTGTCCGCAGCGGTGGAACAATATATTGTCGACTTAGTAATGGCCACCCGACTCCCCGAGAAGTTTGGCGGCAAACTGGCGCACTGGATCGAGATCGGCTCCAGCCCCCGAGCTAGCATCTCCTTACATCGAGCCTGCCGCGCAAGCGCTTGGCTGGATGACAGAGACTACGTCGATCCCGACGATGTTCGCTCAGTGCTGCATTCTATCATCCGCCACCGTCTGATTCTGACCTACGATGCCCTGGCCGATGGCGTAACGCCCGATACCATCATCGACGAGATCATTCTGCAGGTCGCAGTAGGCTAGGCGTCCATGACCGGCAACACACAGGAGGATGTATACACTAACCTGCGCGCCCTCGTGCGACTGCGGTTTACCGCACAAGGATTTAACTATCTGCCAAGACAATCCATGCGCTCGTTATTAAGCGGTCGAAAACGGTCTCGATTGCGTGGGCGTGGCCTGGATTTTGATGAACTACGCCACTATCAGCCGGGTGACGACATCCGCAATATGGATTGGCGGGTCACTAACCGTACCGGAAAACCCCATGTGAGGGTTTATACAGAAGAACGTGATCGGCCGGTTATTGTCGTCGTCGACCAACGACTGCCGATGTTCTTCGGCAGCATAAAAAAAATGAAATCTGTCGTTGCTGCAGAAGTTGCAGCAATTACGGCTTGGCGCGTGCTAGCCGTGGGAGACCGTATCGGGGCAATCCTCTTCAATGACAATGCTATTGTCGAGGCAAAACCGACGCGCAATGAACGCCGTGTCATAGGCTGGCTGGGCGACTTAACGGCAATGAACAATGATCTATCCATAAAGACTCGCCACGAAAGTAATCCCGATGCACTGGCACAAGCATTGAACCTGCTGGAACGTAGCATTGGTCACGACTACCTCGTGGTATTAATATCAGATTTTTATGGCTGGAACGACGCCACGCTCAAGGCCTTACGTCGCATGAACCGACACAATGATATTGTTTGCTCGCTGATCTATGACCCATTGGAACGCGATATCTCCAGGGCTGACGAGCTAGTAGTGAGCGATGGGGAATTTCAGCTCAAGATCGATCCTGCCAGGCAAGGACTAGGACAAAAATTCGAAGCCAGCTTCAAAAGCTCCATCGCGCATGTACAGGGTGAACTCAAGCGTCATGGTATTCCGGTACTGCCTGTCGATACAGTCGTACCGGCTGCCGATCAGTTGCGGGAAAGGCTCGGTGGCCAGAGGGTGTTGCAATGAGTTTGCCCCCACTGCCAGAAACCTTTGGTAATTACGCGCTGCAGGAATTTTCAGAAGTCGCGTCGCCTGACGCCATCAGCTGGCTACCACAAGCTGTCGGTTGGGCAGGGGTGGGAGCAGCGCTGCTGATATTATTGCTACGCTACAGCTGGAGGCACCTGCGTCACTGGCACCACAATCGCTACCGCCGCGAGGCGGCCGCCCGACTCCAGGTTTTTGCGATGAATACCTGCGAAGAAACCTGGCTGATAGAGCTGAATAAAATATTAAAGTTGACCGCGCTGGCCGCCTTCCCCCGGCAACAAGTGGCCCACCTGTCGGGCGATAGCTGGGTCAACTTTCTCAATGGCTACTGCACACCTCCGCCTTTTTCGCCAGAACAATGCCGTTTACTCGCAGTGGGAATCTATAACCACACAACACTAGACGGCATCGTCCAGCAGCAGTTGCTCACAGCCTGCCTCAATTGGGTATGCAATCACGAGAGCTCACCGCATGTATGAGTTGGCATATCCTTGGGCGCTATCTCTGCTGGCACTTCCTTTACTCATGCCATTGTTACCCGCCTATAAAGAAAGTCGCAATTCCGTTCGAGTACCCTTCTTCGACAAGCTGGTTGAATTGAGTGAACAACGTCCACACAGTGGCGCGATCATTCTACGCCGCGACCGTTTTCAGTATTTTCTCGTTGGCTTCATGTGGGTCTGTCTGGTGCTGGCTGCGGCCAAACCCGAGTGGGTGGGCGCCCCCATTGAGCAACAAAAGTCCGGCCGGGATCTAATGATTGCCGTGGATTTATCCGGGTCCATGGGAACTCGAGACTTTGTTCTGCCCGACGGCGAAACAGTAGACAGACTACAAGCCGTAAAGCAGGTTCTTGCGGAACTGGCTAATCAGCGTGCGGGAGATCGTCTGGGTCTCATCGTATTTGGCAGTGCCTCCTACCTACAGGCGCCCTTTACCAGCGATCATGTGGTGTGGTCAAAACTACTGGCGGAGACCGAAATCGGCATGGCTGGCCAGAGCACCGTATTCGGGGATGCAATAGGACTCGCGATAAAGCTGTTCAAAGAGAGCACATCAGACAATCGCGTTCTGATCATCCTCACCGATGGCAACGACACTGGAAGTATAGTGCCGCCTATAGATGCAGCAAAAGTCGCCGCCGCCTACAATATCCGAATCTACACCATCGCCATTGGCGACCCCGCCTCAGTCGGAGAAGAGGCGCTGGATATTGACACTATTGAGCGCGTCACTGAGATCACCGGGGGGGAGAGTTTTGAGGCGCTGGACCAACAGGCGTTGCAGCGCGCGTACCACACTATTGCTGAGCTTGAGCCTGACTTGTACGAAACGATCAGCTTCCGTCCACGGCAAAGTCTGCACTGGCTACCGCTCAGTGTCGCACTCATTTTTTATACGCTCTATCACAGCTACAGAACGTGTCAAGCATGGCGCGTGCTACGCAGAACAAGGGGCTCTCATGCCGCCTGATTTCAACGTACTGGAGCACTTCCATTTTCTCCGGCCGACTTGGGCGCTGCTACTCATACCGTGGCTGGCAATGGTGGTGATACGAAATCAGCAGCGCGACAAGCAGGAGATGTTCGGGGGTATCATCGCTCCACACTTGCTGCAACATCTGCGATTACAACGCTTTGATACACGCTGGTTGAACCCGAAAAATTTTTCGCTGCTGTTCATGGTGCTGGTGTTGTTAGTGATAATGGGGCCCACATGGCGTCAACAATTATCCCCCCTGAACCAGGATGAAGCGGCACTGGTCGTACTGTTAGATGTGTCCTCGACTATGCAGCAGAAGGACGTGCAGCCCAGTCGTTTACAGCGCGCTAAGCAGAAGATATCTGACCTGCTGGCGCTTCGCCCAGACAAGAAAAGCGCTCTTATCGTCTATTCGGGGACGGCGCACAGTGTGCTTTCTCTCACTGCCGATCAGGATATCCTCAATCAATACCTTGCAGCGATCACTCCCTCTATCATGCCGCGCAGCGGAAAATTCCCTGAATATAGCCTGCCTCTTGCAGATGAAATACTTCGGGGCAGAAATACCCCTGCGACGATTGTGATGTTTAGCGATGGTCTTGGAGCAAAGAGCGGGCAGGCTTTCGAATCGTACTTTTTAACGCACCCACATCAACTACTTGTTGTAGGCGTGGGGAGCGAGGATGAAGAACCGGGAATAGCGCCATTAGAACGGGAGTCACTTAAAGCACTGGCTAGTGACGCAAATGGCGTCTATCTGTCTTTGACCATCGATGATGCAGATGTACGCCAACTCAATCAGCGTATCGAGAGTCACTATACGGTAACTCAGGACAGCGCCCTGCCTTGGTTTGATAGCGGCTACCTCTTGGTATTTCCGGCAATGGGGCTGTTCTTGATGTGGTTCAGGAGAGGTTGGACCCTGACTTGGATGTGGCTGATATTGCCTATTGTATTAAGCAGTACTCCCGCCCCTACACTTGCACAGCAAGAGACTACACCTATTACGCGTGAGCGGCCTGCCTCTGAGCAGTCTGCCGCAATGAGGGGATTCACTGACCTGTGGTTAACCCGCGATCAACAGGGCCGACTACTTTTGCAACTGGGCCGCTACACGCAAGCCGCCACCCGTTTCAATGACCTCATGTGGAAGGGTATAGCCTACTACTACAGCGAAGATTTTATGTTGGCGGCGGAATACTTTTCACGCCAAGACAGTGATGATGCACTCTTTAATGAGGCCAACGCGCGCGCCCAAGGGCGTGACTATGTGCGCGCAGTCAGCCGGTATGATCGTCTGCTCGCGCGCACCCCAGATTATCCAGGTGCGACTGCGAACCGCTCGCAGGTGCGCGCTATCATCGAGGAAATCGATCGTCTCAGCGCAAGCCAGCAGCAGGAAGCAGGCGCAAGCACGCAGGACAAACAGCTTAGTGGCGACGACGCTATTCCCGCGCAAGGTGCTGCCGAGATCAGTTGGCAGCAGACTGAAGTGATACAACTGACTGCCGAGGACATACTGCAGGATGCGGCCACTAGTGATATGTGGTTACGCGCCGTGCAGCAGGATCCGTCCCGCTTTTTGGCTATAAAGTTTGTCATGCAGCTACGGAACACAGAGACAAAGGCGGATGTGCCCTCGAGGAATATTCCGTGACACGTGGCGGATTTTTTCTAAAACGAGGCCTGCTAATGCTGGCCATAGGCTGTGCATCGCTCGCGTTTGGCAATTCGATCGAAGAACTTGAGGCGTCGGGCCATTTACATATCGAGAGCGCGCTCACTCCACAAAACGGTATCGTGCCGGGACAAAAAGTAACACTAACCCTTGAAATCGCCACCGATCGATGGTTTACCGGCGGGACGCGCATCGGTATTCCCGAAGTTCCAGGTCTGGTCATTTTGCAAACTGAACAGTTCGCCAGTAATGCCAGCGAAACCCATAACGGTCAGACCTGGGTAATACAGCGCTGGACGCTGGATGTATTTCCTCAGCGAGCGGGCGATTTCACCATCGGGCCAATTCCCCTGCAAGTACAAGTGAATGGAGGAGAAGAAGAAGGCGATATTCAAGGCGAATTGCACAGCCCCACGCGCCATTTCACCGCTGCTATACCGAACAACCTCGCCCAAGCCAAGCAGTGGGTAGCGGCCCCGCTCTTCTCCGTCAGGCAGAGCTTCGACAGAGCGCTTGATAATCTAACGGTGGGCGATGCCTTCGAACAAGAGGTCCTGCTGGAAGCATCGGACGTACTGGCCATGATGCTGCCAGCCTATGAGATCGAAAAGCAACCAGGACTTGCCCCCTACCCCTCGCCAGCAGTCTTAGAAAACAAGGTTAACCGCGGCCAAACTCTGGCCACTCGGAGTATTCGCATCAGTTATGTGGCCGAACAACCAGGACAGTTCCTGCTGCCAGCGAGAGATTACTTCTGGTGGAATACGCAAAGCACCCAACTGGAAGTGCTGTCCCTGGCTGAAGTACGCATCGAGGTTGGCGGTGTGGCTGCAGGCCCAAAAAATACTGCGACAACGACTCGCAGTCGTTCACAACAACGTCTGATACTACTTAGCTGTCTGGTGCTATTGGTTGTGGCCCTTCGACTGTGCTGGCTCTATTTACCGCTCCTACCGCTGACAGGGCTGAGGGTGCGCCTGTCTAAACTGACGCGCCGAATACGGGCTTTACGGCAGCCCGCACTGGCGAGTCACCTTAACCCCGGAAATAGCGCTGGGGATTGAACGGCATGGGTGTCACTGTAACGGGCAAGTGCTTATCCCTCGAGACCACCAGCAGTTTCGTCCCCGGGAGACCTAATTCCCGTTCGATATAAGCCATGGCGATAGGTCCGCCAACACTAGCGCCATAACAGGCAGAACAGATTTCGCCCACCTGTCGACCTGATTCATCTAGCACTACTTGACCCTCACGCACCGGACGCCTCCCATCCACACGCAAACCTACCCGACGCAAGACTGGCTTGTCGATCATCCGCCCAAAGATTACATCCGCACCCGGGAAGCCACCCGCGCGCTCACCCTCGGCTCGGCGAGATTGACTTATGGACCACATTAAACCCGCCTGCACCGGGTCAATCTCGGTTGTCAGTTCATGTCCATACAAACACAAACCTGCCTCCAAGCGCAGTGAATCCCTGGCACCCAAACCGACCGCCTGTACCCGTTGATCACTTAGCAGTCGGCGAGCCAGATTTGTGGCCGCTGCGCCCGGCACAGAAATTTCGAAGCCGTCCTCTCCGGTGTAACCTGAGCAGGTAATATAAACCTTCACACCGTCGATAATCCCAGGACAGCCCTGCATGAATCGCAGTTCTGCGGCGTCAGAACAGACTGTACGAATAACCTCTCGTGCGGCTGGCCCCTGCAACGCCAGTAAGGCGTGATGCTCCAGTACCGTCAACGTCTGGCCCGACAAGTGTGCCCCCAGATGTGCAATATCCTGCATCTTACAACCCGCATTGACCACAAGAAAAAATGTCTCCTGAGACCAACGGGTAATAATCAAGTCATCCAATACTCCACCCTGTTCGTTAGTGAATACGGCATAGGTCTGCCGATTGTCTGCCAGCCCATCAAGATCCACCGGCACAAGAGACTCAAGCATCGCGGCACTACCGGGGCCCTCTATAATGACTTGACCCATGTGGGAGACATCAAACAGCCCGGCCGCTTGCCGAGTATGCAAATGCTCGCTAATGATGCCAGCAGGGTACTGCACCGGCATGTCATAACCAGCAAAGGGTACCATTTTGGCGCCCAGCTCTCGGTGCAGCGCATCAAGCGGCGTGTGCAGTAACGTCATCACTTATCCTTGGGCCTGTGAGGGCATGTATAGAACATGAGCCACTCTAACCAGCGCAGCACGTCGACGCAAGAATGCGCATGCCTCACAAGAATATGCCACAACGCGTGGCACATGTCCGAACACGAGCGGACACCTATGGACAAGCAAACATCCCTTCGTCCCTTCATCAAAAGCGCATAGGTATGAGCCTGAATAACTGGCATCAAAATTGCTTTGTATTCTGTACGGCGGCTCGCATGCGCGATCCAACGCCAAGGATGGCATCTACAGGGAAGTAGAATCATGCGCATGGATGGCCAAGGATGGTCGCGAGTCGCCGGACTTATTACCACTCAAATATGCGTAAAACTCCCACTAGTATTTTGTTGTTCTAGCACTCAATTTTTGGTTTACTCAGCCGATAGCCTCGTCGTAATACGAGGCTGATTAGTGGTCTTTTCTAAATTCATCGGGAGGTGATTTATGGGAGAACGTGATTTTGAATCTTCGACATCCGAGTCGATGGACGACGGCTATGAACCTGGAGCTGATGACGTTTCCGAAGACATGCTTCAGGGGATAGCGCCTTTATCATCTGAGAAGCAACAGCTGGTACAAAGAAGGCGTCTGGCAGAACAACGACTGGAAGAAAAGCGCTTGCGCGATGAGCTCGGAGACTATGATTTACAGCTGGATTACCACTAGGCGTTGATTTACGTGATGGTCGGAACTGTCTCAACCCCCGGCCATCAACCACACCGTTACCTGGTCCGGTTACGCCGGCTCTACCTTATGCATCCGACGCTATAGCCCCCAGCTGCTGTAAGCCCTTCTCGCTGGCATCGAAATTACCATGCTCCGTTATCAGTGCCGCAACCAAATCTGCGGGCGTAACATCGAAGGCAGGGTTAAACGCCTTACTGTGTGAGGCCGCAAGCTTGACTTCGCCATAATCCCCAGCAGCATCCAAACCACCGATACTCAATACTTCTGACTCATCGCGCTCCTCGATCGGAATCTGCTCACCACTAGGGCAAGACCAGTCAATGGTTGACTCCGGCAATGCCACGTAGAACGGTATATCGCTGGCACGGGCAGCGAGCGCCTTAAGATAGGTGCCGACCTTGTTGCAAACATCTCCATTGGCAGCGGTACGATCACTGCCCACAATCACACAATCCACTTTGCGCTGGCGCATCAATTGGCCACAACTGTTATCCGTTACGATGGTGCAGGGGACTCCGGCTCTATGCAATTCCCACGCAGTGAGGTTCGTTCCCTGATTGCGCGGGCGTGTCTCGGACACCCAAACATGTACAGGGATGCCGCTGGCATGAGCCTTATAGATCGGCGCCAATGCTGTCCCCCACTGTACCGTGGCCAGCCACCCTGCGTTACAATGCGTCATAATATTCAATTGATCTTTGTTTAGCGCGCTCAACAGCTGCAGTCCATTGGCACCAATTCGCTCGCAATTGACGATATCCTCTTCCCGCAAAGATAGCGCCCTGTGCAACGCGACTAGAGCGCGCTGTGAAGGCTCCAGAGACTTTACTGCACAAGTAATCTGGTCCAAAGCCCAGCGCAAGTTCACGGCAGTCGGACGAGTGGCCATTAGCGCTGCGCTGGCACGCGCCAAATTTTCATTAGACGCATCTTCCGCAAGGGCATTGGCCAGTCCGAACGCTGCGGTAATTCCAATCAGCGGAGCTCCACGCACCTGCATTGTACTGATGGCGTGGCAGAACGCTGGCAGTGATTCCAGACGACACCAGCGCAAGGCATGTGGCAAGAGGGTCTGATCAATAACCTCAACTCCCTGGCTCACTGGATCCCATCGCAGACTGCACAACTCATCGGTACTGGACATTTTGATTCCTTATACTGGATTGCGATCATATGCTTTGTATAATACTACACGTTCTACAGGGATCGCAGTAAAGCAAAGCGCGGGGTATCGCAGCAGAATACAGTCTTACTCGACGGCGTTGGACACACAAGGCCGCTTCATCGTTACGCCCACTAAATCCACGGTTTAGCAACAACAGTCGCCCGATGACTCAGACGGCCCGCCAATTGATTGCTATAATAGTCGCCGCTTTGACGCTTTCCTACGAGGTTTCCTTTGCTGCTTTCAAGCCTAATTGCGCCATCTTCCCATGACTGGCAGAGTCAACTGCGCGACGTCATCACGTCACGCCGAGAACTACTCGATATACTGGAACTGAGCGAGAACGACGTGGGTCTTTCCAGCGGTGCCTGCCAAGACTTTGCACTCAAGGTTCCGCGCAGTTTCGTGCGAAGAATGCAGTCTCGCGACCCTCGCGACCCTTTGCTACTGCAGGTACTCTCCTCGGCGCAGGAAATGATTGATGCCCCGGGATACTCCCGCGACCCAGTGGGTGAGAGCGCAGGGACGATTCCACAGCGCGGTATCATTCACAAATACCACGGACGGGCACTGCTGATAGTGAGTGGCGGTTGCGCCGTGAATTGTCGCTACTGTTTCAGGCGGCACTTCCCTTACGGCGAAAACCAGAATAGCCGCCAGCAGTGGCTTGAAGCACTGGAATACATCCGCGCCGATAGCAGTATTGAGGAGATTATTCTAAGTGGTGGCGACCCATTAGTGGTTACCGATGAGCAATTGCGCCAGTTGGTGGCGGAGATTGCGTCCATACAACACGTTAAGCGCCTGCGGATACACAGCCGACTGCCTATCATGATTCCCGAGCGGGTGACGCGGGAGTTGCTGGATGCGATTACGCAACCGCGGTTGCAGACCATCATGGTAACTCATTGTAACCACGCCAACGAAATCGACGGCGCCGTCACAGTCGCGCTAGAGACACTGCGCGACCACAACATCATCACACTGAATCAGGCCGTACTGCTCAAGGGCATTAACGATAACGTCGGGGCACAGGTGGCACTCAATCAGGCACTATTTGCGACAGGAACCCTACCTTACTACCTGCATTTGTTGGATAAAGTACAAGGGGCTGCACATTTTGATGTAGCGGAAAGCAAAGCGCACCACGTGATGGAAGGAGTAGCTGCCAGTCTGCCGGGGTATATGGTGCCTAAACTGGTGAGGGAGGTTGCAGGCGCCGACGCCAAAGTCATCGCAAAATAACAAGAATAACCGAAACTCTAAAATAATCGATCAACTGCGCGAGGCAGCCCACGCTTTATTGTCAGGGAATCGAGCTTCGTTCCCGCCCTACGATGTTCACTCAGGGCTTGCTAGTCGTCATCGGCATACCGGTTTCCAATCAATAAAATCGTAGTGACAATTCTTATTCTTCGTCGTGAGGCGCCATGCTAACTTAAAAACGCTCCTACAAAAGGCCTCGGGGTCATCAAACAAAGTTTACCTTATCGTCCTCAAAAATAGCCACCCGGCCTGGATGCCGGCGGCGATATCAATGCAGGGTGATTTCGGCCAGTCGGTCGCCCGAGAATGAGCCTGCATATAATTTACCTTGGTACGGTACGGCCACCGTAGCCGGTCCAAAAACGCCGCCCTTATCAGCGCGGAAAATCACTTCAGTCACACCAGATTTGGTATCCACCGCAATCAATTCATAACCGGAGCCACAGCTTCCCTTGGTCAGTCCGAAACAGGAGCCCATCGTGAGTGGAGAGAGATGCGACGCCAGCAGTAACCGGCCATCATCCAGCCAGGCGGAGTTATCAATATTCGCTACTTTTACACGAGTTACAATTTCCTCTGTAGCGAGATCATACTGACGCAACTCCTGCTCTATATAATTATTCACCCAGATAGTTTTTCCATCGTGCGAAACCTCGATACCATTGGGCATTTTAGCCGCGGAATTGGCCATCACTTTTAAACCTGAGCCAGGCACCCATCGCCACACATGGCCATCATTGAGACCCAGACTGGATTTAATCTGGGCTAGGATTTCGTTTTCGCGCTGATACATATTGGTCACCGCAAAACCACCATCGGGCAGCGCAACCACATCATTCAGAACGGCGGACGATGGAAATACCACGCAGCCACGCCAAGCGAGAGTGGGCGCGATGCTGGCATCGGCAGAAGCCTGCACTTCATAAAATAATATATGCTCTTGGCTGCTGTGATTCACCACTAGCAGCTGCAGAGAATCACCTCGGGACGAAAGATGAATGCCGTGTGGCGATAGCTGGTCAGGCAACGGGCAGCTGTCTTCACCCCAGGTATCGCCATTTTTGCCAGCAGTCATATTGCTACTATTTACCAACTGTATAAATTCGGCTCCTGGCCCAGGTTGGTACCAAGTGATCGCTCCAGGTAACTGCCCACCGTTGCCATACTCACCAATCAACAAGCCACCGCCATTTGGCATCACCTCCAGATCTTCGGGCATCTGGACGCCGCATAGCGGGGTGACATCACCGTCTGGCTCACAACTCAGTTCAACCTCGCCACACGCTGCGAGGATTGACAAGGCGACGACTAAACTACAACGGCGGACGAATAGGGACATGGGAAAGCCTCCACGGGTTACTAACACGTTAACTTAAGCTCAAATTCTAGCGTCAAACAAACGGGACTCAAGCGATGCAAAATACTTTACAAGATTCACTTTAATACGAGTTTGGTTAACAAATCCACTCTGAGTTTCCGCTCTACGAGCAAACGTGAGCTGATTTTCACTGTTGTATCTGTCGATCATGGAAGATGCCATAGCCGGTAGATATCGCGTTTCTCTTCGAGATAGCCAGCAGCACCAAGCACTTCCTCAATCGCAGGCGCCATCTCTACGCGACTGTCATAGACGACGAAGGTAGGTCGGTCTATTGCAAGTTGCGACTGAAAGAAAACTGCTGTAGCGGCCTCTTTATTCTGCCCCTGTAAAAACGCCATCACGCGTTTGCGCCGGTCCAGTTCCGAGACTCCAAAATAGTCTCGAATTCTTCCAAAGTTGACATAATCTGGCCTCACTATTAACGGATACGGATGCACGCGGAACGTCGGAATCCATTCCGCGATCCAAAATGGAGCATATATCGTCGAGCGCAGTGGGGCTCTACGAACAATTTCTTCTGCGAGCGCATAGGGGGTTGGTTCTACCTTGAGCCGAGGAAATGCAATAACGACCCGATTGCCGGGAGAAACACTCCATTGTCCTGAAAAAAACCAGACTGCAGCCAACATTATCAACAGTACTGCATAGCGGTTTAACCACGGCACTTTTCCCGCAAGTAGGGCCGCTAGCCCAACCATAGAAATCGAAGCGGCAATCACAAATGGCACAGACCAAAATAGACGCCACTCTAAAGCTTTGTCCAAATTTTTCGCCAAAAAATCTCCACTCCACGGATTCAACACAATTCCTAAAAGAACTAGGGTTGTCAATGCATATAGTCGTCGCCGTCTGAAGCCTGCTACAAATAAAGGTGCGATGGGAAATAATACTAAAATTAATGCACCCAGAATGCCTTCACCTAAAACAATAGACAAGCCGGTGCCGGAACCAAACAAACTCACGCCATGAATTTCATTTCCGCTCTTTATGCTCGCCACCAAAAACAAGCCAATTGCGCCCAGGAAAAGTCCTGAGGCCAATCCACCTGCAATGATGCGCGTGACCGCCACGCGTGAAGCACCCAGCAACCCTCCGCACAGTGTCGCTGCGACGACAAATGGCACCGTCGCCAATGCTGAGGCACTCAATCCAGTACTAGCAATAATCGCCATCCCAAGTGCCAGCGCCCGACGTCCATCAGGAAATTCAGAGAATCGCAAGCCTAACAG